>Ga0268276_1001085_pt1 | contig 28567 bp, 27 predicted proteins | sample saktaG_4_FD_190145 | JGI IMG/M metagenome (GOLD analysis project Ga0268276, IMG submission 190145) | Saline water microbial communities from Sakinaw Lake, British Columbia, Canada - sak_2010_1_5_45m | ecosystem: Environmental > Aquatic > Non-marine Saline and Alkaline > Saline ...
AAAATATCAGAGCCGCAGAAATAGCTAAGAAAGCAAAAATCGGGCTTGGATTAAACTTTATCTGGGGAAATATCGGGGATACGGCAGAGTCCTTGAAAAACAATACAGCTCTGATAAAAAAATATACTACATATGATTACATACGGACAATTCGTCCAGTCACCCCGTATCCCGGATGTGATCTCTACTATGAGGCAATCCGTAGAGATTTATTGAAAGGCCCGGATGATTTCTTTGAAAAATTTAAAAATTCCGATTTATTAACGGTCAATTTTACAGGAATTCAAAACGAGAAATTTTACGAATTGCTTTTTGAAGCGAATAAAGACCTGATACTTGATTATTACGAACATATATCAAAAGATATGACTGCGGCAAAAAAATTAATCGATGACTTTTATCGGTTGTACTTTAAAGGAGATTCTTCATTCCGTGGGGCAAGACACTATAAAAAATAATTTTTTTAAGGAAGTGTTTTCCAAATTTTATTCTTTATTTCCCATTTATCGTTTTCATGTTTCCAAAGGTGAGGGGGCCTTGCTTGATCAATAATTTCATAAAATCGCTTGTCGTCAATTCCCATATACGTCAGACAATCATTCAAATATAACCGTGGGAATTCACCATCGAACCTTTTTACTAACCGGATCCCGTCATCCCGGGTAATATCCCCGTTTCTGATCTCCTGACATGAGTCATATGTTGCTCTTCCAATCCCGAATTTTATGTACATCGTATAATAATGAAGCCAGTCAATTTTATCATCAATAGAACTGTATTTACTGTAACTGCCCTCAGTCCTGAAATCATTGGGTAAAAAGTCGCTGTTTTCGACAGAATAATAATATGTTTCCTGGGGGTGCCAGGGGATATAATATCCCAGGTAATGAACTTCAGTTCCGACATTGTCCAGACGTGAGGGTTCTACGGGAAGATATGCTTCAAGATCAGATAGGGATAAACTGTATTGCTTCATCAAGTCTTTTGCATTTACCCCGCCAAGGTATATCTGGTCGAGTTCATGCTCCATGGAAAAATATGAAGAATCGCGTTTTGCACTCTGATTGTCGGCAGTAGGATTTCCGTATTCAGCTTCGTTCTCCCCGAAAACCACAAGCGGGATATTCAACTGGATTGATAATTTCGGGGCCAGATTTTTTTGCCCGATAATGAATGGCTGAAACGGGTGAACAAGGTTTTCGAATGCCAGTCTTGTGAGGATGCGATGGACTTTTTGATTCGGCCAGTAAGTATAATTTGCATAACCAGAGTTCAGCCACGCTTCGAAATTTCTTCTTCCCACCCGGGTATAAATATGTGGCGGCCACGTGATTAGGATCGGATGCATATGGTATTTATGTTTCAGCATGTGCGCTGCCATGACACTGTCTTTGCCGCCACTTCCTGGGACAACCACATCATAGCGACCATCGGTTCTTCGGAACCTATCACAGAGCTCCTGGAGCTCTCTTTCACGTTTTTCAAAATCAATTGATTTTTTCTTCTCGGCGTACCTGCAGGCTTCGCAGACTCCTTCTTCATCAAATGCAATCGCTCTTTTTTTATCGCCAGGCTTGTTTTTGAATTCAATGGTCGATGATGGGCGCTGGTTGTTCATCGTACATTTTTTACAGAACCGGACTTTTGTTGGCAGACCGTACATGCCGAATTCTTCTTTCATGATCTGGAACCTGTCTTATTGATTAAGAAAATTCTCAAGGATTTTAATCCCTGTTTTTCTGCTCTTTTCAGGATGAAACTGGACACCGTATATTTCTCCTTTCTGGACAACAGAGACAAATTTATGGTCGCAATAATCAGTGAGGGCAATCACTTCGGTGTAGTTAACCGCTTCATACGAATGCATGAAATAAAAATTATCAAGAGAGGTCAATCCATCGAGAATCGGTGAAGATTTTAATATCTCAAGAGTACCCCATCCGAGATGGGGCACTTTTCCTTTAACCTCCATCCTTTTTACTTCAGCATCGATGATCCCAAGCCCCCGTGTTTCGCCACCTTCAAAACCGAGTTTGCAGAGTATCTGCATGCCCAGACAGATCCCTAATGTCGGTTTTATATGGATGTTTTTAATCAGGGCTTCCTTCAGGGGACTGATATGCTCCATAACATCTCGGAAATTCCCTACACCGGGAAGAACAATTTTATCGACAGGGTCCAAATCTGATCCATTCCTGATGATATTAACCAAGGCACCGCACTCTTCAAAAGCCTTTTTCACACTGGTCAGATTCCCCGATAGTCCATAATCCAGCAATCCAACGACTGATTTCATATTGCCACCTTGATTCCATTTTTCTGAAGGTATACCTTGATTTCATCGATGGTAGTCATATTGTAATGAAGTAATGAACCAACCGCAACTGCGTCAGGTTTCGCGATCTGAACCATCTCTTTAATTCCATCGAGGGACCCTGCACCACTTGCAGCTATCACGGGTATCGTCAGCTCAGATACTACCTCTTTGATTAATTCAATATCAAATCCGGCTTTTCTTCCATCCCGATCCACTGAGCTGAGGAGAATCTCACCCGCACCAAGGTTCTCTGCGGTTTTCACCCACTTGAATACGTCCTTGCCACTCCGGATACGCCCGCAATCACTGTAACACTCCCACCAGTCCTGCCATTTTTTTGCTTCAACATGAACTACGACAGCCTGCGATCCAAAAACCCTGGCAGCACGTTCGATTATCGTCGGGTCTTCCTGAAGAGCGTGAGTATTAATTACAACTTTATCTACACCGTTGTGGAGCAATAAGGAAAAATCCTCGATTGTCTTAACCCCACCACCTGCGGCAAATGGGATGAAAAGATTTTTTGCAGTCGTTAAAATGATTTCCGGCAGGATTGGTCTGCGATACAAGCTAGAGACAATGTCAATATAGAGAATTTCATCAGCGCCTTGAGAATAATATTTAAGGGCCATTTCATCGGGTTTGCCCATTTTACGCAATCCCTCAAAATGAATGGGCTTTACAACATTTGGCGGTTTTACGTCAAGACGTGCAATAACGCGTAATTTCATATTACACCCGATAATCAGTATATGATATGGTTTTTAAAACTAATATATCATGCTGCGTTGTACAAATCCCCCTTGGACAAAGAGTGATTCCCTTTTTGCAAAATAATTTAAATGCAAATATTGAAATCTATTAGATCAGTTCCATGGATTTGCTTGTCGGTGATTTACCGGTATGGAAGGGTGTCCAGAATAAACTTGGCTTTGATACATTACCATTTATTTTCACTACCGAACAGGGAATAATCCGGCTAAAACTTCCTGAAAAAAAAGTCACCCAAATCTCTGAGAATTATGGAAAAGATACGTATACTTTTATTTCATCCCCTCCGGGGACCTCTGCATGGGGCAACCGGCTTGGTGAGTTTTATTTTACTTTTTTAAAAAACTGGGTCGGCAACCTCAGTAATAAAGATGTTCTTGAAATCGGCTCGGGGACACTTTACATAGCTGATCGGGTAATCACCGAACTGAATGCCCGGGGTTTTTGCGCTTGCGATCCAGCCCTCCATACATCAAGTAAAAACCCCAAAATCACCGTCTGTAACGAGTACTTTTCCTATGACGTAATTTCCTCACACAAAAAAACATTTGATCTCATTATATCAATAAATAATCTTGAGCACATTCCGGATTTGTCACAATATCTTAATGACGTGCGGATGTTATTATCTCCTGTTGAGGGTCAATTTTTTATTATCCTCCCTGATTGTACTCGGGGTCTGAAAACCGGGGATCTGGGAATCTGCGTACATGAGCATATGTCGTATTTTACGCAGGAATCGTTGAGATTTCATTTATACACTCATGGATTCGAGATTGATAAAATTCATAGCAGTGAGGATACGTTCTTTATCCTCGCACGACCCTCAAAATTTATAAACCGTTCTCAGGAGCTGGAATATAACTCCATGAAAGAATCAGAAAACCTTCTGAAATGCTTTGGTGAACGCCTCGAAAATAACCTGGTTTTTTTCAGCAATCTGTTTTCCGAAAGGCACCCTAAACCAATCGCAATCCATGGATGCTGTGTGGCATTGAATAATGTCTTATTTTTAAAGCCCCTTCATGAGAGTAATGGAATTTTTTTGTTCGACGGTGATTCAAATAAGACGGGGAGATTCCTACCAGTTTTTGATAAACAGATTATTTCAAGTGATGATAACCAATATCGTGAGATGAAAACAGTTATCATCGCCGCGTTAACGTTTTATTCGGAAATCTCCCGGGATATCCAGACCCGTCATAATATTGCTCCTGAAAATATTTTTCCAATGTTCCCACTGGAATAATTATCCCCGTGAACGAAAATAAACTAATAAAAAAGAAAAAAACAATCGTTTTTCCATGAAGGTTTATGTCTTCGTGTTATAGATACATAGTAAAACGGGGGGGTAATAATTCCTTTTAGGATCGGTAATAAAAAAATTGGAGAGAATAATCCGTGTTTTATTATCGCGGAGGCTGGCGTTAATCATAATGGAGATTTCAGGCTTGCAAAGAAAATGATCGATGCAGCATGTAATGCCGGTACAGATGCAGTCAAATTTCAGACATTTCATTCAGATTCTGTTGTTATACCCCTTGCTTCAAAAGCAGAATACCAGAAAGAAAACACACTTGAAGGTGAAACTCAACTGGATATGATAAAAAAAATTGAACTTTCTGACGATGAGTTCAGGTCATTGGCCCGGTACGCAGAGAAGAGAGAAATCCTGTTTTTATCAACACCTTTCGATCACGCCAGTGTAGATCTTCTCGACAATCTCAATGTCCCCGCGTTCAAGATTTCCTCAGGAGATATAACGAATATTCCGTTATTGAAACATATTGCTCTTAAACGTAAACCGGTAATCATCTCAACAGGGATGGCCAACTTGGGGGAGATTGAACAGGCCATTTCCATATTTGGCAGGAACGGTAAAAACCAGATTGCACTCCTCCATTGTGTGACAAGCTATCCGGCACAATATCATGACCTTAATCTTAGGGTAATCGATACCCTGAAGTCCTCATTTAAGCTTCCTGTCGGTTTTTCTGACCATTCTCTTGGAACAATAGCATCCTTTGCTGCAGTGGCTATGGGAGCAACAATTATCGAAAAGCACTATACCTTGGATAAAACACTCCTCGGACCTGATCATGCAGCATCTCTCAAGGTTGATGAATTAAAAGAACTTGTACAGGGTATCCGGCGGATTGAATCTGCTCGCGGAGATGGAATTAAAAGACTCACTATCGAAGAAGAAAAAATCAAACGTGTTGCAAGAAGGAGCATCGTTACCACATGTTCAATTCCCAAAGGGTGTAGCATTACTGCTGATATGATTGCATGTAAGCGTCCGGGGACGGGGATATCCCCTGAATATTATCCGGATATTGATGGAAAAATTGCAAAAATCAGGATTCCCAAGGACACGCTTCTTACATGGGACATGGTTGGATGAAGCGAAAAATCCTCTACATCTCAGGAACCAGGGCGGATTATGGATTCATGGAGCCGGTTCTTAAAAAGATTCAAAACCACCCGGATCTTGAAATTGAAGTCATTATTACTGGGATGCACCTGATGCAGGAATTCGGTTTTACCTGCAAAGAGGTTAAACAAAACTCATTCAGGGTTCATGAGATTGAAGCTGTGTTTGATAACACGCCTGAATCAGTACTGCATTACATAGCATCGTTCCTCCAGAAAACTCCTGATGTTATCCGGCAGGTTAAACCGGATATAATTCTTGTTGCAGGAGACAGGGCGGAGATGCTTGCAGGTGCGATTATTGCTTCATATATGTCCATACCCCTAGCACATGTAAGTGGAGGCGATGTCACGTCAACAATCGATGAACATATCCGGCATTCGATCACAAAACTGGCACAGATTCATTTCCCATATACCGATAAAAGTGCAGAACGGATTTTTTTAATGGGTGAAAACCGGTGGCGGATTTATACCGTAGGGTCCCCGGGTGTTGAGATGATGCTTCAGGAACAACTAGTCGATCCTGTTACCGTTGAGAGGAAATATGGATTAGATCCATCAAGGCCATACATTATTGCTCTCCAACACCCGGTCACCATGGAAGCATCCCACGCCGCTGATCAGATGCGGACTACCTTATCAGCGATAGATGAACTGGATCTCCAGACTATTGTGATCTACCCTAATGCCGACACAGGTGGAAGGCAGATGATTGATGTCATTTGTGAATTTGAAAATCACCGGAATTTCCACGTTTTTAAATCAATACCCCGGAGAGAATTTTTAAGTCTTATGAAAAATGCAAAACTGATGGTAGGAAATTCGAGCAGTGGTATTGTCGAGGCGGCATCCTTTTCACTCCCGGTGATTAATATCGGAACACGCCAGGAAGGAAGAGAGCGGGGGGAGAACGTAATCGATGTTGGATACAATAAGGAAGAGATTAAAGCGGCTATCCAATTCGCAATGAGTGATGCCAGTTATCTGGAACAGATGAAAACCTGCAAAAACCCCTATGAGAAAGTCGGGTCAGCTGAAAAAATCGCTCATATCCTTGCAACGATCCCAATAGACCAAAACCTCCTCCAGAAACGGATCAGGTATTGAATCCCTCGTACTGATACAAATGCAACCCAAATTTATCAGGTTCAATCAGTTAGCGGACATGACAGTATCCTGGGATTACCATATTCATACAAAATATACTGATGGATTATCAACAATTCCCGAATACATTCAATGTGCAATTCGATCGGGCTTGAAAGAGATCGCATTTACCGAACACGTTCGCATTAACTCAAGCTGGTATAATCATTTTGTCAGTGAAGTTGAGGCGGTCCGGGAGAACTATAAAGGAATACTCACCGTTTTTCATGGTATTGAGACTAAGGTACTCAACGAGAACGGGAACCTTGACGCCTCTGAAGAAATGCTCAGTCGTGCTGAGATAATCCTTGGTGCAGTCCATCGCTATCCAGGATCCACGGATGCAAACTTGTTTGGGAAACATCAGTCTCCAGAAGATTCTGCATTGGTTGAATTTTTATTATCCAAAGCATTACTGGAAAATCCCCATGTGGATGTCCTTGCACACCCAGGGGGGATTTACAGCCGACGGTTCAACGAATCGTTACCAGCAAACTACCTTGAAGCAATTTTACATCTTGCAAACCGCAATAAAAAAGCCGTTGAAATAAACAGCTCCTATCTTAAGGATATCCCATTTAATGCAGGATTGTTTAAAGAAATCGACCCTTTGGTCTCTCTGGGCTCTGATTCCCACAATATTAACCAATTGGGAGATATTATCAAATTCCTGAAAACCCAACACGTATTGCCGTGATATCGTGATCAATGTTTTAGTGACCGGGACTGGTGGTGGTGTTGGTCAGAGTATTGTCAAAGCATTAAAAATTGCTGATTTGCCTCTTCGCATTATCACTGCAGACATGCACCCCTTGGGTGCTGGAATTTACCGGGGTTTTAAAGGGTATCTGGTACCTGCAGCACGCGACGAGGATTTTAATGAAAAAATCATCGGGATCTGCAATGATGAAAAAATTGACATCGTCTTTATCGGCTCGGATCCTGAACTTCCCGTTTTTGCAGAGAACAAAGAAATAATAGAGAGAAAAACCCGAGCAAAAGTAGTAGTCAGCTCGCCGGATCACATAAAAATTGGAAATGACAAATGGGAAACCTACCGCTTTTTAAAAGACAATAACCTCCCCTATCCCGAATCATCTCTCCCAGATGCTGTCGATGATCTTGTTTCACAGATCGGTTACCCGTTAATTGTAAAACCCCGTGGCGGATCGGCTTCACGGGACGTATATGTTGCAAAAAATGCCAAAGAGCTTGATGTTTTTATAAACAGGGTAAAAAATCCGATTATCCAGGAATATCTGATGCCAGATGATGAGGAATATACCTCAGGTGTTGTAATGTTCCAAGGAAAAATTACCGGTATCATCACCATGAAACGGGAACTGAAAGGTGGTAATACCTACCGGGCAATTGTTGACAAGTATGATACCGTAATCACTGCAGTAGAAAATGTGGCAAAAAAATTCAGTCACTTCGGCCCCTCCAATTTTCAGATGCGGCTTACGGATCGGGGGCCTGTTACCTTTGAAATAAACCCGCGTTTTTCAGGGACTACGGGAATACGGGCATTTTACAATTTTAATGAGCCAAGGGCAGTTATTGAATATTTATTGCACAATAAAGTCATAGAACTGAAGCCTAAAAGAGGGATTGTAATGCGGTATATGAATGAAGTATATGCTCCCTTTGAGGACTATAATCATATCATACAAAAAGGGAAAATTGAAAAATCAGGATCCAGAATTATTGATTACTTTTAGGAGAGCCTATGCGTGGATCAAAAAATAAAATATTTTTAGAAAAGATCAAAGGAAAAACGGTGTTTGTAACAGGAGGTTCGGGATTTATCGGAAAGCATCTCGTTCGACTTCTTAACGAATACTGTGATGTTATAGTTTTATCAAGAAAAACAAAAATTAAGGGACAAAAAACTGCAATGGCGGACATCACAGATAATAAAGCCCTTTTAAATTCTGTGAAAAAATTTGATTTTGATCTGGTGTTCCATGTTGCAGGAAATACAGTTACTCCACACCGCACAAATGATCTTGATCATTTTTCGATAAATGCAATTGGTACAAAAAATATCCTTGAACTCTGCCAGAAAAAAGAAGTAAACCAGATTATTTACAGCTCTTCAATGGAGGTATACGGAAATCCCCTCTATTTTCCGGTCGATGAAACGCATCCAAAAATTCCGGTTTCCTATTACGGTTTGTCCAAATTGATGGGGGAACACTATTGTCACGAATATTTTAAGCAATATGGGATTTGTTCAACAATACTACGGTATTCTTATGTATATGGTCCAGGACTTCCGGATTATCGGGCTATTCCACTCTTCATAATGAAGGCATTTGCAAATGAGCCATTACATTTACACAACAAGGGGACGACATCAACAGACTATGTTTTTGTAAAAGATGTGTCAATGGCAAATATTCTGGCAGCATCGAATGAAAAAGCCAAAAATCAGGTATTAAATATTGGATCCGGAAATGAAACGTCTATTGAAGAACTTGCAAATTCTATCATTAAAATTATCGGATCTGGAACAATCCTTAAAATTTCTGGAGGGATGGGAATCCCAAAAAAATTTGTTCTTGACATCACCAAAGCCAAGAAAATTCTAAAATTTTATCCGATGACTTCTCTACCAGAAGGGCTTAAGAAACAAATAGATTATATAATCACTTCAAAGTCATAAATAGATTAAAAGATTGGTTTTCAGTTAATAAGTGAGAGGTACTTTTATCATCAACCAATTTTTACCAGAAAAAAGAACAAGATCGGAGCTTTCAATGATCTGGAAAATACCCCTGTTTAAAATGTACTGGGATGATGAAGACGTCGCTCAGGTAACTGCTGTAATAAAATCCGGCATGAATTGGACATCGGGCCCACAGATTCTCACATTTGAAAAGAGGATAGCAGATTACATCGGTACCAAATACTGTTTGACATTTAATTCTGGAACATCCGCTCTTCACGCAACGCTGCTGGCATATGGGTTTGGCGCTGGCGATGAGATCATTGTCCCCTCTTTTACATTTATAGCAACTGCAAATGCTCCAAAGTTTGTCGGGGCAAAACCTGTTTTTGCCGATATTGAAGACACCACGTTTGGCCTTGATCCATCAGATGTCGAAGCCAAAATCAGCGTTCGGACAAAAGCAATCCTCCCTATTCATTATGGGGGATTCCCCTGTAAAATCCGGGAACTCCAAAAAATTGCTGATGAACATGGACTAATCCTGATAGAAGACGCCGCTGAAGCTTTTGGTGCCCGGATTGGTGATAAGAAAGTTGGAACATTTGGTGATTCCGCCATCATGAGTTTCTGCCAGAACAAGATTATCACCACCGGAGAAGGTGGCGCCGTGGTTACCAACAACAGAGATCTTTACGAGAAGATGAAACTGATCCGATCACACGGGCGTCCTGATACTGTCGATTATTTTTCAACCACTGATGTGCTGGATTATGTTTCACTGGGATATAATTTCCGTATTTCAACCATGACTGCAGCGCTGGGAATTTCACAATTAAATAAGATTGAACACATCATTTCGCAGCGACGAGCGGATGCAGAATATTATCGTACAGGTCTAAGTTCAATTCCTAATCTTTTTGTCCCTCATGAAGAGCCAGGTACGTCTCCGGTCTACCAGTTGTTTTCCCTAAGAGCAAAGAAACGCGATGATTTAATGAAATATCTGGAAAAGAAAGGTATAATGACCAAAATCTATTTCCCCCCGGTTCATAAAACACATTATTATCAAAACGTTCTGGGTTATTCATGTCCATTGCCCTTAACGGATGCTGTATCCAAAGAAATTGTTAGTCTGCCATTTTATCCAGGAATTACAAGAGAGGATATGAATTCAGTTATACAGGCAATCGGAGAATTTGAGGCGAAGAGCCAATGATGTATCATAATTTTTATAAAAATAAAAAGATCCTCGTAACCGGTGGAGTAGGTTCAATCGGGAGCCAGCTGGTAAGGAAATTGCTGGTACTCGATCCCGCAATAATCAGGGTTTTCGATAATAATGAGACCGGTTTGTTCGATCTTGATGAGGAGTTGAATTCAATTACAATCAGAACCCTCATTGGAGATATAAGGGATAAAGACCGCCTTGCCATGGCCATGGATGGAATTGATATCGTATTCCATGCTTCAGCATTAAAACACGTCCCTCTGTGTGAATATAATCCATTCGATGCGGTAAAAACCAATGTCCTCGGGACGCAAAATGTTCTTGAAGCAGCGTTACTAAATGAAGTTGAGAAGGTTATCAATATCAGCACGGATAAGGCCGTGAGCCCCACGAATGTGATGGGTGCAACAAAATTGCTTGCCGAACGTCTTACAATATCCGCAAATTATTATAGTGGAAATAAAAGAACGGTTTTTTCAAGTGTCCGGTTTGGTAATGTATTAAATTCACGCGGATCGGTAATCCCCTTGTTCAAAAAGCAAATTAAGAATGGGGGTCCGGTAACAATTACTGACAAACATATGACCCGGTTTTTTATGGATATCCCGGATGCGGTCAACCTGATCCTGACTGCCGGGGAAATCGCAAAAGGACGGGAGATTTTTATTCTCAAAATGCCCGCTCTGAGAATAATTGATCTTGCTCAAGTATTAATTGAAGAATATGCTCCTGAGTTCGGCTATAAACCAGAGGACATCTCACTGGAAATCATTGGAAAGCGCAACGGTGAGAAATTGTATGAAGATCTGATGGCTGAAGAGGAAGCCGAAAGAGCGTACGAACGCGACGATATGTTATTGATTATACCCCATACATTATCCTCTGAAGAACCATTGGATCCTGCGATGACAAAAGGTTTTAAAAAGACTAAAAAGGGTAATTTCTCGTCAAAGGATGCGCCCCTTATGAAGAAGGAAGAATTACGGCGCATATTATGTGATATGTAGCACGAGATGAATGGTTTTTATAATTGGATTTACAATGTTTTTTATTCATTTTTATAGACGCATAATAGAAATATGGTTTACCAGACCGTAAATCCACCATCGAGAACAAGATTATGGCCGGTGACATAAGCGGACATGTCGCTCGCGAGGAAAAGTGCCGCACCCTTAATGTCCTCTTCGGTTGCCATTCGCTGCAGTGGGGTTTTATTCACGTATTTTGAATGAAACAACTCATGTTGATCTCTATAAACCCCTCCTAACGTTATCGCATTTGACCGAACATGGGGAGCTAGTACCGTGGCCAGCCATCGCGTCAACTGAATAAGTCCTCCTTTACTCGCAGCATATGCAGCGGGATTCCCCATAGATGTGCCATCATAGATATGCATATCCGGGCCCTGAATACCATAGATTGATCCAATGTTTATCACTGAACCATGCTGTGACTGAATCAGGGCTTTTGAACAGGCTTGGGTTAGAATAAACGGAACGGTAAGATTTATTTCGAGTGCAAGCCTCCACGTATCAGCATCCTGCTCATGGAATTCTACTCCCCATCCTTTCAACGATGATGTGCCGACAAGTGCCGCACAATTCACTAGAATATCAAGAGAGCCGAATTGTTTTAGGACTTTTTCAGGAATCTTTCGTAATTTTCTTTCATCTGTCAGGTCCATAACGATAGGAAGAGAATCCACATGATAATCCCCCGTGATCTGTTCACATTTTTCGTTACATGATTCCTTATTGCAATCAATAATGACGATACAAGCACCGTTTTCCGCTAATGCATCGCAGATTGCAGAACCGATATATCCTGCACCACCGGTGACAATGGCTACCCGGTCCGATAAATCCATCAATTCTTTTACTGATCTCATTTCATTCACCGGTGTGCATATTCAATTTTTTTCTCATTAGGAATTCTGCGATTGCAAAATCAAGTTCCGTATCAATATCCAATGTCCGTTCCGGAGGGATCTCGACAGCCAGAACCTTTCCCTCAAAAATATTCTTTGCATTCATGATGAATTCAGGCCGGGCTGCATATGCTACTGTTGTCATATCGTATACAGCAGGGGCATCCTGTCGGCGGTGCATTACTTTTTCCGGCGGGATGACGAGATGGACATATCCCTTTTCATCGCATCTCACCATATTAAAGTACGGACTTCTTTCTGCTTTTTTTACCGCAACTACAATATCTGCATCGCTGTTAAGGAGCTTTGCTATACAAGCATCGATATCTTCAGTTGAACGAAGGGGAGAAGTCGTTGGAATGCTAACGAACACATCAATGGTTTGATCATTCTTGCTTTGAATTTCAGTGATCGCATGTTGCCATGCAAGCCATTCCGGGGATTTGTCTCCAGCAAGTTCAGCAGGTCGCAGAAATGGCACTTCAGCTCCATATTGAACTGAGATTTTTGCGATTTCGGCATCATCTGTTGATACGATTACCCGAGTGATCAGATGGCTTTGCTGTGCAGCCTGAATTGCATATGCAATAAGAGGTTTTCCTGCAAAAAGCCGGATATTTTTTTTTGGCACTCCTTTGGATCCACCGCGTGCGAAAATAAACCCGAAAATATTCTTTTTCATAGAAAGATACACCGCTTTTCTTCTGATGATATTAAAACAGCGAGCGCAATCTCGAGAACTTTTTTTCCATCATCAATGCTGATTAATGGATCTTTGCGTGTTTTTACACAATCTAAAAAATGCCGGATTTCTGAAAGATACATCTCATTTCTATCGAGTTTTTGTGAGGGATGCAGTACAGACCAATCCCGGGATCCGGCAGAAAACAACGATACTAAATCGTTTGTTCCATCCCAGATTATGGTTCCCTCGGTACCGATGATACGACAAAATCTGGTAGGGGATCGCTGGACCATGTCAAGATGGACATTCCCCATCACTCCATTCATGAACTGTAGGATAATTTCCGCTGTGTCCTCAACATCAATGTCAAGATTGCTTAAATGATCAACGTGGGCTGATACGGATTTTACTTCACCAAACAGCCATCTCACATAATCCAGTTCATGACTAAGTTCAAACACTGCACCCCCGCCAAGATCTTTTCTTGCACTCACGGAACTTCGGTAATCGGAATTCGGTCGCCAATCGGGAAGATATTGTCCAACTTCAGCACGTATTGAAATGATTTTTCCAATTGCTCCCGTTTCAAGAGATCGTTTAATAATCTGAAATGGGCGATGAAACCTGAGATTATAGCCGACCATGATGATATTTTTTCTTTCACGTTGAATTTTCATAAGGTCATCTATACCGGATAAATCGGAGGATAAAGGTTTTTCAATAAATAAATCTATTCCTTCGTTTGCAAGCAATTTTGCGATAGGAATATGAAAAGATGCCGGATTTGTTATAAATGCGACATCGGGTTTTGTGTGTATTGCATCTTCAAAGGAATACACAACGCTATCCGCATTTTCGTTTAGTGGAACAGTCTTGTCTGGTTTTGAGTGAGTATGCCAGATCGTTACAGATGCTTCGGGATCAATCATTTTTATATTATTAAGATGACGTGTTCCAATACTGCCTAAACCAACCAATAGATACCTCAAGCAAATATCTCCTATCTGAAGGACCTTCCTAATTCTTTGATTTTTAAAATATATTTATTTCTAGAATGCATGTAAATTAGCATTTCTCCTGTTAAATGTATAGTCATTATGGAATTAAACCTAAAATAATTTTTAGAAGGGTAAGAAAAAGCTGCAAAAAACTTTTTCGTGGATTATTGAAGATCATTGGAGCGACTTAGGTCTTTTTAAGGGTAAATTCCACTCAATTTGTTGTTCCAGATGTAGTTCCTTTCCTAAACAACACATGGTCATGCATACTTCCTTATACGGTGAAACTACCATTTCCGAAACCGGACGACATATCCAAAATACTGCTGTGCAACCGGTTCCGGAGCAAGACGGGTTACTTCTAAAAGGAAATCCCGCACATTAAGTACAATATATGGAACAATGGATTCTCCATCCCATTTATTAAAAAATGCGATTTTTTCATAGGATTTTGTAATATCTTCAACAGATACCCCATTCTCAACAAGTCTCACATCAAATATAAAGTACTTTTTAGTAACTCTCCAGCACTCCCTGATAATATCCCGCCAATTCGGTGCGAGATGGATCGCCCTGGAACAATACACGATGTCAAAGGATTCTTCCCTGAATGGGAGCGCGCCTCCATCACTCGTTGCAAATGATGTGCGAGGAAAAAGTTTTTTGCTTCGTGAACCATTTCCCATGAAAAATCCACACCAGTATATATGACTGATGGCTCAATAGATGTAAAAACCTGATAAAAACCACCGGCCGCACATCCAACGTCAAGAATCGAAATATTTGGGTGAATTACTTTTCTAAGGAAATATTCTTCAGAAGCGTAAACTTCATCAACAGACTGCCGATTTTTCGCATAAAATTTTACCGCATTCGGTATAGACCAAGGGTTTTTTTGATTTTATCAGGCGACATGGTGTGTATTCCAGAGGGAGGTCTGATGAAATGAAACATTATACTCTTGTTTTCAGTACTTATTCTAAGGATTGCTTTCAATATACTCATGAATATAACCAATTACCAGTTTCATTTGTTGGATTGGACCAATCGTTACCTTGATGCATTCCTTAAGTGCGGGGTGAGCATAGCCGGGTTTTATAAGAATTCCTTTGGTTTTAAGGTAATCCGTTAAAGGTGTCACGAGTTTTTGTCCAACCTTGATATTGAGAAAATTCGCATAGCTGGGATAACTGGAAAAACCCATTTTTTCCATTTCCCTGAAAAGGAACTCTTTTCCTTCAGTAATATCAATCACATTTTTTGAGATGACTTCAGGATGATCCAACAACAGACCCCCAAAAAGAACGGCAAGACCATTAATTTCATAAATCGGACGGAATTTGGCAAGAGAACTGATCACCTCCGGATTTGCAGCCGCAAAACCCAGTCGCAACGAGGCAAGACCGTAGGCCTTTGAAAATGTTCGCGCCACGATAAGATTCCTGTGGGTCTTTATATATTCGATCACTGAATGGGGATAATAGGGGTAATACGCTTCGTCTATCAGGAGCAGGATGTCCATCTCTTCAACATATTTTATGAGATCTTCAAGTTCTTGCGGGTCTATTACACATCCCGTCGGACTGTTTGGGTTTGCAAGCGCGATAAGTTTCGTTTTATCATTAATCGTTTTGTATACATCACTCATGGAAAAGGTGAGATCCTTTCCATAGGGTACTTTCCGTAATACAGCCTGGTAGAGTTGGGCATAAATTTCGTACATCGCATAGGTGGGATCAGGAATAATGATCTCGTCACTTGGATTGATGAACACTTCAAAAACGTTTTTTATTGCTGCATCAGAACCCGCAGTTAGAAGAAGATAATCTTCATCCAGAGCAAGCACCCTGCCTAATTTTTCATATAGGGGATATACCTGAGGGTAGGATGAGATTAATTCCGGTGTAATCCCAGCTTTGGCAATTTCAAGCACTGATGCCGGTATATTGCTGGTATTTTCATTCTTGTCGAGACGTAAATACCGGGTCCTGTCAAATTTTTCAGGTGCTGAACGGTAAACATCAAGAAGGTGTGCCTTTGGCTGGACCATTTTTTACTCCGTAAACCCATGCTGTTTCAACCAGAACTCGACCTGCGGTACCTGCCACTCGTAATCGACATCGCAACCTCCCCATTGTTTCAAGGGATAAATTTTCTGTCCCATCCATTTCTGGGGAAGCATTCCTTCTTCAAGATGTTCAAGGCAATGCGGTCGGACAATCGAGACGCCCATATCTGCAAACCATACATCCCCCTGTGAGTCACGGTCACAATTGAGGGTTTTTGGATCGCCGAACGTTTCAAACGGCACAAATGGATGTAACAATCCGTCATCCCCCACTTTTCGTGCCCGTAGTGGACTCCACATGTTATACTTTGATACAGTTACCGCTGAATCAAAGTCAGGGTTGTTGCGCAATACATTTACTCCTTCATCAATGGTATCGGCCAAGATAGTAGGAGAATTGCAGTGCATAAGGACAATAAGTTCAATGGATTCTTTTTCATATGCCAGCTCTTTTTTTATCGCATAGTATCCGTGAACGAATACATTCTCTCCAAGAGCGGAACTACCGCACAATTCCGGGGGGCGATCAATGATCTTTGCCCCATATTTTTTTCCGATCTCTTTAATTTTTTCAGAATCTGTTGAGATATATACACGGTCAACCGTTTTTGCCTGTGTTGCAGCAATAAGGGGATATTCCATCAAGGCCTTTCCCAGTATGGGATAGATATTTTTTCCGGGAAATCCCTGACTCCCTTCCCTTCCAATCAATAATGCGACAATCGTTGGACTCAGCTCTTTCTGATTTTACTAATCTCGTTCTCTCGTAAAGGACAACGATCGCAGGACGGGATTGTGTGGGCATTCCCGACACGATGAATTTCGCGATACTGTTGCTCTTTTATGCTGTTCCAAGCGTCCTGAATACTCATTTCAGCGATATTGCCGAACTTCATCCATTCGTAAATATCATGAACACAGGGAAGAATTGTTCCGTCCCACGTGATGGCCATTCTTTGCCACAGCATATGGCATGCCCAGTCATATTTAATCCCTCGGTGATCCGGATTTCCTTCTTCATCTTTCATGTCCAAGTATGCAACTTCATCCACCTTTGGAGACCAGAAATCAGCATATTCCTTTTCTTTACCTCTGAGTTCTGGTATTAATACTGTCTGAATTCTGACCAATGGTTTTATTGTTCCGAGTTCATCTTTGATCTTTTTCATAAGGTCAATATTCTTTACCACGAGGTCAAAATCTGATCCAACACGGTACTTTTCATATATCCTTTTATCCATCCCTTCAAATGAGATGGATATCCGGTCAAGACCCGCATCTATAAGTTTATGAATCGTTTCTTCGTCTAGTTTCACGGCATTGGTGTTGAAATACACATCCATTACACCTGCATCTTTTGCATAGGCAACCATTCTTGGGAGATCCTTATGGAGCAACGGTTCTCCCCGGTACGTGAATTTTAATGAATAAAGGTTATGACGTCCTGCTTCATCGAGAATTTTCTTCCAGGTTTTTTCCGCCATAAATCCATTATTGTATTTATTATAAGTGGTTGCACAGAATGGACACCGTAAATTGCAAACATTGGTCGGTTCAATATCAAGGTGGAGCGGGAAATCTCCTGACTGGAATTTTTCCGGCCATTCTTTCCATTTCCTTCGGTATTCTTGGTATCGCGTATCATCTCGTTCAACAACACTTTTACCTCCAATTGTATGAAAATTTGAATCCGGCGTTACGACCATTTATTTCTTCTCTCCAGTCTTAACATAATTTTCATCAATTTCTTTCTGGATCTCCCGCAGGCAATCAAGAAGTCCCTCGGTGATATCAACATACGTTGAGAGATTTACCCGTTCGGGGATATCTGCCTGAAACGAGTATGGGGTCATAACGTAATGTTTGTGCTGTTCAGCAGGCGTATAGTGAATGACAATTTTCTTACCGAGCATTTCTTCGATCATTGAAAACAATTCTTCAACTTTAATTCTCTGATGCCCGGTAATCAGTACAGCCTTGTTCGCAAAGTGAGGGAGCTGCGCGATTCTGACAGTCTCACGGGCTGCATCAAAAATGTGGATGTATTCTCTCACCGCATCTTCTGAGCTGATATAGGTATATTCGTTCGTTGTCAGGAGGGCTTTCAGTACATTATAGATAGGATTCCATCCATTTGCATCGCGTCCATAGAGACTGCCATACCGTACTATGGTATATTCCAGTCCGAACTCTTCGTGGAACGTCTTGCATAATGACTCCCCGGCCTGTTTGGAAATCCGGTAAAAAGACCCCCATTTTCCCGCCGTGTACACCGAACTTGCATACAGGAACCGTTTTACTCCGAGGTTCCGGGCGGCTTCCAGACAGTTGACCGTGCCCACGACATTGACCTGCATCGTTTTGATCGGCAATGTACGTGCCTTATCCAGATTAGCAATAGCTGCAGTGTGGATCACGATATCGCAGAGTTTCATTGCATCATATAATGCATCATAATCCAGCACATCGCCTTTGACGAAGGAAAAATAACCTGAATCCTTTAATGATCCATTGATATTTTTGGGGACGATTTTGTCATATACAACGGCATCAATTTTATTTTTTACCAGCTCCTTGACTATATAACTCCCGAGAAAACCCGACCCTCCTGTTACCAGTACTTTCATTGTACAACATCCTTTATCGCAGTTAATATATTATCAACGGCTTCCATCTCCATCTGGTTTCGGGATTCAAGGGTATTTGAAGATACATGCGGGGTCACAATAACTTGGGGATACTTTAACAGGGACCCGGCATAGGGTTCATAGGAAAAAACATCGAGTCCCGCTCCCGAGATTATCTCGGAATCCAAACCCTTCATGAGAGCTTGCTCATCAAGTATTGAACCCCTTGCAGTATTAATGATAATCACCCCCCGCCGGAACTTTTCCATAAGTTCTGCGGTTATTATGGGTGAGCCGTCCTGCTGGGGGGGCGAATGGAGCGTTATAATATCGGATATTTTCACTAACTCTTCCAACCGGGTCATTTTCTCCCACGTCACGGGCATCTCTTTCTGGACGAAGGGGTCATAATATACAATCCTGCACCCAAAACCTGCGAGATACGCTGCTACTTTCTGTCCGATACGACCCATCCCGACAATCCCAACGGTTTTTCCATAAAGCAATGATCCGGGCCTGAGCTGATAATTCCCGGTTCGCATGTTTGAATTGTACATCGGAATATGCTTCATTAGGGAAAAGAGCAACGCGAGTGTGTGCTCAGCAACGGCCTGGACAGGTGATTCGGGAGTGGAACAGATTTTTATTTTGTATTTTTTTGCTACTTCAAGATCAATGGTATCAAGGCCTACGCCCACCCGGGAAATTACTTTGAGACGTGGAGATGACTTTAAGACCTTTTGACTGAATCGTTCGGTGCCGGCAATTACTCCATCAGCTTGTTTTAATGCCTCAATAAGTTCGGGCTCTGTTAAGTGGCGGCCTGTGGTGTTTAAAAAAGAAATAATGCAGTTTTTCTTAAGATCATATCGGCTGAGACTATCTGAATTAAATGACTTGATAGTTATCGCAAGATTAAATTTTTTCATTTCAATTCACGATTTAATCGGATTTAAGTGATATTGTGCTTTAACCGTAATAAATTTGTATCGTGACAATCAACCGGAAGTACAATTGATCCAATATTCTTCCCTTGATTAGGACCTGATTATGCCGGAAACAAAAAAACAAAATGTAACGATTTTGTATGCAAATCATAAGGTCGTAAAAAAATTTATAAAAACGCTGCGTTGGAATGAAGAATTTACTTGGATTTATTTGGGAAAAGACGTCCTTTTGAGCATTTCTCTGGATGAACTCATCGGGAAACGGGCACAACGGCTGAGTATTGCAGATTCGTTACAGACGGTCGCCCGTGATACAAGGCAGGACTATATCGATTATATCGGCAGGCTGGGTTCTCTCGAACATACAAAATACTGGTGGCTGACCTCAGTTTCTGAAAAAAATCCGTTCATCTCAAATGTGTTCCTGTACAGTTGTTATATAAATGTGATGGCAAAAATTTTTGAAAATACCAGACAGGACCTCGTCATAATCTGTGAATCACCGGGCCTGATGGCGGCAATTGCCGATTATTTTAAGGATCAGCAAAATATTCAGGTTCATTATGAGATTGCTGCTTCACCAGGAAAATTCCGGCTGAAAAACCGGATCCGCGGGATCAAAAATACGGTATATTTTCTTGTACGGTGGACCATCCGGTGCATCCTTGCCCGCCTGTTTGCCCGCATTAGAGAGAATCCTGAAAATGGTCATCCACGGGAGGAGAGAGCAGTTTTCATTCATTCCTGGGCAGATCACCGGTCCTTCTGGGAACCAGGCAGGTACGAAGACGTATTTCTTGGACGACTGGGGAACGATCTCAGAAGAATTCATCCCCGTGTCTATTATCTTATCGATGTCCTGCCGACCTGTTTTTTCCCGGTTGCATTATCAAAACTCTGGAAGATACGGGAAAAAATGGTACTGATGGAGGAATTTTTAAATCCTCTCGATATTATCTTGGCTTGGTATCGTGTCTCAACTCATTTTCCGGAATTACGGGATATCCCGAGGTTTATGAACCTGAATATCACACCCGTTATTCTGGAAGAACTCGAAAAAGATCGGACAAATTCCCGCGCTTTCCAGACATATCTTTGTTATATCATCGGGAAAAAGATTACCCGAAAATATGATGTCCGGTCATTCATCTATTCTTTTGAAAACCTGATGTGGGAGAAGATGTTCTGTCTGGCATTCAGGGAAGTCTCACCGGGTACATCGATCGCAGGCTATGTTCATTCAACCATCAGCAAAATGGAGATGTTCTACTCATTATCAGGATATGAAAAAGAAATCATCCCCTTGCCAGATCTGGTCGTAGTACCCGGGATAAGGGCGCAAGGGGCACTGACCAGTTCAGGATTCGGACAGAAGCAGGTTGTTATCGGTGGTGCATACCGCTACCATACCCTTATTGTGACATCCCCAAACCCTGAAAAATTCCAAGGAGTGAGAAAAATTTTGATCGTTCCGACCGATGACTTCAACTCCACTCTGGAACTTGTCACGAAATCCGTACATGCCTTCGGGGAGAGAGAAGGGGTGGAGTGCATGATAAAACTCCACCCGACGCTGCCCCGGAGGAAGATCTCAAAGTATTTATCAGGACTCCCGGGGAATTTTGTCGATAGGACTGAGACCATTGATCAGATTCTGCCATCGGTCGATCTGGTTGTGTACACCGGCTCTACCGTGTCGATCGAAGCTCTGGCACAGGGAATCCCGATACTCCATGTGCGCTCCGATCTGACGATTGACCGGGATATTTTCGATGAAAAAGATCACATCATATCTGTATCACAACCGGAAGAAATGTACCAGGCATTTTTAAAGATTGCCGACGATGGTTTTGGTTTTCAGAAAATGGGGCAGGAAATAGTACGCGAATTTTTTGCACCAGTTGATGACAGCACCTTAAGATTGGTTCTTGATAAAAACCATTGAATAATTCAAAACCAAATTCATTCACGAACTGGTCAAGATGGAGTAAATCCCCCATGAACAACAGCAGGACGATACAATTCAGGCACAGGCTGGGAATAATCATTCCAACAAGAAACCGCCTTGAATTGCTGGCAAAACTGCTCATGAGCATCGAAAAACAAACCGTCCAACCTGACCAGGTACTCATTGTGGACGGAAGTGATCAACCCCTTGAAAAGGAACTGAAGACAAATACAACAGTACCGATCACCTACGTTCATGTTAAACAACCGTCTCTCACAAAACAGAGAAATATCGGGATTCAGAACCTGAATGATGCGGTCACTCTTGTCTGTTTTCTGGACGATGATATCGAGTTTGAACCGGACACTGTTGAAAAACTCCTGACTTTCTGGCAGACATGCCCGGACACCATTGGCGGAACACAGTTCAATATCGTCAACAATCCCACGAGAAATCTCCTCGTGGGCTTATTTACCCGTATATTCTGCATTGACAGTAAAATTCCCGGAAAAGTACTGAGGTCCGGGTTCGTGTCTGCAGAGGTGCCGCTCACGAAAAATATCAAAAGTGAATGGTTATGTGGTGGAGCCACCATCTGGAAACGGGAGATCCTTGCAAACTATCGTTTTGACGAATGGTACGCAGGGTGGGCGTACCAGGAGGACGTGGATTTCAGCTACAGTGTTTCCAAAAAGTATGATCTCTTTTTCCTGTACGAGTCAAAAGTCTGGCATAATCCACCGCACTATAACAAGATGAAGAATGCGGCCTTGGGAAAAATGGCAGTCATCAACCGCTATCATTTTGTAAAAAAATACCCGGAACTATCTGTCTTCCAGTTCTACTGGTCGACTTTTGGCCTTATTATTCTCAACATCCTCAAAAGTGTAAAGGAGCGGGACTTCGGGGGATTACGGGAAGCAAAGGGAACCATTTCCGGTTTATGTTCAATTTTGAGTGGGAACCTCATCCAGATTGACGAAAACTTCAGAAAATAACCGGTCGTATTCTTTTCCGAAGTCAGGGATTTGAACATAACTATAAATTTTGAAAATGGTAATTACATGGAGTCAAGTGGGAGGACGAATGAATCCGGTATTCAGTACCATTGAAAACGCTACCATAAAAGCCAGGCTTTTCCTGAAAAATCGCAGCAATATCATCAAAAAAATGGATTACGAGAAAAAAGATATTTACCTGAATATAGAGTCTTGGATTGATCTCTACCGTCTGAATTCCTGTAAAAAAGAACCGGAAACCGTAAAATGGATCGAGAGCTTCCGGGAAAATGACATCTTTTTTGATGTTGGTGCAAATATCGGGGCATATTCCCTGGTTGCTGCAAAATTTTTTAACAAAAAAATCAGGGTATACGCATTTGAGCCGGCCTTCCAGAACTATTCCCAGTTATGTAAGAACATCATCACCAACAGATGTGACGATTGTATAACCCCGCTCCAGCTTGCGTTGTCTGATGAAACAAAAGTTGATTGTTTCAATTATGTTGATATTACCCCGGGAAGTGCTCACCATACCTTAGGAGAACCTGTCCTCTACGATGATTCATCATTTAATCCCTGTTTCAGACAGTCGGTTTTATCATTCTGTATTGATGATCTCGTTTCCATATTCAAGATTCCCCGCCCGAACCATATAAAAATCGATGTCGATGGTTACGAGAAACAGATACTGATAGGAGCAAAAAATACGCTCACAAGTCCTGATGTGCAAACCGTTCTCGTTGAGATTGATGAATTAAAGAAAAAAGACCATGAAATTTCAGCATTACTATCAGAGTATGGTTTCAGGCTAAAGTCAAGAAATAAGTATTCTTATGAAAAAATGGACGAATCCAAATACCTTTTCTGTAATTACATATTTGAAAGATAACGTTTTTTATTGATTAAGTGATATTCAAACACATTTTTGATAATTCATTGAACACAGTATTTCCTTCAGGTGTATTCTCTTCTGCGGCCCTGATCTTCTCAAAAAATTCCTCGGGAAGCCGGACATAGAGATTGAATGTTTTTGCCAATCCTTTGATATCTTTTTTAAACACTTCTGGGAACCGAAGGACTGTTTCATCGCTCAGGTCCGATTGCGAAACAAATGGGGCATCTCCTAAAAGACCTTTTTCTTTTGCCACTTCATATAATTCGCAGCCTCGGAAAGGCGTGAATACAAATACATTATTTTCCAGTTTGTGATTTCTTTGCCATAATGTCCTGTTCATGTGGATTGTGTCAAATATGAGATCCCGGGTTTCATCCGGGAATCCTATGACGTTATTTAGTGATGCCCCCATATCCAGTTCCCTTAAAATCTCCATCTTTTCAAAAAACATTTTGTTGGTGTAATTTCGTTTTAATACTTTTTTCCTGAATCCTTCATTACCGTGTTCCAGACCAATAGTCATCCAGTGCATTCCGACTTTTCTGAGTTCTTCAAGACGGTCTTTAGTTATTGTTTCAATCCTTGTCTGGATCCAGAAGGGGATTTTAATTTTTTCATATTCTTCAATAAAAAACCTGAATTCCCCTGGAGGGATAGATAAAAAGTTCTCACTCGAAAAATAGATGAATTCCGTCTGATGCTTTTTTATCTGGGAGTATATCTGTTCGATCACTCTTTCCATTTTCATATTTCTATTGTATCTGCCGCAGTCATTCTCTTCAAAAAAAGTTCTCAACCGGGGGGCAGCGCAATAGGTACACTTGTTGCCGCATCCCCGCGATGATTCGATATTGATCATTTTGTACATTTTCCCCTGCATGGGTTTATAGAAAAGACGCGGGTCAAATTCAGAAAAATCCGGGAATGGAAGTGTATTGATATCATGCAGGCAGGATGGCCGGTTTTTATAAATTGCTCCATCCCGCTTTACCCATAAGCCCTCAATATCAAGATACTCTTTCTTCTTAGAGAGCCGTTCACATAATTCTGCAAGCGCAGTTTCCCCCTCTCCAAGACATATCATATCGATCGATTTTTCTTCAAGGACAAGATTCGGGGAGAGGGTGGGAAAAACACCCCCGGCAATTATCGGTAGTAGGGGAAAATTCTTTTTTATCAGTCGTGTAAGATTCCTGCTGGTATCATACATCACTTCAAGAATAGAAATTCCGATAAGATCAGGCCGGTATGAATCAACAAGATTTACCAGATCTGTTTCGAGTTTTGTTGTATTCTCTGGTAAAAAAGATTCCTCGTTCCTGACCTCTTTTGACATCATCCGTTCTGATCTGATTTTTGTCTGGTCTTCGTCGTGGTCTGTCGGGTAAAAAGCAGTGTCGAAGATTTTTACTTCGACGTTTTTTTCTTTTAATACAGAAGTGAGTGAGGCAAGACCTACCGGAAGACCGGTAACCCGGAATGGCGTAGGATAGATAAAGAGAACTTTGACACTCATAAGAATGTGATTAATTCACACCGATCGAATTTACATTTTTTGGTTTCCTTAATTACCTTCATGTAATTCTCAATAATGGATAAAACCCGTGTCTTTAATAATCTTACACATTTTTACCATCCATAATGGATAAAAGCGAATATTATCATCTATGTACAAAATAATCAATATGGATATGATAAAAATTCTCGTTACTGGTTCTAATGGTTTTTTAGGATCGAATTTAGTGCATTTTTTTTCACGACACAAAAGATATAATTGTTATTCAACTTTGAGGACGGCCAATCCGCATAAGAATCCACAGCATTTCTTCCGGGGGGATTTACTTGATACATCATTCACTGAAGAACTTATTTCCACAGTCGATCCTGATGTGATAATCAATACTGTAAGTCTTGTGGATGTCGATCTTTGTGAAGAAGAACCAGAACTGGCAGAAAAAATCATTGCAAAGACTGCAGAGAATCTGGCAAGTTCTGTATATAAGCAAAACTGTCGTTTGATTCATATCTCCACGGACCAGCTCTTTGATGGAAAAAAATCGATGTATTCGGAAGACGACACTCCGGCACCGGTAAATGTATATGGAAAAATGAAACTGAAGGCAGAAGACATTACGCGAAAAATGTGTCCTGATGTGATTATAATTCGAACGAACTTTTTTGGCTGGAGTCCCCCCTATCATCCACCTACATTTGCGGAATGGATTTACAATAGTCTGCAGGATAAAAAACCCATAACACTTTTTACTGATTATTATTTTTGTCCGATAGAAGTAACATACCTCGCTGAGGCCATTGAGTTGGTATTACAGTCTGATTTCAGAGGCATCCTTAATATAGCAGGATCAGAACGGTGCTCAAAATATGATTTTGGAATATCTCTTGCGCATAGATTTGGTCTCGATACGTCAACGATCAGCGCTTCAAAAATGAACCCGGATTCATTTAAGGCTAAACGACAGCGTGACCTCTCCCTTTCAAATAAAAAATTTGAACAATACTTTTCAAAAAAACTTCCAGATCTTGAGGATAGTTTAGCACGTTTTTATATGAACCAAGGTATAAAGTCCGATCTCTAAGTGTAAATATCTCTTTTCTTTGTTCTGGAGATTGAGTCGAAACCAATCCAAGGCAATTATTCCTCTTCAGCAAATGCAGAAACCGGAACCCCATCAATAGCTTCGAGAATCCATGGATAAATTCGTAAACTCAGACGCTCTTTCAATAGGCGAGGGTCTGATAAATCTGCATCTTCTATAATAAAAACCGGTGGGGCATCGCAAAGAAATGCCCGGTGACACTGACGACCTTCCTGCCGGTGAGCTGGAACCGAAACCGACAATATATCAAAACCAATCAGTTCGAGTCTTGGAAAATGTTCCCTCAAAAACCTTGGAAGATCAGGATGTACCCACGGATGACGATTGATATACCGATCCCGACTTACATCCCGGTAACGGGCGAATCCCGTTTTTATTAATAAAGCCTTTGCATCAGATTTCCGTTCTGGAACAGTTTTAAAATCATCGGCCTCGATGCATTCATCGTTCTCTTTAGGGATATCAAGACAATAAGACGGGAAATAAACCATTTCGGCGTGTAATAAATCAGAAACTGATGAACCCTCCTGGCAGAAATGCCGCGGTACATCGACATGGGTGGTTGAATGGCTGCAGAAGGAGAAAATGCTGGAATTTGATGAATCGCCGTTACTTATGGATTTGAACGGGGTTATGGAAAGCCCGACAGTACCGGGATAGAGGGGTGTATCTTTCTGGAGAGGATAGGAAACAGGTATCATCAGGAGTTTTCCTCGATAAATCCTAGTAATTCATGCAAATCTGTAATCACTCTTTCTGTCCCGGGCTGACTATCAAACCTGTTGATATCACCTTTCATGATCCTTCCGATAAAACGTATACCGGTTTTTTGTGCAGCTTCGAGATCATTAGAAGAATCTCCTACGAAAATAGTGGAATCGGACGTAATTCCGGGAAGTTGTAGTATTTTTTCAATGCAGTCCGCTTTCTTCCTGGGTGCACCAAATATACCGTCAAAATAGTGCACCAGCCCACGTCTCCATATTATCGATTTGAGCTCATCCTCCGGCGTTGCAGAGACGACAAAAAGGTTAAGATTTTGGTAATACTTTTCTAAAAAAACCAAAGCGCCATCAACATATGGGGATTTTAACACTCCCTCCAATACAAGTTCCGCAAATCTATCAGATAGATAGTGAAATTGTGCTTCTGATAATTCTGCATTTAGGATTTTAGTATAAATGTATCGGAACTTATCATATCGTGAAACACCACCGTGGGAAAGATGGTATTCCACAATTTCATCAAGATGTACAGGTGAGAAAGAGAAAAGGGCACGGAATGCTTCCGTTTTCACTGAAACAGATTCCAGGATGACACCATCAAAATCAAGAATTACCGTATTTATCATGAGTGGTGATTTTATCTGTCTTTGAAATTTCAGGCAATAAATTTCCTAGTTCTTTCTATTCCTTCCTCAAGCGAGAATTGAGGTTCCCAACCAAGTATCTTTTTTGCTTTTTTTCGGTCACATACAAGCTTCGGAATCTCGCTCTGGGGATGGAGGTGTTCGATGTATTTTATCCGAGATTTGTCTTTACAAATCAGGTAAGCAAGCTCATTGATAGTGACATCTTTTCCGAAACCGGCGTTAATAATTTCACCGGAACACCGGTCACTCATAGCAGCACGGACAACAAATTCTGCACAGTCTTCCACGTACATGAAATCCCGGGTCTGCTCCCCGTCACCGTAAATATTGAGGGATTCACCATGTAATTCCCTGTGGATAAAAATGGATACCACCCCCCCTTCTCCCGTGGATTTCTGATAAGGACCGTAAGTGTTGAACGGGCGGAGAATTGTCACCGGAAGACCATATGCATGATAATAAGACTGGGAAAGGTTTTCGCCGGCAAGTTTCGCACCGGCATACGGGGATGCGGCTTTTGTCGGGTGAAGTTCGGAGATGGCACCTGTCGAAGAGACGGTATCATAAACCATACAGGTGCTCATGAAAACGAACTTTGCCTGGGCCTTCCTCGACGCTTCAAGGATATTGAAGGTACCAATCACATCATTTTCAAATACTTTTCGCGGATTGTCGATGCTGTCCTGGACGATGATATCAGCGGCAAGGTGGATAACAAGGTCTAACTTTTTCCTGAATAGCGCAGAAACGGTTTTTTCATTTTTAATATCCCCGGTTTTCACGGTAAGTTCCGGGTTGTCCGAGAATTCCGAAAGATTGTCAAGATTGCCATTGGAAAGGTCGTCCAGAACCTTGACCGTATGGCCCTCCTCAAGAAGTTTTTTTACGACCCACCGTCCGATAAACCCA
>Ga0268276_1001087_pt1 | contig 28538 bp, 41 predicted proteins | sample saktaG_4_FD_190145 | JGI IMG/M metagenome (GOLD analysis project Ga0268276, IMG submission 190145) | Saline water microbial communities from Sakinaw Lake, British Columbia, Canada - sak_2010_1_5_45m | ecosystem: Environmental > Aquatic > Non-marine Saline and Alkaline > Saline ...
AGGGTACCGACCGGCCCGGGCAGTTGAGCCGCCGGTACATCGCCGTTTTCATCCAGGGCCGCCACTCCGCTGGCCGCGCCCTTTTCGCTGGACTGGATCGCCGTGTTCAATGAAGTGACGATATTCTCCAGGTTAGTGTTCAGAAAAGATTTCAGGTTGCTCCACCAGGAGCGCGAGATCTCCGGGAAATCACCCAGGGTGACGCCCAGGACAAACAGTGTCATAACGGTCATCAAAACATTGAAATTGATATTAGGAATTTGCATGATATATCTCCTTTTTTATTTATTGAATACTATGAAAATGAATAGGAAAAGCGCTGCGCCGGTCCAGGCTGCCAGCATGTCTCTCCAGGAAAAGCCATCGCCGCCCCAGTTGTATTCGATCGGCCATCTGGTGATATAGCCCGCTTTCCAGGATAGCAGCCCATCCTTGATTTCCCAGAAGAACCAGAACAGTCCACTGATCAGACTGCCGATCACAGCCGATTTGCAGATAATCGCTGCCAATAGGGCCACAACGATTCCGCCCAGAAAATGCTGAAACTTGTCATAACTCAGGACGCCGCTTCCGGCAAAGCTAAATTCCTGAGATTTCCACTTGTCTTTGGCAAACTGAAATTTCATGATAGCGCCTCGTATCTTAATACTATATTTGATAAAATATTTTTACGGGCATGATAACTCTGCGCCCATTTTGCATAGCCGATTAAACTCTGAACCGCGCTATGAATTTTTTCAAATGTAATCATCCCGTCTGAAAACTGCCGGGAATATTTCCTGAACTTTCGCTTGTTTTTGATGACGTTTCGTTTCCGTAGCAGTCTAAATTCTTGATACTGACGATAGCCTAAAAAATCGATTCCCTGAGACAGCGGAAACACTTTTGTTTTGCCATTCAATTGTAAATGTAATTCATCCACCAGGTATTTATTAATTTGAGATAGTATTTCCCAGAGCTGCGATTTATTATTTGATAAAATTACAAAATCATCCATATAGCGGATATAATGTTCACAATGCAATATTTCTTTTACATAATGATCGAGGCTGTTTAGGTATATATTAGCAAATAACTGGCTGGTTAGATTCCCTAATGGAATGCCAATTTTTTGATGATTTGAATTAATAATTTCATCGATCAGCCATAATGTGTCCGGACATTTGATTTTCTTACGGATCAAAGATTTTAAAATATCGTTGTTAATTGAATAGAAATATTTCCTGATATCACATTTCAAAACATAAATAGAATCAGATCTTGCCCTGATAAAATTCTGCAATCGGGTAATTCCTTTATGAGTTCCCTTATTTACCCGGCAGGCATAAGAATCAAAAATAAATACCCGGTCGAAAATCGGCTCGATCAAATTGCAAAGCGCATGATGAATAATCCGGTCACGAAAAGGAAGCGCTGAAATTAATCGTCTTTTAGGATCGGTGATATAAAAATCTCGATATTTTCCGGTTTCGTATGTTTTATTTTTCAATTCTTCAATCAAGTCAAAAAGATTAGATTCGCGGTTCAGTTCAAAGTCTAATACCGTCTTGTCGTAACGGTGACCGTTTCGGGCTTTATGATAAGCTCTTTCCATATTAGGATATCTGATAATCTGTTCGAATAAATTTCCGTGTCGTTTCATAATATTAAAAGTTTGAGAGAGGCGGATTTTCGTCCGGCCCGCCTGCTGTTCGGGCAGACAGCCGCCGGATTACCAATCCGCCGCCCCCTGTTTTTCCTTTTTGTCGTTAACTTATCGACATGGGTTGATATTCCTTTTAATACTGCACTGTCCGAACATCCGTAAATATCCGGTCTCTGGCTTTTTTTAAAAGCGGAACGGAAACCTATATTGTTATTCGAATTGGTTACTACATTATTCATGTTCATTGCAAACAATCCTGTATTGATTCCATTATTCCAATTTCCAGCCCGTAGCGGGACAAACATTAACAATATCAACCCCTTTGTACAGATTTAATCCACCCTCCCAGCATTCTTCCTATTTCAGATAGTTTCTGGGAAAGAATTTCGTATTTTTTATACGGTAAAAAAGAAAGGTCTCTGGCTAAACGTACCTTATATTGCAATGTATTTAACAATACATCCAAATTAAAAAGGTCCGGCAGTTTATTTCTCTTTTTATTGGCGATAATAATCAAAGAAATCATTTCATAAAAGTCTTTCCGAATATCCGCCGCAAGAATAAATTTCTCGCTCTTCGGAAAATACCGAAGAGCGATATAGGCATATTGCGTTGCTTCATATGTCTTTTCCAAAATTGATAGATCTTGCATCAAATACTCCAAAAACAAATTATCAAGTGACAGATGACAAATTGCCAACAAAAGCGGAACGGAAACCTACACTGTCATTCGAATCGGTTACCACACCAGGCATGTGCAGCGCAAACAATCCTGAACTGAGACCATAATACCAATGCCCAGCCCGTAGCGGGACATTGTTTTCACCTACATCCGGTTTGTAAAAATAGTCGTTTCCGTAATCGCCGGCACCTGCGCCGTCTGCTGCAATTAAAGCCAGTTTTTCGGCGTCTGCATCAGAATAAGCACCCGCCGGCGTAAAAGCCGTGGCATTTTCATTTCTAAAGACTTCGTCTGTTAAACTTCCCCATTCACCGATTTGCACCCACGGGGCGCCCGGCGCCGTAGCAATGTTTTTCAATTGCGCCGGTGTGGCTATTGCCGCCTCGTTATTTGGTATAATCCAGGCTTGTTTTCCAGTACCGGCATCCGGACTCTGTAGACCAATTATCCATTCCCAGATCAATCCATTCATATCGAATATACCTGATATATCCAGATTGTGTGCGGTAAGCGGACCGCCGGATCCGGTTCTCCAGCGCCCGTAGTAAGGCGCCCCATAATCTCCTGCTCCACTTCCGATTGTCAGGAGTTCATTCAGAACTGCGCCGGTAATTCCCTTTGCATCGATATCCTGCCCGTAGTTATTGTTGCCGCGTGGGAAATGTGCCAGAATCGTACCCACAATCATCTGTCTTGTCCAGATTGCAATCGCCGCCGCCTCGGCATTTGTGACGGCATGAAATAGATTTTTATCCGTCCGCATCTGGGCGGAGTTTTTGGCCTCGCAGATATCAATTGCTTCGTTGAAGTTCAGAAACACAGCGGGATCTTCAAACGGCAAAGATGCGCCCACGGCATTGGATTTGTTCCAGCCGGTGGTATGGGCTGTGATGATCTGCCCGGTGGTCTTATCAATCGCTACGTTTTTGAATTTCGAATACCAGAATCCGGCATGTTCGACGCCATTCCAGATAAAAGCCGGATGAACTACTGTGCTCGCAAATCCGTTGATCGGGTCCCAGTTAAACTTCGGAATGAAGACATATACTCCGGGTATGCCGTATTGATCGTACAGAATTCGGTTATTCGGGAGATTGTTGTAAGCCAGAAGATTCTCGATATAGCCGCGATTTGTTATTATATCCGCACCGGTCACGTTTGATGATGATGCGATAACTTTTCCATCAGCGTTGGACTCCAGAATGCGACTTGCCGTCAGCGGCAAACTTGCGGCTTCCGGAAGCGTGGGCTTATTCAGCACATTCGACCAGTCTACTTTTGAGGCGTCGATTTTTTTATAATCACCGGTCACGCTGCCGTTATTCTGAAAAAGTTGCCAGAGTTCAATGGTTTCATCAGCCAAAGTAATACTTACGACGTCGCCCTTCTGGACGGAGCCGTCAGTCCATTCATTGGCGATATAATCCGCCAGGGTTGCCTCGGCAGATACAATAATATCGATAATAGCCAGGGGTGGAATCTGAGCTTCCGGTATTTTAGAATTTTCATCGAGTGTAGCCACGCCGTTCGCAGCGGCTCGCTGGGTCTTTGGAATCAGCAGACCCTCAGCAGTTCCCGCCCGGTCAACTTCATCTTTTAATCCCATGTCCAGAGCGTCAACACTGGCAGTGACCGATTCTTCATCCGTGACATAATTATCTTCAGTATAGGTCCGGGGACCGATGGCCGTCGACTGATCACTGATATCCGACTCATTGCTGTTGACCTGGCTGATGATGCTCCCAAAATTGGTATTCAGGAATGATTTAAGATTGCTCCACCAGGAGCGTGGTACCTCCGGGAAATTACCCAGGGTGACCGTTCCCAGAACGAGAAATGATAAGATCATTCCTAAAATATTGTGGTCAAATGTTGGAACTTGCATGATATTCTCCTTTATTTAGTTTTTTTTTACCACTAAGGCACCAAGACACGAAATATTTTTTAATTTTTAATTTTGAATTTTGAATTCTCATTTGTGCCTTTGTGTCTTCGTGGTTGCCTTATCTTTATGTTTCACTGTCATCCACCATTGCTGAAGACTGGATACTTTTTTTGAACTGAGTATTGAAATAATCCTTGAGGATGCTATCGATCTCCCCGATATAAATCTCCCGCTGCATGGCAACTTCCTTCGGACTGAGGAACTTAAACTGAGTATCGCCGATATTCCCCTGGTGACTGATGCCTCCGGTCAGAACCCAGACCATATTGAGCCGGGGCAGGGCATAAAAGAGCACAAAATAGGCTTCCGCCATTTTGAGATCTTCCGCCCGGTCCTCATTTTCCGGAGTTACACTGCCTGCGTCGGTGTAGATGGTTTCGCCGACAAGCTTCTTCAATCGCCGGGCCGCTCTCCCGGTGAAGGGTTCCAGGATGTCATCATCCACATCGGGAAACCCGCCAATGCCTTTGATCTGGATATAGCTTGTGATCATCGTTAATTCCTATAACCACCAAGGCACCAAGACACTAAGTATTTATTAGTATTCCTTTTGTGTTTTTGTGTCTTCGTGGTTGCCTTAAACATAATTAAACTTTGTGTCTTTGTGTCTTCGTGGTTGCCTTAAACATAATTAAACTTTGTGTCTTTGTGTCTTCGTGGTTGCCTTAAACATAATTAAACTTTGTGTCTTTGTGTCTTCGTGGTTGCCTTATCTTTTTCCCAGGTATGGCAGAACACATCCCGGACTTCCTTGCTCTTGATGAAATCCCGCCAGTAAGCTCTTCGCGCCTGCCGGGAATAATGCATCTTCACCATCAGCCTATCCAGTTTCCGGATGAATTTCGAGGCCTTGCGGCCTTTGCGCTGGAAGTACCGGTACTGAATTCTTTTCCAGATGTTTTTCTGTGCCATCATCTTCCCGGGATTATGTAGAGGCACGGCACGCCGTGCCCCTATCGTTCATTTTTCACATTTCACGACTACTACGCCGGCGTCCAGACCTTGCCGGCATCCGTAAAGGTCTTGGCAAATCCCAGCACCATGGAAATCACAATGACGTCCCACTGACCGTCGATGATCTTGTCGGTTTCAGTCATGGACGATCCGGTTTCTACAACTTTTTCCATGCAAAATCGGGAGTCGAGTCCCAGAACCTTCGTGGTGGACAGTTCCGACGCTGCGCTGCGTTTCAGGGTCTTGCCCAGCGGCGTCATCCACTTTCCGGTTTTCTGGTAATCGAAGCCGATCATCGGGTCTTTGAATTCCGCTAATTTCAGGATGCTGCCGATCATGACTTTCGGGCCGACCAGGAGGTCGCAATCGTATGGATCGAATTCTAGGTCGAAATCAACCAGGTTGTTATAATCGACTGCGCTGTAAGGTACTACTCCGGCGGCGTCGCTATTACCGGTCCCTTCGATGACGATTTTAACGCCCATATTGGCCATCTCTTCCGCCATGGCCATACCAATAAACTGCAGAAGCTTGGCAAAAACATTGGCCTTGATCCGGCGCCGGTATTCGTATGTCGCCAGGATTTTCCGGCCGTATTTTCCCAGATAAATGGTCTTCTCGTTCAGAGTTAGTTTGACCACCGGGAATTCGGAACCTTCTCCAACCTTTTTCAGTTTAGGTTTATTGGTCATATCGACAATGGCGTTCTGATATGTCCCGGAATCGATTTCCGTGGTCGTATAAATCAGATCTTCGATCTTCACCGCGTTCTTGCCCATCAACAGTCCCATCCGGATATTGCGGTCGATGAATTCCGGAAAGAGGATCCGGTTGGATTCTTCATAGAAGGCGTCCAGGGTCACGGAACTGCCCAGGTTATTGATTTTAATGCCCCGGGCCGCCAGCTGCCGCTCGAAAGCGTCCAGTTGGATGTCCCCGTACTTGACCGATGGATCTTCTTTCTCCAGAAGTGCGGTCAGGGATATACCCTGCTTCAACGCCTCCATCAAGGCGTCTTTTCCAAGTTGGATAATCTTAAAAGGATTCATGATTATTTCTCCATTTTTAGTTGTTTATAATTCTCTGCTATCCGAGCCAGATCGTCAGGATGGTATTGGTTGTGTCCACATCGATGACCAGGTACTCATCCCCGCCGACATCTTCCTTGACCCCGTCCGCGCCGTCGGCCAGCAATTTCACCAGCCCGGCGGTCGGCGCAGTACCGGAATACAAGACGTCCACAAACCCGCGCTTGGCTACTGTTAATAGTTTTCCATCCCGGGAAATGGCCTTGACAATCCCGTGAAAACGGTCGCCATCAGCGCAGTGCCCCATTTCCTTGTTGCCGGTGACTTTCACCGGGTAATTCTCGTGAGTTCCCAGGGTAAATGTGTCCGTAGACAGAACATTTACGCTGAACAGGGCATCCACTCCAATCTCGTTAAAAGCAACGTTATCCATGATAATTCTCCTTTGTTATGGTTGATTACTTCAAATCCCGTAATGAATATTTCTGCTGGTTGATTTCAGTCTTCGGCTTCGGATTGCCGGTTTCCTGGCTCGAGCGCAGGGAAATATTGGACGAGCCGCAGTCCTGGCATTTGGCCGGAAACATGGCGTCCGCTTTTTCCTCAAACTCCGTCCGCAGGGTTTCCAGTTTTTCCGGACCCGCCGATTCGATCAGCTCCTGCATCGATTCCGACAGGTTGCCCATCACCAGACCCGCCAGCCCTTTGACGTCCTTTTTTAGGGTGTCAATGTATTTTTTGCCCATGGCCACATGGTTCTTATCGGTTTCGATCTGGACATTCAGATCGGCAATGGTCCGGGTGAGTTCCCCATTCTGAACATCCAGATCGATCACCCGTATGTTCAGGTCTTCCAACTGTCCTGCCGCGCTCATCAGACCGGCAATTTTGGTTTCCAGCTGGTCCTCTTTTTCAAGGCCCAGGGTTTTTATGATTTTTTCTAAAATAGTCATGATATTGTCTCCTTCATTTGTTACTTGTGATAATTCAATCTGTGATTGTTCAATCTGCGATTGTTCAATCCCGGCGGGAAATTCTTCGGAATGTTCTCTCCAGAGCTGGGTTGCATTCAGCCGTACCGCTTTTTCATCGGCGCCCCCCCAGACCAGGGCGACATGGTACACTTCCAAAATTTCCGTCACCACGATCCGGACAATCTCACCATCAACTTCATGGCCAAGCAAGTCGATGAACTGCCAGAAGCGCATTTCCGGATGGGACTGGACCCAGTTGTAGTTCAATGCCACGGACACGGATTCCAGCAGCGGCGGATCGGTGCTCAGCATTTCGATTTCTTTTGCCGCTAAATCTCTATGCAGCCGGGCCACGCTGGTGATCTGGCCGACAGCGCCGTCGTACCCGAAAGCCGCCGATTCACTGTAACCCAGAGTATCTTCGATCCGGTAGGAATGATTGCGCTGGTATTTCAAGGGTTTTTCCCGAACGCCGCCGGCGCTCTTCATCCGGAACAGCGGTACGGCATTTTCCAAAACTCCGGGATTGGCAAAGTCCAGGAAATATCCGGTTTCTCCAAAATAGCGACCCGTCAAGAGCCGGAAATCGAATTCCATCCAGGGCATGCCTTCCACCGAACGGCCCTGTTTGCTTTCCAGGGCAATCGGTACTTGCATCTTGAAACTTTCACCAGCCTTCAGATTTTGCTTTAAATGGTCTTTAATGATATTTAAGGGCTTAGCCATACTTAACTCCTGTTTTGCGTTTTATACGGCGTATACCGGCGTTATACACCTGTTTTTGATTGAAACCACAAAAGAATTATATATAAAAATACTTTGTGCCTTAGTGTCTTGGTGGTTTATCATTCTACTATCAACATTGAAACCACAAAAGCACGAAGACCCTAAGAAAGAATTATATATAAAAATACTTTGTGCCTTAGTGTCTTGGTGGTTTCTCCGTATCATTCTACTATCAACTCCGTTTTACATTCCGGGTGAAAGGGCGGCATACCTTCACCGCTCAATGCAAAGGCATTCATATCTGCTGCAGAGGACACGCCGATCGGATGCAGCCAGCCTTCAAACTCCTGGGGCGTCATCAGTGACAGCGTCTGCAGGCCTTCCCGGAGGTTTGGAACATTGATGGAATGACCGTTCAGGTATCTGCAGATCTCGGCAATGGGCGCCGGGTTATAATACTTCGCGGTTTTGATCCCCGCTTCAAAAAGTTGCCCCACATGGCCCCAGTTGCGCAAGCGGGAAACCGATGTGTTCACAATCCTCCGAACCTGGGCCTGGGATAGGTCGATCATTTTATCCTGGAAGACGCCCCGGAATTTTGCCAGGGTGTCGGGATCGAATACGGACTTGCCTTTTTCCAGGTAATGCTCCTTCAGGAATGTCACCATCGGGCTGCGGACGCCATTGTTTTTCACATATTTGCCCATATAGAACTGGTCCAGTTTTTCGAGGAATCCCAGCGCCCGGTCATCCACGGTATCAAAGGAAAAGGAGAGAGGTGAGTTCGGATCGAAGAGGGATTTGTCATCAAGCCGGTAAAAGGCAAATATCTGCCGTATCTGGTTGGCCACTTTCAGGCGGACGGTATTGTCCGTCATTTGCATGGCCACCACGCCTTCCGTCAGGTTCATTGTTTGCCGGGCAAAATCCGCCTCGTCCGTGAAGTCCTCAAACTTATGCTCCCGGATGAAATCACTCACCGCCGTGGCCGCTTTGCTATTGGCAGTTTTATTGAAGGGGAGGACGCTGTTCAAATACTTCGTGACGCGTTCGGCAAAGAGATCTTCCGACCCCGCTGCCAGTTCCCGGCTTTGGACTTTGGAGGCTGAACATTGAACCATACTCCGGACGGGAATATATTTCTGCTGCAATTTGGAGAATTGAAATCTTACCTTGTTTTTAGTGAAATTAGTAGTTGAATTCTGCTGCCTGATTTCCTCATCGCTCAGCCAGGGTTCGTCGTAGCCCAATTCCTGGGCGGCTTGCTCCTGGTTGATAAATCCGGCGTCACGTTTCTTGATAATGTTTTCCAGGCGTTTGGCTTCCGCTTCTTCCTGGTCTTTGCGGTTCATCCCGGGGATCGGATTCCACTGGAACATGACTCCATCCGTGAGGATCCCCATGGTCAGCAGATCCAGGCGGTAGGTCGATTCCATCCGGCGCTTGGCCAGGCGGCGGAAATTACCGGCGTCGTTCACCAGCATATTGTAGACCACACCCGCGTATGTTTCGGTAGTGGAATAGGAGCGCCCGTGCATCGCCGGATCGGTGCCGATGCCGGAAAAGACCTGCTCCTCATTCATCTGCATAATGTCCTTGGCACCCCGGGCCTCGCCGGTGATATTGAAATGCTCGATGGTCTGGTCGTTGTATTTTACCATCATGCCCTGGCTGAAATTCTTGTTCATGGAGTCCAGGACGGTGGAGGCGTATTCTTCGCAGTGGCTTTTATATTCCGCTTCGGTCTCGTTCGGCTGCCGGTTCGGCGGCGTCAGGCTGAGCGATACCAATCCCAGCAAACCGAGTTTCTTGGCGATAAAGGCAATATTCTTGAGCATATCCCGCTGGGTGATGATCGGCTCGATCGCCGCCAGCATGGGCGGAACCGGGTATGGTGAATTCTCGATTGTCTGGTAGCAGTATATTTTATAGGTGGTCTCATTCAGTTTGATCAGGTAGCCGTCGGACGTGAGCTGTGTATTTGAAGTGAAAGGATCGGTGATACTCTGGTAAGGTCGATAATCATTGTCCTCATATTTGAAGCGGATCCTGCGCACCGGGACGATATGCACCCGCCGGACGCCCTTCAGGTTGAGATTTAATTCATCTTCGCTGGAGATGGCACCCATGCGTCCGATCTGGGCCAGGTAATGATTCAGCAGGCCGTCCACGCCGGCGGAGCGCTGATAGATTTCATAAGAGAGTATGTTGATCCGGTCAATGGCCGTTTCGATCATCCGGTCGCTGCCTTCGATGATCACCTGGTGACCGGTATTGGCAATGTTCACCCAGTTCTTCACCGCCTGGGACATATCCGCATTCACCAGGGAAATCTGTTCGCAGAACTGATACATCCAGGCCGGCAGATCCGGGCCGAGGCCGTCCAGCCAGCTGCGGTATTGACGAATACCCCCCAGCAGGGAGCTCGCCTCTTCGATTGAAGAGCGGCCCCCTATTGGGAGTCTCAGTCCCTCAGCGGTTGGGTTTTTCTTAAAACTTATCGGCCATTGCAGTTTCATATATATTTATCTCCGCGCCCTCTGCGATCTCTTTGCGTCTCTGCGGTTATTCCTGCTTTCATCTCAAATTCCCAAACACCGGCGGAATTCCTACAAACTTATTAAAATCCATCTGCATTAGGCGGAATGCTTTCCGGGCGTTGTTCCCTGCCATGAGGTAATGGTTCTCCACCTGTTTGCGGTAGCGGGTAATCGTCTTGCCGGTTTTCTGGTCAAGCACTTCTTCTTTTTGAGCGCCCTTCAGGTGATGCTTGCCGAATTCACTCTCCACGACGTCCACACCATCGATAAACATGGGAATGATGATCCCCGCCGGTTTCATGGTATAGAGGTCGGTGTATTCATCCAGGGAGTCATCCCGGTCTTCCTGCACGGTCCGGTATTCCGTCTCTTCGTGTTCCTCGGTTCCTTCGGAAAACCCGGTGTCCTTGAAATATTGCAGCACCACGATATTGGGAAAACGGCGGTAGAGTTTGCGGACTTCCGTCCGGAAAGGCTTGGCGTCGATTACAAAGCAGCGGCAGTTCATGGCAATGATCAACTTCGAGATCACGTCCACCATATTATCTGAAAAGCATTTCTTAATCGTTACAAAACGGAGTTTTTCGCTGTGAACATCGGCAAAAGTGAGGTGGCAATAGTCGCCCACATCGGCCCCGCCCACCGACCAACTGGCTGAATCGGCCAGTGGATAATTGTCGGCTGCCCGGTGCAAATCATCAGCGGTGATTCGCTGGCGGTCGCCGGCGTCGGGAACGGCCAATGTGGAACAGCGAAATTTCGACAGCAGGGATTTCTTTTTCTGGGCCCGTTCCCAGCGCTGCATGATCTTACCGAGTTGTATCTGGGGAACGATCAGCTGCGGTATCCGCAGACCGACCACCCGCCGGTCGGGATATTTGGCCACAAAACGCCCGTCCTTTTCCACGTCAAAGGGCTTCCCGCACTTTGGGCAGGCATAATAAAACTTGCCACCATCAAATAAAACGAAATCCGGATTGCCCTCTTTCGGCCAGCCCTCTTCCAGATTCAGATCGTCCAGGCCGCAATGGGGACACTTGATCAGCCAGACCATCTGGCTGGTGTCCTGGAACCCGGCGTCAATGCCCATGCCCGGATTCATACCCACCGAGAAATAGCATCGCTGCTGAAAATCCGACGCCGCGATCCGGTCTTCCGACCAGGCCATATTAATGGCATTCAGAATATCCACTTCATCATAGCCGAGCGCATCCAGGGGAATGGATATTGCGTCGGATATATCTTCCATGCCGAGCATGTAGAGAAAATTATTGCCCACTTCCATCAGGCCGTCGGAAGTCGTGACCTTGATCTGGCTGTTCAGCGTCCGGTCTTTCCGGACCGCAACCTTGAACCTGGTCTTGATAAAACGTTTGGCAAAAACTTTGGTCGGCAGCCCGTAGCCGATATTATAGCCCCGCCCCAGCAGCAGCCACATGTAATAGCCCAGGAACAGGGTGGAGATACCGATCTGGGCTCCCTTCAGTATCCAGGCCTCTTCCCAGTTCACCAGGTTTTCCGCGATATAGCGGAAGGCTTCGTGTTTTTCAAAGGTGTAGGGACCGCGGTCATGATGGACGTGGTTCAACAAGAAATCCGTAAATGTCCCGCTCTGGATTTTGGAAACCTTCAGGCTCTGTTTAGATGCTTTTAATATTTCGTCTTTATTAATAACCATTAGTGAAATTCGCGTAATTCGTAGTTTATTTTATCTCTCTCTCTAAACTTTCATCGATCTTTTCCAGAATATATTCTTCCCGCTCTCTCAGCAGCGGCCCGATATCGTCATCCTCCAGCAGCACCTTCCAGATCACGCCCACAATCACATCCAGGTTGTTCCCGGCGGACTTCAACCCGGTATTCCGGGAACCCCGCAGGGCGTCGATATATTTCCGGATCTTGAGCAGCGCATTCACCCCGCCCTCGAAACTGGTGGGTGATGTTATTTTCAGGGACTTTGTAATCTGGTTCTCAATAACGCCCAGTTCTTCTATAAATTCCGTAAAGGTGGATATCCGTTTTTTATCCGCCGCTGTTTCCGCCCGGCGCTGGATCGCCGCCCGGCGCTCTTCCCAGTTGCCCTCTTTGGCCCATTGCTCCAGGGTCTTGCGGTTGAGTTTGAAATCCTTCCGGCGTTTCCGGGACATCTCCTTGATCATCGAATCAAAGGACAATCCCTGGCTGAAATAGCCGAATGCTTCTTCTTTGATTTTCTGGGAGTAGGCCACTATCTCATTATCCTGGCAAAAAAGGTGATGATATTATTGGCATTCATGAGGCCAAACATGGAGACCCCGATGCCGATCCCGGTCAGCAGTGTCTTGAACGGATGGTCCCGCATGATTTTCACAATGCCCCATTTCGCTTCGTTGTTTGTATGGTAATTGAGGTGTTCAATTAATTTGTCCTGGAGGATGAGTTGAACTTCGGATATTTCATGTTCAAGCCGTTCCAGATCCTTTTTGAATTCATTTAAATCCAATTTCTTCTTTGACCTTTAAAAATGTTTTGAAATTTTCATCGTCGAGCTGAATGCCGGTGAGCCGTTTGCGCAGCTGCACATAGTAATCCATGATCTTGAAAATCCGGCCGTCCAGGTTTGACATCTCATTCTGTTCCTTTTCAATCGCCGGTTCTTTCTTGGGGACCGCTATGGATTGAAACTCGATCATGGCCACCTCAAGCAGCGTGGATAACATTTTCACGGTATTTTCGAGGTTCTTGATCCGCTCCTGGTTCTGGGTGTGGTCGCCGGTACTGCCTTTTTCAAGCAATTGCATCAGCCCGATCATCTCATTCGAGATATCGGAGATTGTTTTGATTTTTCGGTTTAACTCGTCAATCAGAGTCTTATTGGACATGATCACCTCAATTTTTTACGATTTATTTATTTCAACCCGCGACAGCCAGCCGCCGGCAAAGGCTTCCTGGCTCGGGTCTTTTTGCATGATCTCCAGGTAATACGCGCCCTGGAGAAGATTCAAAACCTTATACAACATTGCCGCGCCCCTGGTCTTCAGACAGAGATGCAGCGCCGCGATCGACATTTTACCGATCGCCCGGTCCACCGGGATATCATTGTAGGTTTTTCCGTTGCGGTTCAGGACATTCAGCGCCTTCTGCAGAAACTCCGCTGCCCGGCCGACTCCCATATTGACCGCCGTATCGAACAGTTCTTCCGCAATCAGTTGATCCGGTATCTCGTCGCCGTGAACTTTGTCCCAGAAGTTTTGTTTGTAGAATTGTAGAATCAGGCCCTGCAGGTCTGCATCGGCCAGGTATTGATTGCTGAAGCTTCCGGTTTTATGCTTGACGGCGTCCACAAACTTCCAGCCCGGCCAGTCAGGATGTTTCCGCCGGGCAATACCGCAGAGCGTTTCACCGCCCCGGTCATTGGGGTCATTGACGTATCCGCCCTCGTGGCTGAGGGTCTTCTCAAAGGCTGCTTCGAACTTGGCTATCTTCTCATCCCCGGTTCCTCTTTGATCACTGTCCTAAAAATCAAGTAAAAAATAAGGAATGAAACACTCCCGTGACGTCATACTTGCGAAGGATGCGAAGGATGCGAAAATAGACAAAGAAAGTTTGCTTTTTCGAGGTAAAAAGAAAACCCCGACGGATCGGGGCAATATAAAACATTTCCCAAAAAATCTAATCCACAGCGGCAGATACCCTTAGAAAACTTTTCCGCACGAGTTCCAGACACTTTGCCCATCCCATCGGCTTTCCGAATTTTTCCCCTGCTTCGCCTCCCGGATACTCATTCCACACCCGGCCATCAAGTAATCGTCCGGCCTTTTTCTTATTTGACCCGCCCCATTGCTTGAAGAAAAACGGCACTCCCGCAGCCAGGCATTGATCCCGCAACGACCGCGCCCAGTCCGGGCGCATCGGTCTGGCGTTCGGTCCCGATTCCCCGCCGCAGATCACCCAGTTGAGATGATCTATAGCATAATCACATTCATGTGCGCTTTCAGTGCGGTCACACCACTTTAATTCATCTGATCTTAAATCTACAGGACTAAGCATCGGCTCCACACTCACAAAGCGCACCGCCGCCGGGATCTGCAGTAGGACAGGAATACGTTGATCAGCTGTTTTCTGATTCTCAATCGATACGCCAAGCCAGAGATTTTTTAGTGGGTTGTTATTTTTTAGATTAAATGGATTTAGAGTATATTTATTAAAAAAATCATACATTCTTTTGGGACGTTTAGTTAATATTATAAAGGTGTGCTGTGGACATTTTTTAATAATCAATAACACTTCTATAACTGCCTCAAAACAAACATCTTTATGAAACAAATCTCCCATGCTACATACAAATATTCGTCGCGCCTGCCTCCATTTCAGTGGCTGGTTTAGTTTGTCCCAGTGATATGTTATCTTAAACGGATTCTCCGCCGGATATCCAAATCTTCCTCTCAATCGCTTCGCCATCTTCTCAGCATAGCAATTCGCACAGCCTTCGCTGATCTTCGTGCAGCCGGTGATCGGGTTCCATGTATCATTGGTCCATTCTATTTTTGTCGCCATAATCGGATACCTCTCCTGAATATTATAGATTTAATGATCGCCCAGATTGCCGACCGCCCCTTATAACACATCTCATGCCCGCAATAATAGATATAGATATATGGCGGTACGGTTATTATAGATATTACGTTATTTTTCATTTTTTCCCGCTCCATAATTAGTAAAATTAGTGTAATTAGCGGATCTCTCTTCCCAATTTCCTCTCTGTGTCTCTTCGGCTAAAAAACATTAGTGTAATTAGCGTAATTCGTAGTTAGTTCTTCTTCCAAACCCCGGCTTAGTTCTCAGCGCGATAGCGAAAACCCCGATCCCCGCCCAGGTGAAGAAAAACACGCTCCCGGCGCAGTCGCCGGTTTCCAGATAGAGGAAAAAATAACGCAGCGCGACAAACATCAAAAAAACCGCAACGAACAGTAAAAACATCGATAAAAGGAGTCTTGCTTTCATGAATTTCTCCCTCGCTCCTGGGGCTCGGCGCACCAGGCGTTTTGAATATATTTTTGCAATGATAGTGAATGGATCTTCCAGCGGCCGCGCATCCGGAAAGCGTCGATCTCGCCGGAGGCCGCCATATTATATACCGTCCTGGTATTCATCTGCAGAATATAAGCCGCCTCTTTGATCTCATAGAGTTTGTCGGGCTCCACCTTTGCCAGCAATGCCGTTATCGCTTCATCGTGCATCGTCACCTCTGTTAATGCAAGCACCAAAGCACGAAGGCCCAAAGGAATTAATTATAATATTTCTTCTTAGTGTCTTAGTGTCTTTGTGGTTTCTCATTACGCATATCCCGGAACCGAATGCCGGGCCTCCCGGATCAGTTCGTTCTGTCGTTGATATTTGCGGCCCACCATTGCCTTCAGGCCCTCGATGATGTTCTGAGCTTTTTTCAGGGTAATGCCCCTGGAATTGATACTTTGGAATTTATGCCAGCGTATCAGCCAGGTATTGAATTCAAACTCGTTCCATTCCAGGTCGGCGTACAGTTCCTCGATATGCCGCTTCTGAGCCGTTGTGATCCACTTGCCGCCGCCGGACTGCCGCACCTGCCCGGCCAGGTCGTTGATCATCGCCCGGGCGGTCTCATAGTTCAATTTCGATATATGCAGGAGGCCGCCGTTGTACTGGGCCGCAATCTCCCGCAGCCGGTCAATGTCCAGGTAGAGTTTTTTACCCAGCCCGAATATCCGTCGCCGCTGCCACTCCTGGAGCGGCGGTGGATTATTCACAGTCTTACGTCTTGATTCTTGACTCTTACTACTCATTACTCATATCTCAAGGCTAATTTGGTTCAGGTATTCCCGCAGCCCGATCTTCTTCTGCTTGGCCACCCGGGCCAGCACCTTCAGTGCCCGTTTCGTCAATTTTTCACAGGACTCCTGGGTCTCTCTCAGGCCGTCATTCATATAATATCCCGGCAGTTCTTTATTGCAGGACGACCCGATATTTTTACCGTAATCCATTATTAATCTTCTGACTACTTTCTGAACCTCCCTGCCCGGCAGTCCGCTCATAGCCGCCACCGTCAAGCGGGGAATGGGCTTGCTCTTCCCGTGATCGCCGATGATCCGCAGCACCGCCCGGTCTTCCGGGGACATGGGCGGCGGCAGGCATTCAAACAGGGTCAGTTCTTCAGGCATATACCTACTTTGCGTCCTTTGCGCTTATTTCTCTGCGCCTTCGCGGTTAATATCATCTTCAAACAATTCAAAATAGAATTCATCGTCGGTGACCCATTTCAATCCATAGACTTCCAGGGAATCGTCGGACAGCTGGTTTTCCTTGTAGGCTTTTTCCAACGCCTCTTTATCGATTTCCTGCTTGACCCGGATATATTGCTTTTTCCCCAGTTCCAGGAGTTTCTCGACGACCTGGTTCCAGTTCCATTTCTTCAGTGGTTTGAATTTGCCGGGCGTTTTATGAAAGCCGATTTTCCCGAACATCAGTTTCCGGCTGCGCGGCGCCTTTTCAAATTCCTCTTTATGGTGGGCGGCGAACTGCTCCAGGGCGGACGCCAGCTCTTTGTGTTCCAGTTCCAGCGGGTCCAGTTCTTTCTGGGCCTTGGTTTTTGCGGTCTCTATCCGCTCGGTCATGGCGTCCCTGACCAGGTTTCTATCCCGCTCGATCTGGCCGATCCGTTTCAGGGTTTCGTTGACTTCGTCCCATGATTCCAGCAGGGGTACTTCGATTTTTCTGCGCATTATTTCCTCACTTTTTAATTGTTACAATGACTCCGTTGATCCGCTGGGCGCTGAACTCTTTACGGCATTTATTGCAGTTGTGAGTAAGGGGATGTTCTTTGATCACCGCCTTGGCCTGCATATATCCGCAATGGGGACAGGAGAGGCCAGCCTCTTTTTTATTCTTTTCTTCCGGATTGATTCTATTGTAACTGTCCACCAGCTGCTTCATTTCATTTTCATGAAGCATCAGCGTGGGCGAGTGAAAGTCATCGCCGACCTCATTGATCATATAGTAATGGGTTTTCGGATCTGCGGCATTGATCAGTTTGCTAAGTTGGTACATTATTTTGTCCTCCCCTGGAGTTTTTCGACTGTTCTCATGGCTCCCATTCCCAGCATGGCCCAGACCAGTTTCATGATCGATTCCGTCGGCAAATCCGGCCCTGGATTGCCTGATATCCATTGCACGATTGGATTGATCAGGAAGATGAATGCCAGCCCGCCGCCGCAGATCCAGCCGATAGCCGGACGCCAACCCGCCACAAATAGCGACCGGTGTCCCGCTTCGATCTTGTTCAGTTCGTTTTGCAGTTCGCCGGGGTGCTGTCTTATCTTGTCCATGACCGCCTGGGCTTGCATCTTTTCTTCCTGGTTTGTGAAAATCTTATCCACGGCGTTGCCGATGGCGTCGATCGGCGCCGCCGCCGAACCGCCAAGAATTTTATCAAAGAGTCCCATTTTTCACCTCTTTCGTGTAATTCGCGTAATTCGTAGTTATTCTCCCTTCCTGTTTTTCCGCCGGCTGGCTTTGGCCATCTTCTTTCGCTTATATGATTTTCGTGCCTTGTTTTTATCCCTATGCTCTTCACTCAGAGTAGAAAACCTCTTTGTTCGGCGCTCACCGTCTATCACCTTGCCATCCGGCGTCCAAATAAGAGAATTAAAATAATCGCCGAGTTCCATCATTACTCTGCGTCCTCTGCGGTTTCTTTGCGCTCTTTGCGGTTAAACTTCTCCAGCATCGCTTCCAGTTTTAATTTTCCCTGGACTTCAAACTGATCCACGTCGAGTCCCTTTTTCCGAAGTTCATCCAGTCGTTTTTTTTCATCGATCACCCACTGCGGTTCGACCTTTTTCACCGGTTCATCTTCCAGGATATGCTCCCGGAAGAAAATGCCGTCTTGACGGTACTCCGCCTTTTCCGCTTCATAGATTTCGTTCTGACGCTGGTAATATAGATTGCCCCAGCGGCATTCATTCGTTCCGCCGCCGGTCTGCAGGAAATACTTGATCGTCCGGATCTGGTGATTGACCTTTATCGCATCCTGCATGTCGCCGATCAGCCGGGCCACGCCCAGGTGCTGGACATAGATAGCGATTTTCTTCCTGGTCTCCATATCGGTGTTGTAATCCGGAATATTCTTCAGCTCACCAAAGACTTTCAGCATCCGGTCAACGGCGTTTTTATTCTTCTTCAGGCAGACCCAGCCGTCCTGGTTCCACTGCTGCTGGGCGTAGAGTTTCACCGCGCCCCATTCGCCCCGCTTGATCGCCGTAATAAAGGCCACATGCACCTTGTATTTCCGGGCCGCTTCCCGGTCGAATTCCGTCACTTCGCTGAGGTAATTCTTCGGCATTAGTCCTCTATCGGTTCAAAATCATATTTAACTTTAGCCAGTAGATATTGAGCATAGTCATCACAAACCGGATTGTCAGAAAAATGCCGCTTCAATTCCGCTTCCGTCTCAAAACCTTTATGACAATTCGGGCACTTAAAACAGCCTTGTGGCGGATATATGGTCAGATTTATCCCCAGCGTTTGGCAGATTCTTTCCGCAGTTGATAATGTGATTTTCTGGACTCCGCTTTCGAGACGGGCGACAGTATCTCTGCTCTTGCCAATCAAGCGGCCCATTTCGGTCTGGGTGATTTTTTGCGCCTTTCGCCGACGTATCCACTCGGATATGAACCAGGAATTATAATCTTTTTCATTACTCATATCTCTTTACTCCATTCAATCCCTAAGTCCCCCTTTGAAGGGGGATTAAGGGGGATGTTCCTCTGCAATCCGAAATCTCCATCACTCCATTCCTGTCTTTGCGGAAACGGCGGGATTTGAACCCGCAGTTTGGGTTTCCACCCGGAATTTGTTTCTTTGTTTCCACCGGGGAGTTGTTCACCTGCGTTTACCAATTTCGCCACGTTCCCGGGATGGCGCCGGGCGATACCGGCGCCTTTATGTGAGAGGAGGTATGAAATATTATTAATCATGAATATCATGTGATCCTGTCTATTTCTCTTCGTCAGTTACCATACTGAAATCCATGATCAGTTCATGCTGGCCGCCAATGATAATATTCGTAAAAACCTTTTTTAAATGCGGCAGTTTGGCCTTCTCCGGTTCATTGAAAGTGATGAACATTCTATGGCTGTTTTTTTGGTAGACTTTAAATCCCTTGTCGCTTCGGGAAATCTTGAGTATCCGGTCCTCATCATTCCATTCAATCCTCAACAAAGCGCCTTTACCGATTTTCATTTTCTCAGAAATGTCATGGCCGAATGTGATCCGGATTCTGCTCCGGTACTTTTCGGGATTTTCCCGGGAATATTTCACCTGGTCGTCTCTCATCCCGCTTATACGCCTTGTGTCCATTTCAAATAAATTGTGAATCATAACTTTCTCCTTCCGCTTTGGGTTATTAACATCATTTTCAATCCCTCGTCAAAAAATACCCGGCGCCTTCCAATTGGGCTCTCAGTGTTGAAATTTTAGCCCCCGCGCTAAAGGTTTCACCGGGACTCCGGGCTTCCCGCATCATCCGCCCGTATTTTTTCAGATCCCGCCGGGCCTTGCGCACCCAGACCGGCTCATTCACAGCTTCGATATCGGTGAATCTCAATTCCCTAGTCCTCAAAGTGCTCACACACATATTCCCCGTCCTTGATGTAGATGCCGTGCGGCGTCCGGAATGTCCCGTTTTTCAATACTTCCCGGATGAACGGGCAGCCGTTCTCGAAGTCTTTCTCCCGGGTGCTTTTGTCTCTGCTGCAGAACACACATTTCCGCTCCATGAAATCCAGGAAATCTTCCCTTCTCATCGCCCCTCCAGCGCCGCATAAGCATGGCGGACAACTTCTTCATTCACCGGTATCTGTCCCCGGTCATAGGCCAGTTTGATCGCGTGGGACGCCAGGACATTGATTTCCAGCGGCGTTGCCGACGGCATTTTCCGCTGCATCTCTTCCAGGCCGTCCTGAGAAAATAAGGCGTCCGGACGCCCGCCGGCTCGCTGGATTTTCCAGAGCAGGTAATTGATCGTGAAATTCTTGATCGGGCGCAGTTCCAGCATTTCGATCCGCGCCGCCACTTCCCGCACCCGCACATCCCGGCGTAGCTGAATTTCCATCTCCTCCTGGCCCAGAATGATAATCCCGATCAGTTTCTTGAAGCCCAGCTGGTGCTCGTGAATGCGCTTTAGGCATTTCAGCGTCAGGCTCGGCAGCCCGTGGCTTTCATCGATCAGCAGTACCGGTTTGATTCCCTGCTTGTAGAGCGTTTCCAGTACCGCCTGCACCCGTCGCGACGACCGTTCTTTGTCCCGGGGCGCGTCCATTCCGCCCAGGTCGTTGATAATTGCCGAATGGATATGGTTCACATGCGCCTTCTCTTTTTCATCCATTTTGAGTTCGGCGATCCGGTAGCGGCTTTCCGTGGCCAGGGTCTCGTAGAGCAGGGTTTTTAGGGTGCTTTTCCCGCTGCCCACGGCCCCGAAAACTCCCAGGAATTTCTGATGCTTGGCCGCGTCCAGCATTTTCTTGAACACCTCGTCATGAGGGGTGGAATGAAACACGTCCCGCAGGGACTCCATCTCATTCCGGAATGGGTCTTTTTTTAATTCTAGCGCTGATAGGACTTCTTCATGCAGCATGGCTACTCCTTTCGATAATATTTTGCGAATTATATTGAGATTTTTTGTGTCGTCTTCGACCATCTCCGTGACGTCTTCAAACAGATCCCGCCAGGCTTTGTCGATCTCCTTTTCCGGCACGTTCCGCTTCCGGAGATCCATTTCGATCAGCCGTTTGGCTTCGGATTTACCCGTTTTCCGGGGAAATATCTGCTTATTAATGATATTCGAAACATCGGCTTTCGTAAACCCGATCACCGCGCCCGCCAGGTCATTATAATGAATGTCATAATCCTTGCAGATCTGCTTGAGATAAAACCGCTTCAGCGAATTTGTCCGCATCGTCAGCTTGGTCTTGAATAGCTCGTTCACCGGCACGGATTTTGCCTCCAGGTGTTCGGTGATCAGCCGCTCTATATCTTCCTGGCTGTGACCGTTCAATCTTCCTGTATTTATAAACATATGCAGGTCAAGATGATGCATTCCCAGGGCTTCCGCCAGTTCGCTGCGGTCAACCCTGTATTTCCCTAATCGATTCTGAAGGATCGGGTATTTATCCAATATCACTCCTGTTGAATTTTAAATTTTAAATTTTGAATTTCATCCGAAGGATGATTGTTTTTGAGCAGCTGGTTCTTGTATTTTTCAATGAATAATTCGGTTTCACTGCGCGGGATCTCCGGGCGGCCGGCAAAGAGTTGTTCCAGCAGATCGTCCTGGGTCGGCGTCACCGGCTTACTGAAGAGGTCTTCATCCTGCAGCATGCCAATTGCCACAAACTTCGATACCATCGGGTCGATTGGCCGGGCCTGTCCGTCTTTGAAAACCTTGCCTTCCGGCACCTGGTAATCCGGAAACTCCGTCTCCTGCAGGGTAATGTCAAAATGCGATATGTCCGTTTCCTTGACCTGCTGCCGGAACTTCAGGTAATCCGGGGTCTGCACCGCCCGAAACTCTCCGGCTTCGTGCACATCCACCGGTGCATAGTCGATCTCATAATCCTTATTGTCCAGGATCAACCAGATTTTATCCTCGTTCTCCGGATGCCAGGCAATGTCAACCATCTGCTGCACATAGTTGATGAAGGGCTTTTTCCGGGGTAGCTGAAATGTCTTGCCGAATTTCCTGATCGTAATATTATTGTATATCAGGCCTTTGTCGAAATTCAGGTACAATGTTTCATATAGTTGCTGATCCGGGACCATCCGCGGCGCGCCGTCCAGGTTCGCCAGCCAGCGCACAAACGGTATTTCATCGGTGCTGCCGTGATCATGATTATTCCAGTACAGCAGTTCATTCCAGAGATAGCCGTTCGCCTCTTCGATGGATTTGAATTTGATGATCTTGGTGATTTTTTCAAATTCCTGGAGGATCTTAAAACCCGATTCCACCTTGCCCTTGGCCCGGCTTTTTCCCGGCATGTGCGTTATTACCTCTACCTGCAGCCTGTGCATGGCATAGATGAACTTTGTCGATTTGACCACCGAATCGTTATCGGAATACAGCTTGTCCGGCAATCCGTAAAAGGGGAAGGCGCCGCTTTTCTTTCTCCAACCCCTGTAGAGAAATTTCATCCACGCCAGTGTATTATTGCCTGAAATAAATTCCGCGTAGATCACCCGGCTTTTATCGTCTTTGATCTGTGCCAATGTCAGCCGCGGCTTGCGGTTGCCGGGCCGGTTCTTGTTCACCGACCAGGCTTTTTCATACCCGAAACTCCCGTCGTCGTCCAGGTAGAACTGCTGGGCAACCGTGGTGTCCATCTGGTGCAGCTCGTTGGAATATTTCGCTTCCCAGTGCCGCCAGGGCTCCAGATCCAGTTTCAGATCCTTGCGGCTCATCCGGTCGTCCCGCAGGTACCGGCGAAATGTTGCAGCTTTAAAATCGATCCCGTTCAGACTGCCCTTGCGCACCAGGGTCGTCGCCGCAAAGTCATAATCCAGCGTCAGTTTTGCCAGTGTTTTGTAATCGTCTTCGTTAATCGCTTTCCGGCTGCCTGCATCCGCCCGCTTATCCCGCTCCGGACGCAAATCTTTGGTGTAGTGATAGATCCGGGATATATCCACATTGAAATCCCTGGCCAGTTTTTTGGCCGTTTTTCTGAATGGACCGCCGCTGAGTTTGGTGTCGATACACCGGGACCGGATTTCCTGTACGTCGTGTTTATCGATCCGCCGCATACTGTTCCTTAACCTTAATTCAAGTCCTTATCTTCAATCTCCGGGATGCTCTCCATTTCCGGTTCCAGTCCCGGTACCCGGTATACCGGGAATCCCCGCCGGAATGCAATTTTTTTCATCACCTCGATGATCAGATCCGTCCTCGCCACAAATCTCGAATATCTGCTGTTGATCAGACTTTCAAACTCTTTCTCTTGCGGTAAGTCGTGAATATTGTCATTGAAATAATTATAGAGTTTATCCAGTGCATATTCGGCGGCGTCTACCATCTCCATTATCGGCAGAATCCCCGGCGGCACCTGCAGCCGCGGATCGTCGCCCTTGAGCGCCGCAATCTGAGCCGATTTATCGCGAAGACCTATCTCGCTTTCCCGGAGTTTGATATTCTTGTCGTGCACCTCTTTCTTCAGCGTCGCTATCAAATTCTCCTGGTAGCGCTGCTTCGCCATGAATTCCGATAATTCCCGCCGGGACATACTTAGAATTTCATCCTTATCTTCGCCGTAAAATGTCCCGTCCGTCAGCAGGTGATGGATTTCCTCACCCGGCGCCTGCGCCAGTATCTGCAGCTTGCTTATCTCTGCCGTACCCAGGTCTTTCATCTGGCGAACCGTATATCCGCCGAAGGCTTCGCCAACCTTAGCCCAGTTGTACCCGGTGCTTTTGGATACTCCTATCCGGGTTTCGCAGATTTCCGCGAATGACTCTTCCGCTTCCATTGTCTTTATCACATGATAGGCTTTCGCCATTTCTATGATATTGTAGATTGCATTTGCGGCGCTGTCCCGTACTATCCGGATAAAATATTCCGGGTTGTAGCGGGTCAGCCCACTGGTGTATTTCGCCAGGCTCAGGAATTTTTGTTCGTTGTATTCCCGGATGTCCTGGATTTTATTTTTGATATCTTTGTCGAATTCTTCTAAGGATTGTTTTATCTTTAATACCTCTCAATTTTTTTGTTCATAATATTTTCCAGCGGTTGGAAAAAGTTTTTCTCGTCGATAGAAAAAATACAGGTTTACATAATCTGGAAAAGTTATGTGTAATTGCGCGCCTGTTTTTAGTCTTAAAAATAATCTTGATAATCTTGTTATCATTCAAATTTCTCTGCCTTCATCTGACTAAAAAATAATCCTTCGTGTCTTGGTGTCTTTGTGGTTGCCTTCATCTGAACCTGTTGACCTCCATCTTGATCTTCTCATGCTGATCGTGCAGCGCCTTCATATACCGGTAGCTCAGCTGGATCAGCGGCTGTCCCACGGTGTATTTCTTGTCCGGCCGGGCGTCCACCCAGCCCCGGTCCGTCAGCGTCTGCAGCACCCGGAAAACCTTATTCTCCGAAGCGTCGATCCCGTGATCCTGGCCCATCTTCGTAATCTCTTTCAGGCTCAGCCCGTCGAAGGGTACCATCTGGTCCATCATCAACTGCAAGACGTCGATCCCGTCCCGCAGCGCCTCGATTATATATACATTCTCTTCAGCCATAAATTTCTCTTAACAATTAGTGCAATTAGCGTAATTCGCGGACTATCCTATTAGCCGCGCTTTAAGTTCTCTTTCCTTCGTCTGCAGCTTCAGAATATCCTTCTGAATTTTCGCCAGCGCCACATACTCCAGCTCGTCGCCGGAAACAAATTCGCCGCCCGCCGCGCCGCACAGTAATACCATAGCGCTGCTGTCTCTGCAGACTATGCCCGCCGCGACGATCACATCCGCCGGCACCCGCACGTCGTCATGGCTCTCGGCGGTATAATTATCCAGCATCGACTTTGAAACTTCATAGCCGACCAGCTCCGATACCTGCGCCGCTACCTGGTAGCGTGAGAGATCGGACTTTCTTAACATGCGTGAAAGCGTTCCCTTGATCTCCCCCTGGATCGCCAGGGACCCGGGAACTGTCTCGCTTACGATCGATAATTGATTCGGGTTTACATCTTTTTTACGCGTCATATCTCGCCCCTTTTTGTAACCGCCGGTTACTAATCTTTTTTATTTTTTGAAATTGACATTCTTTATATGTATCTGTAATATTAGTCAAGATGCTACGTAATTGCCCCCAGAAGAAACTCCTGCCCGAAGCGCCCTCAGTGAAGAATCCGGGCGGGCAAATCTTTACGGCTGTTGTCATGGAATTAATCACTTAATAACGTCAAGGATTACAAATGCAAAACATGAGATTGCGAACCCACCTAAAAAACACCATAAAATGCGTGACATCAGTAATACTTGTAGTTCTAGCTTTTCGAGAGGTGTATCTGCTTTTATGCCGTCGATTTTTAGCAACAACTGTACTGCAATGGCAGATCCTATATACATCGGGAGTAACACTGCTGATTCCAATAAGCGTATCATGTATTATTTACCTTTCTGTTATAAATAGACGGTTAAAGAAAAGAGTTAATTTCACACCATCCCCGGCTCCGGTATGCGGGGATCTGCGAAAGCATTTTTGAAATATAAAAGAAAAGGCCCCGCAGACGTGAGGGTGACGCCACAGTCCGCAGGGCCGCAGAAACCACACTAAAAACAGGAGTAATTATGTGTGATTGCAAAGAACAAGTTGCCTTTGAGATGTACAAAATATTAGTCAAACTCGACGGCCAAAACCCTAAAGTTCCCGACGACGATACGGTCAAGAAGCACCTTGATCTTTTTCGGAAGTGTCTGGATTCGGTTCGTCAAGTCGAGCCTTGATATAATGATAGGTCTCCATGAATTCTTCTTTTTTTCGTTTCTTAGTGATTTGAATGGCGATTTTCAAAAGTTCAATACAGAATTCATTTACTTCGTGCATGATCTATCCTTTCGTTTTTTGATTTATAAGGAAAAGGCCCCGCAGACGTGAGGTAGGCGCCACAGTCCGCAGGGCCGGGGAAACCAATAATAAATGATTGTTAGAGGAGACTGTCTTTTTCTGATTCGCCATTAGCCTACCGGCGTTTCAATTGTTTAGTAGCTAGTTAGTACGATTTTCATCTTGGATTAATATAAAAAGTGATTTTATCACATGCAAGTAAAAAGTGAATATATCACAATCTTATGAATAAGCGATTAGAGTACGTCCGAAAAAAAATAATGAAACTAACTCAGCAAAAATTTGCTGATGAATTGGGTATAGATAGAACCAGCCTGTCTAATTATGAACGTGGTAAAACAGAAATTCCGCTTTACATCGCCAAACTGATCGCTGCAAGATACCTGATCAGTGAAAAATGGCTGTTGACTGGCGAAGGATCTGTTGTGGAATATCCTGTCAGGGAAGAGTCGTTTTCCGGTAATACCCGTGATGAAACAAAATTATTACGCATAGAGGCAAACATCAATGCCATGCTAAAAGAAACGAACATTTTGGACGAAAAGATTAAAGTCCTGGACGAAGCGCTTGATCGTCTGGATGAGGGGGAGCGCCGGATTCTGATCGATTCTTTTCTGAGTATTATCCGGCTCAAGACCACCTGAGCGCTTCCGGGTCGGAATATGATCTTCCTTTTGCCCCCGGAATTGAATATAGTATAAATGTACGCGCACGCGTTCGAGAAAAGGAGATTTTTATGAAAAATCAAACAAATAACGGAACATGCCCTTTTTGCGATCATAAATTTAATAAAAGTCCCCTGCGCAAAACGAAATGTCTCCACTGTCATAATTTTGTTTATGTTCGCACATATCCCGATACCAGAAAGAAAGTACTTGTCACTAAAGAGCGTGCGGATGAAATTCAGGAAATCTACAATCAGAGAGCGGTTTCATCTGCATCCAGAACTCAGGTACTTAACTTTATTCATGCCAGTAATTTTGATTTTGAAAATTCAAAAAAGATTTTATCTGCTAAATTCGGATCAGAGCCTTCGGAAAACGATGTGTTGTGGAACCTGGCCAACCAATCTTTATTAAATACTCAAGATCATCATACAAAACAATCTGTCTATCATGCCATGGCCCTGATCGATCACGCCAGGGGCCGCGACCCATTCCGGCATTTGGTATTGTCAATCCAACAGAACATCTATGATCACCAGGCAAAAGGCGCCACCCATCTTGAAATAATGAGTAAACATTGTTGTGATGAATGTAAAATATTTAACGGAAAAGTAATCTCTGTAAAAAACGCTCTATCTGAGATGCCATTGCCGGTTAAAAAATGCTCAAATCATTCCGGACTTTGCCAATGTGAATATCTATATCATGTAGACATGAATGAATTCAAATCGATGCTAAGAAATAAGTAAATATGAATCACGACCGGACTGTATTATCCCGATTGTTATTTGTGATTATATTAATATTAATGTGCGCGCCCGCGTTCGAGAAATGGAGGATTTTATGAGACATTTATTATTCATTTTCGCTATTTTATTTTTAATTGGATGTGCTACTACTCAATACCGCTCATCGGCTATTTATGATTTTATTTTAGTCAATTGTGAAAAATCAAATAATGAATATACTATCATTAAAAATGATCGGTTGACATTGGAAGATGAAAATATTTTAATAAGATGGAATCCCGATGCTCATCATTTGAATTTTACCCTTTTGAATAAAACTGATAAAACAATCAAGATCATCTGGGATAATTCGGTTTATATAGATGAAAATGGCATAAGTAATCGTGTTATCCATTCCGGTATCAAATATATTGAAAAAGACAGACCTCAAATGCCATCTATAATCATAAAGAATGGAACAATATCGGATTATTTATACCCATCAAATAAAATATACTTCTTACCTGGACAATTTGGTGGTTGGTTTGAAAAACCATTATTCCCCTCATATACTATTTCAAAAAATATTGATATGAGATCAGAAACTGAAACATATATAGGAAAAGAGATCAAAATATTATTAGCACTTGAAATTAATAATGAAGAAATAGAATATATTTTTACGCTTAAAATAAACGACATTACAATTCAAGAATCAGAAGTTCCTTTATTTTGAATATGTTTTCCGGCCTCAGCCCCCGGGATCTCCGAGACCATATTTTCCTATTCATTTGCCAACATTATTCCCACCCATAAATACTTGACTCTGTAAAATTATACCTGTCCAGTTTTTGACCAGTTTTGGGTAGATTCCTCCTCAATATCGTGTACATACCCCATATTTATAGTGTTCGTTTTTACGATAGAAATATCGGTGAGCATGACGGTCAACGGTTATGCGGAAGCGGTGATAACACCAGATTCGATGGAGGTCTTTGCTGAACCGGGCAGTTCTGGGACTGACACGCT
>Ga0268276_1001088_pt1 | contig 28510 bp, 21 predicted proteins | sample saktaG_4_FD_190145 | JGI IMG/M metagenome (GOLD analysis project Ga0268276, IMG submission 190145) | Saline water microbial communities from Sakinaw Lake, British Columbia, Canada - sak_2010_1_5_45m | ecosystem: Environmental > Aquatic > Non-marine Saline and Alkaline > Saline ...
CAAAACCGGGGGACAGTAACTTGTGGCTCCGCTGGCAATATTGCTCCAGTCAGAATCATTACCGCCTTCGCCCAGCGCCTTAACCCGAAAATCATAAATTGTGCTTGGCGGCATAGAAATTATGCAATAATTTACATTAATGCCCGTGCTACAACCCGACAAATTATCCCAAAAACTTCCGCCGTCACTACTATACTGACCTTGAAATCCTATTTCATTGTCGGAATTATCAGTCCAGGTAAGCCGCATAACAGTGCACTCGGAAGCATTGGCCGTTAGATTCGTCGGCGCCAACGGAACCGGACTGTCATAAATTACTTTATAATCGGAGCTGGCGCAAGAACTATCATTTAAACAATTAAAACTAATCCAACCGACTCCAGTATCGTTGTCATTCCTGTTCCAGGCCCAACCGCTAAACTCGCCTGAAACATTGTCAATTATTGTCCCATCGCTCCAGCTACCGCTCATTTTAATCCAGCCGTCATCTCCTAAGGACAAAATTTTTGCCCAGCCGATAACTACCTCCGTTACTCTGTCATAATTTGTTGAATTCGGGGGAAAACCGGGGTAAGGCGCGTCAGGAGAAAAATCTATCCAACCGACATTGGAGCTCCAGGCATAACCGGAAAAATTCCCTGTTACCGGGTCAATACTTACTCCATAATCAAATGCCCGGATGGTTGAATTGTCGCCCCCGCAACCATTAACCATCGCATCGGTATCAACAAACCCATTATCGTCCGTATCACAATCCGTTGAATTAAAACTAATCCAGCCATAATTTTCGCTCCAGGCAAAGCCGGAAATATTATCGTTCGCGCTGGCCTCGGCAATTTCATAATCGTTCTGGAATTTATAAAAAACAATACCCGAACTAATTAGTATCGCTAATAAAAAACACGCTAAGCCGATTATCCAAGTTTTTAGTTTAAAAAAATCACACATATTGTTTTTTTGAAATCGCCAGATGGCTAAATGGCATTTATTTATATTAAATGCGGCGCAAAAATAATAATTCCAATAATAATCGCTATGATGGAAGCGAGCATTACGGCCGCGGCCATAATATCCTTTATTTCCTTGACATAACCGTTAATTCTCGGCTTTAAAACATCGGTTATTCTCTCAACCGAGCTATTTACTATTTCCATTAATATAACCAGACCAATAACTAAAATTAAAATTATCCATTCCAACCGGCTTATTTTAAAATATAAACCCAATAAAATTATTATTAAACCAACCAAGCTTTGGATTTTTAAATTTTGCTCTTCGTGAAATGTCTTAAATAATCCCCGAAAAGCATATTTAAAACTCTTAAATAATCTCTTTATTTTAATCATAAATGGTTAATTATAATAATCAACATACAACACTCAATATTCATTCAACTCTCAATATTATAATATTCAATTGAATATTAATTTATTTAATATTGAATGAATATTGGATATTGAATATTACAATTGACTTATAATTTTTTCCCCCATCTTTATCATTTTCTCTTTTTCCCCGGCCGTATCATCGTCATAGCCCAGCAAATGGAGCAAACCATGAACCAAAATAAACACAAGCTCCTGTTTTGTATTATTATTAAATTTTTTCGCTTGTCTTTTTGTTTGGCTGTAATTAATTATTACTTCTCCTAAAAAATCCTCATCGCCGACAAAGGCCAAAACATCGGTTATTTTATCTATCTTTCGATATTTTTTATTCAACTGGCGAATTTTTTTATCCCCGACAAAGGCGATTGACACTGTATATCTCTTTCTTCCCTTTACATTCAAAAACTTTTCACTAACTTTTTTAATAAGCCTTAAATCAATATTACTTCTTGTCTTGTTGTTTATCTCAATCATTTTAATAATTTTACAATAAAAAGAACTTTAATAATTAACTTTCAATATTAAAACTTTTAATAAACATATCAAAAATATTTTTATAAATCAGCGCGTCGTCAACTTCGGGTCCGTAGGTCAAAACAAAAAGGTATTCATTTTTAATATCCGACAAATAAACTACCAGTTCGTCATCGCTTTTCAAGCCGTGCCAGCTATCAGTATCAATTATTTTACCCTCATCTATTTCATCAAGCTCAAACTGTTGTTTATACCAATCATCAACCAACTGATTATCAACATTGGGACGCACAATTATTTGAAAAAAACTATTATCATCCGATTTAAACATAACCGAGTCCTCCCCGCCCATATTAATTTTCTGCCAGCCAAGAGGATAATATACATTGTAGCCGAATGTTTTATTATAATATTCCAAAATATTTTCATTATCAACCAACCTGCCTTTACCGGTTGGATTATAAAAATTTATTAATTCGGTCAGGTCATCGTATCCGTCCCGGTCGCTATCTTTCATGGAGCTGCTGCACCCCAATAAAATTTCCTCTTTATCAAACAAACCATCTCCGTCGCTATCCTCGTTGGTGACAATTGTGCCGGGTAAAGTTGAAGTTGCCTGAAAATCTATCTCGGGTTCCATGATTTTGTCGGTCGTGGTTGATGTATCCGGCTCAATTAAAGTGGGTAGCCCTTCTTCGGTTGTGGTTGAACCGCTATCCTTCCCAGGGCTCTCTTGCTTATCATCGGAAAATTCTTCAGACTTTTCTCCGGTATATGTTTCACTATCCTTATTAAGCGGCTCTTCTTTTTTCTCCGTAGAATTAAAAAAATAAAAATAAACCAAAATACTGGCAACAATAATAAAAACTATTCCGCTAATAATAATAGCCGACCCGGCCCTTTTTGCTTTTTGAGACTGGGGATTTACAAATCGAAATTTTTCCGGCATCACATGGACGGCTATATTTTTATTAATTTTATCTTCGTATTCCTCTTCTTTTTTTTCATATTCCTCTTTTTTTGCTTCCTTTACGGTCTTGTTTCCAATTTCTTTCTTTTTAAAAAAATTAAACATATATTTTATATTAATAAACAACATCCAATGATCAAATTCCAAACAAATATCAATAATAAAATATTCAATACCAAAACATTCATTCAATATTTAATAAATTAATATCCAATTTAACATTGGAACATTGAGGGTTGATAAATATTGAATTTTGATTAATTTAATATTGTTTGATTATTGGTGCTTAATTATTGATTATTATAAATGAATATATTATTTTATATCCTAAGCCTGTTTGGGATTATATCCATTTTTTATTTCTTCACCGTCTAAATAACCGTCGCCGTCAGTATCGGCCTTAAGCGGATCGGTTTGGTATGTTTTAACTTCTTCATAATCGGATAACCCATCAATATCGGTATCAATTTTAAGAATATCGGTTCCAAATCCCTCTTCTTCGCTATCCAATAAGCCGTCGCCGTCAGTATCTTTCTGACCTGTATAATCATCTCCAACTTCGTTTAACCCATCGCCAACTTCTTTATTGATCGGCAGCTTCAGCAGTTTACCTTCTCCTTTGGGATTGTTTCCTGCTTTAATCTCTTCACCGTCTAAATAGCCGTCGCCGTCAGTATCGGCGTTAAGCGGATCGGTTTGATATACCTTAACTTCTTCCCGGTCAAACAAGCCGTCGTCATCAGTATCAACGCTATTAATATCAATCCCCAATTCTTTTTCTTCTTCATCGGTTAAACCGTCGCCGTCGGTATCAAGCAATTTATTTTTTTCACTTTTTGGTTCTTCGGCTGTATTTTCGACGGTATCATAATTACTCTCGCCGCCGATAGCCTGATTATCGTCTTCGGCTTTATTAATATTATAGCTGTCTTCATTTTTCTGAAGCGGCGAAATAAAACTAAGCTTGCTTAAACCCCAAAAAATTATTAAAACACCCGCCAAAAGGCCCACTATCATTATAGCAAAAATAATAATCTTTTTCACGTTTTCTTTTTCCAATACATTTCTTTCTTTATAATCATTTTTTAATCCCTGGCTTTCTAATGCTTTTAGTTTAAACAATCCCGGCTTTTCCCGGTCAGCATTTTTATCGGTCTCGGAAAAAATATCTTCAACCGGCCTATTTGATAAATTAGCCGCGCCTAACCGCGCCTTTTGATTATTTTCATTATTTAAAGGCTGCCCCGCGCTCTTTAACTCCGGTTTGACCAACCTATCGCCGACTATATCATTTTTATTGTTTAAATTATCAAACATAAAATTTTTTATTAAAGACAACCAAACAACTGCTTAATCACTTTTTAATATTAATAATATTCTACGGCCCAATAAGGCAATAGGCCTGCTCCGGCGGAGTTACTAAATTAGCATAACCGGTTTCCAACACGGCGCATATTCTATAGGCCAAACCTTCGCTGTCCGCGATGTAAGTATACACAAAGCTGCCATTCGGCAAAACCGGAGGACTAGAAGTGGAAATTGTTCCGGCAAAACTTTTTTTGCTCTCATCCCAACAAGTAGTGACATTGTAGTTATAGGTCTGATTGCAATAAGAGGTTGTTGCCGGACAGCATTCTCCCATTTTATTAATCGGGTCAACCGGCATAATTATATCAAGTTCCTCGGCTAATTCTTCCTGCCAACTCGGCCAAACTGATGTTGTTCTACTTGACAAGTATGTTCCGGCCTCCAATTTTGGATAATAACCATTAGTACTTGAGGCTATTTCTAAATTTATTTTAGTTTTGGCCAAATCAGCTAATCTTTTAGTATCACGAATAATTTTCGCTTTCTGACTTTGGCAATATTCACCAAGCGGACAATCCGAATTGTAAATACATTTTTTTGTATTGGTTAACGAGCACTCTCCGGCGCCATAAATATCAAAAATATTATAATTAAATTTCCAATTGGAAATGAGATGACTAATAATTTCCAAAGTTTCCTGCTGGGCATCCTGATTATACGAGATTAAATAAATATTGGTATAAAATTCATTATTATCGCTAATATTAGCTGCGTTAACATAAACTGTCCTGCCTTCGCGCACTGCTTCATATCCGTCAACAATTAATGATTGCGTAGAGCCGGAAAAACCTTGTTTTTCATACCAAAGCAAGGGAGAATAATGTTCCGGGTTGGGAACTACCCGCACGGCAATGGCGTCAAAACTGCTTTCCGCCAAAACATCATTTGTATTTGTATTTTCCGGATAACAAAAAAATAAAGCAAAAAACAACAGCAATATTAAAAATAACATTTTAACGCTTAATTTAATTTTACTTTTTGACAAATTAAATCTCATAAACCAAATTTTAGGTTCTTATTAATCTTCCGGGGTTGCATTTTTTTCTTCTGTCGAATTGCTTTCGGACCCGTCAAGACTGATTGATTTAACTATAAAATAATAGGTTGAATTATTTATTAAATTATTAATAATCTGCGGATTGACGGCTGTCCCGGGCGTACTGGTGGGAACCTCCTGAGTATACGGTCCACCCTCGGCTAAACCATAATAAATATTATATTCCGCCACGCCAACGCCGTCGCAACTCCAGGTCAATTCAGCTTCTCCGTTGCCGCCAACAATGCTTAAATTATTCGGAAAACTAAACGGTCTGGCGCTAACTTCATTTGAAAAATCAATATTTTCATACCAATCCGCATTGACTGATTTTACCGCAAAATAATAAGTCAGGCCGTTTGTCAAGCCGCTAATAATCTGTGGGCTGACGGCTGTCCCGGGCATAACACTTTCCTCATGATTGCTATAATTACCCGGATTCAAGCCATAATAAATATTGTAGCCACCAGCTCCGTCAGCCGCCTCCCAGCTTAATTTTATTTCCTGGTCTCCAATTTTAACAACACTAAATCCGCTAACAGAGGAAAATGGAATGGCTGATTCATAATCAATATCGCTTTCATTGCCATAAATATCATAACCGACTATGCCAAAACAATATTCTACGCCGTTCATAAGACCGGACACGCTTGTTGTATTAATAGCGGTCGCGCCGGGCATGGCCGGTGCTGAAGCTCCAAATTTTACACTTTCATCACATATACCGCTTTTAGCTTTATAATAAATCCTAAAACTAATTGCATCACCATGGCTATTATCTTCCCACACTACATCAACCTTGCTATCTTTCGGAGTTATAGAATCAATAACCGGGCCGTCAGGAGATTCAGTATCTTTTGGGGTGGCGGAAACCTCGTTTGAATATTCGCTTTCAGCTCCGCTGGCATACTCGGCCGTAATCACAAAATAATAAGTTGTGTTATTAGTTAAATTATCAACAATAAACGGAATGACGGGTGAATGCGCCCGAGGGGTAGAAGTTGAATACGAATAAGAGCCAGAATTAATCCCGTAATATATATTATATTTATCCAAAATCTCACCGGCCGGAGGCGTAATCCCACTCCAAATTAAGGCCGCCTTATTTCCCTGCGCCAAAGATGAATTGGTGGTAGTAGCCAAATTTATCCCCGAAGCATTTGGTAATTCTTCCCTGAAAAAATAGGACTCTTTTAATAAACTATATTCACAAAAACCTTCCCCGCAAATATCTCCAACCCCCTGGCCGATACAATTATATTGAGAATCGGTACATTCCAAATTAGCGCCTCTTATAATGGTGTCGTCGCTTAAAATTGCGGGCAAATCATCGGCTGTGCCAAATCCGCCTGAATCACGGCAATAATATAATTCATAATTGGTGTTGAAGCAGCCCTGGTCAGAAATAGTGCAGTTAGCGGCCGTATCTTGCCACGGTGCCCAGGTACCGTCATCTCTGATTGGCGGCCAAGGATTCTCGCAAACAAATACTCGCACCGTTGATGTGCCCGTCTTAGAGCCTCCTCCGGAAACATTAGCGGTAGCATTAATAAAGGTTTTGCCATCGGTAACGCCGCTTTGCGCTATAATTAACTGCGAACTGCTGGCGCTATCAAAAGGAACATTGGCGGGAAACATATAGGCGGAGGTTGTGGCTACAATACTTCTATTGTCTATTGACCAAATCCAATCCCACCACCGGCCTTCAACCGGCACAATAATCTGCCGGCCGGCCATCTCCGAAGCCGATGCCTTAGCAACAAAAACCTTATCACTGTCTTTAGCGGTATCAAAAGTAGGGTCATCTGGATTATAATCATTTTCATTAAGATCATTCTTTGTTGTCTGAAATAAATATGGATTTGGCTCTATTTCAACATCATTAATCTGGCAAAAAGTGGCGTCATATTGCGTACTATAAGTAGTAAATTGCCAAATATATGAATTAGTAAAAGTCAAACCATTAAATTCGGAAGCATCGCTTATGGGACTGCTGGTGGCATTCATGCCCACATCCCAATGGCTCAATACGCCGCTATTGCTATCTAAATCTTTATCTCCTTTTATAATAACATAATACTTCCTGGAGGCAGCCATTAATTTATTGGGAGAAAACGTTAATTTGGTCTTTTTGTTTGCTGTTTGTTCTCCGCTAACAACGCCTTCAATAGCGCAATAATTATGGTCAGGGTCAGACAGTTCGGCCAAAACGCTTTTTCCTCTAAATATTGAAATAAATTTATTTTTAAAAGTTCTGATAACTTTATTAAAAATTTTAACGAAAATATTTCTTTTGACCGGCAATTCTCCGTTAAAAGCCAAATAAACCGTCCCGCCGGGGCACATTTCCTCTTCGTAATCTCCGATAACAATTACATTGCCCGTAAAACTGTTTATATCCATTTTTTGGTCAAAAGTAGCCGATATCTGCGCATTACGGCAAACGCTATCGGTATTGTTGGCCGGCATAATGTTTTCTATATAAGGTCTGGTTCGGCAGCAGGTATCAGAGCCACAACCAGCAGCCTCAATGTCTCCGCAATGACTATCTTGACCGCAGCCGCAACAAAGCCCGCGCTCATCAGTCTGAGCAGTACAGGGTTCAATGTTTGACTGGCATTTTAACTTTGTTGTCGCGTCTCCGGTAACAATCTCTCCGCATTTATCATCACCCGGGTCGCAACAGCAACGACAATCAGAGCCCGATTTGTCCAAACAATCCAAATATTCACCGCAACTATCCAAGCCGGTCTGGCACATGGGCGGGTCAAGGGTTTTTTTACATTCTGCTCCTATGGGATAAGCCGGCCCGGCAATACATTTCGCTTCACAAGTGCTGGTGGCCGTAAATACCCTGCCGGTAGAACTGGCTATTTTAATATAATCAGGAAATAATCCATAACACCCATTGGCAAAATTTTCATCGCAGCGATAATAAGCGCAATAATAATCAGTTGCATTGGCCGCTCCCTCTAATTCTTGAAAACCCGACTCTCCCTTGCAATTATCAAAATTCATCGCGTCAACACAACAGGTAGTATGATGAAACGAACATAAATTAGTAGTTGACAACTGATTACAATCACTGCAAATACCGTCGGGGTAGCCATCGCCGTCATTGTCATCACCGACATTAACATCACAAAATTTTCCAGTGCTGGTAGTACAATTACAGGCCTGGTCTGATAAAATTTGTTCTGTGGCCGATATGGCTCCATCTCCATTGCTGTCAATCCGGCAACCGGAACAATGTCCATAAGTATTGGTATCAACACTGGCCGCGTCACTGCCGCAATTTCCCGTACAACTTAAAGTGGCGCAACAATCCTGACTGGCATTACTAATCCGGCAGCAGCATTCGCACTGGTTGATAGGAGTATTATACTCGCATATATCTGAATTACAGCTTGAGCCGGCCGGACATACTTCCCCGCCGATATAGCACTTGCCTTGATTGTCCGCCGCTCCCTCCGCTTCACAGTCAAAACCACTGCTGCACGGATTACAGACTTGAGGGGTTGACGGGGTTAAGGCTGGGTCTACCAGGGTACACCAGCCGTTAACAGCCAATTCCCAATTGCTATTGGGGCAGCTTTTTAGCCCGGGATTAATCTGCCAATAATAATTGGCTCCAACCTGTCGGCATTGAGCGCCGGTATAACCGGCCGGCAAACTGATAGAGTCGCCGCCAATCGCAAATGAGGCCCCTTCGTAAACAGAGCAGGCGGTTGTTAGAGCGCCACTATCCGCTCGGCATTTATTGGCTAACGCGTCAAAGACGCAATTGGTCCCGCATTGGCTGCCATATCTGTCGCTACAATAATTATTGCCGCAAACGCCGGCGCTGGTTATACGCCCCAGGCTGCATTGTCCTTTGGAATTTGGGCAAAACTCATTTTCGGCGCAATGGCCGGTTTGCAAAGCCCAGCCCAAACAGCTTTCGGCTGGAGTTGAAGGCGGCGTTGTTGAGCCGGTGCTAAAATCCCATTCATAAACAGAGCTGGCTATCAAAGCATAACACTCATCAATGTCTGATTTGCATCTCCCTTTAAAAGTCCCGCCGGGACAACAAACATTACCAGTCCCGCAATGCTCGTCCTTGGTGCAGGTTCCAATATTAAAATTTAGGCCATTACCAGCTGTCCCCGATGAGCCTTTTACTATTCTAACCGGACCGCTTATAGCGTTCTGCTGAATAGTGGTGGTGACTTTATACGGCTTAATACCGGCCGTAACGTCAGGGTCCAGACCCCAAAAACCAATATTGACTCCGCCCTGGTCTTTATTTAAATGAAACCTTACCTTGCTGTTTATATTGTCAAAAGTGTCAAAATATTCTCCCCATAAACTGATTAAATCATTATTTTGCCCCATAACCGGATCTATTTTACATAAACTCGGAGTCAAGGTTAAGCCGCTGTCAACTTTAAATGAACTTGGGGTGGTGCTGCCGGTATCTATGGTCCAGGACCCAATTGTCATTGTTATAGTATAATTTCCGCCAGCTAAACCCTCGGGTACTTTGATAATTACCTGGCTATCGCTCCAAAAACTATCAGCGCAAACATCGGGAAATTCATAGTTAGCCTTAATTCCGTTAATATTTCCAAAATAAACCTGGCTGGTTCCTTGTATATTTTTAAAACCAGTTCCATAAATTGTAACATACTGGCCGAATGTGCCTTGGACCGGGTCAAAAGAAGTAATATAGGGACCACTATACGGCTCGGCCTCTTTGGTAAAATTCAAATAATTGCTGATTGTATTATTGTTGCTTTTGATAAAACTAGTGGTTTTTCCAACCTTAATGTTGGGAACATCCGCCCGGACGGTCATGGCGCCATTATATATAAAATTTAAACCATTGACATGGTTCGTATAATCGCCAAAATTAACAACGTCATTGCTTAATAAATTAATTCCATAATAAGCAACCGTATCATTCATAATCCCATGATTGGGGTTTAATTTACAAAGTCCCGGTCTTGATATGCTATTTACTAAAAAATCAGATATAGACGGGCCAATATTGTCATTGGTTGCATCTTCTCCGTTTTCAGCCGTTATTTTAATCGGACCCTTGGCAGCTCCGTTTGGCACCACGACCACAACCTGACTGTCGGTCCAACTGGTATCACAGTTAGGGTTGGCCGAACTGGCCAGTTGAGCCTCAATAAACCCGGTTCCGTTCCAAAATGAGATGGTGCTGGTGCCTTCTGAATATTCTTGAAAATATCTTCCTCTGACTGCAACTAAATTTCCTACGGCCCCGTTTGGAGTAGTTGTATTGCAAGTTGAAGGAGCGAGGCCCGAACAGTCGCCATTGCTTTGACAGGGTAAATTTATATCCCCATCACAAAATCCGCCCGTAGGGCTTACGTTCTCAATTACAGGGTTGCCCAGACAAATACAGCCTTCCTCAATATCGCAATGCAGGTAAGCGCCGCATAAATTATCATCCGTCTGACAAGCGGCCGTGCCGATATCGCTGTCACAATCATCGCCGTAGCCGCCGCCGTCTTTACAAATGCAAGCCCCGGCATCGCAATATTGCCCGTCGGCGCAGGCGGTATTGTCCGCCTGACAACCGAGTTCCATAGTATTTCCATCGCATGATACCGGCGAAACCGGCCCGCAGGAAGCGCAAACTAAACCGGCGCAAGACCCCCAATAACCGCTGGCCTGACAGGTTCTTGTTCCCTGACTGATTACTCCGCACAAGCAGCTTCCACAAGATTGGGTGGCGCCAATCGGACTGCATGATTCCATATAAGGTGTTACTGCTTCTGATAATTTATTCAAAACAAAACTGACGATTGCGAAAGCGGATAAAATTATTATTAATCCAATTATCGCCCCGGTTAACAACTTTTTGGCCTTTTCAACCTTTTCCGCGTTTCCTTCCGAAGTCATATACAGCCAGCCGCCGTAAATTATCAAACCAACCGCGATAATTCCCAAAAATCCCAGGGCTATCCTGATAATATTTACGGCTACTGTCCGCGGGTCTGTTTCTCCCAACCCGATATTCTGGCCATAGCCAACACCCACGTCAACTTCTGCCAAAACGAAATCAGCTATTACAAAAACAGATATAAAAACAGTAAATATAATTATAAAATTTTTAATTTTTTTAGACATTATTTTGAAATCCTAAACTTATTACGGGCAGCTACTGTCGGGCGTTAATGTTCCGCTACAGCATGACGGCAAATAATCATTGGCTCCGAAACAGGCCGGCCCGGCGCTTGGCTTAAAACAATTTTGATAAATATCTTTGACTCCAGAACCCGCCTGCGTCCTGTAACTGGTAGCATCGGAAAATAATGAATGTCTTATATATACCTTAGTCCAATCCGCCTCCCCATCGGGCGGGGCGTTGTCAATATTTTCTTTGGCTATCCAGTAACCAAGCGGATCGCTGGTAAAATTCCATATATTTAACAATTGATGCAAAATATTCTCCTGACCGTTAAAAATATAAGTGCTGCCTGTTTTTAAACTGCTTGACATCATTAACTCCGGCTTAGCATTATTATTAAAATCAATCTCCACCGGTTCGGATAATGAAACTCCCGCGCTATTATGGGCCGGTCCGGTTGAAGTGATAACCGGCGGGGTTAAATATATTTTATCATTAATAAAAAATGACCATTTGTAATTATCGCCGAATGAAGAATCGGGCGAGTTCTCATTATAAAAACTAACCGGACCGTCCGCATCAAAATCCCTGTTTCCATCCAAAGAATTTAAAGCCGCGTCCATAATGCCATCCAAAGGTAAACTGGCCAAAGGATAATTTGTTCCATTACTATTCTGACAAACCGTATGGCAGGTATTAAACGGCGTTCTGGTTGAACAATCATTGTCGCTGGCGCAGGCGTCTAAATTAGCGGCCACCAATTCCATTTTTAAATTGCTGTTTTCCGGCAGACAGTAAATATCCTCCCCGCAGGCATTAACTCCGCATTTATTATCACTTATAAATTCAACTGTCCGATAGATATTGGAAATCATAAATTTCCCCTTTAGGCATGCCTCTCCGTTACATTGAAAAAAATCATCGCCGCTGCAATTTCCGGAAACACATATTACCCTGATATAATCCTTAATATCTTCCGCTTCTCCGGAAACCGTTATCGGCATAATCGCTTCATTAAAATTCGCCTGAATAATGGCATTCCTTGATTTATCCTCCCGGCCATTAACTTTGGTGGTTGTTTCTATATCCACTCCGCCCGACATGGCTTTAATTTCAAAAGCGCCGCCGGTATTAGAAGCTGAATTATATAGACTGCTTGAGGTTAAAGCTATATTGTTGCTGGCTGAATTGGCCGCTCGGGCCGTAATGGCCACAATATTACCGGTCGCCAAAGTAAAAACATCCGGATGAATTGGCGAACCGGCCGAGCCGATGGCAGTCTGAATATTAATGGCCGTATTATTAACCGTTATTCCTTGCTGAATTTGGTTTCCGCTTGGAGTGCCGGAAACAAAAGTATAAACAGTATTTCCAACCGTTAAAGTATCCGATTGTTTTTCCGCGCTCACTCCTATGGTCCAGCTATTGCCGATTGCAAAGCTACCATCAGTCGGAGCCAGGGTAAGTCCGCAACCCAAAGAAGCTATGTTATCGCTAACATCATCACCGCTGACCAGGCCGGTTATACCGCCAACGTTGGCTGTGTTTGGAGTGCCGGCGGAAATGGAAACCGTTATTGTACCGTCCGCTTGACAATTATAAGTCCCACTGACCGCGGCGCTCTCACTCCCGCCCTGCGGGATTACCGCTCCGACAACCGCCGACTGATAAATATTAGGATTATTTTTAACAACAATACTGCCTCTGGCCTGCTGAGCCGGCGTAGTAGTGCTAACTTCATCCATTTCATTGTCAGGCGCCGGAAATACCCCGCCTAATTTAACCTGAGGCGGGGTTAAATCAATCTTGTTGCTAATCTCAAAATTCCACTCAAAGTAGTCGGTCCGACAATTCTTAAAAACCGGCTGACCATCTTTTTTAAGAATATCATTGGATAAATAAACAGAGTACCAAATATATTCAGAGGCCGAGCCCAAATAATTTATTGGCATAAACACAAATGTCTTTTTGTCTTTGGTTATAACATTTACTTCGGTAACCTGGCTGTTGCAAGGGCCGTCTTCAAGACAAACGTCTCTCTCGTTGGTATGAAATATTTTAATATTATCACTTACAATATTATCATCGCCATCGCAAATATCTTTTCCGCAAATCGTTTTTAAATCAATTTCTTCTTTAAAAGTAACTATTATAATCGTATTTCTGGGAACTTCCGGATTAGTCTGGCCGGGTTCGGGATAAACAGACTCAAGCGAGCAAGCTCCTAGGGCTCCCAATCCGCCAGGGGTACCCGGGGGACCGGGCGGACCGGGAGAAGAAACGCTTTCGCTAAGCAATTTGCTAATAATAAAACTAACAATTGCAAAAGCGGATAAAATTATTATTAAGCCAATGATCGCATTTTTTAGAACTCTCTTGGCGACTAATATTTTCTCTTCATTGCCTCCGCTGGTCATCCACAGCCAGCCGCCGTAAATTATTATTCCGACTGTTACAATTCCTATAAAACCAAGGGCTATTTGAACAATCCTGGCCGCTATAACTCTGGGGTCATCTTTGCCTAAACCGATTTTATCAGCATATTCCGCTCCCACATTTACCGCCGCCAAACAAAAATTAGGCAATAAAAAAATAACCATAAACAATATAAAAATTGCAAATATGGTTATTTTTACTCTATTATACTTAATTTTATTTATTAAAAAATTTAATTTTAACATGGGGAAACATTAATTTAAAATTAGTTGACTAATCCACAATAATATTATTTAATGTTATTATACCATAAATTAAACTTAAGGGGCAAATAAAAATGACAATTAATCAAATTATAAACAAAGTAAAAGAAAACTATCCGAAAGCGGATACGGATTTATTGGTGTCTGCTTACAATTTTGCCGCCAAAGCCCATAAAAATCAAAAAAGAAAAAGTGGGGAACCGTACATTGAACATAGCCTGCACACGGCCTTTTTATTGGCGCAGATTAAAGCGGACATAAATACTGTCATTGCCGGCATCCTGCATGACATTCCGGAAGATACTGAAATGGACCTTGAATCAATTAAAAAAAATTTTGGTGAAGAGATTGCCAGTTTGGTTGAAGGCACCACCAAATTAAGCAAGATAAAATATCGCGGCGTTGAAAGATACCGGGAAAGCTTAAAAAAAATGTTTTTAGCCATGGCGCACGATATCCGCGTTATTCTAATAAAATTTGCCGACCGACTGCATAATTTAAGGACTTTAGACGCTCTTCCGCCGGAAAAACGTCTGCGCATAGCCAAGGAAACCATGGAAATTTATGCTCCCATAGCCGGACTGCTCGGCATCTGGCGATTAAAATGGCAACTGGAAGATTTATGCTTTAAATATCTTTACCCGGAAGAATTCAAAAAAATTGAATATAAATATGAAGTGGAAAAAAAAGTTGAACAAAATCAATATATTAAAAAAATAAAAAATATTTTAGGGCAAAAATTAAAACAGGAAAAAATAAATTTTAGAATAGAGGGAAGGTTTAAGCATCTTTACAGTATTTTCCAAAAAATGCAGTCCAAAGACAGAAAATTTAATGAAATCTACGATGTCTTCGCTCTGCGGATAATAGTCCCTTCCGTATCCGACTGTTATAAAGTTTTAGGGATAATTCATTCGCTCTGGAAACCAAAAATTAAACGTTTTAAAGATTATATCTCCGTTCCAAAACCAAACGGGTACCGCAGTCTGCACACGACTGTTTTCGGTCCGGAAGGAAAAGCAACCGAATTTCAAATAAGAACCGAAGAAATGCATGAAGAAGCGCTTTATGGGATTGCCGCCCATTGGTATTATAAAACCGACACTGGCAAGGAGGAAAAAATAAAGAATCCCGACTGGATAAAAAAAATTTTAAATGTTCAACGGGAAGGGATAGATACCAATGAATTTATCAAAAAAATAAAATTTGATATTTTTAAAAACTATATTTTTATTTTTTCTCCTGACGGAGACATTTTTGAATTGCCGGAAAAATCAACCCCAATTGACTTCGCTTATGCAGTCCATACGGATATCGGCAATAAAGCGGCCGGCGCCTTGGTAAATGACAAAATTACAACGTTGGATCACACTTTAAAAAACGGGGATTTGGTTGAAATTATTATTGAAAAAAATCGAAAAGGGCCAAATAAAGACTGGTTAAAATTCGTTCAAACCAACCGGGCTAAAAATAAAATAAGGCAATACGCGAAAAAATCAACCTTGGACAATATTAGAAAATTCATCGGCCGCACTTAATAACAGTTTTAGAAAACCAAATTTATTCCAATCAAAAAAACAGGTCAATTTACCTGTTTTTATTTTACCACGGCTTTTTTACCTACTGCCAATCCGGTTTCAATATATTTTCTAAATCCTTATTAAGAATATTAACCTCAACCACTCCGATAACGTAAGGACCGACCTGATAGGGATTAAAAATAAAAGTAATAAAATCCTTACTAATAATAAAATACTTATAATTTTTTTCGTCAGGCAAAGCCCCTTCCCTAAACCAGCCATATTCCTTAAAGCGATTATCAAGTTCTCCAATTACATAATCGGAAATATCTTTTAAATAATCGGAGCCGCTAACAAACAAATCGCCCAGCTCAATAACGTCGCCGGTATTCAAATTAAAATTATAAGTAAAATCATTATTATTGGGGTGAGCCGCGCCCTTATAATAGTCTGACTTATTTATTAAAATTGAGACTGTTTTTTCCAACGGCTGATAATATTTATACCTAATCCAAAGCCCGCTTTTTTGTTCAACCGGAATATCCTCGGCCGCAAATTCGCTAACATTTTTTTTAAATTCCTCAGAACTGTTATCTATATCATCTTTAATTTTTTCATTGATTTCGGCCTGAATATCCGAATTTTCAATTCCAATAATTTCCGGGTATTCTATATCAAGCATATATTCTAAATTATTATCTTCTTTAATGGTTTTTGTTACGGCCGTAATTTGCTTTTTATTTTCAACCAAATTTATATTTTCCTCAGAGGCTTTATCGTCAGCTTGCCCGCGCCACAAAATAAATATAATAACCGCCAATAATAAAAAAATGCCTATCATTATATATTTTGAATAATCTTTTTCCGCTGTCCCTCCCATATTTTCAGATTGATTATTTTTCTTACTCATATAAATATCTTATTATCTTAATTTATATTCGGTTAGAAACCAAGCAACTGCGCCGGCCAAGGCTAAAATGCCCAGGATAATTATAATCCAAATTTTTAATTTTTTCTCCGCCGGCGTTAAATCAGCCCAGGTCCTTTTTTTCCATTTATCTTTATTAACCAAACCAATTACGAAAAATATTATGCCCATCGCAAACAAACCGTTAAGATTATAATCATGCAAAAATGTTGCCGGTACCCCGGCTATTATCCAGATAAGTCCCATGATAAAAAAAGCGCGGTAATCCGGTCCGGGCCAGCTCTTCCCTTTAACAGCCATAATCGCCGCCACCGCTCCCAGAATCAATAAAACCGCCACAACCATTATTATCCAGGGCAGACTATCACCAAAAAATTTATCTTTGACAATAAACAAAAAAACGATAATTCCAACCAGAAAAAGGATTAAACCGATAATTATAGAATAAACCAGCCAATTATTGCCCTTAACCTCGCTTGTATTTTGCTCAACGGATTTTTTTATAATTTCTTTTTCCATAAAAAATTGTTATAATCTGACTTATGCCTTAAAATGAAATTAAATAATATTTAATTAAACGTCTACCTAAAATTATATAATTATCTACGAATTACGAATGTTTTACAAATCTACAAACACTAACGCAAACGTCTCAACTAATATTTGTAAATTTGTACTTAATTTGTAATTCGTGGCTGATAAATTCAGACAAACGCGCAAGTCAATCAATCAATGTATTCTGTTTATATCTTACCTTATTTTTATAACCTTGTTAAGGCTAAATCCCAAAAATAAGCCCGATTGTTGACAAAATTTAATATTATTGCTATACTGCCAACATAATTAAATAATGTTTACGTTCTTTTTAAGGGACTGCCACCAAATGCCATTTTGGCTACAATTTATAAAAATCCGGCCAAATTTTCCCAAAAATTTTTTAGCTTATATTTTTCATATAAACCTCAAAATTTATTGAAAAAATTTGTCTTGAATTTTTAAAATTTCGCGGCAAAAGCGCATTTGGCGGCAGCCCCTATTAACTAAATTTTCGTAAACAACACAAGAAAAGTAAATGGATAACAAAGATTATTCCGGCGGACGCCCGATGGTTAAAGGAAACTGGACCTGTTCCAAATGCGGAGCGGAAATCACAGAACTTCCTTTTGAACCGGACGGAGAAAGACCGCTTTATTGCCGAGATTGCCATCAGCAAATGAGGCAAAGTCGTCCCAGACGATTCTAATTATCGCCAGACGATTTACAAGAAACATATTATTTAGATAACTTTATTATCATCTAATATATTTCGAGAAAACGAAAGCCGCGCTTAGAGCGCGACTTTTGTTTTTGAAATATATATTTGTAAATTTGTAGCTGATTTGTAAATTCGCAGGAAAATCGCTAAACTTTTATTTTAGAAAAAAAATAACTGCCTAAACTTAAAATCACTATGCTAAAAATAAATAATACCAGAAAATCAGTCAACAGACTAAAATGCATCTGCCCGACTAAAGCTCCCCTGATGCCATCTACTCCGTAAGAAAGAGGATTAAGCGTGGCCACAACTTCTATGGCCCGGGGTAAATTATTTAAAGGGAAAAGCGCGCCGGACAGGAAAAAAAGCGGCATGATTAAAAAATTAATAATTAAAGGAAAGGCGTGCATATCCTCCAATAATGAACCAATAGCCGTACCCAAGGCCGTAAACAAGACGGCTATCAAAATCATAAAAACAAAAACCAATATAAAAGCCGGCGATAAAATCGGATTAAAACCAATAAATAAAGAAATTATAAATACAATCAAGCCCTGGGCCAGGGCCACGGTGGCTCCGCCAAAAGTGCGGCCGAGCATAATTGACCAGCGCGAAACCGGCGCCACTAAAGTCTCTTTTAAAAAACCGAATTGCTTGTCGGCGATAACTTCTATGCCGGAAAACATGGCCGTAAAAATAATACTCATGGAAATTATACCCGGAGATAAAAACTGAAGATAATCTCCGCCGCCGGCTTTTTGAAATATCGGCCCGAAGCCAAAGCCTAAAGCGACTAAAAAAAGCACGGGCTGGCCCAAAGAGCCGAGCATCCGGGCGCGCGAACGCAAATAACGCTTTAGCTGCCTTAGCCAAAGTATATACATAACATTAATTATTTGTTTTATCTTTTCCATAATTTTCTTCGTTGCCTTATTCGGTCTAAATTACTGCCGCTTTCCTGGCGGATGACCTTGCCGGTAAACGACAAAAAAGCATCTTCCAAAGAATTGGCGCCAACAGTTTCCATTAATTCTTGAGGGCTGCCCTGGGCAATAATTTTACCATGGTCTATAATGGCAATCCGGTCCGCCACCTTTTCGGCTTCTTCCATATAATGGGTAGTAAAAAAGATAGTAATATTTTCCATTTTATTAAGCTTTTTAATATAGTTCCAGATATGATTGCGGGTTTGCGGGTCAAGCCCCAGGGTTGGTTCGTCTAAAAATATAATTTTGGGGTGATGCAGGAGCCCGCGGGCGATTTCCAGTCTTCTTTTCATTCCGCCGGAAAAATTTTTAACCAAATCATTTCTCCTTTCCCAAAGTTCAACGATTTTTAAAAGCTCTGCCATTCTTGTTCGCCTGATTTTTTTTGGCAGGCCGTATAAAACCCCGTGAAATTCAAGATTTTCCCTGGCCGTCAATTCGTCGTCAATGCTCGGGTCCTGAAAAATAATGCCGAAAGACCGCCTGGCCTTATTGGGTTCTTTGGCCGGATTATAGCCGTTTATTAAAACCTGCCCGGAAGTGGCTTTAAGCAGGGTGGTAAATATTTTAATGGTGGTGGTTTTACCGGCTCCGTTGGGCCCTAAGAAAGCAAAAATTTCTCCTTCTTTAACCGAAAAGGAGATATTATCTACGGCTATAAAACCGTTAAATTTTTTAGTTAAATTTTTGGCTTCAATCATTTTTCTATTTTATCACATTTTCTAAAAATAAAAAAACCATTGGCCAATATTATTTGACCAAAAAACTGTTTTATGATAATGTCTTTTTAAATAAAACACACCTAACAACAAGGAGAAGGAGGAAAAAAATGGCCGAAGAACAAATTAGACTTTCTCAAGAAGAAGAAAAAATGTTAGCGAAATTGCGGGAAAAAGCCTGGGGGCTTTTTGAAAGGGATAAGCGCTTTAAGCGTTCATATAAACCCCCGACAGAAAAAGATAAAAGGTGCTATCTCGTTACCACGCCAGACGGCGATAGTCTTTATATCACGGTTTGGCCCCGGTTAAAAGAGCTTAAACCGCCGAAAGAAGGCTCCAAAAAAATTATGGTGAAAGTGAAAATAACAGACATAGCCGGAGAATATCACTCGCTTGCCAATTTCAAATCATTTACCCGCTTTGGCTGGCCTGCCGTTAACGGCGATTTCGGCGTCATCGCCCTGCTGAAAGCCTGGTTCAAAGGCTTTGATTGGGAAAGGAAGAACTAAACCTAATAACAAAAAACAAGACGACCCCACAAAAAAAGGACCGTCTTTTTTATTTTATTTAAATTGTAAAAATAATTCAGCGGATGCCGCGGTAGTCCCTAATGAAGACTACCGCGGAACTAAAAAACACCGCCAAATCGGGCGGTGGTTTTATAAACAGAGAATAAAATATTAGATTTAAAAATTATTTCTCCTCAAAATAATTGCAATGTCCGTTTGGATTTACTTCTCCATATTCGCTTAAAGCCTCTGCAAAAGATTTGTCTTTGGGAACACAAACATTCTTGCCGTCTTTTGATTGATATTGACCGCAATTTTTGCATTGGGTGGATTCATCCGCCCAATTTTCTACGTATTGTACATCGTCTGACATAAATTTATATTTAATTATTTAATCTTTTGATAGCTTATTTACAAAATCACCCATAACATCAATTTTTAAGAGATTAAAGCCCTTATTATCCCGCCTTCTGACAATAATAAGCCTATCTCCTTTTTCTATTTTATATATTTTACGCAATTCCATTGGGATGGCAATCTGCCCTTTATCGGTTACGGTTACCATGCCAAAATAGCTAATTTTACGCTTACAGACTCCTTTTTTCATATGTTTTTGATTAATTAAGATATTTCTTACTTATCTTACCACACCTATTTTTTTTGTCAAGTTATATTATTTAAAAATATTCAAATTCATTTTCTAAAATAAAAAATACCGCCAAACCGGCAGTATTTAAAATTACATTACATATATAAATTTCCCAGATTATTGCGGTCTGATTTCTCCTCCAAAGGCGGACAGGCATTCAGCCGGATTATAATAAATATATCGCCTAATTATTTGTAATGATTTTTGTTGGCGGACAATATGGTCATAAAATGACCTTTGCCATTTAAATTCAGCCAACCCGGATTCATGAATCATTTTTGATGATGCGGTTTTAAACGCGCCAATTATATTTGATAATGATAATATTTTAAAATTATTATTATTTATATTGGCCGTGGTAGGGACAGGTCTAGACCTGTCCCTACCAAACCTGTCCCTACCAAACCTGTCCCTACGGCTACGGCTACGGCCCGCCGCATTTTTAATTTTTTCCGAATTTATTAAAACAAGGCCGTGCATGTGATTCGGCATTATTATAAATTGATCCAATTCTATATACGGATATTGTTGTTCCAGCCACAACCATTGTTGTCGCGCTATTTTCCCGTATTTATTTAATATTGTTTTTCCATTTTTTACCTCGCCAAAATATTTAATTTTGTCTTTTACGCAAATCGTTACGAAATAATATCCGTCCCGCGAATAATCATAACCTTTCAGCCGGTTTAATTTCCGGGTATGCATTGGTAAAATTATTTTTTTCGCCTCCTTATAATAATACATATTCAAATAATATCACGTTTTATTTAAAATAAAAAAACAAGACGATCCCCTTAAATAAAAAGGACCGTCTTTTTTATTTTCTTTAAACCACAGAGATGATTTAATAAATATCGCAGTAATTCCTGGCGGAGGCTACTGCGGAACTAGCTTTTTCCAATCATTTCCTTTTTCAGCTTCTTCTATAATATTAAATATATAGTTTACATCGTCTCTGGTGTTACTCCAAGTCTTGTTTGGATGCGATGTAAATAACTCTTCAAGTGCTTTTTCAACCTCTTGAGATTTTTTAATAAACTCAGGAGTAATTTGCTGTCTTTCAGCTTTAACAAAAAGAAGTAAAGTGGTTTTTAAAAAAGTCCATAATAAAAAATATAAAAGATTAATCCCAATTTCTAAAAATTTTTTATCAAATTTTAATTGTAAACCTATTGGCGTTTTTTGCCCCTCATCATTAATTTTTTTTACTTCTAAACCAATCTGATATGCTTTACTATGGGTTATCGCGGACATAAGAGAATAATATTTTTCCCAATCTAATTTTAATTCTTCTTTTAAAAATCCAGTTAAATTAAACTCTTTCGTTCCGTTTCTTTTTTTTATAAAAACTGAATATCCTTCATCTGGATAACAAGATAAATATATTACCCTAATTAATGATTCATAAATAGACCTACTTAAAATAACCGAATCTCCATAATGCCCCTTTAATAAAAGGTCAAACGAAGAATTAAATGTTTCTAAACTATATGCAACTATTAAAAATTGAATAGATTTGCTGGCGTGCCAAGTTTCTTTTTTAATATAGTTTACTTTATAGACTAACCGCGTTAATAGGTCAAAAAAATCCTCAAATTGCTTTACAAACCGTCCATAATCTTTTAAAACTTTTTTTGTGTGATCATTTTCATATTTATTTATATTAACAGCAACACGGCTTGCTGGCGTGCTACATAATTTGTCCATTTTATCTTTTAAATTTATCCTATCTTTTTGACTCATATATTTAATTAAGTGATATGATAAATTATTATATTTTCTGCAATTAGAGTTATATAAAATAAAGATTATCTAATTTATTTAAAATTTACCAATATCTTCTCTGTGTAACTGCTAATCTCTTTATAGCCAAAAACCCCTGCCTAAAAAAGCATGGGGATTTTCTTATTAATTTAACTTTAACATTCTAACAATTTCCAGTCAATAATAACAGAAAAGACACTCAGTTTCGGGTACCCGAAACTGAGTGTCTTAAATAATCTATGATATAATATAAATATGGAAAACGAAGAAGCCTCCTCCTGCGCCAAGGCTACGGAGGATAAAAAAATTAATACTCCGCCTCCTCCGCCTCCTCCCGCGCCCACTTCAAAACCCACCCCTCCTCCGCCTCCTCCACCAGAGGAAAAAATTGAAATTGTCCCAAAAGCGGTTGAACCTATGACGGAACCGCCCGCGACTGTACCGGCTCCGGTACCGGAAGAAGAAAAAGAGGAGCTGGTTGAACCACTGCCGGCTACGGCTCCAGCGCCGCTTGTAGAGCCGGTTGTGGAGCAAGCCAAACAAACTGTTGAGGAAGCCAAACCCGTGGCTGAACCGTTAATAAAAACAGAAAAAACAAAACCAGTTAAACCCTTGCCTGCCCCGACTCCGGCGCCGCCGATTGCGGAATCCGCTCCAACTCCTTTGCCGCCGGCTTCACCGCCGCCGCCGCCAATTCAGACACCTGATTCCTTTTCAGCTCGTTTTAAAGCCAGAATTAAAGAACTCTTAACTATTGCCAGAAAAAAACGACATAGCCAAATTGAAAAAAATGAAAAAATAATTATGGATTTTGCTCTCCAGCACAACCGGATAAATAATAAAGACGCCCGCGAAATCACCGGCCTGTCCGACGAACGGGCCAGATTCTATTTAAACAGGCTGGAAAAAGAAAACCGATTAACGCAAATAGGCAAAAAGGGGCCAAAAGTATTCTATATGCCGCTTAAAAAATAACCATATCCAGCCAAAACAATAATTCCCCCGTACACACTGTACGGGGGAATTATTTTAATCAAACGGTTTCAATATCTATCTTGCTAATAAAAAAACCGCATTATCATCTTGATAATACGGCTCTGATTTGGTTGCCTGTCTTTTGTTGGTCAATCCACCTCAATCCCCATGCTCCTGGCCGTACCCGCTATTGTGCGGCAAGCGGCCTCAAGGTTGTCTGTATTTAAGTCCGGCATTTTTATCCTGACAATCTCTTCCAGTTGGCGCCTGGTAATTTTGCCGGCCATAACACGGTTTGGTTCGCCCGACCCTCTGAATGTTCTGGCGGCTTTCTTTAAAAGAAACGAAGCCGGCGGAATTTTGGTAATGAAGGAAAAACTCCTATCGGCGTAAACGGTTACTACCACGGGGATTATCACCCCCACTTGGTCTTGGTCCCGTGTTCTGGCATTAAACTCCTTGCAGAATCTACTAATATCAACTCCGTACTGGCCCAGTTGCGGTCCGACTGGCGGGGATGGATTGGCCCAGCCGCCTTTCAGTTGCATCTTGATAATAGCTATCACCCTCTTCCCTTTTTCCATTTTTACCTCCTTCTTGGTTTAATTTTCCATTACGGCCCTAACCCAAAATCACTCCTCCGGCGGGATATATTGAAACAACGTCCATCCACCAGACTTAATCGCGGTGGCGATCTCAGCCAGCGATGCCTCCTTATCTACTCCAAAACGGGACGCCCACTTACGCAGATTAAATTCATTAAAAGTACTCCCCCCGAACGGTCGGTGTTTAGGATCGTTCAAATCCAAATTAAGACTACCAATAATAACAAATTGTTTCATGTTTTCTTCTCCTTTTTGTATATGATTAATAAAATGAGCTTTCATTAACTTAAATAAATATTAATAAAAAAGCTTAACTTAAAAATATGCTTTTGTCAAATGCAAATTGCTGCACCGCAGGGCGTTTACCCTGCGGGCAGCCGTTGCCTGCGCCAAAAGCTTGAGGGCATCATTCGCACCGCGCCCGCCTTGACGCTGTCAAGCGGTCGGGCGGGTGTCCCGTCCCGCTCCTCGCGAGGGGCGGTGATAGCGCGGGTTCGCGAAGCGAATAACATCAATAAACGAATTTAGTCTAACCTATGTTGTTTTTTGGAAAAGAGAGCAGTTGCGCGGCCGACTTTAAAATATGTAGTCAAATAAGCGCCTAAATATACCGCCAAAGCGATTAACCAGACATTTCTCATTCCTATAAGCATGGATAAATATTCCAAAAGTCCTCCCAGCATGGCTCCGATTAAATTCATTCCCAGAGCATAGCCGCTAAAATTTTCTTTTTTAAATAGTTTGCTGAAACAAACGGCCGCGAAAAATACCGGCAGGCCGATGAAAATTATGGACAACAAAATTCTGGGCAAAAAATTAAATTCTAAAAATAACCGCAGCGGAAAAAAATAATTAACTAAAATTCCGGCGCCCAAACCCGCCCAAGCCAGCCACAGGGGTAAAATGGCTTTTTTCATTACCAGTAAATTGGCCAAAAAAATCATAAATAAAACGGAAGAAAAAACAAAGGCATAAGTAACCCAGGTATTTCCGAAGAGAAGGGCTAAACGAACCACGGCCGCCGATTCCGTCAGGGCGAAACCCAGCCCCAAAAACAAATAATTTAATTTAAGGCCGGCTTTTAATTTTTCTCGCTTTCGCAGGATAAAAAATACGCCCAAAGCCAATAAAAAAATAAAAACGGCAATGAAAATATATATTCTCGGCAGCATGGGATGTTCAATATATAAAAATGGCCAGTCATCATCGGCCGGAACAGCGGCTTTATACTCGGTTTTAATATTTATATCTTCATTAAATTCCGTTATGCCCGTAGCTCCGATAATTATCGTATTAAAAAGATAGGGCGTGTCCATTTTATAAAGCCGCAGCTGAGGACTAAAGGCGGGACTAACCGTGGAATATATTTTGTCGTAAAGCCATGGTTTAAAAACGGAATAATAAGAGGCCAGCAGGCCTTTGTCGTTCAATAAATTTTTAATATCAAAAAAACTTTCTTTTGTGTACACATAATTTTCAAGCCTTAAGTTAGCCTGGCCGGCCAGAAGGGTTTGCGAATCAAGCGTGGCTAAAATAATCAAATCGTATTTTTCAGAGCAGTTTCGGATATAATGGCGGGCGTCATCAACGACCGCCCTGACATTCGCTTCCTGATATGGCTGCGATGTATTTAATTCCCGCCCTAGTTTTAAAATTACCGGGTCTATTTCCACGGCCGTAATTTTTTGGACATTATTCATCTCGGCAACGACAATATCATTGCCGGTGCCGGCCCCCAGAATTAAAACACTCTCGGGCGGCTCCCCGTTATGGTACTGGCGGTAAATATCGTAGGGAAAACTAAATTTAGCGGCCAGATCGTTAAATGACTGTTTAAATTTGGGGTTTTTATTTTTAAAATTTACGGCCAGCTGGTGAAAGCTTGAATTAACCCAAACATTTGTTCCGATTTCGTCAGTTTTGTATTGTATAAAATAATAAGGGCTCCAGGTCCAGTTATTCGGAGAGGAGGCAAATAATAAAAATAAACAGCTTATTAATATATTTATCGTTCTGCTCTTACGGCTTTTTAATATAAAATAGCTCCAAAGGCCGGTTCCCAGGGGTATCCATACCCAAGGCGGAATCCCCAGATAAGCTGAAAGAAAAAATATAAGAGTTCCCAATAAACTTCCGGCTATGTCCCAGCTATAAGCGGTCAGCCGGGGAAATTTATCCATGGTTGAAGCCAAATTTTGGCCCAAGGCGACAAAAGGAACGGCCGACAAAATAAAAACTATAGCGGCGGCCGCGAATAAAGGCAGCCGGAGCGCTTGCCCGGAAATATTACTGTACTGAAGCCAATAATGGACGGTTTTGGCTTCCTCGTAAATCACTATTCCTCTGGCTATAAAAATAAAAACGGCCATTAAAAAAAGACCGACCGGCAATAAAAATAATAACCGGCGGCCCCGGCTTAAAATGCAGCCCAAACCTAAACCGAAAAAACTAGCCATCAATATAAGATTAGTGAAATACGATATGGAGCGCACTTCCGCCGGAATCTGCCTGATAAAAGTCAGCTCAAGAGTTAAAATAAAAAATGAGATGATGGCTATTCTCACGGGCGATGACGCAATTTTGGTTGATAAATTTATTTTATTCAAATGGTTGAGGTTAAATCTTTCTTGCTTTAAATTTAACAAATTCTATAAGTTTTTACAAACCCGCTGTTAACGGAGCAAGTATCACAACTTTTATAATGTAAAAATAAAAAAACGAATTTAGCCTGATTTATGCTATACTATTAAAAACTAAAAAATATGAAAAAATACCTTTTTTTAATTTGCCTTATCTTAATATTACTCCCGGGCCACGTTAGCAATGGCTCCCATTATGCCAGAAATAAAATCGGCTATATTTTATTGCAGGTGGAAGGGCATGGCGAGGCCTGGTATATTTATCCTAAGGACGGTAAAAGTTATTATTTGGGCCGGCCCAAAGACGCTTTTAATTTAATGCGAAAATTATCTTTAGGCGCCAGGCATGATTTTATCGTTAACACGGAAATTTTTCCCGAGCGTTTAGCCGGTCTGATTCTTCTAGACGTAGAAAAAAACGGTGAAGCTTATTATATTTATCCGGCAAATCTGCGTAAATATTACTTGGGCCGTCCGGCTGACGCTTTTCGCGTAATGCGCGAGTTGGGTCTGGGTATTACTAACGAAAATTTAGCCAATATTCCGATTGGCGATATTAATGAGCCAAAAATTGTCTTGCCAAAAACTGTCAATATCAAACTCAAAGTCCCGTTTACTGCCCAGGCCCCATTCGGTGATTGGAAAAACCAGCGCCAGCAGGACGGCTGCGAAGAAGCAACCTCGCTGATGGCCATAAAATGGGCGCTTAGTCAGGAGTTAAATAAAGAAGAAGCTTTAAAAAATATTTTAGGGGCCTCTGATTACCTGCTTGAAAAATACAAGGAATATCGGGATATAAGTTCGGCTAACACGATTGACTGGATTATAAAAGATTATTTTAATTATCCTAAAGCGGCTTTAAAAATGGATGTTACAGTTAACGATATAATTTATGAGTTGGAACAGGGCAATTTAATAATTACCCCGATGAACGGGCAAATTATGCATAATCCTTACTATACTTTGCCCGGCCCGGCCCGGCACATGATAGTAATAATCGGTTATGATGCGGACAAGGAAGTATTTATCACTAATGATCCGGGTACTCGCAATGGCCAGGACTATAAATACGACGCTAAACTTCTTTTTAACGCTATCCGCGACTATCCGACCGGTTATCACGAAATAATTAATAAAATTGAAAAAAATATGATCGTGGTCTGGAAATAAAAAATAATAAACATAATATAAAACAACTCTCTTCCGGAGAGTTGTTTTATATTATGGAGTACCTTATGGAGCTATCTTATAACCGACAAATAGATACAATTTTTACTTAATTTTTTATTTAACTTTGTTTATTTATCTGTTTTTTGCTATAATAAAACTATAAAGTTTAAAAAAATGGCAACTTAAGCTAAATCTATGATTAATCAAAGAGTAGTTGATTATATAAAAACCTCCTTAACTCAAGGAAAAACTAAAGAAGACTTATACAAAGAACTGCTGGGTCAAGGCTGGACTATTGAAATTATTCAAGAAAATTTTAATGCAATCGGCACGGAGCAGGCAAAAGAAGATACTTCAAAAAAAACTATTCATATAATTGTAACTATCGCCGCCGTGCTCGTGGGGGCGGGAATTTTTTCTTTTATCGCCGCTAACTGGGTGGAAATGGCGAAGCCAATTAAAATAGCAATCATTCTCATTGTGATGATTATCGCTTACGGCGCAGGGTGGTATCTTAAAGAAAGTCTAAAACTTCTAAAAACCGGCGAGGCATTAATTTTGCTTAGCTCAATAATCTATGGCGCGGGGATATTTTTAGTCGCGCAAATGTTTAATATCCGAGCCAATTGGCCCGACGGTTTTATTTTGTGGATGATAGGCGCTATTGCTATAGCTTTTGCCGTTGAATCATATCCGTTATTTTATCTGGCAATT
>Ga0268276_1001089_pt1 | contig 28489 bp, 23 predicted proteins | sample saktaG_4_FD_190145 | JGI IMG/M metagenome (GOLD analysis project Ga0268276, IMG submission 190145) | Saline water microbial communities from Sakinaw Lake, British Columbia, Canada - sak_2010_1_5_45m | ecosystem: Environmental > Aquatic > Non-marine Saline and Alkaline > Saline ...
AATGTTAAGCTCCCTTTATTTTATCTTGAAATGACTTCTTATCTTAAAAATTCAACTGGGGATAATAGAATCCTTAGTTTGCCATTAATTAAAGGATCATGGTCAATGATTTTAGATGAAGAAAAAAAGGGAGTCTACATTGGTGGTTCGCCAATTAAAGTGTTTACTAGCAAAGATGATTTTAACTCCGATTTTGCTTTTAATAATAAAGTCGAGCCAGAATTTAATATGATAGTTAAGAATGCCTTTGAACAAAATAATTATTATTTATTAAAAAAAATTTTTACCTTATTAAATATCAAGTACCTTGTTTATGATTCACAAATTTATGATGAACATGCTTTTGATTTTGATAAAATTCGAGAAGAATATGTTTGGATTTATAAACATGACGGCAAACAAAGATATAAACGGTTAATTGATAACTTACCGGTTAAACTAGAGAAAACGTTTGGTCAATGGCAGATTTATAAATTTGACGATGATTATTTTTTGCCGCACATTTATTCCGCTCAAAAATTAAATTATATACAAGGTAATATTAATAGTTTCGTTAAATTGATTTCTTCTGATGGTCATAATCTAAGAGATGGAATTTTGTTTACGAATTCAGCCGTAGATAAAGAAAAAAATAATAACATTTTCGTTTTCGGCGACATTGGTCTTTCAGCCGAAAATTTAAATAAACCAATTCAGACGTCTCAATTGGAGTATAAGCAAATTAACCCGACTAAATATATAGTTAATGTTCATGGGGCAAGCGAATCTTTTCCTTTAATCTTTTCCGAGAGTTTCCACCCAGGTTGGAAAATATATGTTCAATCCAATTTAGCCAAACAAGGTTCAGGACAATTCATCAGCGAAGAGAATCAAGGTACCATCCAGAATCAAAATATAGACGGTGGAAGATTTTATGATCTTTTGTTCAGGAAGCCGGTTTTAGACGATAAACATTTTCTTATCAATGGTTATGCGAATTCCTGGTGGGTTGACATCATAGAATTAGAAAAACAGGGAAAAGTGAAAAAAAACAAAGACGGTAGTTATGACTTTTCGATCAATATTGAGTTTGAGCCTCAAAAAATATTTTATCTCGGTCTCATTATTTCCGGCGCGACTTTGTTTGGCTGTCTTTCCTATCTTGGGTTTTTATTTTGGAAGGGGAGAAGAGAGAGGCCTGAAGAAATTGACCTAATTAACCTAATTTCTAATAAATAACCAATAACCAAATAACAAGAAACAAACAAATATTAATATTCGATTACCAATGAACCAAACTGTTTAAATATTTATTATTGGTCATTGTTTGGAATACTTAGGTAAATTGTATCTTGGTTATTATTTATCTGCCACCTCTATCGTGTTTTTCATAGCCTCTTTATAATCCGAAATGTTAGTTTTGTAGATTATAAACCGTTGATAATAAATAACATCTTTGTAAAATAGACCAATAACCAAATTCCAAGTTGTCCAAACAAATTAAAATTACCAATAAACAATGTTAAAAACAGAGAAAAAATTTGATCTTGAAGATAGGACTTTAATATTTGCAAAACAAATTATTAATTTTTGTAAAAACCTTCCAAAGAATACGATCAATTTCAAGCTTATTGATCAGTTGATTAGATCAGCAGGATCTATTGGTGCAAATTACAGAGAAGCTAATGATTCATTAGGTAAAAAGGATTTTATTCATAGATTAAGAATCGCTAGAAAAGAAAGTAAAGAAACAATTTTTTGGTTAGAGTTAGTAAAAGAAGCTAATAAAAATATCTCTATTGATAATCTTATAGATGAATGCTGCCAATTAAGGAATATTTTATCGGCAATTATTAAAAAAGTAGATGATAATAACCAAGGAACATTAACCAAGCATTCCAGACAATAACTAATTACCAATAATCAATGTTCAAAAAGTTTGTTTAATTGGTAATTGAATATTGGGATTTGTCCCTCGACTTTGCTCGGGATGGTGAGTCCTTCGACAGGCTCAGGACCCTGAGCAACGCCGAAGGGCTTGTCGAACCATTTGTTTCTTGTTATTTGGTTGTTGGTTATTATTTATAACGCCGAAGGGCTTGTCGAACCATTTGTTTCTTGTTATTTGGTTGTTGGTTATTATTTATAACGCCGAAGGGCTTGTCGAACCATTTGGAACTTGAGATTTATGATTTAGGATTTTTGTTAGGAATTAGATTAATTAGGTAATTAGAAATTAATTATTTGTCTAATTTAGGAAAAAATTAGAATATTGACAAAATATAGCAAAATGACTATATTATAATTATGCTAAATATGAATTTTAGAGCAAAATTTTTGCGTATCTACGCTAATCTTCCCCTGAATCAAAGAAATGAAATCGTTGTTGTTATTGACAATGAACCTATGACTTGGAATGCAGCCAGAGTTGAAATCGAAAATGATACCAAGAAAGGCAAAGAAATCCTTCAAAAGTTGATTGATTTACAAATTATTAAATGAATATGGAGAAAAAAAACGTTCAAGAAGATATAAAAAAATTAGCAATTGCCAGAATCAATGCGTTTTCCGACGATTTGGGAATTATTATTGGCAATAAAAAATATACAAAAAAAGAAATTTTAGACAGTATTGAAAAAGGGGACGAGACAGGACAAGAAGCAATCGATACGCAGATAGAATATCTCCGTGATATGGCAAGCGGCGCTATATATGAAAACTCATAAATCAATTCTTATCACAAGACCTAATCATGATTTGATCACTACTTATCTTTTTTACTGGAGTCAATTTATTATCAAGGAAGCAAGAAATAAAGGCATTAAAATATTTGATCTCTCTGGTGAAAAAGCTAATAAACAATTATTAGGAAGTTATATAAGTAAACATCACCCAGTTTTTATTCACTTCAACGGACATGGAGATAATGATTTAATTGCCGGATTTAATAACGAAATTTTGATACAAGCAGGTGATAATGAACAGTTGTTGTCACAAAAGATAATTTATGCTTTAAGCTGTAATTCAGCTAAAACGTTAGGTTACAGCGCCGTCAAAAATGGGGCTCTAACCTATATCGGTTATAAAAGAAAATATATTCTAGCGTACAATATTAAATCTCAAACGCATCCCTTAAGAGACAGGTTGGCAAAGTTATTTTTAGAACCATCTAATTTGATATCAATTTCTTTACTTAAAGGAAATAAAACGAGAGATGCTTACAGAAAGTCGCAAGAAGCAATGAGACGAAATTTCCTATATATGATTTCATTAAAAGCAACAGTTCTTGAGAAAGACGCGGCTTCTTTTTTATGGTCTGATAAAAAAAATCAAATTCTAATCGGTGATGAAAATTCTAAAATATGATCTGGAAGTTACACTTTGTTTTTTTGCCTTTCCTATCTTGGGTTTTTATTTTGGAAGAATAGAAAAGGAAAAGAAGAGGAAGAAGGGACGATCAAGAAACTGGTAATTAAATGACATACCCTTATATATCGATGGTATTTTATTGCTCTGATAGTCCAATACTTCACTTTTGTTGGTTATCCTTCGACTTCGCTCAGGACAAGTAAACGGTGGACAAGTATTTTTAAATTCTAAATAATAAATTACCCGCCATCGGCGAGGCTCGCCAAAGGCGGCAAATCACAAACCTGCCTGCCGGTTTACCCGCCGTTAGGCGGGCAGGCAGGTAAATCTTAAATTTTAAGTCATAAATATTAAACGCTTTTTGATTTTATATTTAATATTTTGAATTTATTTGGAACTTGTTATTTATGATTTAGGATTTTTAATTATAAATGCGGAAATTTAATAGGGTAAATAAAGTTTGAAAGTTCACCCAGTCTAAACTAATTGAATAATGGGACTGAAATTAATCTTTGATTGAATTTGACAATTTTTGTAATGGGGGTTATAATCAAAGCGTCGTTAATTTTGGCCTATTATCATAATGGAATTTATTAAAAAAAACCTCACCGGGACGGTTGGTTTTGTTATTTTTATAGCTGCTTTTGTTGTGGTTGCCTATCTTTATAATAACGGCTCTTTATCTTTTCTTCCTTTAACTGACAAAAAAAATATAATAGATATTGTCTTTACCGATAAGGAATACCAGCAAAATTTTAATAAAAAATATTCAGGCTTGGTTTATGAGATGGCCGGATTTGAACAGACAGAAGACTGGGAGGGCGACTTTAATTTGGATGACACCATTTTTTTTGAGGGTGAAACCAGCGTCTCTCTTACCTCAAAAAATCATGAGACAAATGCCATCTCTCTTGACAAAAACCTAGACCTTTCTGATTATGAATCTATAAAGCTGCTTATCTATTCTGATAAACTTAGCAATAGCGATAACTTAGAAAGTCTGAATTTAAGATTTAGCGACGAAGACGGGTCTTTGTATTATGAATATCCTATTTTAAATATAAAAGTAGGCTGGAATTTCTTTAGAATGTCTAAGGATAATTTTATCTACAGCGGTAAAACAAAAGCAAAAACTGAAGAAAGCACTGTTTCCGCTAAAGCCGCCGGCCGCTTTTCTTGGGCCGATATTGAGAAAGTTACCATCTCCCTTACTTCCCGACCCAATACAAAAATTGAATTGTTTTTTGACCGTCTTTGGGCGGAAAAAAATGAGGACTATCAGGAAGATTTCAAAGCGGCCAATTACAATGTTTTATCTTTAAAAAATTATCAAGATAAAGATTATGCCAACATTTGGTGTATAAATGGTTCAGTCGCTCTTTTGAAAAAAGTGACTTCGGTTAAGGATTTCAGTTATACGGCAAAGCTAATCCCTCAAAAAAAAGGCGCGCTGGGGATTACCGCGCGTACAGACATGGCTACCAATTATGGCTACTTTTTAACTTTTGGCGGGATTGATTTGGGCACCTGGACTTTGTACAAGATCGGAAAACCGGTTAATAAAGCCACCAGCATAATTCTTGACCAGGGACAAATTAATAACTTTATTATTGAGAAGGATAAACCGCTTTGGCTTAGGATTGAAACAAAAGGAGCAAAAATCAGCGGTTATTTTTCCACTGACGGAATCAACTTCACTAAATTAAGCGAGGTGGATGATAAGGAGCATAAATCCGGAGGAATCGGGTTTTATGCTAGCGGATCTTCATTTCTTGTTGAGTCAATAGACTTTAAACAGTAAATCTTTAATATAAACTTCATCACTTTAACCCTCTTGCGTTATAATAAACTTATGTTTGATATTTTATTATCAATTATTTTAAGCGGGATTTTTTTAATCGGCGTTTATTTTTTTCAAAGCATTTTTTATCCTTTAATTATCTTTTTCTTTTTACTTTTTATTACTTTTATTTTTTATCCCCAAAACGAGTCTTTGGTTTATCTTCTTAAAGCAAAAATAATCGCTTATCTAAAAAAAGATTTTCACTATTTGATTATTTTATCTTCCATTATCTTCTTTTTTTATCTTCATGACTTGATCGGTTTTAATCCCAGTTTAATCGCCTCATTTTTTATTCTCTGGTATTTTTTGCACCTTGATGAACGGGCCAGCTTTGCCGCCGCTTTAATTTTCTTAAGCCTTTGTCCTTTTCTTCTTATTTTTCACCTGGAGGAATTGGCAGAAAAATCAGCAGTTTTAGCTTATTATTTTTTGGTGATTGGTGTAGTTTGGCAGATGGTGATGATAACCAAGGAGAGAGAAATAAGATCATTAACCGAAGAGCCCAAATTTGTCAGCAAGCATCTAAATCTAAAATCGGATTGGATAGGTCAGACTTACATAAAAAATATTGGTTTTATTCTTAATCAGATTGTCAATAGTAGTTCTTTTATAATTTTTGCCGCCTGTTTTTTTGTGACAATCATTGTTGTGCTTGTGGCTAGTCAACTAATCAGCAATATGTCAGTCAGTAAAACCACTCAAGTTGTTCCGTCACTTATACCAACTAAATTACCCACGACGGTGCCCAGTCCGACAAAAGCAACTGTTTCGCCAACTAAATTCCTGCCAACCGCAACTGTTGTGCCAACGGCTGCTATCAGACCAATTTTATCAATTCTTAATGGTTCAACCATTTCCGGCTGGGCGGCTTCAACGTCGGCCAGTTTAAAAAAGGCAGACTGGGATAATATATTAGATATTACCATCGGCGATGCTGAAAAAAAAACTTACAAAACAATTATATTGAGGTATACTAAAGAATATCAAGACACGGCTAAAAAACTTAGATCTGATTTACTAAGCAGTAAAGAGTTTAATTTTAAGCAAATTTTTTATGAGGAAAAACAAGAAGCAACACCAGCTGGAGATTTGATCCTTATTTTGGGAAAGTAGTTAAAGGCGGGGCATTATGAAAAAAAATAATTTAATCTCAATCTTTTTTCTCTTCATCGTGTTACTCATTCTCTTTATCCCTTTTTATAAACCGGGAATGTTTTTTACCCTTGATGGCAGTTTAAGAGAAAAATTACCAGCTCCGGTTTTTAATGGTCCTGGTTATTTTTTTAGCTATTTCTTATATTTATTAAACCAGTTTTTGGACGTTGCATTAATTCAAAAAGGCTTCTACTTTTTTATAATGTCTTTTCTTTTAATCGGCAGTTATTTAGCCGCGCCGTTTAAAAATAATTTCGCCAAACTTTTCTTTGCCGGATTTTTAACCTTTAATCCTTTTGTTTATGCCAGATTTTTATCAGGACACACCATGGTCATTTTGGGATATGCCATTTTTATTCATTTATTTTTAGCCATCTTCAGGAAAGAATCAGCAAGTAAGTATGGTCTAATAGCCATCATTCTTTTTCTTTTGATGTTGACCTCAATCCACTTTTTATTTATTGGGTCAATGTTCATTGGCGGTTATTTGTTAATTAAATTTTTATTTTTACGGGACGTAACCATTAAAAATATTTGGCCAATAATAGTTGCATGCGTTTTAGTAACCATAACATATATTTTTACGGCCATTCAACCGTTTCCAGGACTGAACGATTTTTTGGAATTTAGCTCACAGGATCTTTTTGCTTTTATTTCTCTTCCTGATAATAAGTTCGGTTTGATTCCCAACATAATATCTCTTTATGGCTTTTGGAACGAAGGCGAACATCAATTTATTTTATTGAAGCAAATCATTATATTTTGGCCTGTGGTAACTTTAATACTTGTTGGCGCCGCTTTGATGGGGTTTATCAAATATTGGAAAAAAAACCAACAACAAGATGAAAAAATAGCCGCGTTTTTTACCTTAGGCTTTGCCTTCTTTAGTTTAATTTTAGCTGTAGGCGTTCAATCGGAGTTACTTCAATCCGCGGTTATTTTTATCTACGACAAGACCAAGATTTTCAATATCTTAAGAGAACCTCATAAAATTATTGGCGTCGTGGCTGTTTTTATGGCTTTTTTCTCCAGTTATTATTTTGAGGAGGCAGGTTTTAAGGCGAAGAAAATAACTGTTCTTTTTTTGCTCTTAGCCTACGTCTATTATCCAGGATTTGTTTTTGGCTTTAATAAAGAAATCAAAATGAGTTTTTACCCCAATGATTGGTATAAGGCCAGAACATTTTTAAATAACGACAGTGGCGATTTTAGATTGCTTGTTTTTCCCTGGCATATGTACATGCCTTTTAGATTTGCCAATTATAAAAATATCTATAATGTGGCTGCCTATTTTTTTGACCAGCAAAAAACAATTTCAGCTCGCAACTATGAAGTTAAAGCCTTATATACGCATGATAACAGTCTTGAGCAGATGCATGTTGAAGGCTTGTTGAACATGACTTTAGTAGGAAAAAACTTATTTGGCGAAAGAGCCAAAATGACAACTGGTTGGGGCGAGGCTCTTTCACCCATTGATGTAAAATATATTATGCTTTTGAAAGAAAGCAGCTGGAGGACGTATAAATTTTTAGATAAACAAAAAGACTTGGCAAAAATTTACGGAAACGAAAGCTTGACAATCTACAAAAACCTAATGTTTGGGAAAAAATAACTGTCTTATCTTTCCCAACCGTGGGGATGATTTTTATACCATAAAACCAGCGACTTTACACTATCTTCAATCGTTCTTTTTGGTTTCCATTTTAAAATTTTGCCGGCTTTGTCAATTGAAGCGATCATTTTGGCATACTCGCCTTGCCGAGAAACAGTTTTTTTAATATCAAACCGGACGCCGGTGATTTGTTGGACTTTATTAATTATTTCCAAAACAGAGTTGCCCGTGCCCGTGCCTAAATTAAAAATTTGATTTTTCCCTCCGGCCAAGAGATATTCTAAAGCTTTAAGATGAGCTTCATTTAAATCAACGACATTAACGTAGTCGCGGATAGGTGTTTTATCCGGCGTTGCCACTTGAGGGCAGGTAAGATAAAACGACTCAATTCCTAAAGCGCCGCGGACAGCATTCTGGACGAGCAAGGTTGATGGTTCTTTTGAATCGCCAATCAATCCGTCATCCGATGCTCCGCAAACATTAAAATATCGCAAAATAACGTAGTCTAAGTCTTTAAGCTTTCCATACCATCTGATAATTTCTTCCACCATGCGTTTAGACTCTCCGTAAGGATTAGTTGGCTGGGTGGGATGATTTTCGTCAACAGGAGAGTATTTTGCTTCACCGTAGACGGCGCAAGTTGAAGAAAAAACAATATTTTTGACATGGTATTTTATCAAGGCAGAAAGTAGATTTAGAGAACCATAAACGTTATTTTTAAAATATTTTTCCGGATTTTTTACCGACTCATCAACAACGCAGGAGGCGGCGTAATGAATAACCGCGTCAAACGCGGCTTCGCTGCCAGATTTAGTCTCTTTTTCAAAAATGGGGGAAAGATTATCTTTTAAATCAGCTTGGTAAAATCGGAATTTTTCCTGACCGAATTTTTTTTGCAAAAACTCAAGCGGCTGACGGTAACCGGTGGAAAAGTTGTCTAAACCAACTACCTCAAAACCTTTCTTCAAAAATAAATCGGTCGCCACAGAGCCAATATATCCACCTGCACCGGTAATTAAAATTTTCTTATTCATAAGTGTTTTCATAAACCTAATTAGTGGCGCGTACCGGATTTGAACCGGTGATTTCCAGGTTGAGAACCTGGCGTCCTGGGCCGCTAGACGAACGCGCCAGCCAAAATTGGTAAGAGTTCAGATTTCTTGACACACAGCTGTCATTCCTGCGAAGGCAGGAATCTATATTAAAAGCGACAAAAGGCTCTAAATCATCTGGATCCCCGCCTTCCTGCCTGCCGGCAGGCATGGCGCGGGGATGACAGAAATGGTATAGTCTGATATGGTTTTGTCAAAGATCCTGAACTCTTACAAAAATTGAAAAAGGTTGACTTTTTTATCTATTTATTATATATTGTACCAAACCTCAAATTAATTGAAAAGTTGACGAGGTTAATTTTTTATGTCTAATAAAGTTATTTTAACAGAAGAAGGTTATAATAAGCTGCAGGAAGAATTAAGACAGCTTCAAGAAATTAAAAGACCAAGAGCGGTTGAGCGTCTTCAAAAAGCTCGTGAAATGGGAGATCTAACCGAGAACAGCGAATACGCCGCCGCAAAAGAAGAGTTGTCTTTTGTTGATGGACGCATTCAGGAGACAGAAAACATATTAAAAAAAGGACAAGTAATTAAACGAGCCGCAAATAAACAAATAATAGAGATTGGGGATAAGGTTAAAGTACAGGCGGATGGAAAAAAAGAAGTATTTACCATCGTGGGCGAGGGAGAAGCTAATCCGACAGAGAGAAAACTTTCTCATACATCACCCATAGGAAAAGCTTTAATAGGAAAAAAAGTGGGGGAGACAGTTGAAGCTGAAGTACCGGCGGGTAAAGCTGTTTATAAAATACTTGAGATTAAATAACTCATTTTGAAAGAAGTTTTTTAAGGCATGAAAAGGCTCGGTCAATATCTTTGTCTTCTAAAATAATGGTAAATTCACAATAAGTTGAAACGACTTCAATAACATTAATTTTTTCCCAAGCTAAGGCTTTTAATATAAAATAATATATTCCTGGTGCCATTACATTTTCTTCCGGTAATTTAATAGTAATTGCCGATAAATTATTAAATATCTTAACTATTTTTTCTTCCTTAAATATCTTTTCCACCAAATTTTTACATTCTTGGCTAATGATAATACCCGTTTCAAAAATGCCTTGGGTAATAGTCAAAAAATAACTATTAGAGCCACGTATTAAATCAAACAGCCTCTTATGTTTCTCTATCAATAATTGAGAATTTGTAATTGAAAATTCAATTAAATTTGATCTTAAGATTATTTCCGGTTTATGTTTAAATATGCTGACAGCGCTAACCATAGGTTTGAACTTAGTTGATAAGCGTTTTAAAGCCATAACAATTGCTCCTTCTGAAGTTTTTTTAAATACTTCCTTTTCTATCTCGGGCCTTAGTTTTCTGGCTAATGAAGAGAGATTAATATATTGGTGGTTAATCCCTCCTCAAGGAAATAAGAGTTTTTAACAATTTTTTCAACCACTTCTGGAATAGTAATCATATTTAAATGTTAATAATTTAACAAATTATTATGATTTTGTCAATATTATTTAAAAATTTGACAATCGCATCTCAATTTATTATAAAGAACCCTCATTGTTATTTTTTTAACTTAATTTATGCCATCAGCAGAATCTAGATCTAATTATGCGCCAGGAATTGGAGTCGCCGACGAACTAGTTATTAGCAACCGGGGAACTCGTGCGGTATTTGTTAGCGATTCTATTGCTGATGCTGAAGTTGATTTACAAAGAAACTGGGATTGTCTTTGTGACCAATTGCCGTTATCAGTTAACAGACGAGTACTTAAAAGTATTAGTTGTTCGTCTTATCAAGTAGGGGAAAATTTAGCGGAAAGCGATGGAGTAATAGAAGCTTGCATACCATTTAACAATCAAGGAGAAAGTCTTTATTGGTTGGTTGTAGGAAAAAATAGCGGCGATAGGGATCCTGATCCCCAGTTAATTAAAAGACAAAGAGCTTTTATGATTCAAATTTGTCAATGCGATCAATACTGTCCTCAACGAGCAGAAGACTTAAGGAAAGCGGTTTTTCGATTAAATCCGGGTGTTTCTGATTTAGTATTAGAACGGATTACAACAGCCAATTTCCTCATTTTTGAAGAAGAACTAAGACGACTTTATGAAACAGCTTTCTCTGATTATCCTTATGATATAGTTACTGTTATTGAAAAAAGTTGTGATTATAATTTTTATGTAGTGGCTCTAGTAGATGGAATTGTTGCTGCTGTTACCGGAGCGGAAAGAATAAATGTTTCAGGAATAGAATTGGCTGAAGTTGGTGATTCAGCCGCTTTACCTAACTTAAAAGGCCTTGGAGCAGTAACAAAAAGATTTTTACTACAACTTTTATACGATCAAGGGAAAATTCCGACTTTACTTTTTACCGATAGTCGAATTGGAAGCGTGCTTAAAGCTAATCGGCGCGCCGGCTTTATATTAAATCATGGTATTGTTTTGCCCTGGCATACTCAGATTTCCTCTCCGAGGAATGGCGACGATGCTAAGCAAATTGTTGGTGATGATGGTCTAAGTTTTTCCGTTGAAAACATGACTATGACCTATTTAGGTAAAGATCAGGCGATTCAAGTACTTGAGGAATTTGGCCCAATACCAATATAATTTTATTATTTACCTTATGTTAATCAGTCTAAAGAAACTCGTCTCAAATTTGGTAGCCATCAATTCTGTTTTTCCTAATGAAAAGATTTTGGTGGGATACTTATCTTCTTTTTTCAAAACAAAAAAATATAAACCAATTTTCCAAACAGTGGAGAAAAACAGATGCAATATTATTCTTGAAAAAGGCAAAGGCAATCAAAGTATTATTCTTTATTCTCATCTTGACACTGTCGACGTTACTGACGGATGGAGAACTAATCCTTTCAAGTTAACAGTAAGAGGAGATCGTGGTTATGGACTTGGTTCTTGGGATATGAAAGGTGGGATGGCTGTTAATATTTTGACCTTTCTCAATTTTTTTCCCAAAAATTATAAACTTAAATTAATCTTTTGTGTTGATGAGGAGAATATATCAAAGGGAGCATATCAATTAGTTAATTCGGGTTTTATTGAAAATGCTGAATGTCTCATTTCAACCGAACCGGCTTTTAAATATGGAACAAGAGGAATAGTAACTGGAAGGATTGGGAGAGCCGTTTATAATGTGGAGGTAACTACTCCATCCAAACACTTCGCTTTTTATAATGCGAGGAACGATGTTAATCTTTTTGTCGGAGAATTCCTAAGACAACTAAAAAAGTTAAATAAACAAACTTCTAAAGAAAAAAAACAATTTATTTTTGCGAGAAAAATTATTTCTCAATCAATTGGAATGTCCCTCCCCCAAACTACTATTCTTGAATTAGACTCTTCTATTGTTCCGCCTTTAACTAGTTATGATATGTTAAATCGCATAAAAAATATTGGTTTAAGACTAAATAATAAATTTAGTGATTATTTTAAAATCAAAATTGATTTTGTAAAAAGAAAAACTCCTTTTCTTGAATCTTATGAAATTAATAAAAATAATTTGTATTTTAAATTACTTAAACAAAGCGTAGTTCAGGTTATAAATAGAAATGTCCAGCCTTATTTTAGATCTTCAGTTGCAGATGAAAATGTTTTTGGCGCAAAAGGAATAACAGTTTTAGGAATTGGACCGAAGGGTAGAAATGCTCATGGACCGGATGAATGGGTATCAATATCTTCTCTTGAAAAACTGTATCAAATATTAAATAATTTCTTAACGCGAATTGATAAAATTAGTGATTCTTCGTTATGAATTTAAGGTTATAATTACTTTATGATTTGGGTAGATAGGGAAGTAAAGAAAATAAAACAGCGCAATCTTTCTTTGGAATGGGTAGATGATATGAAAACTCCCTCGGGAAGAATTCATGTAGGTGCTCTGCGAGGAGTGGTTATTCATGACCTGGTTTATAAAGCGCTTTTGGAAAATGGGGTTTCCGCCAAATTTACTTATGTCATTGATGATCATGACCCGATGGATGCCATTCCTGCGTATCTTGATTTTTCTAAATGGGAAAAATATGCCGGAAGGCAGCTTTATCAAGTTCCTTCACCAGCGCCTGGTTATAAAAATTACGCCGAGTATTATGCTCGAGAATTTCAAGAAGTATTTGAATCCATTAACTGTCATCCGGAAATTATCTGGACGTCAGAGCTTTATCGTTCTGGAAAAATGAATGATGTAATTAAAGAAGTTTTAGACGCCGCGCCTAAAATAAGAGAAATTTATTATCAAGTGACTAAATCAAGAAAACCTGACGATTGGTATTCTTTCAATGTTGTTTGTGAAAAATGCAAAAAAGTCGGAACAACTCAAGTTTATAAATGGGACGGGAGAAATGTTTATTATCGCTGTCAACCTCAGATGGTTAAGTGGGCAAAAGGGTGCGGTTATGAAGGGAAGACATCTCCTTTCAATGGTAACGGAAAAATACCTTGGAAAGTGGAATGGGCGGCAAAATGGAAGGTAATTGGCATAACAGTAGAAGGAGCGGGAAAGGATCATATGTCAAAGGGAGGTTCTCATGATATTGCCTCTGCTGTTTGTCGTGAGGTTTTAAATTATCCGGTTCCACATCCTTTAGCTTACGAATGGTTCACTATTGGCGGCAGAAAAATGTCATCTTCAAAAGGAGTGGGATCATCAGCTAAAGAAGTATCTCATATTTTACCTCCCGATGTTTTTCGTTTTTTTATAGTTAGAACTCCCATTGAAACCCATCTTGATTTTAATCCCTTTGGACAAACGATTCTTAATATCTTTGATGATTATGACCGTTGTCTTAACACTTATTTTGATAAATTAGAGAAAAAAATATCTAAGGGAAAGCAAGGAGAAGTAATGTTAGATTTTGCCAGAATTATTGAATTATCAGCTGTCCGTCCGCTTCCTGAAAAAAGACTATTTTTACCGAGATTCAGAACGATAGCTAATCTTATTAAAAACACTGGGTCTGACTTGGTGAAATTTTTTGAAAACCAAAAAGGAACAAAGCTAACGAAGAAAGAAAAAGAAATTCTTGAAGAAAGAATTATTTATGTCCGGGTTTATCTTAATAATTACGCTCAAAAAGAAGATAAAATAGCTTTTTTAGAGAATCTGCCTGAGAATTTAACTCTTACGAAGAATCAAAAAGAATATTTAAAAAAATTAAGCGACCGCTTAAAAAGTTTAAAGACTGAAGATAGAGAGTCAATTCAAAAACAGATTTTTGCTGTTTTAAATGAAAATAATTTTTCTGCTAAAGAAGTTTTTCCCGCTTTATATCAAATATTAATCGGCCGCGACTTCGGTCCCAAAGTCGCTGATTTGATTTTAGATTTTGGAGTAGATAAAGTAAGTAGACGATTGATAGAAGCTATAAATTAATGGTTGATTTCAAACGTTACATTGTATCGATACAATGTAACACCTTACTCCCACTCCATTGTTGCCGGTGGTTTGGTGGTAATATCATAAACGACTCGGGAGACATCAGGAACTTCATTGACTATTCGTGAGGAAATTCGCTCTAATATTTCATAGGGAAGATGTGACCAGTCGGCCGTCATAATGTTGCTTGAGTCATATATTCTTAAACCGACAACTTCTCCAAAAAAGCGGGTATCGCCTTTAACAGCGGTACTTTTAATACCTGTTAAAATCGAAAACGATTGAAATATTTTTTCATAATAATTTCCTCTAATAATTTCTTCTAAAACAATTTTGTCAGCCTGTTGTTGTTTTATTAAACGATCTTTAGTGACCTCGCCAATAATACGAATTGCTTGTCCAGGACCAGGAAATGGCTGTTTATTAACAATTTTATTTGGTAATCCTAGTTTTTTACCAATAAATCGAACCTCATCTTTGTAAAAATATCGCAGCGGCTCAAGAAGTTTTAGTTCTAATCTACTCGGTAGACCACCGACGTTATGGTGGGATTTAATCTTATCGGCTTTTTTTGTTCCTTTACTCTCAATTACGTCAGAATATATCGTTCCTTGGGCTAAAAATTTTACGTCTTTTATTTTTTTAGCTTCTTTTTCAAAAAGCTCTATATACAAATTACCAATAATTTTTCTTTTCTCTTCCGGATCGATTATTCCTTTTAATTTTTTTAAAAATATTTTTTCCGCCTCAACAATAATAGGATAGATTTTTAGATTTTTCTTAAAAATCCAAAGAACCTCTTTTTTTGTTCCCAATCGCATTAAACCACTTTCTATGTAGATCGGATACGAATTCTTACCAATCGCTTTTACTATTAAAGTAGCGGCTACAGTTGAGTCAATTCCTCCTGATACGGCACAAATGACTTTTTTCCTACCTACTTGTTTTTTTATATCAAGGACCAGTTCGTTAATATTAATTTTTCTCTTACTAGTTTTTAAGCGACAAATATTTTTAACAAAATTTTTCAATATTTCTTTACCAAAAACTGTATGTTCAACTTCAGGATGAAACTGGACGCCGAAGATTTTTCTATTAAAATCAGCACAGGCAGCGTTTTTAACCATGTCAGTTGTCCCCAAAATAACAAATCCCGGGGGATTTTTTACAACAGTGTCCCCATGACTTACCCAAACTTTTGAATAGCTTTCTACTTGATTAAATAAAGGTTGTTGAATATTGATTTTTAAATTGGCGGGGCCGTATTCTTTATAACCAGATATGACTTTTCCTCCCTGTAAGTAAGCGATTAGTTGCCAACCGTAACAAATAGCCAAGATGGGGATATTAAGGATAAAAATTTTTTTATCAATAGATGGAGCATTTTTTCCATAAACAGAGTCTGGTCCGCCGGAAAATATTATTCCTTTAGGTTGCATTTTTTTAATTTCCTTTATCGGAGTTTCTGGGTCAATAATTTTTACTTCAACCCCCAAATCTTTAATCTGGCGACCAATTAGATGGCAAGTTTGAGAACCGAAGTCGATGACAATAATCATAATTTCTATTTATAATTTTCGCCTGACTTAGTAATCAATATATCATGAGGATGACTCTCAATCAGGGATCCATGAGTGATTTTAATAAACTTTGCCTTTCTTTGCAGTTCAGTAATATTTTTTGTCCCAAGATAATACATGCCTGCGCGTAATCCACCCATCAGTTGAAAAACAAAATTGGCTAATTTTCCTCGGTAGGGGACTAAACCTTCAACGCCTTCGGCGATTAAATTTCTCTCCTTGCCTTTTCGGTATTTTTGTCCGTAGCGAGCCGCTGCACCATCTTTCATAGCAGATGTTGATCCCATTCCTCGGTAAAATTTATATTTTTTCCCATTAATTTTTACTAACTTTCCTGGGGCTTCGCTTGTTCCAGCTAAAAGTGAGCCAATCATCACGGTTGAAGCTCCAGCAGCTAAAGCCTTAGTAATATCTCCCGAAAATCTTATGCCACCGTCGGCAATGACCGGAATTTTATAGGGTTTGGCCGCCTTAACCGTTTCTAAAATGGTCGTGATTTGCGGAACGCCCATACCTGAAATAATTCTTGTTGTGCAGATCGACCCAGGTCCCATGCCGACTTTCAAAGCATCAGTCCCTGCCTTAATAAGAGCAATAGCGCCTTCGTAAGTCGCCACATTACCAGAAATCAGGGGCAGGTGAGGGTAACTTTTTTTGATAAAAGTGGTTGCCTCAATGACAAACTTTGAAAAACCGTGAGCACTGTCAACAACAATCACATCAACGCCAGCAAGAGCAAGCGATTTAACTCTTGCTTTTAAATCTTTACCTACCCCAACAGCAGCTCCAACCATTAATCTTTTACTTTTTATATTTTTAACCATTAAAGCCTGTTTGTTGATTGAAAGATTTCGGTGAATTATACCTATTCCTCCCTTGAGGGCAATTGCCTTTGCTAATTCTTCTTCGGTGACGGTATCCATTGGTGAGGAAACAATGGGGATTTTAAGTTTTATTGTACGAGTAAGATAAGAAGATAGATTAATCTCATCCCGTTTAATTTGCGTATAGTTCGGCAAAAGTAAAACATCATCAAAAGATAAACCATCGATGGGAAAAAATCGCTTAAAAGTAACCATTTTTTGCCTCCTTGGGAATAAATGTTGATAAAAAAGCCGTCATATTAGCCTTTAAAATATCTCTCTCATCTAAGATTTTGTTTGTTAATAAAAGTTCAATTTCTTTCAAAAGATTTGTTTGGAAAACCTCAGGTCCGTCTGTATTGAGACAAAATTTGACCCGTTCTCTTTTAAATGTTTGAAGAATAAATTTTAGCTCTTTAAGATCTTTAACTGTTTTAGTTAAAAGATTGGAGGTTGGACAAATTTCCAGAACAATGTCAAATTTTTTGATAAGTTGCATTATATTTTTGTCATAAGCTGCTTTTATTCCGTGACCTATCCGCTCGGGGTGCAAAACTTTAATTGCTTCTTCCATATCATTGGTTTCTTTTGTTTCTCCGGTGTGAACGGTTATTTTTAAACCTGTCCGTCGCCATTCTTTTACCTGTTCTTTATAATCAGAAAATTTAAAACCGGGGTGTTGGAAATTGGCAAAGTCTAATCCCACTACCCCGCGATTTTTATATTTCATGGCTTTTTTTGCCAAAACACAATTTTTTTCAAAAGGAAAACCCCGATCAAGACAAAAAATTAAACCGCATTTTACCTGTGGGTATTCCAGGAGGGCTTTATCCATTCCTCGTAAAGCAGCCATAATGATATGATCGAGATCTTTTTCGCCCCCACGGTTTCGTTTCATGGGGTTAAATCGAATTTCCAAAAGAGTAATATTATTTTTACGATATGCTCCGCCGATAATTTCGTAGATAGAGCGTTCTACAGCATATGGACTCGATTGAATGACTTCGGTCCACTGATGAAGAATTGCTAAATAATCCTGAAGGTTTTTTGTTTTCTTTTTAGTGGCGGTAATCATTTGGACGAATTCCCAGTAATCCTTAGTCGGCAGTTTTAACCCTTGATCATGGGTCATGTTCCAAAGAATAGCCGGATCAACCGCACTGCCCAAATGGACATGAAGTTCGGCTAGCTTTAAGTGTTTTAATAACATAAATTTACTTAACTCTCATAAATTTTAGTCGACGTTTAAATCTTAGTTTTGTATAATTAAAAAAACCCGCTCTGCGCGGGTGGATATTAAAAAAGGATTTTTTTGACCTTTCCATATATTATTATATCCAAAACAAATGAGAAGTCAAGAAGAAAAATTTAGGACGTTATTATTAGCCACTCATAATCAAGCCAAACTAGAAGAGCTTAAGATAGGAATAAAACCTCTTATAAAAAAAGGGGTAAAAATTGTTACGTTGAGCGATTTAAATATAAAACAAAATCCCAAAGAAACAGGAAAGAATTTTGAAGAAAACGCCAAATTAAAAGCGAAATTTTATGGAGACCTTACGGGTTATCCGACCATAGCGGATGATGGCGGTTTGATTATTCATTATTTGAATAACGAACCGGGTGTAAAATCAAAGCGTTGGCTTGGATATGAGGCGAGCGATGAAGAGTTAATCGCCCACACTTTAAAAAGACTTAAGGGTTTGTCCAAGCAAAAACGACTTGCCTATCTTCAAACCTGTCTTTGTTTTTACAATCCATCGACCAGGATTTATTTATGCAGACAGGAGAAAATAAAAGGTTATATTGCCCAAAAACCCAGCGGTAAAGCCACTGACGGTTATCCTTTCCGGGCGCTATTTATCGTTGATAAATATAATAAGTATTACGATGAGCTAACTGAAGAAGAACATTTACAAATCAATCATCGCTTAAAAGCATTAAGACGACTGATTGACAAACTGTTTGACATTTCGATTATTTAAATAATCGAAACAAAACCTATTTATGTTTTTGCTGACGCTGTTTTATTTTATTACCCGTCTGCCATTTTTGAGAAATCTGCCGGTATTTTATGACTCTTTTGAATATTTGGGTCTGGCAGAAAAATTAACGATATCTAATTTTTCTCAACTGACAAGTTCTTCTCATCAACCTATTCATACCTTTTATTTCCTGACGGTTTTAGTTTTTAAAACCATGTTTTTCTTTCTTCCGGCAAATACGGTTTTGGTATTAATATCTTTTGTTTTTGGTTACTTAACGATTACTGTTTGGTATTGGTTAGTAAGAAATTATTTTGACAAGAAAATAGCTTTTTATTCGTCTTTGCTAATTTTGTTCTTTCCTTATTTTTTTGCCGCCAACACCAATATTTTGTACGAATCGGAGTTGCTTTTTTTTCAAATAGTTAGTTTATATTTCATCTTCAAAGGACTGAAAGAAAATAAATATTTTTTCATTATTCTGGCTGGGGTATTTTGGGGAATATCACAGTCAATATTCATTGGAAGTTTATTGATTTTTCCGATCTTTTTTGGACAGTTAATGAAGATCAAAAACAAAAAGTTAGCTTCTTTGATGACTTTTTTGTTGATTGGGACTATAACAACGATTATTATCGATGTTCTTTTTTTAAAGTCTTCCGTTTATTTCAAATATCAGTCGCATTTTTTTGATTTTGTTTCTAGTAGTGATGGTTTTTTTATTTTTCTGTTAAGAATAATCAGGAATATAGGAATCCAGACAATCGCTATTTTATCGGTTTCTGGGGCTATGGCATTAATTATTTCTCTCCTAATTCTTTTTATCAAAAACAAAAAGGAATTTTTAACTTGCCTAATTTGGTTGGTTCCTACGTTTATTCTTATGCAATATTGGCATGCCGGACTTTTTAGTCGGTTAGCTTTATTTATTATTTTTCCTGCCAGTCTTGTCATAAGTTTAGCGATGAAAAGAAAAATTATTAAATTATTTGTTTTATTTTCTATTGCTTTGACAACCATCAATTATGTTATTAAACAAAGGCAAGAACCACCAATGTATCGATACAATTCACTGATAAAAAATTCAATAGATTCAAGCAAGATGGCAATGATAACATCTGATTACAACAGATTCCTCTATTTAAAAAACAAGACGCCAACTTTTATTTTTAACGGGTTAAATGAAAATATTATTCAAGCTGAAAAATTTATTCTTGATAATTTAAATCAACAGAAAAAAGTTCTTATTGATTCTTCAGGTTTGCGATTTCCTTATTTCCAATTTGACGGGGACTTTTATCATGTTCTTTCTCTCGGTAAAATTGGCCAATCGCAGGCAAAAAAGGTATTAGAAAGATTTAATTTTCAGACTTATAAAGTCGACAGAAAAAATCCGGAAATATATTTTTTGGAAATAACCGGCATATCAAAAACCAAAGAAGAAATTAAATTAAAGGCGTTTTATCCGAGAGTTACTTATAAAATTAATCGGAACAAAAGTTATTCTTATGATCTGTTTACTAATATTTATTATTTTTTAGCCCGCAAAAAAGACCCAGAGTATTGGTGGTATGAAAAATAGAATTTCCCTGCTATAATTTTAAGATATGTTATCTATTGATTTTATAAGAAAAAACAAAGAGAAAGTGATTGAGGCGGCTAAAAATAAGGACAGAGAGATTGATATTGAAAAAATATTAAACTTGGACGACAGAAAGAAAGTTTTAATCCAAGAAATTCAAAAATTGAGAGAAGAAAGAAACGTTTTAGCCAAGAAAACTTTATCTGGAGATATAAGAGAACGAGGAAAAGAAATAAAGAACATTTTAAAGAAAAAAGAGGAGGATTTAAGAAAAATTGAAAGCGAACTTAATCAATTACTATCCTACGTACCTAATGTTCCGCTTAATGAAGTGCCTGTTGGTAAAGACGCCTCATCCAATGTTGAAATTCGGCGTTGGAGTGAGATTCCTAAGTTTAATTTTCAGCCAAAATCGCACATAGAATTAGGGCGATCTTTAGATATTATTGATCTCGAACGAGGAGCGAAGGTATCGGGCTTTCGTGGATATTTTTTGAAAAATGAGGGAGCGGTTCTTCATTTTGCTGTTCTTTTTTACGTTTTTATGAAATTGGTAAAAAAAGGCTACACCCCAATTATTGCTCCGGCCATTATTAAAGGCTTTACTCTTTTTGGTTCCGGTCAATTCCCTTGGGGGGAGCAAGACGTGTATAAATTAAATGATAAGGATGCATATTTGGCAGGAACAGCCGAACAGCCGGTAACCGCCTATTTTTCAAAAGAAATATTGGAAGAAAAAGAATTACCTAAGAAATTTGTTGCTTTCTCACCCTGTTTTAGACGTGAGGCGGGCGCTTATGGAAAAGACACCAAAGGTCTTTATCGTTTACATGAATTCTGGAAGGTTGAGCAGGTAATTATTGCTAAAAACGATTTGAAAGAAGCAAAAAAACTTCATGAAGAATTACAAAATAATTGTGAAGAAATATTGCAGGACTTCAAGATTCCATACCGTGTTGTATTGATGTGCACAGGAGAAATGGGCGAACCGCAAATAAAGAAATATGATACCGAAGCCTGGATGCCGTCAAGGGGAAATTACGGCGAAACGATGTCCAATTCTATCATGGGCGATTTTCAAACAAGAAGATTAAATATTAGATACAAAAAAATTGATGGTAGAACCGAATACTGCTATTCATTGAATAATACAGCTCTTGCCTCGCCTCGGATTTTAATTGCCATTTTGGAGAATTATCAAGAAAAGGACGGAAGTGTATTAATTCCTGAAGTGTTACAACCTTTAGTGGGATTTGAGAGAACAAGAGCTAAATAATAAAATTTCTAATTATTCTAATTTCTAATTGATCTAATCAATTCCCAATTTCCCAATGACCAATTTGGGATTTGTTTAGAAATTAGGTTAATTAGGTTAATTCGATACTATGTTTTCCTTTATTGGTAAACTTTTTGACTACAATCAGCGGGAAATTGACAAACTAAAGAAAAAAGCAGAGGAAATTAATGCCTTAGAAGATAAAGCAAGAGTTCTAAAAGATGAAGATTTTAAAAAAGAAACGGAAAAGCTAAAAGAACAAATTCAATCAGATAAAAAGACATTAGACGAAATCCTTCCTTGGGCTTTTGCTTTAGTCAGGGAAGCTTCCAGAAGAATTTTAGGCGAACGTCATTTTAATGAGCAATTAATGGCGGCGATTGCTCTTCATCAAGGAAAAGTAGTTGAGCAAAAAACCGGTGAGGGGAAAACGCTTTCGGCGACTGCTCCTTTATACCTCAATGCTTTAGAAGGCAAAGGAACCCACTTGGTTACCGTTAATGATTATTTGGCTAGACGTGATACAGGATGGATGGGGCAGATTTATCATTTCTTAGGATTAACAGTTTCAGCCATTATTTCCGATCAATCATTTGTCTATGATCCGAATTATACTGATGAGAAAATTACTGATTGGCGGTTAATTCATTTAAGATCAATCTCAAGAAAAGAAGCTTACCAGGCAGACATCACCTATGGAATTAATTCGGAGTTCGGGTTTGATTATTTACGTGATAATATGGCCCGTTCTACTGATGAATTAGTCCAAAAGGGATTTCATTATGCCATTATTGACGAGGTAGACTCTGTCTTGATTGATGAGGCGAGGACGCCGCATATTATTTCTGCTCCCTACGAAGAAGATACTTCGAAATATTATCAATATGCAAAAATGGTGGAACGGCTTGAGCCCCAGAACGATTATATTATTGATGAGAAATCAAGGACCGCCCATCTGACGGAAAAAGGAATTTTAAAACTGGAAAAATCATTAGGAGTAACCAATATTTACGAAAAAGATTTTGACACATTGTTTCATGTTGAAGCTTCACTAAAGGCAATGGCTCTCTTTAAAAAAGATAAAGACTATATTGTCAAAGACGATGAAGTAATCATTGTTGATGAATTTACCGGTCGGTTACTCCAGGGCAGAAGATTTTCTGAGGGGCTCCATCAGGCCATTGAAGCGAAAGAAAGCGTTTCCATTAAAAGAGAGTCGAAGACATTGGCCACAGTTTCTCTTCAGAATTACTTTAGGATGTATAAAAAATTAGCCGGTATGACGGGAACAGCGGCAACCGAAGCAGAAGAATTTCATAAAATCTACAAGCTTGAAGTAGTGGTTGTTCCTACCCACAAAAAAATGATACGAAAAGATCTTCCTGATATGATTTATAAGACAGAAAAAGGAAAATTTAATGCGGTAGTAGATGAAATTATTAAAAATTACGAGATTGGTCGACCTGTGCTGGTGGGAACAACCTCGATTGAAAAAAATGAGGCGTTATCATCTCAACTCAAGACAAAGAGGATTCCTCATGAGCTTTTAAATGCCAAAAATCATGAAAGAGAGGCCTTGATTATCTCCAACGCTGGAAATAAAGGAGCGATAACCGTCGCTACTAACATGGCTGGTCGGGGAGTGGATATTATATTAGGTGGAGAACCGCCTAATAAGTTCAAAGTTCAAAGTTCAAAGTTCAAAGTTAATAAAGATAAAGAATTTGAGAAGCAAATGAAAGAGTGGAGGGAAAAGCATGATGAGATAGTTTCTTTAGGTGGATTTTATGTTATTGGGACAGAAAGACATGAGTCAAGAAGAATTGACAATCAGCTTCGAGGAAGAGCTGGACGGCAGGGAGATCCGGGAGAAACCAGATTTTTTGTTTCCTTAAAGGATGATTTAATGAGAATATTCGGCGGAGAACAAGTTTCCAAATTAATGACATTTTTCAATATTCCCGAAGATCAACCCTTAACCCATTCAATGGTTTCTAAGACGCTTGAACAAGCACAAGTTAAGGTTGAAGGATTTAACTTTGATATCAGAAAACATTTAGTGGATTTTGATGATGTCTTGAATAAGCAGAGAGAAATTATCTACGAACTTCGTAAAAAAATTCTTATAAATGGGGTGACAGGTAAGTATGACAAATTTAAACAAACGATTTTTGAAGTTTTTAAAGATGAGATTAATAATCTTATTAACTTTTATTTATATTCGGGGGAAGAGCCAAATTTTGAAAAGTTAGTTGATGAATTTGTTACGATTGTCCCTCTGGACAAAAATAAATTATTGACTAATTTAAAAAAAGAGGACAAAAACAATATTCAACGCCTTTTAGAAAAACAAATAGAGGCATTTTATGAGAAAAAAGAAAAGCAATTTGGTCAAGATTTATGGCTTGAGGTAATTAAAAGTATTTATTTAACAACGGTTGATAAATATTGGATGGATCATTTGACCGCCGTAGAAAATTTAAGGGAGGGAATTAATCTTCGCGGTTATGCTCAATTGGATCCTTTGGTTGAATATAAAAACGAGGCTTTTTCTATGTTCGAAAAGTTATTAACAGACATCAACTATGAATTGTCAAGAAGGGTATTGAAAATTGAAATTTCCCAAGAGTCGCCGCAGATTCAAAGAGAAATAGACGAAAATAGCTTGCGTTTTCAATCGGCTTCAGGTGTTAATCCTTTTAATCAACCGCAAGAAAGTCGGCAAGTCTCCCCTACTGCGTCACATATACCGACGTCGCAAGAATCTCAAAGCGAAGTCGGTTTTAGGGTGATTCCGCCGGGAACAAAAAGCCGAAAAATCGGCCGCAATGATCCCTGCTGGTGCGGAAGTGGCAAAAAATACAAGCGTTGCCATTATCCAAATTAAAGAAATGACATTAATATTATAAGGTTGACTCTTTGGTTGATGGAAAGTATAATAAGCCCACTATTTTTTTTATAAATATGATAGAGAGGCGACCATCTTCTGAAATAAGAGTTGTTCATCCAAGCTTTTTTGGTTTTCATGATGCATTTTTAAGAGGATTAAAAGAAGAACTTTCTTCTGTTGGGCGATGGAATGTTGATATAGCGCGCTTTAAAGATGGATCTCCGTGGCTTCACGTCATTCCACACGTAGGTACAGAGAAGGATTTAGATATTTTGCCAGCTCGTTGCGCATACGTGCCTTTTTGGCTTGTTCCTCCCTTAGCTGATTCGCTTTATAACGTACTCCAGATAGGAAATGCTTTAACTCATCAAGAAAGAAATCGTCCGCCCCTGGTAGAAAGAGCAATTGGTATATGTCCACATGCTGCGTTTCGTCAGGATAGAGATTCTAATGTCCCAGAGGATAAAATAAGAAGAGTTGGAGAGGCAATTGATGCGGAGGTAATTGCTGAGAGCTTAGCGGCGAATGGGCTAAGAGAATTGGTTTTATTTGATCCTCATGGCCATGAAGTACTTAATTATCTTAACAAAGCCGGAATTTCTTATGTACCTTTAACAGCAATCCCTCTGTTTGTTGATTATTTAATCAATAGAAATTTGATTACTGAAAATAGCGCGGTGGTTTCTTTAGACAAAGGAAATCTTCAACGGTGTCTTCACTTGCTTAAATTACTTAATTTAGACCCACTTTCTCAATTGGTAGTTTTAGATAAAAGGAGAACGGGTCATAATCAAGTAGGAGATTCGGAGCTTCTGTGGGGAAACCCAGATTGTAAAGACATAATAATATCTGACGATATATTAGACACGGGCAGTTCTATAGGGAAAACGTGCCAAGCTTTAAAAAAATTTGGTTGCGGACGGATTGTTGTCATGGTTACTCATGGGGTGTTGTCTTATCCGGCAAGGGAGAATCTTATACATTTATTAGATCAAAAAATAATTGATGAGATTGTCTTGACTGACTCACTGCCTCAAGCTATCTATACTTTAGAAGGTATTGAAGATATTACTATTCTTTCGGCTGTTCCTATTATGGCTGAAGTTGCTAAAGCAGTGGCTCTTTCATCGGTTGAAGAAGTTAGAAATAATAAGGAAATAGCTCCTTTTATTCTTCAATTAGATGATAAAGAAGCAGTTTGGAATCAATTTATTCAAGATATGGCCGCCAGAAGAGTAGAAAGAGTTAGTCAAGTTCCAATTGATCACACCGTCAAGAATTTTATTGTAGATGTGCCTCCTTCAACTGCCCAATAATCACCGTGAAGGACAATAAGAGTTTTACCCTTTTTTATCCAGTTTCTTTTTAAAAGAAATTTAACTGCCTTTTGAATATCAATTTTTACCACTTCCCCTTTTTTAGAAATCAATTCATAGGGGAAAGAAAACACACCAAAATTAATATTTAAACTTTCGCTGACTGATTGATTGGGAGTAAAGGCGAAAATAGGGACTAAGGGGTGATAGCGGGAAATTAATCGCGCTGTTCTACCTGTATGGGTAAAGACTAAGAAACCAGAAACATTATTTTTCTGATTTTGTTCCTCAATGTATAACCCGTAGGCGGTATCACAAAGAACAGCTTCTTTGTCTTTCAATTTAAAATCAAACCTTCTCCGACTGTCAATAAAATTTTTATTTTCATTAAATACTAAAGTTTTTTTCATAATTTCCACTACCTCTTTTGGATATTTGCCAACGGATGTTTCTGCTGATAGCATTACTGCATCAGTATAATCATAAGCAGCATTAGCTACATCAGAAACTTCAGCTCTGGTGGGCATTGGGTTTTCTACCATTGATTGAAGCATTTGAGTTGCAGTGATAACTGGAATGCCTTTTCTAATACACTTCTGAATGATTTGTTTTTGGTAATATGGGACCCGTTCTATGGGCATTTCCACCCCCAGGTCACCTCGAGCAACCATTACTCCATCACTTTCTTCAATAATTCCATCTAAATTGTCAAGAGCTTTTTTGGTTTCAATTTTGGCAATAATCTTGGCATTAACCCTGTATTTTTTCATTTCTTTTTTGGCGATTTTAATATCGGTAGCAGATCTAACAAACGACAAAGCTACATAATCAATTTCATATCGTTGGGCAAGCCGTAATCCCTCAAAATCCCGATCAACTAAAACAGGAAAAGGAAAATTGGCTCCAGGAATATTTAAATTCTTATGATTTTTCAGAATCCCAGACGTTTTTGCTCGTAAATAAGTTTTGTTACCAGAGTTTTCAATAATAAAAATAAAACGGCCATCATCGGCGAAAACTTTTTGTCCTATTTTAAGATTGGGAATAATTTGGGAATGAGAGATAGAGAACCCCTTTTCCTTTTTAGCGAAAACTTCTTCTCCAAAAAGTATCAATTCATTTTTTTTTATTGAAATTTTTTCATAAGGCATGTTAATTCGTATCTCTGGTCCTTGTAAATCAATTAATGTGCCGATTGGGGTCTTAATTTGTTTAGCAACTTGATTAACTCTTTTAATTTTTTCATCGTGCCACTCAATGGTGTTATGTTTAAAATTAAAACGAAAAATATCAACACCCAAGTCAATCAAAGTTTTTATCATCTTTGGTGAATCGCAGGAGGGACCGATTGTTATTACTATTTTTGTTAGTTTTTCAATTCCCATAAAGTTTTGTTTCTCCGCGAAGGTTTATTAAAAAATCAATAAGATTAGCACCTTCAATATGTCCTAAACCACCATCTTGACAACTTCTTTCGCCAAATTTGTTAACTTTGTCTGTGCGAACGCCAAATCCAGCCACTAAAATCGGAACTTCATCAGCCGTATGAATTTTAATATCGGAAGCAGTACTATGATCACTGGTAACCGTCAAGATAATCTCTCTGTTTTGGACTAAAGAGATAAGGGGGGTAAAAAATTGATCAGCTTTTTCGATAAAAAGTTTTTTTTCAATTGGTTTTCCGTCTTCTGACAGACTATCAGTGGCTTTTATATGGACAAAAATAAAATCATAAGCAGGCAAGAGGTCAATTGCTTTTTTAATTTTCCCTTCAATGTTAGTATTGGTTTTCCCAGTTGCACCTTCAACCTCAATTATTTCCATGCCCAAAATTTTAGCGATTCCTTTATATAGTCCAGCACCGGCAATGCAAGCCGCTTTTAAGTTATATTTTTCCAGGAAACTTTCATACTTAGACATTTTGCCAGCGCCCCGGAGTAGCAGAGAATTAGCCGGCGGTAGGCCTTTTCTCTCTCTTTCTTTATTGATGGGGTGTTTTTTAAACAAGCGGTAAGCTTTTTCAGTTAATTTATTGACAATGGAGGCGGTGAATTTACTGTTATCGTCTTCGGTTAGGGAATAGGATTTTTTAAGTGGTTGGTTAATTATGTGCGGATCAGTGTCGGAAACTTTGTCAGACAGATTTTTTCCTCGTAAAACCACGGCTACTCGGTGATTAAGTCCGGCTTTGGCAATAATTTTTATCCCATCAATTTCTAAACCGTCAATTGATTCGGCAAAAGCCTCCGAAGATTCAATCCTGCCTGCTCGGCGGTCAATAACGATAAAATTTTCGTCAATCGTTGCCAAATTTCCTCGGAAAGCAACGTCGCTTTCTTGAACTTTAATTCCGTATCCCGACGCCTCAAAAGGACCACGTCCGGCATAATAAAATTTGGGGTTATAACCAAGAATAGACAAGTGAGCTACATCAGACCCTGGTCTTACACCCCGTTCAATCGTGTGGAGAAGACCAGTAATACCAAGTTCTGCTAATTTATCTAAGTTGGGTTTTTTGGCTGCCTCAAGAGGAGTTTGGAAGTTTAAAACTTTAATTGGTCGGTCTCCTAAGCCATCAAAAATT
>Ga0268276_1001091_pt1 | contig 28455 bp, 18 predicted proteins | sample saktaG_4_FD_190145 | JGI IMG/M metagenome (GOLD analysis project Ga0268276, IMG submission 190145) | Saline water microbial communities from Sakinaw Lake, British Columbia, Canada - sak_2010_1_5_45m | ecosystem: Environmental > Aquatic > Non-marine Saline and Alkaline > Saline ...
CGTCGTCGAGACGATCTGGGCCAAGTCCAGCCCGGCCGACCTCTTCGGCGCCTCGCCCAACGCGCTCGCCTTCTCCCCGAACGGCAAGACGCTCTATGTAGCCAACGGCACCCAGAACGCCGTCGGAGCGATCAGGTTCAGCCCCCGCGATCGGAAGTCCCGACTGAAGGGTCTCATCCCGGTCGGCTGGTTCCCGGGGGCGCTCGCCTTCAACGCGAACCGGGGGACGCTCTGCATCGCCAATATCAAGGGCCACGCCGTCCAACCCACGCCCTACAGACCGACCGGCGCCCCCGGATTCAACTCCCACCAGTACCACGGGTCGGTCTCGATCGTCCGGGAGCCGCGGCAGAAGGAATTATGGGAGATGACCGACATCGTCTACGCCAATTATCACCGCGAGCGGATCGCCCAGGCCCTGCGGCAGCCGCGCCGCAACCAGCCGCCGCGCCCCGTGCCCGAGAGGATCGGCGAGCCGAGCGTCTTCAAGCATGTCGTCTACGTCATCAAAGAGAACAGGACCTACGACCAGGTCCTCGGCGACGTGAAGCCGGGCAACGGCGACGCCGCCCTATGCATCTTCGGCGAGAAGGTGACGCCCAACCAGCATAAGATCGTCCGCGAGTTCGCCCTCCTCGACAATACCTACTGCAGCGGCATCCTCAGCGCCGACGGCCACCAATGGTCGACGACGGCCTTCGGGACCGACTACCTCGAAAAGTCGTTCGCCGGCTGGCCGCGGAGCTATCCCGACGGCATGGGCCCGGACGAGGTCGACGCCCTGGCGTACGCGCCGAGCGGCTTCATCTGGGACAACGCCCTCAAGCACGGCGTTTCACTCTGGAACTTCGGCGAGTTCACGATGCATAACTGCGGCTGGAAGGACCCGGCCCGCAAGGGCGATCCCGAATGGAAGGACTACTGGGACGAGTACCTCAACGGCCGCGGTGAGGTGAGGATCGGCAGTGTCCCGGCCATCGAGACGGTCCGCCCCTTTTCGCCGGCGGACACCCTCGGCTGGAACATGGACGTCCCCGACGTCTGGCGGGCCCGCTACGTCGCCAACCAGGTCGCCGCGTGGGACAAAGAAGGCCGCATGCCCCAGCTGATCTTCATCTGCCTGCCCGACGACCACACCAGCGGGACGTCCGAGGGCTCGCCGACACCGGAAGCGTGCGTCGCGGACAACGACCTGGCCTTCGGCCGCATCGTCGAGGCCTTCAGCCACAGCATGTTCTGGAAGGAGACCGTGGTCTTCGGCATCGAGGACGACCCCCAGAACGGCTGGGACCACGTCAGCGGCTACCGGACGACGGCCTACTGCGCCAGCCCCTACACCAAGCGGGGCGTGATCGTCAGCACCCAGTACAACACCACGAGCATTCTCCGAACGATCGAGCAGATCCTCGGCCTGCCGCCGATGAACCAGTTCGACGCCACGGCCACACCGATGTTCGACTGTTTCACCGGGAGGCCGGATCTCACGCCCTTCGACGCCGTGCCCAACGTGATCCCGCTCGACACGATGAATCCGCCGAAAAACAAGATCGCCGACGCCCTGCTCCGCCGCCACGCCGTCCAATCGGGGCGTCTGAATTTCAAGCGGATCGACGCCTGCCCGGAGGACACCCTCAACCGCATCCTCTGGCACGCCGTGAAGGGCAGCGCCGTCCCCTACCCCGCCTGGGCCGTGACCCTAGCGCCCGACAAGGGAGACGATCGAAAGGAGAGGCCATGAGCGTACTCCACCCCGTCGACTGGATCATCATTCTCGTTTATTTCGGCATCATCCTCGGCATCGCCTGGAAGGTCATGCGCCAAAAGCAGAAGACCTCGGACGAGTACTTCCTGGCCGGGCGCAACCTGGGCTGGCTCATCGTCGGGGCGTCCATCTTCGCCTCGAACATCGGGGCCGAGCACCTCGTCGGCCTGGCCGGGTCGGGCGCGACCGACGGCGTGGCCATGGCCCACTACGAACTCCACGCCTGGTGCCTGCTCGTCCTCGGTTGGGTCATGGTGCCGTTCTACATGCGCTCGAGGGTCTTCACCATGCCCGAGTTCTTGGAGAGGCGCTTCTCACCGGCCGCCCGAACGGTCCTCTCGCTCATTTCTCTCGTGGCCTACGTCCTGACCAAAATGGCCGTCGGGATCTTCGCCGGCGGCGTCGTCTTCAGCGTCCTCCTCCCGGAGCTGAACTTCCTCGGCCTCGATAGCTTCTGGATCGGCTCCATCCTGGTCATCGTCATCACCGGACTCTACACGGTCATGGGCGGGCTCAAGGCCGTCGCCTACACCGAAGCTCTGCAAACGTTCATCCTCATCGTCGGCGCGGCCCTGGTGACGTTCTTCGGCCTGAAGGCCCTTGGCGGCTGGGGCCAGCTCCGAGAGATCGTCGGCGGGGAGATGTTCAACCTCTGGAAGCCGCTCGTCCCGGCGGGAGTACAAGGGACCTGGGCCCCGATCAAGGAGGCCGGCCGGATGGCCTGGTACTTCAACGACAACTACCCCTGGATCGGCATGCTCTTCTGCGCCCCCATCATCGGCCTGTGGTACTGGTGCACCGACCAGTACATCGTCCAGCGCGTGCTCGGCGCCCCGAACCAGCGCCAGGCCCGCCGGGGTTCGATCACCGCGGCCTTCTTCAAACTCCTGCCCGTTTTCATCTTCATCATCCCCGGCATAATCGCCTTCGCCCTTGCCAAGAGCGGCCAGAACCAGGCTCTCCAGCAGGAGCTTTTCGGCACGGGCACGGAGCTCATCCGGGCCAACGCCCAGAAGGCCTTCCCCATGCTCGTAGCCAATATCCTGCCCATCGGCATCCGCGGCATGGTGGTGGCGGGCCTTCTCGCCGCGCTCATGAGCTCGCTCGCCGGCGCCTTCAACGCCGCCGCGACGCTCTTCACCATGGACTTCTACCAGCGCCTGCGCCCCAAGGTGACTCAGGAGCGGCTGGTCTGGATCGGCCGCGTCGCCACCGGCGTCATGGTCCTCATCGGGCTGCTCTGGATCCCCGTCATCCGCGGCGGCCGCGGCCTCTACGATTATCTCCAGGGCGTTCAGTCCTATCTCGCCCCGCCCATCTTCGTCGTCTTTTTCTTCGGCGTCTTCATGAAACGGCTGAACGCCAAGGGCTGTCTGGCCGCTCTCGGCACGGGCTTCGGCCTCGGGCTCTTCCGCCTGGCCGTCGACACGCCGGTCAAGCTCATGAGCGGCTTTTCCTACGCCGAGGGATCGTTCTTATGGATCGTCAACCATGTCTTCTTCCAGTATTACAGCCTGTTCATCTTCCTCGTCAGCGTCGTCGTCATGATCGTCGTCAGCTACCTGACGGAAGCGCCCTCCTACGAGAAGATCAGCGGGCTGACCTACGGGACGGTCACGGCCGAGCACAGAAAGGAATCGCGGGCCAGCTGGACGGCAACGGACCTCATCGCCTCCGGCATCGTCCTGGCCCTGATCATCGCCGCCTATCTCTACTTCACGGGGTAAGGGGAAGGGGATTTGTGAGCTGGCACGAATGACGCTCCCGGGCGCGGTCGAGGATCGAAGCCGGGCCCCCTCGTCGTCCGCCGGACACCGGAACCTCACGATTTCCCTCGTCTTTCTCTCGCTCTTCATCACATCCGCAACGCCCGCCGCCAAAACACGCCAAAGCCCTCCGGAAACCCGGCGCGTCGAGACGGTCGCCCCGGGCGTCGAGCATATCGAGATCCGGCGGGGGGATTTCGGACGGGGGATCGGCCCCGACCGATGGGTGATCAACGTCCTCATCCTCGATCCTTCTAAGGTCCGCCTCGACCTCGGCAGGGCGCTCGACCGGGGGGTCGGGACGGAAACGACCAGCTCGATCGCCGCCCGCCGCGGGGCGCTGGCAGCCGTCAACGGAGGATATTTCCGGACAGAGGGGTCCTATCGCGGTGAACCGGCGGGGATCGTCCTCCAGGCCGGGAAAGTCCTCAGCGAACCGTCCCGCAAACGGCCCGGCCTGGCCGTGTCCAACAGAGGCCGGTGGACCCGAATGGGTGTCGTCGATGTCGGCTTCCGGGCCGAGCTCATCGCCTCGGAAAAGGCCCGGCGCCGGGTCGACGGCCTGAACCGGCCCCGGCTCGACAACGAGCTCATCCTGTTCACGCCCGAATTCTACCGGACGACCCTCACGGGGCCGGACGGGGTCGAGGTCGTCGTCGAGAAAGGACGCGTTTCCGCCCTCATCGAACGGCAGGGCAACAACAAGATCCCCCGAACGGGCTGGATCGTCTCGGGCAACGGAGCCGCGGCCGCTTGGGTCCGGGCCAACCTGAAGCGAGGGACACGGGTTGAACTGAGGAGCGACGTCCGGCTCAGCCCACGGCCCGCCTTCGACCCGGAATTCGTCATCGGCGGAGGTCCGCGTCTGGTCAGGGGCGGGCGACCCGCCGCGTCCTCGGACCCGGGCATCTACCCCGAGGGCTTCGCCGCGGCGCGTCATCCGCGGACGGCCTCGGGAGTCCGGGCCGACGGCCGCATCGTGCTCATCACGGTCGACGGCCGTCAGCCCGAGCTGAGCATCGGCATGTCGATCGCCGAGCTCACGGCGCTCCTCATCGAGCTCGGAGCCGTCGAGGCCGTCAACATGGACGGCGGTGGCTCGACGACCATGGCAGTCCGCGGCCGGGTCGTCAACAGTCCCTCGGACTTCACCGGCGAGCGGCCCGTCGGCGACGCCCTCCTCGTTTTTCTCCGCTGAGCCCGGATTGACGAGCGGGACGAGCGCTGTTATATTCACGTCTCATGCTTCTCCCGCCAGAGCATTACCAGTGGGACAGTCCCCTACGGAGGCAGTCCCACGCCATCCAAGGAGGCCCCATGAAAAAGAATGCCGGACTTTCCCTTTTGAGGATCGTCATCCTCGTCATCCTTGCCCTGCCGCTCGTCGTCGCGACAACGAGCGCCGGTGCTGCGGGGACGAGCCAGGTCACCCCGGCTGCCAAGAAGCCGATAAGCTACGATGCTTATAATGGCTGGCGATCGATCCAAGGGACCCAGCTCTCCCGCGACGGCCAGTGGCTCGTCTACGCCCTCGTCCCTCAGGACGGGGACGGCGAGCTCGTCGCCCTGAACCTCAAGACGAACAAAGAATTCCGGGCCGCCCGCGGCAAACAGCCCGTCCTGACCATGGACGGCAAGTTCGTCGCCTTCACCATCGCCCCGCCCAAGGCGGACGTCGACAAAGCCAAAAAGGACAAGAAGAAACCGGAGGAACAGCCCAAGAACAGTTTGGGCATCATGAACCTGGCCACCGGCGAAGTGACGACGGTGGACCGGGTCAAGAGCTTCAAGGTCCCCGAGGAGTCCGGCGCGTTCGTGGCCTACCTCATGGAGCCTCCTTTGAAGAAGCCCGACGAGAAGAAGGACGATGCCAAGAAGGAAGAGGCCAAAAAAGAGCCTGAAGTGAAGAAAGAATCCGAGGTCAAGCCGGAGGAACCGAAAAAAGACGAGCCGAAGAAAGAGGAGAAGAAAAAGGAGCCCGGCAACGACCTTGTCATCCGCGAGTTCGCCTCCGGAAAGGAGACTAAGGTCGCCGAGGTCGTCGATTACGTCTGGGCCAAACCCGGAACGTGGCTGGCCTACAGCGTCTCCTCCAAGACCCCTGAGAGCGACGGCGCTTTCGCCTGGGAAGCGGCTTCGGGCAAGACCGTCGCTTTGCTCAAAGGCCTCGCCAACTACAAAAACCTGACCTTCGACGAAAAGGGCTCCCAGCTCGCTTTTACCAGCGACCGAGACGACTACAAGTCCGAAAAATCGGCCTCCAAGCTTTACTACTGGGCACCGCCGGCGAACAAGCAAGTCACCGCCTCCGGGGCGGCAAAGCCCGCGACTCCAAGCGAGACGGCCACAGAGCTGGCCCCGGGCATGGCCAAGGGCTTCCCCGCGGATATGGCCGTCAGCGAGAACGGCAAGCCCCAGTTCTCCAAGGACGGTGGGCGGCTCTTTTTCGGGATCGCCGCGGCCCCCAAGCCCGAGCCTAAGGATGCCCCGGAGCCGATCAAGGTCGATATCTGGAACTGGAAGGACCCCTTCCTCCAGCCGATGCAGAAGTCCCAGGCTGAACAGGACAGGAACCGGACGCTGATGTGCGTCATGCACCTCGGGCCGAAGGAGAAAAGGTTCGTTCAGCTGGCTACCGAGGATGTACCGGATATCACGCTATCAGTAGACGCCAAGGTCGCTCTCGGCTCCTCCGACCTCGCCTACAGGCAACTCGTCTCCTGGGACCAGGGTTACGAGGACATCTATGTCGTCAACGTCAACGACGGCTCGCGGAAAAAGATCCTCGAGAAAAGCGCCGGCCGGGCCTCTTTTTCGCCCGGCGGGAGCTACCTCATCTACTTCAACGACGCGGACGACAACTGGTACACCTACCGGATCTCGGACGGGAAAACGTCGAACATCACGGCCACGATCAAAGTCCCCCTCGTCGACGAGACCCACGACAGCCCGAGCGAGCCGCGGCCCTACGGCACGGCGGGCTGGACCGATGGGGACAAGGCCGTCCTCGTCTACGACCGTTACGACATCTGGGAAATCCTCCCGGACGGCTCGAAAGCCCGGATGATCACCCAGGGGATCGGCCGCAAAGACAAACTCGTTTTCCGCTACCAGCGCCTCGACCGCGACGAAAGAACCGTCCCCGACAAAACCCCCCTTCTCCTCGCGACGACGGACGACACGACAAGGGCGAGCGGCGTCTATCGAGTGACCCTGGCCCAGAACGCCGCCCCGGCCAAGGTCGTCATGCTCGACAAGCTCATGCGGATCTCGGAGAAGGCCAAGAACGCCGATGTCTACGTCCACACCGAGCAGCGCTTCGACGAGTTCCCCGACCTCTGGGTGAGCGGCGCCGATCTCTCCGATGCGCGCAAGGTCAGCGACGCCAACCCCCAGCAGACTGAATACACCTGGGGCAAGGCCGATCTCATCGAGTACATCAACGGCGACGGCGTCCCGCTCCCGGCCGTCCTGATCAAGCCCGATGACTTCGACCCGTCCAAAAAGTACCCGCTCATGGTCTACATCTACGAAACGCTGGCCTCGAGTCTCCACCGTTACTATACGCCTTCTCCGGGCACGAGCATCAATATGGCCCGGTACGTCAGCAACGGTTACGTCATCCTCCAGCCCGACATCATCTACGAGGTCGGCTACCCGGGGCCAAGCTCCCTCAAGTGTGTCATTCCGGCCGTCGAGAAGATCCTCGGGATGGGCTTCATCGACCCCAAACGGATCGGCATCCAGGGTCACAGCTGGGGCGGTTACGAGATCAGCTACATGATCACCCAGACCGACATCTTCGCGGCCGTCGAGGCGGGAGCGTCCGTCGTCAACATGACCAGCGCTTACGGCGGCATCCGCTGGGGGACGGGCATGTCGCGGGCCTTCCAGTACGAGAAGACCCAAAGCCGGATCGGCGCGCCGCTCTGGTCGCGGGCCCTCCAGTTCATCGAGAACTCGCCCCTCTTCTGGGTAGAGCGGGTCAAGACGCCCTATCTCACGATCCATAACGACGAAGACGACGCCGTGCCCTGGTACCAGGGGATCGAGTTCTTCTCCGCCCTGCGCCACCTCGGAAAAGAAGCCTACATGTTCAACTTCAACGGCGAGAAGCACGGCCTCCGCCAGCGGGAGAACCAGAAGTACTGGACCGTTTGCCTCGATGAGTTCTTCGACCACTTCCTGCTGGGCACGCCCGAGCCGGAGTGGATGACCAAGGGAATCCCTTACCTCGAGCGCGGCAAGCGCGACCTCGACGCGCTCTACAAGGAGCCCGAAGCAAAGAAATAGAAGGAGAGAACATGACATTCAAACAGGCCATCACTCTCTACCTCATCACCCTGGCCGTCTTTTTCGTCATCGACATGGTCTGGCTGGGCGTCGTGGCCAAAGGCTTCTACCGCAAGCACCTTGGGTTCCTCATGAGCCCAAAGGTCAACTGGGCCGCGGCCCTGCTCTTCTATCTTGTATTCATCGTCGGGCTGCTCATCTTCGTCATCCGGCCGGCCCTGGCTCAGGGCGAACCGCTGAAGGCGCTCCTCATGGGGGCGCTCTTTGGACTGATCTCCTACGCCACCTACGACCTGAGTAACCTGGCCACCTTGAAAGACTGGCCCATCGTCGTGACCGTCGTCGATCTCGTCTGGGGCACAACGCTCGGCGGATTGGTTTCCTTGGCCGGCGCCCTGCTCGGACGCTGGCTGCTCAAGCTCTGAAGGCCCAGGCGATCATCTGGTCGTCGGGCGCCATCAGGGGACGTTCGTCGAAGCCGCCGAGGATGTCACAGCGGGCGAAGCCGGCCGCCCGGAGGAGAAGCTCCAACTCGAACCGGTAGACCCAGCGCTGGGAGGTTGAGAACTTGTGGACGGCCTGCGGATGGCCGGAGGCGTCGAGCTCCCAGATCTCGACCTCGGAATCCTGTCGTTGAGCGACGATATTCTTTTTTCGGTTGTCCCATAGCTGGAGCTTCCCCCCGCCAGGCCGCGGCGCTTCGTGCTCGAGGACCGCCGCGCCCTCCGGTTCGTGCCAGTAGGCCGGCCCTGGGTAGGACATGTGGAGGACAAGCGCGCCGCCCGGCTCCAAGTGCTCGAGCGAGCGGCACAGGAACGCGAGCTGATCGTCGATCGTTGCGCAGTGAGCGAACCCATTGAAACAGCAAAAGATACGGGCATAGCGCCGGCCCATCGTGAAATCCCGCATATCCGCCACGTCGGCCCGGACGGCAAGCCCGCTCGACCCGGCCTTCTCTTTCAAACGGACGATCATCGCCGGGCTCGAGTCGAACCCGTCGATATCGAAACCTGCCGTGCGGATCGGGAGAAGGATCCGGCCCGTGCCGCAGGCGGCCTCCAGCACCGGGCCTCCGGCGCCGCGGGCGACATCGAGCCAATAGGGGATGTCGAAATCGAGGGAATCGAAGAGCAGGTCGTAGAGATCGGGGGCGTCGTAGGGAGAGGGATTCGGTTGACCGTTCATGGGGTCTCCTTTCTCCGGACGGGGAGTCCGTCTCTGCCCGAACATCATATAAAAAACCGGCCCCGCAGGCAAAGATTATCTCTGCCGAAACGTTGTCCGATTACGGACAGTCCGGTCACAACTTGCGAACGGGCACCACGAAGTCCGGATCCTATATCCGGCAGGTCCGTTGGGCTTCCAATACCTCTCTTGACCGTATGAATAGGCCTATCCCCTGATAAATATCTTATTTACATCGGGAGTCCTAGCGCCGGGGGAATTGGCCTGTATTTTGCTCCTTTGACGGTGTGGTCGGAATTTAGATTATTACTTTGGAGAAGCCTATGAAAAAAATACTCCTGATCGTGCTCGGGGCCGCCATTTGGCTGGGTTCTACTTCCGCCCAGGAAACGTTCATTCCTTTCGACGCCGGGCACTGGAACCTCGACAACGCCCGGGTCGTGGAGCAGGCGGGCCGTCAGGCGGTCGCCGGGCTGGCCATCCTCAAGAACGTCGATTTCGAGGATGGCGTCATCGAATTCGACGTCTGGGTACCCGACGTCCGTCTGACCGGCGGCCGGGCCTACCCGGGCCTCATCTTCCGCATGCAAACGCCCCGGCAGGCCGAGAGGCTCTATATCCGCCCCCATCGCGCCGGCCTTTACGCCGACGCCATCCAGTACACGCCCGTCTTCAACGGTGTCGCCGGCTGGCAGCTCTATAGCGGCGACGGTTTCACGAACACTCTCCAGTTCCCGTTCAACGCCTGGGTCCCCGTCCGCGTCGAAGTGGCCGGCCGCCGGGCGCGCGTTTTCGTCGGAGAATCGGGCGCCCCGGCCCTCGTCGTCGACGACCTCAAACACGGCCTGAGCAAAGGAGCGGTTGCCCTTTACGGCGAGGGGGCCGCCTTTTTCTCCAACTTCCGGTATGAGCTGGGCAAAACCCCGGAATTCCCTCCGCCGCCGCCGGTCGACGCCGTTCCCGGCGTCATCGTCGATTGGGAGCTCAGCCGCGGCTTCCCCGCCCTGCTGCTCGACACGGAAGAATACCCCGACCCGAAGATGCTGGCCGAAGCGAAGTGGCGGAAGGTAACCGCCAAGCCCTCCGGCCTTGTCGATGTCTCCCGTTCCATCGTTTTCAACGGCGTCGAGCCGGAGAGCGTACTGGCCCGGACGGTCATCCGCTCGGACGGCCGGAAGCAGGCGATAAAGATCGACTTCGGCTACAGCGACGCAGTCAGCATCTTCTGCAACGGCGCCCTTGTTTTCGCCGGAGACAGCTCTTACCGGCTCCGCGATTCCGCGTTCCTCGGCATCGTCGGCTATTTCGATTCCGTGGCCCTGCCTCTCCGCAAGGGGGCGAATGAGCTTCTCCTCGTCGTCACCGAAGCATTCGGCGGCTGGGGATTCATGTGCCGGGATGCCGGGGCGGTCTACGCGGCTCCCGGCGTCGCCGAAGTCTGGCGGACGCCTCGGGTCTTCCGCATGCCCGAATCCGCGGCCTACGACCCCGTCCGGAATTCCATCTATGTCTCGATCTACGACGCCACGACCCCCAGCCAGGGGCAGGGGCGGCAGGCGATCGTCAGGCTCTCGACCGACGGGAAAACCATCGAGCCGGACTGGATCACGGGCCTGAACAATCCGACGGGATTGGCCGTCCACAAGGACAAGCTATACGCGGTGGAACGCGCGGCGCTGGCCGAGATCGACATCCCGTCTGGCAAAGTCATCGCCCGTCACGCTCTACCCGCCCCCGTTTTTCCTAACGACGCCGCCGCGGATCCGGTTTCGGGCCATGTCTTCATCTCCGATTCGGGCAAGAACACGATCTACCGTTTCGACGGCGCCAAGGTCGAGCCCTGGCTCACCGGAGCGGACATTCCCCAGCCCAACGGCCTTCTCGTTCATGGCGGGCTCCTCGTCGTCGGGACAGCCGGCGACGGCGCGCTGAAAGCTGTCGACATCGCGACCAAGAGGGTGAGCCTGCTGGCCCGGCTGGGGACGGGCATCGTCGACGGCGTCGCCCTCGATGGCGACGGCAACTATCTCGTCTCCCATAACCAAGGACGGCTCTTCCGGGTGATGCCGTCGGGGGTCGTCACCAAGATCCTGGACACGACGACCGTCCAAATGAACCTGGCGGATTTCACGGTCATTCCCGGCTCGAGTCTGCTGGTGGCCCCCACTTACGCGGACGGCCGGGTCGTGGCCTTCACGCTCAAGTGAACATCATCCGAACGTCATCCGCGGTGTTTCGCATCAGGAACAAGGCTAGTCGGCCGCCTGCGGCTTTGCAACCTTGCGGCCCGGAACCGCGTCTTTAATAGAGAGCGGACCGCCGCCGGTCACCTTCTTGAGGGAGAAGTCCGATGTTCAAGAATTACCTGATCACGAGCTGGAGGAACATCCTGAGGTCGAAGGGTTTTTCCTCCCTCAACATCGTCGGCCTGGCCGTCGGCCTGGCCGTGTGTTTTCTGATCCTCCTCTACGTCCGGGCCGAAACAAGCTATGACGCGTATCACGCCTACGCCGACCGGACCTATCGGATCCAAAACGCCTGGCTCAACGCGGACGGCTCGATCCAAGGGGAGTTCGCGACCCTGGCCCCCTCCTATGGCCTGCTTCTGCGAAATGATTTCCCGGAAATCGAACGGCTCGCCAGGATCTGGGGACCGGGAGGGACGGTGCTCAAGGTCGGCGATCAGGTCTTCACAGAAGAGCGTCTCTTCTTCGCCGAGCCCGAGATTTTCGATATCCTGTCTCTCCCTCTTGTCCAGGGCGACCCGGCCACGGCGCTCAACGACATCGGAAGCATCGTCCTCTCCCGAAGCATGGCCCAAAAATACTTCGGGGACAAAAGCCCCATGGGCCGAAACCTCACCGTTCCGTTCATGAACGACCGTGACTTCCGGGTGACGGGGGTCATGGAAGACTCCCCCCCGAATACTCACCTGCACCTCGATTTCCTGGCGTCCTATATCACCTTGAAGGGCCTCTCCGGAACAGGGGACAGCGATTATTTCCTCGGCACGCGGAACTTTTCCGACAACGTGACGGGGATCTACGCCCGGCTATCGACACGCGACGGAGGACCGGCGCTCCAGGCCAGGATGCCCGCCTTCCTCGACAAGCACTTTCCGGCCCGGACCGACGATCAGGGACGCCTGGTCAAGGCGAGCGATTCCCGGACTCTCCATGTCCAAAAGGTCAAGGACATCCACCTCTATTCTCATACCCGTTCCGATTTCGAGGCTGGCGGCGACATCCGCTATGTCCGGCTCTTCACGGTCATCGCCTTCTTCATCCTGGCCATCGCCTGCGTCAATTTCATCAACCTGTCCACCGCCCGCGGCGTCAAGCGGGCCAAGGAAGTCGGGCTCCGCAAGGTCGTGGGCGCCGCCCGGCGCACGCTCGCCGTCCAGTTCCTGGGCGAATCGTTCCTCGTGACGTTCATCGCCCTCCTCCTGGCCACGGGTCTGGTCGTCCTCGCCCTCCCCGCCTTCGGCCGGTTCACCGGTCACACGATGGGATTCGGCCGCATCCTCTCGCCGGCCAACCTGTTCGTCTTGGCCGCCGGTTTCCTCCTGACGGGCCTGGCCGCCGGGATCTACCCGGCACTTTACCTGGCCTCCTTCCGGCCATCGAACATCCTCCGCGGCGATCTGACCCGGGGGGGGGGCGGGACAGCCCTGCGCAGGTGCCTCGTTGTTTTTCAGTTCGCCATTTCCATCGCTCTCATCTTTTCCGTGACGGTCATCTCCCGCCAGACGCGCTTCATGCGAACGGCCGACCTCGGCTACGACCGCGACAACATCATCTGCGTGCCGGTCGAGAGGAGCGTCTCCACCCGCTGGACGGACATGAAAAATGACCTCCTCCGGGAAAAGGCCATCCTGGCCGCGACCCTGTCCAAGCGTGCACCCGCGGGCCGCCTTCTCGACGCCCCGGGATTCTGGGCCGAGGTCGACGGGGCCAAGGTTCAGAACCCCTTTAGCATGCCCCACAACCGGGTCGAGCACGACTTCTTTAGGACCTACGGCATGACCCTCGTCGCTGGCCGCGACTTTTCCATCGACATGCCCACCGACGCCGCGGAGGCCTTTATCCTCAACGAGACGGCCGTCAAGCGCCTGGGCTTCAAGAGCGCGGAGGCGGCGATCGGCACGAATTTCGGGACCTTCGCCCCGAACAGGACGGGCCGGGTCATCGGTGTCGTGCGCGATTTCAACTACGAGTCCCTCCATCGCCCCGTCATCCCCATCGTGACCTACATCCTCCCCGGCCAGTCCAACACCCTGTCCTTGCGGATCGCGCCGGGCTCTCTCGACAAGGTCGTCCGGCACGTCCAATCGGTCTTCGACCAGTTCAATCCGGCCGGACCGGTCAAATACGATTTCCTGAACGAACGCCTGGCGGCACTCTACCGCAACGAAGGGAGGACGATGAAGATGTTTTTCGCCTTCAGCCTCCTGGCCGTCGCCGTGGGCTGTCTCGGGCTTTTCGGCCTAGCCGCCTATTCGGCCGAACGCCGGACGAAGGAGATCGGCGTGCGCAAGGTCCTCGGGGCCTCGGCGCCGGCGATCGCAGGCCTTCTCTCCCGCGAGTTCACAAAATGGGTCATCATCGCCAACCTCATCGCTTGGCCCGTGGCCTATCTCGGCATGCGGCAGTGGCTGCAGAACTTCGCCTACAGGGTCCCGGTCGGGATCCTGCCGTTCGTCCTCTCCGCCACGCTGGCATTGATAATCGCCTTGATCACGGTCGGCTACCAGGCCGTGCGGGCCGCCGTCTCCGACCCCGTCGAGTCCCTTCGCTACCAATAAATACAACCCGGGATCAACGGCCGTGGCGCGGGCTCGCCCCGCTGTGCTAACATGTTCGGGTCAACCACCCGGGTGAATGGAGGCCCTCATGAGCATTCCCATTTTTCAAGTCGACGCTTTCGCCGACGAGCCGTTCAAGGGCAATCCGGCCGGGGTCTGCCTGCTCCCGGCGCCGGCCGACGCGGCCTGGATGCAGAGCGTGGCCGCCGAGATGAACGTGGCCGAAACGGCCTTTCCGCTGGCCGAGCGCGACGGCTTCCGCCTGCGCTGGTTCACGCCCAAGGTCGAAGTGAAATTGTGCGGCCACGCCACTCTGGCCACGGCCCATATTCTCTGGGAAACCGGGATCCTCGGCCCGGACCGTGAGGCGCGCTTCCAGACGCTGAGCGGGCTGTTGACGGCGCGGCGCGACGGCGCCCTCATCGAACTCGATTTCCCGGCCCGGCCTCCCCTGCCGAAACCGCCGGAATGGGCCGACGCGGTCGTCGGGGCCCTGGGCATCAAACCCGTTTATATCGGGATGAGCGCCGAGGACGTCCTCTTCGAAGCGGCCAACGAAGAAGCCGTACGTTCCATCAAGCCGGACTTCGCGACGCTCCGTTCTCTCCCGGCACGCGGCGTCATCGTCACCAGCCGCGCCTCCGACAAGCGCTTCGATTTCGTTTCCCGCTTTTTCGCCCCGGCGGTCGGGGTCGACGAGGACCCGGTGACCGGATCGTCCCACACCGTCCTCGTGCCCTATTGGGCCGGCCGGCTGGGGAGAACGTCATTCACGGCCTTCCAGGCCTCGGCGCGCGGGGGCGTCCTCTATCTCCGTCTCGACGGCGACCGGGTCCGGATCGCCGGCCGCGCGGTGACGGTCATCCGGGGAGGAATTCTCGTCTGAGCCTATCACGAAGCCCATCGTAAGGTGGCGATGGATGTCGCAAAGCCTAAGATGGGCTTCTTTCAAGGAACCGCGACGGTGACGGACGTCGGTTTGAGGACCCTCGCCAAATCCTTCGGGTCGAGTCCGACGAGAAAACCGCGCTTACCGCCGTTGATGTAAATTCTCGGAAGCTCCAGGATCGTCCCTTCCGCATAAACGGGGATCGGTTTGCGCAGCCCGAAGGGCGAAGTCCCCCCGACCCTGTAGCCGGAATGGCGTTCGGCCGTTTCCGGGGGGCACGGCTGGACCGTCTTGACACCCAGCACTCGGGCGAGTTCTTTTGTCGAGACCTCGCGGTCGCCATGCATGAGGACGACGAGCGGCTTCTTGGCGTCGTCTTCCATGATCAAGGTCTTGACGACGGCGTGCTCGTCGATGCCGAATTCCCGGGCGAAGCTGGCCGTGCCGCCGTGTTCGATATATGTGTAGGGATGTTCCGTGAAGTCGACGCCCGCTTGTCTGAGCACCCGCACCGCCGGCGTCATCGGCGTTTTGTCGCGGCTCATGCCCGGGGGGCCTCGGGCTCGGTGTGGACGAGGACCTGCTCGATCGCCGGGATCTCCTTTTTCAGGGCCTCCTCGATCCGCGAGGACAGCCGGTGGGCCTCGATGACGGGCAGGTTCTTGTCGAATCCGCAGTGAAGGGAAACCGCGAACCGGTCGCCCTGCCGCCGGATGAGGATGTCATGGCAGCAGGCCCGGCCGGCGACGGCGTCGGCGATCTTCCTCACCTGCTCGACGAGCGCCCCCTCCCCCGCCGTGACATCCAAACCGCTGCCGATGCCCGTCCCCCGCGATTCGATGTGGGTGTTGACGCGCTTGATCGCCGGGATGTCTCCCCGAAGGTCCTCTTCGATGTGGCTGGCCAGGTCGTGGGCCTGGTGGAGAAGAAGATGGTCGTCCACCTCGAGGTGAAGGTCGATGTGGATCTCGCCGTGGTCCTCATGGACGCTGATGTTGTGGACGGGGATCTGGTTCCTCTCGGCGATCGTCCGGATTCGCCTGGCCATCGTTTCCCGGGCGCTCTCGCGGGGGTCCGTATGGATGACGACGTCCGAGCCGGGGACGACGGCCTGGATCCGGGCCTCGACGTCCTCCGCGATGGCGTGGGTCCGCTCGAACGACAGCGTGCGGTCGACCTCGATCGTCATGTCGACAAAGATGACGGCCCCCGACCGGCGAAGACGGACCTTGCCGACGGTAATGACGCCTTCGACTCCATCCGCGGCCGCGGCGATCTTTTCCTTCAGGCCTTCGGGAGCGCGGTCGAGCAGGACGTCGATCGTCCGTTTCCCCATCCGGTAGCTGACGAAAAGGACGATGAAGGCGACGCCCAAGGCGGCGACAGCGTCGGCCCGGTTGAGGACTCCGGCGTGCCCGGGAAGGATCTTCTTTCCGAGCCAAACGAGGACAAGCCCGCCGAGGACGACAGCGGAGCTCCAGATGTCGGTCGAAAAATGGAGGGCGTCGGCCTCGAGGGCCTGGCTCTGGTGTTTCTTCGCGGCCCGGTAGAGCATCTTGGATCGGCTGACGTCGACGGCGATGGAGACGATGACGACGAGAAAGGCCCAAAGGCTGGGGTCGACCTCGACGGCGCGAAAGAAGATCCGATGGACGGCTTCATAGATGATCCAGGCGCAGGCGAGGAAGAGGAGTACGGTCTCGATGAGGGCCGAGAAGTTCTCGACCTTGCCGTGGCCGTAAGGGTGCGCTTCGTCGGCGGGCCGGTCCGAAACGCTGACCGCGACGAAAGTGACGAGCGCGGCGACGAGGTCGAGGCCCGAGTGGGCGGCTTCGGCCAGAAGCCCGAGCGACCCGCTGAGGAGGCCGACGGCGAGCTTCATCCCCGTCAGGCCCAGGGCGGCGAGGACGGAATTCCCGGCCGCCGTCCGTTTCTCCCTGTGGGTCAATTCGACGGCCGTCGGTTCTTCGGTGGGCATAGTTTTCAGTGATCCCGGCAGGAGGGTATTTTAACACGGCCGGAAGCCCGTGACAATGCCCGTTATGGGGCCGCGGCCGCGATGAAAGGAGGGAGCGCATGGACGCCGTATTCCTCGCCCGGCTCCAATTCGGCCTCACGGCCGGCTTCCATTTTCTCTTCCCGCCGACGACGCTCGGACTTTCATTACTCATCCTGATCATGGAATCTCTCTACCTGAGAACGAAAAACGCTCTCTATAAAGATGTGTCCGCCTATCTCGTCAGGATCCTCGGAGTCGTCTTCATCATGGGCGTTTCGACGGGCATCGCCCTCGAATTCGCCTTCGGCAATAACTGGGCGGCCTACGCGCGGACGGTCGGCGACGTCTTCGGCGCCCCCCTCGCCGCCCGCACGGAATACGCGGGGAACTTTTTCACTCTTTTCCGTTCACTGCCGCTCATTTTCGGCGTCCTCGGCCTCTGCGCCTTCCTCCTCCACGGCAGCGCCTACGCGGCGCTCAAGACGGAGGGCGCTCTCCAGGCCCGGGCCCGAAAGTCGGTCAAGATCCTGGTCGTGGCCACCTCCATCGCCTTTCTGCTGTCCTTTATCGTCGTGTGGATTTATTTACCCGACGCGACGAAGATGATCCCGGCCTGGGTTTTCGCGCTGATCGTCGGAATTTCGCTGGGATCCCTCATGCGGTCCGGGAAGAAGGCCACCGACAAGCGGACCTTCCTCCTTTCCTCGCTGACGTTTCTCGGATTATGGGGCGTCGTCGTCGCCATCCATTACCCCAACCTCGTCCGGGCCGCCGATCCGTCCCTGAGCCTGACCATCGCCAACGCCTCGTCGAGCGCGTTGACCCTCAAGGTCATGCTCATCATCGCCCTCGTCGGCATGCCCCTCGTCATCGGCTACACGGTCTTCGCCTACCGCGTGTTCAAGGGAAAGGTCGGGCCCGACGACGCGGGATATTAGCCGACCGGCGCAACCTTCGGCTTCGCCGCGGCGTAAATAATGAGGGTGGCGGATTGCAATCCGCCGCCGGATGCGCTATGCTGACCCGGACGGACAATTTTATCCCCTAGGAGGGCTGCATGAAGAAACTCGCCGCCATCACCGGCCTCCTCCTCGTCGCCACGTTCGCCGCCGCCCAGACGGCCACGGTCCTCTCGGGCCCCTTCGACGAGGCGCTGGCCAAAGCCAAGAAAGAGAACAAGCTCATCCTCATCGATTTTTACTCGAGTGGCTGAGGGGGCTGCAAACTGCTGGTTCAGCAGTTCTACAACAACCCCAAATACGCCGATTTCCTCAACAAGAACGTCATCCTCTACCGCGCCACGCGCGGCGACACGAACGGCGACGCCGTTTACACGAAGTTCAACATCAACGCGACGCCCACGGAGCTCTTCGTCGACAAGGACGGCAAGGAGGTCGACTGGATCGTCGGCTACGGCCCTCCCGCCGACAAGTTCCTGGAAAAGGTCCAGAAGTCGGTCTCCGGCGTCGACACCTACCTTGCCCTGAACGAGCGCTACGCCAAGGAGCCGGCGAACGTCGAAGTCGTCTTCAAGCTGGCCGATAAGTGCGGCAGCCGCTACTCGCCCCCGATGGAGGCGAAGTCCAAGGAGCTCTACGAAAAGGTCATCGCCCTCGATCCCGAGGGAAAACAGGGCTCCCATACTTACGAATACTACAAGGCCACCGTCCCTTACACCCAAGCCGCGGAGTTCGAGATCGGCCAGGCGGCGGCGCAAGGGCGCAAGCCCGACCCGGCCCTGCTCCAGGCCTTCCTCAAGAAATACCCCGACAGTCCGCTGGTCAAGGCGGTCTACACCAACCTCGGCTACTACTACGGATACCAGGCCTCCAAGGAGGACGCCGGCAAATTCTTCGAGGAATACACGGCCAAGTATCCCGACGACAAGGGCGCCCTCGGCGGCTACGTCGAACGCATCATCCGGGACAAGGAGCCCGTCGACAAGGGCATCACGCTCGCCGAAAAACTCAAGGAGATCGCCGGCTATCCGCAGGATCCGGAGTACCAGAGTAACCTGGCCCAGCTCTACGTTCTCAAGGGCGACCCGGCCAAGGCCGAAGAGGAGTACGGCAAGGACTTCATCGACGGCTATGTCTCGAACGCCGTCTACGCCCTGACCGGCTACGCGAATTTCTGGCTGGGGCAGGACAAGAACCTCGAGAGCGTCGAGGCCATGGCCGAACTGGCCGCCAAGCTGAAACCCGACCAGTCCTACACGCTCTCCCAGGTCGCCGGCATCTATTCCAAGCTCAAGAAGACCGACAAAGCCCTGGCCATCTACGGGCCGGAATTCGCCAAAAAGAACTGGGGCGACCAAGCGGTTCTTGCGAGCTACGCCTCCTTCTGGAACCGGCAAGAGAAGAACCTCGATAGCGCGCTCGACGCCGCCCGGAGGTCCGTGGAACTGACCTCCGACTATTACAACAACTACGTCCTCGGCCAGATCCTCTTCAAGCAGAATAAATACGCCGAGGCGCTCAAGGCCGCCGAGAAGGCCGTCGAGCTGGTCAAACCCCTGGCCGTCAAGTATGAGGGCTTCCCCGTCCAGCAGTACGAGAAGCTCGTCAAGGACATCAAGGACGCCATGGCCAAGGAGAAAGGCGGAGAGGTCAAGAAGTAGCCGCTGATACTGTTCACGACCGGGCCGGTCCCTCCGGGGATCGGCCCTTTTTTTACCCGGCGAGGTTTGACAAGAAATCAGCGCTCCCCTATAGTGCTTACAGGCGGCAAGTGATGAAAAAAGCGGCCTGTCTGCTTCTGACACTCGGCCCGCTCGTCTTCCTTCTCGCCTTCGGACAAACCGTCCCGGCCCCTTCCCAGTCCCTCGACGATCGCGTCCGGGTATTCCTCGCCTCCCAGAAAGACCAGTGGCGCGAGGAGAACGTCACCGAGGCCGACGGCCGGTTCCTCTACGACCTCATCCTTAAGCGCGGCTACAGGCGCGCTCTCGAAATAGGGACGTCCACGGGACACTCGGGCATCTGGCAGGCCTGGGCCCTGAGCAAGACCGGCGGCTCGCTCATTACTGTCGAGATCGAGGAATTCCGGCACCTTTTGGCCGTCCGGAATTTCAAGGCCTCCGGGCTCGACGGCACCATCGACGCCCGGCTGGCCGACGCCCACAACCTCGTCGAGGAGCTGCCGGGGCCGTTCGACTTCGTCTTCATCGACGCCGACAAGAACTGGACGCTGAATTATTTCAAGGCCCTTCTGCCCAAGCTCGCCTCCGGCGGATGTTTCGCCGTCCACGGCGTTTCGAGCCTCGGCTACATGAAGGGCATCCGGGACTTCCTGGATTATGTCCGGAGCCTCGACTTCATGGAAACGACGGTCGAAACCCCATCGGCCAGCGGGATCTCCCTCAGCTTCCGCAAGACGCCCAAATTTGCCGATAGAACGCGGGGGGGGAATTCCGGGACATGAACGAATTCTCTTGATTTCGTATCGTGTCCCAGGAATTCCCTCTCGGCAAATTCGGGAAAAAGGGCCCGGCTTGACCCGCGGCCCCATCCCTCATAATATCCCCCATCCGGACAGGAGGAACCCATGAAAAACTCGAAGGCCTTGCGCTTGGCCCTCGCGGCCGCCATCGTCCTGGGCTTGGCCGTGGGCCAGCCGCTCGCGTCCTGGGACGGCCCGGGCCAGGTCCTCGAAGGCCTGAAGTTCATCGGCCGGAGTTTCCAGCGATGAGCGCCCGTTTCCGCGATCGGCTCCTCCGGGGCGACCGGCTCATCGGCACCCTGCTCAGCCTGCCTTCGCCGGAGCTGGTCGAGATCGCCTCCGATGCCGGTTTCGACTGGCTCTTCCTCGACATGGAGCATGGCGCCTTGGAGGCCCGTGACGTCCTGCGCCTGGTCCAGGCGGCGCGCGAGCCCTGCGCCCCGCTAGTCCGGGTCCCGGAAAACCGGGAAATGTGGATCAAGAAGGCCCTCGACACCGGCGCGGCGGGCATCATCGTCCCCCACGTCAACTCCGCCGAGGACGCCACCCGGGCCGTCCACTGGAGCAAATATCCACCGGAAGGCGGCCGTAGCGTCGGGTTCAGCCGCTCCAACCGTTACGGAACACGTTTCCAGGAGAGCGTCGAGTCGGCCAACGTGGAGACTGTCGTCATCGCCCAGGTCGAGCACATCGACGGCGTCCGGGTCATCGAGGCCATCCTGGACGTCTCCGGCGTGGACGCGGTCTTCATCGGCCCCTATGACCTTTCGGCCAGCCTGGGCAAGCCCGGCCGGATCCAGGACCCCGATGTCCGCGAGGCCCTCCAAGCGGTCGCGGCCGCGTGCGCCCAAAGGAAGGTCCCGGCCGGGATCTTCGCCGTTGACATTCCGGGCGCCCTCAAGGCCCTCGAAGAAGGCTATCGTCTCGTCTGCTCGGGCATCGACGTCGGACTTTTCTCCCAGGCGGCGGCCGCGATCATCAGGGGGCTCAAACCAAGAAACCCTTGACAGGCCTATGTTTATATACTAGATTTTGTATGGATACGCATGGAGTCCCACAAAGTTTGGTGTTGGGGTCTGGCTTCTGAGCCTCCGTTCTTTTCCGCGCCCCCGCCCATCGGCCGACTAAAGGAGTTCGTGCGTTCCCAGGAGGCCGGACCCTAGATGGCGCGAGAGCAGATGGAAAAATCAGCCGCGGGCGCCCAGCCCGTCGTTCTCGTCGTCGACGACGACCTCGCCTATCTCGAGAAACTGCAGCGGGCCCTGCGGGACATCTACGCCGTGTACACGACGACGAGCGGCATCGAGGCCATCCATCTGATCAAGGCCCTCACCGAGGTCAACGTCCTCGTCGTCAACGAAGACCTGCCCCGGATGAAAGGCACGGAGCTCCTCCGTTTCCTCAACGAGCTTTTCAAGAACTCCGATGCCATCATCAAGATCGTCCTGACCGAATCCGCTTCGAACGGATCACTCATCGACTTGGCCAGTTACGGCCGCATCGACTGCTGCCTGGCCAAGCCGGCCGACCCGGCCGCCATCCGGCGCAAGATCGGCTTCCTCCTCGCCCAACGGTCACGCGAGAAGCGCTCCTCCATGCGGGTCACCCTCGACAGCACCAAGGGCATCCGTATCGAGACCAGTCCGTTGGGCGAGGCCAAACTGGTCAATCTCAGCGAGAACGGCATGTTCTTCAAGACCCTGTCGTCCTTGCCCGAGGGCTCGGCCGTCCCCCTGAACATCTCGCTTCCCGACGGCCGGCAATACATGGTGAACGGCCGGGTCGTCCGCCAGGACATCGACCAGGGCGGGGTCGGGGTCGAATTCGAATCCCTGGACGACACGAGCCGCCTGTCGCTCCTTCAGTTCATGTCGGACTACGTCGCCATCCGGGACCTCGTCGAGCTCAAGCTTCGCTACCCGTTCCTCCGGACCGACGAGATGGTCCTGTTCACGGACTCGGTCAAGATCGAATCGCTCATGCGCGAAGCCCTGGCCCGCAAGATCGAGGTCGCCGCCGTCCCGGCCCGCTCCGGCAACCCCGAGATCCTGACCTTCGCCGACATCCAGCCGCCCTCCGTGTGCCACCTTTCGGGAGAGAAACTCGACGTCAAGTTCAAAACTTCCGACCTCCTCTTCGTCTCGTACCAGATCGGCTATGCGACCTACAATTTCGAGACCATGATCTCCCGGATCTTCCCGGACGGCCGGACGCTCGTCTGCCTCTATCCACGGGTCATGTTCTACTCGGAAAAGCGGGCCGAAAAAAGGATCAGCCCGGCCGGCGATCTGCGCGTCGAGATCCCCCTGCCGGCCCCGTTCGACCGAAAGCTCCGCGGCCGCATCACCGACATCAGCCCGAACGGGATGAGCTTCGTCGCCGACGGGGAAGCGCCCTCCCTCCTCAAGGGCACTCCGCTCGAATCCATGGCCATCTGCGACGGCGAAAAGATCCTCTGGGAGGAGACCGGCGAGGTCCGCCACGTGGGCCTCGCCGAGGAGGGCGAAGGCCGGGGGTTGAAGTACGGCGTCCAATTCGGCATCGGGCGGATGAGCATCCAATCGGTCCATGCCCCCGACCTGGATTTCGCCCGCCACGGCGAGGATGCCCCGGAGAAGGCCGGCGGCCGGGACCGCGCGATCCCTCCGCCGGATTTCGTCAAGACCTCCCTCATGGTTCCCCACGTCATCAGGCTGGAAAACCGCCGGGGAGAGGAGATCGTCGGCCTCCTGAACACGGCCTTTCCCCTGGACGGCCGGCCCATCCCCGTAGTCATCGTCCCACCGGCTTTCGGCAAGACCAAGGAGACCCTTTTCGGCCTGGCCCTGACCCTCTGCGAAAATTTCCGCCTCCTGGGCAAGCCGCTGGCGGTCGTCCGCTACGACGGGATCCGCAAAAAGGGCGAGAGCCACAACGACCCCGAGGCCGACGAGCCGCCTTACGAGATGCTCAACACCAACTTCAGCCAGGGGGCCGAGGACATCGTGGCCGTCCTCGACTGGCTCAAAACGAACCCTAAGCTCAAGGCCTCTTCGGTCATTCTCCTGACCTTCTCCTTCTCGGCGCTCGAAGCGCGGATCGTTCTGAGGGACGAGACGGAGCGCCGGCGGATCGATTACTGGATCGCCTGCATGGGCACTCCGGAATTCCGGGACCTCATGGTCCGGGTCAACTGCGGCCTCGATTTCCTGGAGAACTACCAGCTGGGGATCAAGCTCGGGGTCATGCCGGTCCTGGGCAATCTCGTCAACGTCGACCCCTACGTCGCCGACGGCGTCGCCAACTCGGTGGCCACGCTCGAGCAGGCCCGCGAAGACATGCGTCATCTCGACCTGCCGATCACCTGGATCTACGGCCAGCACGACAGCTGGGTCAAGGCCGAGTTCATCCGGGACGTCATGAGCGTTCAGGTCGACGCCCCGCGCGAAGTCATCTCGGTCCCGATCGGGCACAACGCCCGGACCTCCAAGGAAGGCCTGCGGCTGTTCGGGACGATCACCTCCCTGATCCACCGGTTCCTCCACAAGGAACTCGTCCAGCCAGTCCTGCCGGGACGGAAGGACATGGAGGTCGTGCGGCGGGCCGAGAAGGACCGCCTCCCGCCCCGCAACCTCAAGAACCGCAAGAGCTACTGGCGGCACTATCTCGTCGGCGACGAGAAGCTCATCGGTTTCGACGTCATGGCCCTCTCCGACGACTACCAGCAGTTGATGCGCGACCAGCTCCACGCCCTGGAGATCAGGCCCGGGGACCGGCTCCTCGACCTGGGCGGCGGAACGGGCAACTTCGTCGAACATCTCCTCGTCGACGGCGGCGAGCTGCCCGCGCAGATCACGATCGCCGACCTCATCCCCGAGGCCATGAAGAAAGCGTCCCGGAAGCTCGTCTCACGATTCCCCGCGCTCAAAGAGCCGGGACGCTTCGACCTGGTCGCGGTCGACCTGGAGATGAGCCGCTTTCTCGCCGTCCGCCGCTTCCTCGACGGCGAGGCCGGGACGTTCGAGGAGATGGCCGACAAGGTCGAGAACCTGACCCTGGAGAGCGCGATCAAGATCCAGGAGGACTACTCTCCCCGCCTCCACCGGATCCTCCGCGGCGAGCGGATCACGCCGGCCCACGACGATTGGCTGAAGACCCGTTTCGACCTCCAGGAATACCGGATCATCACCGACTTCAACCGCGCCGCCCGGTACGTCCGCGGTCTCAACGGAGGCAAGCCCGACTTTCGCCGTCTCCTCATGCCCGGCATGCTGGCGGGCACGTTCCACCTGCCGGTCAAGGCGGGCTGGTATAATAAGATCCTCATGAGCCTCGTCCTGTCCTACATTTTCAATCCCGCCGAAACATTGAGGGAGGCCCGCCGGATCATCATGCCCGGCGGCCTGCTCGTCCTGTCGAGCATGCGGCCCGACACCGACGCCTCCGGCCCGTTCACCCGGCTGCTCGAGAAGATCGAGGCCATGCCCCCGGAAGCCCTGCCTCCGGAAAGGCCCAAGGCGCTCCTCATCGAGTCCCTTCGCGCCTTCCTCAACGACGCCCAGGAACTCGTCGACCTCGAGGAGGCCGGGACTTTCGATTTCTTCGACCCGGAAAAACTCGAGGCCCTGCTCGAGGAAACGGGCTGGGAGATCCTGCGGATCATCCCGTCCTACGGGACGCCGCCTCAGGGATATGTCTATGTCACCAAAGCGAGAGATGCCGATGGCAAGCCATGACCCCCAATTCGAAGACCGGTTGAACCAGGAATACAACCTGAAAGGCCGGACCCGGCTGGCCGCCTTCCTGAGCATCGGCCTCTACGTGCTGTTCATCGGCCTCGACGCCATCTACACGCCCCAGTACTTCATGACGTTCCTGTTCATCCGCCTCGGCGTCATCGCCGCGGTCGGCCTGATCCTGTTCGTCCTGTCGAAGACGAACTCGAGCCGTGGCGTCATGAATGTCGCCCTTGTCCTGGCCCTCGTCGACGCCGCCGCCATCGCCATCATGATCTACATCCTCGGCGGCTTCCTGTCGAGCTACTACCAGGGTTTGAACATCATCGTCATGGGCATGATCGTCCTCATCCCCCTGGCCTTCCGCTGGACCATCTATCTTTACGCCTCGATCTGGTTCATGTACGCCGCGCCGAGCTTCGTCCGGTACTTTCTGGGCCAGCAACCGATCGTCGTCGACGGCGTGGAGATCGAGGTCTGGCGCTTCATCACCAACAACCTCCTCTTCCTGACCTCCATCATCATCGTCGGCGCCTTCGGCTCCTCGATCATGGAGAGCATCCGGCGCCGAGAGCTCCGCAGCCGCCTCCAGCTCGAGGAGACGACCGCCCAGCTCCAGGAGTCGAACGTCAAGCTCAAGAGCCTCGACGAGCTCAAGACCCAGTTCTTCGCCAACGTCAACCATGAGCTCCGAACGCCTCTGACCCTGATGCTGGCCCCGCTCAAGGTCGTCCTCGAAGGCCGGATGGGGAAGTTATCGCCCGCTCTCAAGGACGCTCTGGAGACGATGCAGCGCAACGGCTACAAGCTGCTCAAGCTCATCAACAACCTCCTCGACCTGAACAAGCTCGAGGAAGGGAAGATGCGGCTTAAGCTGAAGAACGTGAACCTCGTCGAATTCATCCCGCCGCTTCTCGCCTCGGCCAAAGCCCTGGCCGACCAGAAGCAGATCCGGCTCTATTGCCAGAATCCTCCCCATCCCGTCGACCTGACCATCGACCCGGACCAGTTCGAGAAGGTCGTCTTCAACCTCCTTTCGAACGCCCTTAAGTTCACGAATAAGGGCGGTAAGATCACGATCTACATCGAGGAGCAGGACCACATGGTGACGATGACCGTCGAGGACACGGGGATCGGCATCCCGGACAACATGCTCGAAACGATCTTCGACCGCTTCTCCCAGGTCGACGGGTCCAAGTCCCGGGCCCAGGAGGGCACGGGCATCGGGCTGGCGCTGACCCGCGAGATCGTCCTCGTTCACAAGGGGACCATCCGGGCGGAAAGCGAGCTCGGCCGGGGCTCCCGGTTCATTGTCGAGATGCGCAAGGGCGAGGGGCATTTCGACGACGAGGTCCTCGACCGCCGGTCGGAGGACCTGCCCATCGGGCTGCGGCGGCGGCTGACCGACACGGACGAACCGCACGTCCAGGATATCGTCACCGACTTCCGCCGGCTCCAGCTCGTCGACCTCGAGAAGGTGGACATCGAGGGCGGCCGCGTCGACCAGGCCAAGATCCACGACGCCCTGGTCCTCTGCATCGACGATAACCCCGAAGTCCTCAAGCTGATGAAGATGCTCCTCGCCGACGAGTACGACCTGGAGCTCATGACCTCCGCCGAGAAAGGCTTGGCTTTCCTTAAGGCCAAGAACCCCGACCTCGTCCTCTGCGACGTCATGATGCCCGGCATGGACGGCCACGCTTTCTGCCGGGCGGTCAAGAAGGACCCATCCACGAAGCATATCCCCGTCATCCTGGTGACCGCCCGGACCGGCGCCGAGATGCTGGCCGAGGGGATGCAGGCCGGAGCCGACGACTATATCTCCAAACCGTTCGACTCGACCGAGCTCAAGGCCCGTATCCGGGGACAGCTCCGCCTCCGCACGATGGAAGCGGAACTGTCCCTGGTCAACCGCAACCTCCGGATGAGGACCTCGGACCTCGTCGACCAGCAGAGGTCGCTCTTCGTGTCGACGGTCAAGTCCCTGGTTTCGGCCATCGACGCCAAGGACGAATACACCCGCCTTCACTCGACCCGGGTCACGGAATTCACGGTGAAGATCGCCGCAAAAATGGGCTTCAGCGAGAAGGAGCTGGGCGACCTCGAACTGGCCGCGCTCCTCCACGACGTGGGCAAGATCGCCGTTCCGGAGAGCATCCTGAATAAGCCCGGCAAGCTGACCGACGCCGAGTTCAAGCTGATCAAGGAGCATCCCGCCCGGGGCGAGAACATCCTCAGTCCCGTCATCGAGCTCAAGGAGATCGCCCGGATCGTCCGGTCCCACCACGAACGCTACGACGGGACCGGCTATCCCGACAAGCTGAAGGGGAGGGAGATCCCCATGGGGGCCCGGATCATGGCCCTCGCCGACACCTACGACTCGATCACGTCGGAACGGCCCTACCGGAAGCCCGCCTCCCATCGTTTCGCCGTCAAGGAGATCATCAGCTGCTCCGGGACGCAGTTCGACCCGGAGGTGGTCGAGCACTTCCTCGAGATCGCGAACACGTTCGTCCCTGACCAGGGGCAAGATCAGGAAGAGGCGGCCAAAGAAACGTGAGCCTTCAAGTCGGCGTCATTGCGGCGGGAGGGACGCTCTCGCTGACCATCAGCCTGGGGCTGTGTTATAATGACCCCTTTTTCGGAGGAGAACATGGCTCGCATCGAACCCTTTCGGGGCGTCCGCCCTCGTCAAGACATCGCCCACCTGGTCGCCGCGCCGCCCTACGACGTCCTGACGTCAGATGAAGCCCGGGACATGGCCGCCGGGAACCCCTATTCCTTCCTGCACATCGGCAAGCCGGAGATCGACCTGCCCCCCGGGACCGATCTTTACTCCGACGCGGTCTACGCCAAGGGAAGGGAGAATTTCCTCCGCTTCCTCGGCCAAGGGACGATCGCGCCGGACCGGACCCGGAATTTCTACATCTACAAGCAGCTCTGGGGAGAGCACGTTCAGATCGGCCTCGTCGCCGGGGCCTCCTCCCAAGATTATCTCGACAACATCATCAAGAAACACGAGCTGACCCGTCCGGACAAGGAAAACGACCGGATGCGGCACATCGAGACCCTGGGCGCTCAAACCGGCCCCGTCTTCCTGACCTACCGGCGGAAAGAGACGATCGACGCGCTCATGGCCGAGGGCATGAAAAAGGACCCGACGTACGACATCACCACGCCCGACGGCGTCCGGAATATCTTCTTCGTCGTGGACGAAGCGGGTCTCGTCCTCAGGATCAAGGAGGCGTTCGCCGCCTTGGAAAACCTGTACGTCGCCGACGGCCACCACCGCTCGGCGGCCGCGACGCGGATCAAAGTCAAGAGGGACGGCGAGCGACCCGGCCGGACCGGCGACGAAGAGGACAATTTCTTCCTGGCCGTGATCTTCCCCCACAGCCAGATGAAGATCCTGCCCTACAACCGCGTCGTGCGCGACCTCAATGGGCTCGACTCCGAGTCCTTTCGGACCCGGATCGGCGAAAAATTCCTGGTCCGGCCTTCCGAGCGGAAAACTCCCGAACGAAGCCGGGAATTCATGATGTTCCTCGATGGCCGCTGGCACATCCTCGAAGCCCGGCCCGGCACCTTCGACCCGGCCGAT
>Ga0268276_1001092_pt1 | contig 28447 bp, 27 predicted proteins | sample saktaG_4_FD_190145 | JGI IMG/M metagenome (GOLD analysis project Ga0268276, IMG submission 190145) | Saline water microbial communities from Sakinaw Lake, British Columbia, Canada - sak_2010_1_5_45m | ecosystem: Environmental > Aquatic > Non-marine Saline and Alkaline > Saline ...
CGGTTTCTTTGAATTTTCACTGATGCGTATAAGTAATGATCTTAACCAGAAAGTATTAAGTGAACTTTTCTATCAATATCTGAATGTTGAGGAAGATTTTGTGCGGGACCTTTTCACACGGGGTGATACGCAATTAGGCCGGACATTCGTCAATGAACCGGCATTATCCAAGGAAAATGCACTTTACGTACTTGATTATGAAAGGGCCAGTGAAGTGATCAAAACCGCGAGACGCAGGGCAGTCAGCATGTGTTATTGCCGACACAAGAAAATGCATATAGGAGAGGTCTGTGATGCTCCCATGGATGTTTGTTTGACATTTGATATCTCCGCTGCCTCGCTAAGCAAACACGGATTTGCCCGTGCAATAGATGTCGTCGAATGTCTTGATCTGCTCCAATTAGCCTATGAAAATAAGCTGGTACAATTTGGGTCGAATATGAGGGAAGACGTGAACTTTATCTGCAATTGTTGTGGCTGCTGTTGTGAAGCCATGCTTACCGCCAAACGGTTTGCTATTCTCAATCCGGTACATACAACTAATTTCATTCCTGAAATTAATAAAGCAGATTGTAATGGGTGTGGAAAATGTGTTAATGCCTGTTCGGTTGAAGCCATGACGCTTGTTTCGGCAAATGATCCTCATAAACCCAATGTAAAACGTGCCAAATTGAATGAAGATATTTGTTTGGGTTGTGGAGTTTGTGTCAATACCTGTTTGAAAGCTTGTATAAGCTTAAAATCCCGTGAAAAACGGGTAATAACTCCTCTAAACAGCACACATAAAACTGTGTTAATGGCAATTGAGCGTGGAGTATTACAAAACCTGATTTTTGATAACCAGGTACTCTGGAGTCATCGCGCCCTTGCGGGTGTTTTGGGAGTTATACTCAAATTACCGCCAATCAAACAATTACTCGCTAGCCAGCAGGTAAAATCGAGATATCTTGAAACAATGATTAAACGAAATCAGAATTAATATTTGGTTGCATTGAATACTACAAAAAAAATAATTATCGGAGGAACTGTACAAGGGGTAGGATTTCGGCCGTTTGTATACAATCTTGCCCAAAAATTTCTACTAAAAGGCTATGTTTATAATGACTCCGCCGGTGTGACAATAATGGTTCAGGGAATTAATTGTGATATTAGAAAATTCGAAACGGAATTGCGCCAAAATCCTCCTCCGAGAAGTAAAATCGTTGATTATAAATCAATTGACATTTCTTCAGATGCAAACTACACAGACTTTCAGATTCAATCGAGTCCAGCCGAAGATACAAAAACCGCAGCAGTATCGCCGGACCTGGACGTTTGTGACGATTGCCGAAGCGAAATGTTCGATCCTGAAAACCGACGGTTTCTGTATCCATTTATCAATTGCACTAATTGTGGACCGCGTTATACCATTATCCGGGATATACCCTATGACCGCCCGAAAACAACAATGGTGGATTTTACGATGTGTCCGGATTGTCAGGCAGAATATGATGATCCGGGGAACCGGCGTTTTCATGCCCAACCCAACGCCTGTCCGGTCTGCGGACCTCATCTTGAGATAATGGATAAGTCCTTTCAAGTGCTTATAAGTGCCTGTAAGACAGAGGAATATGAGAATCTTTTCAAGCGATTAAGTCAACTATTTTCCGAAAGTTATATCATAGCGATTAAGGGAATTGGTGGGTATCATCTGGCCTGTGACGCTACAAATGAAACAGCGGTTTTGACTCTTCGGTCCCGAAAATATCGTGAAGATAAACCTTTCGCTGTGATGTTCCCTGATTTAAAATCCATTGAGAAAATTGGTTCAGTTAATCAATCAGAAAAAGTGTTACTGGAGTCGGTTGCTTATCCAATTGTCCTATTGAAGAAAAATATCGAGTATAGTCTTGCGAATAGTGTCGCTCCGAATAATCATTTTCTCGGTGCAATGCTTCCGTACACACCGTTACATTTTTTGATATTCCACTATTTCAATAAACCGCTGGTTATGACCAGTGCCAACGTGAGTGATGAACCAATTGCATATAAGAACGACGATGCTGCGGAAAGACTGAAAGCGATTGCCGATTATTTTCTGGTGCATAATCGTGAAATTCATATTCGTTGTGATGATTCGGTCATTCGTGAATTTGAAGGAAATGCCTACCCTATTCGCAGATCCCGTGGATTTACTCCGGAAAAACTAATCATCGATTGGGAATTTTCCCGGCATGTCCTGGCTTGCGGACCGGAACAGAAAAACACATTCACGCTGGCGAAAAATAATGCTGTCTACATGAGTCAACATATTGGCGATATGGAAAATCTTGAAGTGCTGAAATCCTTTGAAGAGGGGATCAAACACTTTCGTTATATTTTTGATATTCAGCCTGAGATAATTGCTTATGATCTGCATCCCGATTATCTCAGCACAAAATATGCTCATGATTACGCGAAGGAAAAAAATCTTAGAGAAATCGGGATTCAACATCACCATGCACATGCCGTATCTTGTATGGTGGATAATAAGATTAGCAAGCCCATGTTGGCAATTGTATTAGATGGCACCGGTTATGGCAGCGACAAAACGGTTTGGGGCGGCGAACTTCTGTTGGCGGAATATCATCAATTCCAGCGATTAGGGCATTTCCGTAACGCTCTATTACCCGGTGGTTCGGCGGCGATAAAAAATCCGTGGCAGATGGGAATTAGTTATTTATTCGAGGTGTATGGAAACGATTTAGTTGACATTCCATTTACACATAATCTCGACAAAAACAGAACCACAATGATTTTAAAAATGCTGGAAAACAGGTTTAATTCCCCGGTGACAAGCAGTTGCGGCAGATTGTTTGACGGCGTGGCGGCTATTGCCGGTTTACGAAATATCGTCAATTATGAAGGTCAGGCGGCAGTGGAATTTGAACAATGTATTCGTGAGTCTGACGATTCCTCGTATGAATTTCGAGTTATTGACGCCCACGACACCTTAATACTGGATTGGAAAACCATGATCCGTCAACTAGTTAATGACATTAAGGAAAATACTTCACTAAGTCATATTTCCCAGAAGTTTCATAACGGGCTTTCACGGGGATTGACCTTATGGGCGGAAATTGCCCGGAAAAATACAGGGTTGACAGACATTGTCTTAAGCGGTGGTGTATTTATGAATATTTACCTGCTAAACCAATTAAAAAAGTCCCTTGAGAAAAAGGGATTTAATGTTTATACTCATAGCGTTGTTCCTTGTAATGATGGCGGAATATCACTTGGTCAGCTTGTGATAGCCGATGCCCAGATGAAAATGCGGATTAAGCAGGATAAAATGATATGTGTTTAGCGATTCCAATGAAAGTGATCAAAGTGAATGGTAATGAAGCAATCGCTGAAGTTGGCGGTGCGGAATACCGGGCAAATTTGACGATACTCCCTGATATAAAAATTGGTGAATATATCATCGTGCACGCCGGATTTGCGATTGAAAGACTTGATGAGGAATCCGCTCTTGAAACACTTCAAATCTGGCAGGATATTGCTGAATTCGATCAGGAAAAACAAAAACGGAAAAGTAAACAATAGTGCTTAAATATATTGACGAATTTCGAAATCCGGATTTAGTCAAATCAGTTGTCACGGAAATTCAGCATGAGTTTTCCGGAAAACCAATAAAACTTATGGAAGTTTGCGGTGGTCATACGGTCACGATTTTTAAATATGGTATTCAAAAGCTATTACCGAAAAATATACAATTAATCAGCGGTCCCGGTTGCCCGGTTTGTGTGACTGATATTGGATATATCGATAAAGTGATTGCCTTAGCGCATTTTGAAAATGTTATTATTACCAGTTTCGGCGATATGATTCGCGTCCCGGGAAGTAACAGTTCTTTGCAAAAAGAGAAGGGGCACGGAATTGACGTACGAATCTGTTATTCCCCGATGGATGCAGTGAATATTGCTGAGAAAAACCAGGATAAAGAGATTGTCTTTTTAGGAATTGGTTTTGAGACCACCGCGCCTGCTGTGGCGGCTTCTATAAAGTTTGCCGCTGATAATGGAATTAATAATTTCTCAGTGTTATCAGCGCACAAAACTATGCCTCAGGCCATGAAGACTCTGCTTGATTCGGGAGATATTGATCTAAACGGTTTTATCTGTCCCGGCCACGTTTCAGCGATAACCGGTATTCATATTTATGATTTTATCCCACTGGATTACCGGATTCCTTGTGTTGTTTCGGGATTTGAACCCCTGGATATGTTGGAATCTATTTTAATGATTGTCCGGCAATTAAATGCGGGAAATGCAATCGTTGAAAACCAATATACGCGCAGCGTCAGGGTGAATGGGAATACGCATGGCATGGCACTAATGATGGATGTATTTGAAGCTGTGGATACCGAATGGCGCGGAATTGGCACTATTCCGGGCAGCGGTCTGGGTGTTCGTCAGAAATATCAGGCTTTCGATACGAATCGAAAATTTAATATTGAAATTGAACCGGTTCGGGAATACACCGGCTGTATTTGTGGTGACATTATGAGAGGCGTCAAGGTCCCAACGGACTGCAAACTTTTCGCTAAGATTTGTAATCCCGAAGACCCAAAGGGTTCCTGCATGGTCAGCGACGAGGGAAGCTGTGCCACTTATTTTAAATATGTGATTAGTGATTCGTGAAGGAGTGTTTTTAAGGGCGGGAATGTTCTACTATTCAAGTAATAAACTGATGAAAACGCAACGAACAAATAGCACATCTTTCAACTCCATCTAAGTTCTCTATTGCACTCTTTCATAGACTTTACCTGTAATCAACAACAGGGTTTTCACAATTCTGTGATGATTTAAACAGGGTTAGCAATGTTGATAAGGATTTGGCAAAAGAAATTTCGAATGATTTTTAAGAATTTCTTCAAAGTAAAGGAATAAACTTTTCTGTAACAAAACATATTGGCAGGTCTTACAAGCTGATATGCTTTTTTTAAAAAAATGAATGCAATTTTATCGTTACAGTAATTATATTTTCAATATGCCAGATGAAAAGCAAAATATTGAAATATACAAATCACTTTTCCGAGGAAGAACAGACATTTATGCCATTCAATGGGAGAAGAATGAACGGAGTGGGTTCATGCCTGCTTATAAAGTAGACTGGAGCGATTATAATAAGCATAAAGCGCAAGGTGGAACATTTAAAGATTATAAAAATAAAGAATATATACCCTTTGATGATTCTGTGATTAAAATGCATTTAGCAGGTAAAGAAACATGTGGGATATATCCTTTATTGGAAGATAATACTTCTTTTTTTATTGCTGCCGATTTTGATAAGGAAAACTGGGAAGAAACAATTCTGAGCCTTTATGGAACTTGTTCAAAGCACACAATTCCTGCTTATATTGAACGTTCACGTTCAGGGAATGGTGGCCATCTGTGGGTATTTTTTGAAAATGCTTTCCCCGCAGAACAGAGCCGTAAAATAATGTTTGAAATGTTAAGGCATTCAGGCATTATTTCTCATTTTGAAAAAGAACCAAGTTTCGACAGGTTATTTCCGAACCAAGATTATCATTCCGGCAAAGGAATGGGGAACTTGATCGCCTTGCCTTTTAATGGCAAATCAATAAAAGATGGTAATTCATGTTTTCTTAATCAGGACACATTTGAACCCTATGAAAATCAATGGAATTTTTTAAAGGAAATAAAAACAATATCGATTGAAAAACTAAAGGAAATTTACAAAGGTTTATTCAACGAAAAACCTCACGAGGCATTTACTTCTTCAACAAATGACAACAGACTGCATGAGCTCGAGATAATTATTCAAAACCAGATTTATCTCAAACGAAATCAGTTAAGCAAGAAACTTATTATCTTTTTAAGGGAGCAGTTAAATTTTTACAATTCAGATTATCTGGTAAAGAAAAACCTTGGAAAAAGTATCTTTAATACCGATAAGTTTTTCAATTTGATTGAAGAATCCGAGAATGAAGTCATGATACCAAGAGGTTTTTCTGCTTCATTGGTTCAATTCTGCAAAAAGGAGAATATCCCGTTTAAAATTATAGATAAAAGAAGTAAAAGAGACGTTGTTGATTTTAACTCACAAATCACGCTTCAACCACAACAGGAGATTGCGTTAGAAAGGATACGGGAAAAAGACTTTGGTGTGATTGTTTCACCAAGCGGCTCAGGAAAAACAGTAATTGGACTGGAAATAATCGCAGAAAAAAGACAACCTGCATTAATTATTGTGCACAGAAAGCAATTATTCGACCAATGGATTGAGAGGATTCAAAACTTTTTAAAAATCCCTAAGAAAGACATTGGTCAAATTGGAAATCAAAAGAATAAGATTGGTAAATCAATTACTGTAGCAATGATTCAATCATTAGCAAGAATGCGTGACTTTAAAGATATCGCAAATGCTTTTGGAACAATAATTATTGATGAATGTCATCATATTCCGGCTAAGTCATTCCGTGAAGCGATTGTAAACTTTAATTCTTTTTATTTATACGGACTTACAGCAACCCCAAAGAGAAAGAATAATGACCAAAAATTAATATTTGTTTACATCGGAAATATTCTGCATCATGTTAATCAAAAAGACTATTTAAAAGAAAAAAATATAAAGCCGGAAATTAATGTAAAAGAAACGGAATTGTACGCACCTTTTGATTATAAAATAGATAAATACGAAACAATTTCCAGTATACTGGTTCATGATACTCGGCGAAATACATTAATTCTTAATGATATTGAGCAAAATGCTGAAAGGTTTAGAACAATACTTATCCTATCAGAGAGAAAAACCCATGTAGAAATTCTAAACCTCTACCTAAAAGACAAATACGAGACTATTACGATTCACGGTGATGATTCGGAAGGCGCAAGAAAAAGTAAAATTGAACAAATAAAACAAGGTCATTTTAAAATCGTAATCTCTACAGGTCAATATTTTGGTGAAGGAATCGATATAAACAACTTAGAATGCCTGTTTATTGTTTATCCATTTGCTTTTGAGGGAAAGTTAGTCCAATATATTGGAAGAATACAACGTTCTGAAAAACCACCTGTGATTTTTGATTATAGAGATTCAAAAATTGATTATTTTGAGAAGATGTTCAAGCAAAGAAACAGATACTATAAAAAACTACTTAAATAACTATGCCGGAAAAACAAAACAAGGAATGTGGTTGTTAAACCAAGAGCGGATATTTCTAATATTGATACCTAAGCAATTGAAGCTTTCAAGAAGGAAGAAAAAAAAGGGAACGATTTATTTGCTAAATGTCGGAAATATGTCCGATAAATCGCAGTAATGTCCGATACAATTAATATGGATTCATAATTAGCTCAAATAAGAATCAAGTAATTGAAAAAAGTACCTGGGATTTGAGCCAAGCTGTTATAGTAAATTTTATAAGGGGGTATCTATGAAAAATGTATACGTATTTAAGGTCGCCTTAAAGCATGTAAAAGGACTTTGGCGTCGCATCGAAATCAGGAGTGACCAGACACTTGGAAATTTTGATCGTATCATTCGTGATGCATTCAATCATGATACATGGGACCATCTAGGTGAATTTTATAAGGAACGATGGTCACAGGGAGGTTATGGTGAGATTTATCCTGACGGAAAGGGCAGCGGCACTGGAAAGCAGATTGAGCAACTTGGTCTATCTGAAGGTGACAAATTTGGGTACGTCTATGACTTTGGCGATGAAATTCATCATATTCTTACTTTGGAAAAGATAATGGAACCGGAAAAGGGTGTAAAATATCCTCGCGTAATTTCGAAAAACAAGCCAAATTATCGCTACTGTGAGACGTGTAAGAAACAAGGGCAGAAGACAATTGCCAAATGGATTTGCATTGAATGTTCGGAAGATAAAGAAAGTGATGTAATTTTATGCGAGGATTGCATGGAAGAACATGAGGATCATTTCGTAGATGAGATACTCTACTAGTACATATACATATTGGAAGTATTAAAGTATGAATAGACAAGATAGAATTACATTGGCCCATGGCAGTGGCGGGTTGCAGTCCCATAGACTAATTCGCGAATTGTTTTTGGAATACTTTGGGAATGAATTATTAAATCCACTGGAAGATGGGGCCATACTACAGACGAATGCCAATAAACTGGTTTTTACCACCGATTCCCACGTTGTAAAACCGCTTTTCTTTCCGGGAGGAGATATTGGTAAGTTAGCAATATCGGGAACAGTCAACGATTTGGCGGTTTGCGGCGCCGTACCGCGCTGGATATCCTGCGGAATGATCATCGAAGAAGGCTTTGCAATTGCCGACCTGGAGAAAATCGTAATCTCCATGAAGCAAACGGCGGATCTTGCTGATGTTCAGATTGTTACGGGTGACACTAAAGTTGTTGAAAAGGGCAATGCAGATGGAATTTACATCAATACTGCAGGCATTGGAACACTCATTGAGGGTGTGGATTTAGGAGTCCATCAAATACGTCCCGGAGACGCTGTAATTATCAATGGTTTTATTGGCGATCATGGGGCAGCGATCATTCGGGCCAGAGAGGAATTCCCGGTTTTCTTCGAAATCGATAGTGATTGTCGTCCTTTAAATAAGGAGACTATTGCTTTATTGTCGAAGCTCGATGGTATTCGGATTATGCGGGATCCGACGCGCGGCGGCGTGGCGACGACACTAAATGAATTCGTATCAGGTCAAGCTTTTGGAATACAAATTGATGAAAACCAGCTGCCGATAAGGTCGGTAGTTCAGGGATTGTGTGAGCCGCTGGGATTTGATCCGCTGAATCTGGCAAATGAAGGAAAAATTCTGATCATTGTTGATCTGAATGAAGCCCAAAGTGCACTGGAAATATTGCAGTCAATACCTGGAAATAGTGAATCAAGAATAATCGGACAAGTTATAGAAGAACCAGCCGCTAAAGTCATTCTGATAACCAGTATCGGAAGTTCCCGGATTATCGACATGCTCTCCGGTGAAATGTTACCGAGAATATGCTAGGTACGTAAGTCAAACACTCCTGTTTGACTATTGGAAACAGTTAATTGATAAATCTAAAGGCACAATCACCAAAGGCATCTTCGACAAGAGTGATTGTGTTACCTGTGTTTGGTACAGGAAAAGTTGTTTACACGAACAAGAGTGTTCGTGTTACGAAAGTCAAACACTCTTGTTTGGCTAATTAAATATATCGAGGACCATTATATGTCAGACAAAGATATTCTCGATCATAAAATCTTTTATCGGAGGAATCTGCCTCATTATCAGCCGGAATCAGGTATTTTCTTTATTTCTTACCGTCTTAATTTTGATCTGCCGTTAGAGATTATTGAAAAACTAATCAAGCAGAAAAAAGAATTTGGAAAACGAAAAAGAGAATTAAAAAATAAAATCGAAAATTCGGCCAAGTTGGATTTTGAAAAACAACAATTTTATTTTGTAGACAATTATCTGGGATTATGTAAAAATAGTCCCAAATACTTAACTGATCCAAACATTGCCCAAATCGTTATGGACAGTTTGTTCTTGATGAATCAAAAGCAATATGAATTGTACTGTTTTTGTGTTATGCCGAATCATGTTCATGTATTATTAAAGCCGCAGGAAAAGAAGGAAGGGACGTTTTATTCTTTTGCAGAAATATTAAAAGGACATAAAGGCAGCACAGCCCGGAAAGCGAATATATTTTTGAATAAAACTGGAAGTTTTTGGCATAAAGAAAGTTATGATCACTTGGTTCGGTCACAACAGGAGTTTGAAGATACTGTTTGGTATATAATAAATAATCCCGTTAAGGCGCATCTTATTGACGATTATCATAAGTGGAAACATACCTGGATTGCCGAGGATGTTAAGCAAGAAATGGGCTTGTGACGGCATTACGTAAGTCAAACACTCCTGTTTGACTATTTTAATTTGGAGTTGAGTAATGAACCAAGAACCACAATCAGGAGTGATTGTGTTACGGATGTGTTGATTTTAGTAGATTTATTTACACGAACAAGAGTGTTCGTGTTACTTTAAATTGATAATCTTTGATTCTTAATGGCTTTCTACTAAATTTCGCCCGGTATGCACGAACTTCAAATTGCTCAAAATATTATCACGATTGTAAACGATGAACTCTCAAAAAGTGAAAACAAGAATAACGTAGATACCGTCTATTTTATTGCCGGACGGATGCGAGCAATTATACCGGAGACTTTACAATTCAGTTTTGACGTTCAAAAAAGAAGTCATCCACAACTCAAAAATTCGAAACTGTCAATAAAAGAGATCGATATTGCGATCAAATGCAAAGATTGTGAACATCAACAGACGATTAGCGAGCCGGTGTTTCACTGTAATAAATGTTTGTCGGTAAATATAGAAATTGTCAGTGGAAACGAACTCTACGTCGATAGTATTGAACTTAACGAATAAGCCTCAGGAGTTATGATGAAAATCCAAATCGTCAGGGATGTTTTAGAAGCAAATGATCAGTTGGCCGATTCGATTCGGGGAGAATCTAAAAAACTTGGATTCACGCTGATCAATATTATGAGTTCGCCGGGCTCGGGAAAGACCAGTTTGCTTGAAAGTGTTATTCCTGAATTGAAAAAAAAGGGAATCCGGCTCGCTGTAATCGAAGGTGATATTACCACAACAGCAGATGCTGAACGAATCGCAATACTGGACATCCCGGTCGCCCAGATCAACACCGAACCTTTCGGTGGTGATTGTCATCTGGGAGCGGAAGTGATTATGCCGGCGCTGCAAAAGTTTGACCTGGCAAATCTTGATCTGGTATTTATCGAAAATGTGGGCAACCTGGTTTGTCCAGCGGAATTCGATACCGGCGCCGACTATAATTTTGTTGTTATCAGTACGACCGAAGGTGAAGATAAACCCTTGAAATATCCTTTGATGTTCAGGGTTTGCGATACGGCGATTATCAATAAAATTGATCTGCTGCCGTATCTTGATATTGATATCAATAAACTGAAAAAAAACATCAACCAAATTAATCCGAAAATAAACCTGATGAGCTGTTCAGCCAAAACCGGGGAAAACATACCCGGAATTGCCCAATTTATTTTTAATTTGGTGAAATGAACATAGAGCCGCTAAAAAAATGAGGACATTCCTGAAAAATAGTTTTATCTTACAGGCTGGAAATGGATTGAAAGGATAATTGAATGGCGCATAAAATTCTGATTATTGATGATGATATCGATCTGGTTGAGGTTTTACGGATAGTCCTTGAAAGCCATGGTTATGCTGTTATCGATGCTCAGGATGGCGATCGTGGTTTCAGATTGATTGAAAATCAAAAACCCGATCTGGTTATTCTGGACGTGATGATGAGAACGGAAGATGAGGGATTTGTCGTTGCTGAAAAAATTCGGTCAACACCACTGATAGCCGATATTCCGATTATCATGCTGACGGCTGTAACCCAGCAGACTGGTTATCCATATAATAAAAATGACGAAACCTTGCCGGTAAATGAGTTCATCGAAAAGCCGGTTATGCCGAATACATTAATCGGGTACATTGAAAAATATCTAGGAAAAAGTCGTTAATTCATGTCCGAAAAAATAAAAATAGGCGGTATCCTCGAAACCATTAACCTGAATATGGTTTCAATTCTTTCAGCGCCGAATCAGCCCGGTGTCGCGGGTAAAGTATTAATGGTTTTAGGGAAGAACGATATCAATATTGAATTTATTACCGAAAGCGAAAATCTCGAAGGTACAGCCGATATCACGTTCTGTTTTAAATCATCGGATAAAGGTAAAGTACGTCAGCTACTGGCCGGAATGCGCGGGATTGTCCGGGCACGCGGCGATAAATGGTATGACAATATCATGATACTGGTTGTTTACGGACCGCACTTCAAAGAGAAACCAACTATATCCGGCAAAATGTGTGAACAATTGGGCAAACATAATATAAATATTTTAGGCATTTCGACCAGCATATCGAGTATCAGCTGCATCATTAGTCAATCCGATCTTGAAACCGCAAGAAATGCACTGCTTGAAGCATTTGAACTGCCTGAGTGAATTGATATGACCCATACTGATGAGATTAAATCCTTAAAAGCAGAGAACCGTAATCTCAAATCCCGTATTAAAGAACTTGAAAAAACCGAAATTGAACTGAAAAAAACCGAACGGGAACTCATTAAGAACGAAAAAAAGTTCCGTGATCTGGTCGACCTGCTTCCACAAACTGTTTACGAAATGGATTTACAGGGCAACTTCAAGTTTACCAATAAGTACGGTATTCAGAGTTTTGGATATACTCAGGAGGATATTAAAAAAGGGGTTAATTTTTTGCAACTTTTTGTTTCTGCAGAACGGAAGCGGGTGCGGGCAAATATTCAATCGATTCTGGAAGGCGGTTCTACTATCGGCAATGAGTATACGTCCTTACGAAAAGACGGAACGACCTTTCAGTCACTGTTTTATACCAATCCAATTATGCAGAATGATGAGGCAATCGGTCTCCGGGGCGTCGTCATCGACATTACCGATCGCAAAAAAGCCGAAAGTGATTTAAAAGAATCCCGTGATCAGCTGCGTAGTCTTGCATCCCATTTGCAAACCGTCAGAGAAGAAGAACGACTGATCATGGCGCGGGAAATTCATGATGAACTCGGCCAGGCGCTGACGGCTTTGAAAATGGACCTGATCTGGATGCAAAAACGATTAACTCCTGAACAGAAAGAGCAGTTGAACAAAGTACATACGATGTCTCAACTGGTTGATTCGACAATCCAGACCGTTCGGCGCATATCAACGGAACTAAGGCCCGGCTTAATCGACGATTTAGGATTGCAGGCTGCCATGGAGTGGTATTGCGGGGAATTTCAGAACCGTACCGGCATCAAATGCAACTTGGATCTCGATGAAGATGAACATCCTTTTGAGCAGGACCGGGTGATTGCTGTATTCCGGATATTTCAGGAAGCATTGACTAATGTCGCCCGACATGCAGATGCGGAAAATGTGTTTGTAAGTTTGCACTTTAACTCAGAAACGCTTTCGATGGAAATCAAGGACAACGGTATGGGTATTACCGAAGAGCAGATTTTCAGCCAGAAATCACTGGGCCTGGTTGGCTTAAGAGAACGGGTCAATCCGTGGGGCGGCACGGTCATTATCAGCGGTATAAAAAATATAGGAACGACTGTTAAAGTAATCTTACCAATTCAGGATGGAAAAGAATGATCAGGGTCTTAATTGCTGACGATCATACAATTGTCAGAGATGGTTTAAAACAAATATTTAAGGAAACGACGGATATTATTGTTGCCGGCGAAGCTGCAAATGGAATGGAAGTCATCGAAAAAATTAAATTTGAAAAATATGACCTGGTGGTACTCGACATCTCTATGCCCGGCCGCGGTGGTCTCGATGTCCTGAAATATATTAAATTGCATAATCCGACGCTTCCGGTGCTGGTGCTTAGTATGTATTCCGAAGATCAGTACGCCATCAGGGTTTTAAAAGCCGGCGCTTCCGGTTATATGACAAAGGAATCTGCTTCAGAGGAACTCATCTCGGCTGTCCGTAGAATTTCTGATGGGCACAAGTATGTCAGCCTTGATCTGGCTGAGAAAATCGCCGATTCGCTGGATATAAACCATCGTAAATCGGGACATGAAGCCCTGTCCGACCGGGAATTTCAGGTATTGCGATTGATTGGCTCCGGGATGACCGTCGGGGAAATCGCCGGGGAACTGTCACTGAGTGTAAAAACTATCAGCACAAACCGTACACGCATTCTGGAAAAAATGGGTATGAAAAACAATGCCGAACTGATCTGCTATGCCATTCGCCAAAACCTGGTGAAACAGCCGGAATAGAACCTTTGCCACAGAGACATTAATTATAATCTTTCAAATTCACTTTGTGAAAAATAAGTGGAGTGATGGAGTATTGCAGAGAAAGCAGGGCAGGCTTCTTCACTGCTTACACTGCTCTGCGAGCTAAGCAAATGAACATATTAACCGGCAAATATCGAGTTTTTTCAACAATCCATTACTCTCGTCAACCTAAACCGTATTAATTGATACATGGAGCGACAATGTTAAAGAAAAAAGATGATAAACCGCCGACACCAAACCCCTTACTATCTGAAGAGCTATTTGACTATCTCAATGAAATCATCGAATCCAGCGGAGCGGAATGTGAGGAAGAAATTAGTAATATAATCAATTCGACAATGGGCCTTTCGATTGATGCAGTGCGGAAAAGAGTGAAAATGACCCCGCGCCTTAAAGCGAAAAAGCTGATGTATCGCGCTATCCATCTCCCTGAAAATAAAGGGCGTCAATTAGCCGAAAAAGCTCTTGCTATTTATCCCGATTGCGTGGATGCGTTTATCTATTACGGAGACATCTGTGAAGAATTTGAAGATGCTGAAATATGGTACCAGAGGGCTGTGCAAGCAGGTGAAAGAGATATTGGAGCCGAACGATTTGAAGAAGAAGCCGGCAATTTCTGGGGCGTCAATGTTACCCGCCCTTACATGCGCGCCCGGGCCCTTTACGCTTCTACATTGGTCTATCAGGATAAAATTGATGAGGCTATCGTGGAGTATCAGGATATGTTGAGACTTAATCCGGCCGACAACCAGGGAATTCGTTTTGAACTTGTGCCGCTGCTGATAATTAAACGACGCTATAAAGAGTATCTTCGTGTGTATGAACAGTTTGAAGATGAAGTTACGTTTGGTTGGCTTTATACCTATTTTCTCTACTTATTTATCAAGTTCGGCGCTGTTAAAAAGACTCAGGATGTTTTGCGGAAAGCCATCAGTTATAATCCATACATAATTGAGTATCTTTGCACTGATGACGACATTCCTGAAAATGAAAAAGATTTTTATGCTTTCGGTGATGAAACAGAAGCTTATAATTACCTGGATTCTTGTCTGGATATATGGATTGAAAATCCGAAAGCATTAAAATTTCTTTACGATTTTTGGATAAAATACAAAGAGCAGAACTGATTCCGAAGATTGGAGTATTGTTCCGAAGGAACTCGGAGGAGGAGTGATAAAGTGGTGGAGAAATACTGTAGGAAAATCGCTGATTTTTCACTCTGCTTACATCGCTCAGCGGTGAACCAAATAAGGCCAAATGAGACGGATCGATGGGTATGGGTAATGGTCGATAGCGGAGTTTTATCCCTAACAGGAGCAGTATCGAGTTCCGATAAAATTCCAGTTGATATATTGAAATAGATAGTTTAAGTTGAAATTAATTATTATAGGCAACCTGAAAAAAAAATTACAATGGATAAACAAGAATTAGAAAAATATTTTGAACATTTCTCAAATCCAAAAAGTAGTGGTATTGAAAAGATATTCACCATAATTGATAAAGATGAGGATGGAAGGGAACTCACGCCTAAAGAAATTTTAGAAAAAAACTACTTGCTTCTTTTAGTATCGGAAATAAAATTAAAGCCGATAAATAAGGTTCGGCTTAATCAGTTATTTATGATTAACGGCTTACAAGGATTCACCTTTGAATTTTTTAAATACTACTGGTTAACATTTCCAAATAAACATCCATATGAGTTAAAAGAATTGCAACTGGACGGAAAAAGTATTTATAAAGAAGACGATATTGAAAAAGTTTTTATAAATGAGGTAAATGAAATAAATTGTGTTGAGCAATTAAGATGGGGATTTCTAAGGATTTATACTGATGCTTTATTTTATTTTGGCAATATTACATTGGGATACAATTTTCTTGGCTCTCTTAACGAAAATGAATTAACTCCTTTTTTTAAAAGTAGAGAATATAAAACAGATAATATAAAAAAAAGAGGACACCCGATTGGCTTTGAAAAAATTGATATTGCTGACAGACATTTAATATCCGAAATGGCTTGCAAAAACTTTGACGAAAACTATGAAAACAAAGATTCGCTGGAAAAATTTCTAATTGAAAGATTTAAAGTTTTTCAAGAAAAAGAAGATACCCCAGCTTGGATTAACGACTTATTGAATAAAAAATACGAACATGAAAAAGGGAAATCCAATAAACGATTTACTGAATGCAAAAAAATCAAAGATAAAAATTTAAAAGAAGAAGAGGAATTAATTGAACTCAAAAAAATTGAAGGAGATACAGAAATTGATGCTGACAGAAAAATATCTGCAACTAAACTATTAAAGAAAGGATTACTATTTAAAAATGAGAAAGAAATAAAAGATAATATTGAGGAAACAAAAAAATATTTTTCAGCAACAAGAGTAAAAGCATTACATAATACAAAACTTTACTTATCCCTTGTTGATGACTTAGATGTTTATGTAGCAACATCAATGAGGGACGACAAGGATTTTGAAAATATGGCAAATTTCTGTATTGCGGTATTTGGCACAAAAGAAAAACCAACAAGACTCAAAAAATTTAACCTCCGATATTTTGACCCAACAATAAGTGCTGCAATGGGACATGATGATAAAGGAATCATTGAATGTCTAATGGTGAAATGCGCTAAAGTATTAATCTATACTTCAGGTGATAAGGACAGTTACGGAAAAGATGCCGAAGCAGCAATGGCATTAAGTTCAGGAAAACCAGTTATTTTTTATTGTGAAGAAGAATTGCGCCAACATTTTTTTAAAGATACTCATCCTCTCACTAAGTTAATAGATTTTAAATCGGGAGTGGCTAATGGTGCTATGGTAATTTCAAGCACTGATGATGTAATAACTGCTTTAGAAAGAATTTTAAAAAATGAAATGCGATATAATTTAATGAAAGAAGAGAACGGAATATTTAAATTAATTGAAGTCAGCAGTGGTACAACGGTAAGAATGCAGACTAATGATATGTTGTTGTCAAACACTTTTTGGAATTATTATAGCCGACATGTAAAAGAGTAATATGGCAAAGCGATACGATAATTATACAAAAGAGCAACTCTTAGAAAAAATCAAACAACTTGAAAAGCACCGTTACGGTTTGGTATGGGAAGACAAGTTGGAAGATGTTGCCGAACAATGCGAGCAGATGTTGCCAGTTTTACACGAAGAAATTTCTAAAGAAATTTCTTTTGATGAATCCAAGCCCAACAACATATTAATTGAAGGTGATAATTACCATGCGCTTTACACACTCAACTTTACGCACAAGCGTAAAGTTGATGTAATCTACATCGACCCACCTTACAACACAGGAAATAAAAGTTGGAGATATAACAACAATTATGTTGACAAGGAAGACAGATACAGGCATTCCAAGTTCATTGCGTTTATGAATAAACGCTTGCGCTTATCAAAGCAACTTTTAAAAGACAACGGAATATTAATTTGTGCCATTGATGATTATGAGATGGCATCAATAAAACTTTTACTTGACGATATTTTTAATGAAGAAAATCGTTTAGGAACTTTGGTTGTTGTTCACAATCCTGGAGGAAGACAAGACGAAAAATTCTTCCCAACAGCCCACGAATATATGTTGGTGTATGCTAAAAATTCTCTTAATGCTGAAATTGGTCGGCTCGAATTATCACTAGATAAAATTGATCAGTTCAAGAACGAAGATACCTATGGAAAATATAAACTTAGAGGATTTAGGCGAAGTGGTTCAAATTCAAGAAAGGAAGATAGACCGAATCTTTATTACCCCATTTATTATAAAGAAAAGTCAAAAAAATTGGATGTAATAAAAAGGGATGGATGGATAGAGTTATTGCCAATTGATGATAAAGGAGTAAAGAGGTGCTGGAGATGGAACGCAGACTCTTTTTTGAAAGAAGTAGAGAAATATATTGAGGTAAAAAAAGTAAAAGGAAAGTATGATTTATATGTAAAGGAAAGACAGGATGATAACATTGGAGAAAAAGCAAAAACCATTTGGAGTAAACCAAAATATGCAGCAGTTGGTGGAACACAGGAACTAAAACTTATTTTTAATAACTCAATAACAAAGATTTTTGATTATCCTAAATCTTTGCAGTTAATGATTGACATTTTAGAAGTAACAACAAATAAAGCATCCATTATTTTGGATTTTTTTGCTGGTTCAGGAACAACAGGACAAGCAGTTTTAGAATTAAATAAGCAAGACGAAGGCAACCGCCAATTTATTCTTTGCACTAACAACGAAAACAAAATTTGTGAACAAGTAACATATCCGAGAATAAAAAAAGTAATCAATGGCTACAACGGAAACAAAGGCATTCCCGCCAATCTCAAATACTTCAAAACAGAATTTGTTCCGATAGTAATCACCGATAATGATAAAAGAGTTTTAGTAAATCGCAGCACAGAATTGCTCTGCCTTGCCGAAAACACTTTTGAATTGGTAAAACAATCAAAACGAAAATTGGAATTTGCCATTTACAAAAACAGTAAACAATTTACAGCAATTATTTATGATGAAGATGCGATAGAAAAATGTAAAGAAGAATTGGAAGCATTATCTCCGAAAACGAAAACTATAATCTATGTTTTCAGTTACAACCATGAATATAATGTAGAGGACTTTGAGGGTTTGAAAATCCGCTTTGATGTAAAACCAATTCCCGAAGCAATTTTAAATGTGTATCGCAAAAATTCAAAACTTAAAAGAAAATGAAAGAAGTAGGTTATCAGTTAAAATATATAAAGAAAGTTGCAGACACAGCAACTGAATTTCTTGAAGATAAATTTCAGGAAGGAAACACTATCGTGTTTCAAGCCCCCACTGGTTCGGGCAAGACCTACATGATTTCACAGGCATTAACGCAGATAGTAAAAAATAGCAAAGCATCCTATTCTTTCATTTGGATTTCCGTTAACTCCCTTCACGAACAAAGCAGGCAAAATCTTACACGGTATTTGGAAGATGAACGCAAACTAGATTGCATCAGCATAGATGAAATACAAAACAAAACAATTGAAGAAAATGAAATCGTTTTTTTCAATTGGGATAGTTTAATTAAGGAGAACAATGTTTTCCGAATGGATAACGAAAGCGATTGGAATTTGCAAAGTGTAGTTTCAAACACAAAGGAAGAAGGCAGGGGAATTATTTTAATCATTGATGAAAGTCACCGAACAGCACGGGCAACAAAAGCACTGGAAGTAATTAAAGAAATTGCCCCTATTCTTACTGTTGAAGTAACGGCAACGCCAAAAGAAATTCGTGGCACACTCATTAAAATTCCTATTGCAGAAGTTATTGCCGAAGGAATGATTAAAAAAGAAGTGAAAATAAATTCCGATTCACACCACATCAAAGAGAACAAGGAACTTTTGGAAATTGCTCTTAAAAAACGCAAGCAGTTAAAAACTGCATACGAAAAAATCGGGACCAAAATAAATCCGCTTTTGCTCATTCAGATTCCAAACAAGAAAGCATCCGACAGCACAAATCCCGAAGATTATATTATTGGTTTATTAGCCGAACATAATATAACTATCTCAAACAAAAAATTAGCATTATGGCTTTCCGATATAAAAGAAAACAAAGAATTAGTTGAAAAAGAAGACAGCGAAGTAGATGTTCTAATTTTTAAAGAAGCAATTGCAGTTGGTTGGGATTGCCCGCGTGCTGTAATTCTTTTTTTACAGCGTGAATGGAAAGAAGAACGATACATTTTCAACATTCAAACCTTGGGCAGAATAATGAGAATGCCCGAACAAAAACATTACGATGAAAAGCCAGAACTCAATATTGGATATGTATATTCGGCATCCGATAACTTTAATATTATTGGCGATTTAGCAGCCGACTATGTAAGTCAGGTTGAAATGAAAAGGGATGAAGATATTTATTTAAAGAAGGTAACTCTTCATTCCGAATTTATCAAAAGAAAAAGAGAACTCACACGACTTTCAGGCGACTTCAAGCAATGTTTATTTCAGGCAGCAAAAGAGCAAGATACAAAAGACATCAATATCAATGTAAAAGAAATTACAAAAGCTTTTGCGGCAGAAGGCAAAGTAGTTGACATTGATACCACTCAGGAAGTCGATTTTAAGGAACGTAGCAAAATTAAAAAAGATGTTTGTGAAATAGCCGACAGTTATTCAAACTTTTGTGGTGACATGAGTGCACCTTATGCCAAAGCCCGTTCAACACAGATTATTAAATCTTCGATTCGTTCATGGTTCAAAGAAACTTTTTCAATTACCGATGAAGATGTTATTTCTCTTATTGTCGTGCATCGCAACAACAATAAATCTTTCAAACTTCTTCTTGAAAGAGCAAAAGAACTTTATCAGCAATTGCCAGTAAAGAGTGAAGGAGTTGTTGTTACGCCAGAATGGGAAGTTCCCAAAGACATTTCAATCTTCACTGACTTCGCAGAATTACAGCAATCAAAAAAGTCAATTATCAAAGAGGAAGAGGATAAAAAACTTTTTGTCAAGTTGAATAAGAACGGTGAGTTGGAACTTTCAAAACCCGAAAGAAAATTTATTGAAGGTTTGGAAAATTGTGATGCTGAATTACAGTGGTGGTTCAAAAATTCTTACGGTGAAAGCAAGTATTTCAGTATTGCATATAAGAAGCCGAACAACCACTATTACGGTTTTTATCCTGATTTTATTCTAAAAACAAAAAAGGAAACTTTAATTGTAGAAATAAAAGACGACAAAGATTTCAAAGCAGAAAATGCAATGAAACTTCGTGCCGGACAGGCCTACTTAAAAAAGTATGACCACAAAGAAAATTTTCGTTTCTACATTCTTTCCCCCGATGACTACGATAATTTCTTTCAACTTCTCCAGGAACAAGAATTAGACAAATTTAAATCACTCTTTGAGGAAAGATTGCTTCGTTACAACAAGAGCAACCAACTTTTACTTGAAAACAAAAAAGATAAATCGGAAAAAGATTCTTTAGAGTTGGAACTACTTGAAGAATTAGACAAGACAATTAACGAACTCATAGACACAAAACTGAAAAATGAATTACTTCAAATTGATTTGAAAAGAGCAGAAGTAAATTTAAAGGCAATCGGTAAATTAGTTGGAGAGAAGAAAGATGAGAAAGTTACAGTCAAAATTCAAAAGCCATTCAATATTTGTGTTTTGGGAGAAGTTTCAGACGAAGAACTAATCATGCAGGAACTTCAAAAATATTTTACTAAGCAAGGAGTTGGCACTAAGGACTGGGATATTAAATTTTACAACAACACAAAACTTCAAAACGCTGATGTATTGCGTTCTTTAGTAAAAGGACAAAGTAAATACAATTTGATTATTACGGGACAAATTTTTCACCATTCAGTAAAGGGAAACAAAAAAGCAAATATTATTTCCGAATTAAAGAATGAAAAATATGTTCCTCATAAAATTGGCAGCGACCCAACAGATTTATTGACACCAGACAAAACATTAACAGCATTGGACAGTTACTTGAAAACAAATTAAAAAGCAAACGCACACTTGCTGGCACATTTGCAAGCCGCACAAGCCTAAGAAAAGCCAAAGCTTGCAAAAGAGCTTGCCTACCCAAACGCACCCAGACAGAAAGACAATGCAGCAAAAATGGAAGAAAATTAAATAGAAAAATAAACAACGAAACGCTAACAAGCGGTATAGCCAATAAGGGTTTCAGTGGTATGCGAAGGGTTGTAGCCCGCTTCAATTTTTCTTGTACCTTGATAGGAAATCGCCCGCAATCGGCAACTAAAACATACCACCACCGTTGGGTGTCATTATAAGATTGACAGAATACGATACAACAATTTGAGATGATATGGAAAAAATGAAAGCAGTAGTATATAACAAAAAAGGCTTCCCTGACAAACTAATTTACCGTAATGTTGAAAAGCCTAGACCAAACGACAACGAAGTATTGATAAAAATACTTGCAGTATCAGCAAATGCAGCGGATTACCGTTCGATGAGAATGGGAATCATACCAAAGAGAAGGATTTTTGGAGCCGATATAGCAGGTAGGGTGGAATCGGTTGGCGGAAATATTCGACAGTTTAAGCCTGGGGATGAAGTAATCGGAGACCTTTCTGATTGTGGATTTGGCGGTTTCGCCGAATACGCTGTGGCTCCTGAAAAAGCATTGATACCAAAGCCAACAAAGATATTATTTGAAGAAGCAGCTGCCTTGCCTATGGCAGGAATAACAGCTCTACAGGCATTGCGCGACAAAGGCAATATTCAAAAGGGGCAAAAGGTTTTGATTGTAGGTAGCGGCGGCGGCGTGGGGACCTTTGCCGTCCAGCTTGCCAAATATTTCGGTGCGGTAGTAACAGCAGTATGTAGTACGAAAAACGTGGAGCAAACGAGTTCTCTCGGTGCGGATTATGTCATTGATTACACAAAAGAGGATTTCACCAAAAGCAACAGGAGTTACGACCTCATTTTAGCCGTCAACGGGAATCGCTCGCTTTCCGCCTACAAGCGAATCTTAAATCCGAACGGCAAATATGTCATGGTCGGCGGCGCTTTGATGCAAATTTTCAAGTCTATTTTGTTTGGTTGGCTGATGTCGTTTGGCTCGAAGAAAATGCGTTCTCTAGCAGCGAAGTCAAACCAAAAGGATTTGGAGTTTATCGTAAAGCTCGTAGAGGATGGCAAGATCAAGCCAGTTATTGAAAGGCGTTATCCGCTTGATAAGGCCGCTGATGCCATGCGGTATTTAGGCGAAGGACACGCACGGGGAAAAGTGGTGATAAATGTGGAATAAAAATAAAAAAATACGAACACCCAACATCGTGGTCAAGTAATGGCGGGGTTTGTAGCGTATTCGAGCGTTCTATCTCGCATCAAAATTCTTGTAACTTGAAAGGAAAGTGCTCCGAAGTCCGCCACTACTAATACACGTAACCGTCAGGCATAAAAAATGAATCGTATAATATTCAGACTTTGAACATTTAAAATGGATAAGAGATGCTCAGGAAAATAATCGTCTCCATTATCGGCAGACAAAACTATATCGATCACGTTATTTTTATTTCTCAACTCTATCGTTCATTTTTACCTTTCAGGAATCGGGCTAAAAATATTATTAAAAAGTACATGATCCCGAACGACGGCGTCGTTTTTGATGTCGGCGCCAACATCGGCAGGTTTAGCTGCCTGGCAGCTTCCCTGGTCGGGAAATCCGGCCTGGTGCATAGCTTCGAACCGGTCAATATTTCATTTCGGGTGCTGAAAAGGACTGTTTCATTGAGGATGCATCATAATGTCATTCTCAACAATGGTGCATTATCCGATAAAAACGGTTCGGCGGAGATTTCTATTCCGCTGATTGAAGGGTGGAAGCCCAAACTTCCGGTCGCCCATATGGGTCAGGATTCAAGAATGACATTGAAACAAAATATTACTATTCAACGCCTGGATGATTATTGTCAGGAAAAAAATATCGATCGGATTGATTTTATAAAGTGTGATACCGAAGGGCACGAATATTTTGTTTTCTCGGGTAGTCTTGAATATCTGTCGAAGTATAAACCATCGGTTTTATGTGAGATTTATCAAAAATACTGTAAGCGTCAGAATGTTGAACCTTCGCAAGTATTCGAAATATTTTACAGTATGGGTTATAAAGCTTATATCCCGACAAAAGAGGGAACCTTGATCTTTGCCGAGGGATATCAAAAACCTGCTGATTATTTTTTCATCCATCCAACAAAGATGACAGATCAGCTTTTGAAAAAAATTACATCCAACAATACAAGGTGAATTACTTCTTCAAGCTCCCGGATGTTGTGTAGGACAAACCCCTACAAAAACATTTCCAAACGTCTGATATCATTTTCAGCAATCGTCTGATTTGAAGGTATAAACTTCGCCGTTACATTTATACCGCATTATGGTAAAAACTATTCAATATAAACACACGGCGGGGACCTGCCCGCCACTTCCCTCCGGCAGGCGGGTATGAAAGTCCTGCTCGTCGATGATTCCGATATCCTGCGGAACCATCTGATAACCATTCTGTCAGACATGGAAAATGTCGATATCATTGGTGAAAGCATCGATACGGACTCGGCGATCAGGGACTTGAAAAAGAAGAAACCGGATCTCGTGATTTTAGATATTCGAATGCCCGGCGAAGGCGGTATTCATGTCCTTAAAATTGCCAGGGAAAAATATCCGGATCTGAAAGTCATAATATTTACCGATTATCCCTATCCGCAATACCGGACCAGGTGCATGGAAATTGGCGCGGATTACTTTTTTGATAAATCAACTGAAACTGAAAAAATGATTGATCAAATCAAACAATTAGCAAAACAGGCAACGTAATATAAATGATAATAAGAGAGCTTTTGGGAGTTAACTAATGATCGTAAAAGCGCAAGATTTCACTTCATTTCTGATCAAATGCCAGCAGGAATCACTAGGTGGCTTTCAGCAGGTTATTGTTCCACGTAAATCGAATAATTCCGAAGAGAAGCAATATTTGTTTGAAGAGGTAAAACAGGGTGCCGAACCGGTGCTGGATGCTTTTCGTACGGTTGACCCGCTGCGAGTACTGTTTTACTTTTCCAGAGAAACCCTCATTCCCGTTGATAAAACCAAAAAACGATTGATCGTGGGTGCAAAAGGCTGTGATATGGCCGCGCTTCAAATTCTGGATAAAGCGCTGATTAATAACGACTTTATTGATCCGGTCTATAAAGCCTGGCGCGACCAGACGACCATAATCAGCACGGATTGTACCGAAATCAGTGACAGTTGCCATTGTAATCTTGTTGGTGGAAAACCCTATACCGATCAGAATTATGATATGAACCTGTCAAAAGTCGGACAATCCTATTTGATCACGGTCGGTTCAAAAAAAGGCGAGGAATTCATCAAACTTTTAAAGGAAACTGTTCAACTCACCCAGCCGCAAGGCGATGAAAAGGACAAAATTAAGAAAAACCGGAAAAGTATTGAAGCAAGGCTGAATCAGCATAACGCCAAATATAACCGCTCAGACAATTATTCGGTCCTGCGAAAATCAGATATTGAGGGCTGGCTGGATGACGCAAAAAACTGCGTGGGTTGTGGCGGCTGTACCAATATTTGTCCAACTTGTTACTGTATAATTGTCAACGATGAAACCACGGGAAAAGAATTTGTTAAGGTCCGCAGCGCCGATTCCTGTCAGTTCCACGGCTATGCAAAGGTCGCCGGCGGCGATTCACCTCGTCATAAAATGTATCAGCGATTCCGAAACCGTTATCTCTGTAAATTTGATTATATGAAGAGCAATTTTGATACGATTGGCTGTACCGGATGTGGACGGTGTATCGATGTTTGTGCGGGTGAGATTGAATTCAGAGAAGTAGTGCAAAAACAGATGCAATTACCCAAAGCTCAGGAGTAATCGATGGCACAGACGAATCCTTATGAAGTGACCGCTGCAGAAATTTATGAAATAATCGAAGAATCACCGACGATTCGAACCATTCGGGTGAAGCCGGAAAAATCGATCCCCTTTAAAACCGGTCAGTTTATTGAACTCACGGTTCCCAATATTGGAGAAGGGCCGTTTACACCATCGTCTTCGCATAATATCGCAGATGAGATGGATATTACTATTATGAAAACCGGTTTTGTGACGGATCATGTGCATAAAACCAACGTCGGTGATCGTATTGGGATTCGCGGGCCTTACGGCACGAATTACCCGATTAATGATTGGAAAGGCAAAGATGTTCTGATCATGGGCGGCGGGGTTGGCATGGCGCCGACCCGGTCATTGTTTTTGTCATTGCTGGATCAGGTTGATGACTTTAGAAGTATCACCTTTCTGGCCGGCGCCCGTACACCCATGGACATGATCTATAAGCAGCAAATTGATGGATGGAGAAAGATAGATAAGGTAAATTTTCTGCGGTCGGTAGATCGTGTTCCCGAGGGAGAAGCCTGGGATGAGGAGGTTTGCCTTATCACCAAACTACTTAATAAAATAAATATAGACCCGAAGGGCAATCCCGTCGTTGTTTGCGGTCCGCCGATTATGATGAAATTCGGTACGATGGATTTGATAAAGTACGGCTACGAAGATTGCAATATTTATCTCTCGATGGAAAAGAAAATGTATTGTGGTATTGGCCATTGCAGGCATTGCGTCATCGGTGAGTATTATGCCTGTAAAGATGGTCCCGTATTTACGTACGATACCATTAAAAACGAGGAGAGTATCTGGGAATGAAACGTCTTTTAATCGATATTCCGGCCTTAATGGATTCCGGTCAGCCAATCGAAAATATTCGCTGCGAATATTTTTTTCACCGGAAAAACCAGGGGCAGTTTTCATTATTGGAAGTAGCTGAATTCGCAGTTTATTGCCGGCAGTGTACCGATGCTTTCTGCGTGTCGGCCTGCCCAAAAGAGGCGCTTGAACGTCAGGAAGACGGCATGATCAAGCGTTTTAACATGCGCTGCGTGGGGTGTAAAAGCTGTATTCTGGCCTGTCCTTTCGGGACGATTTTCCCGGAAGTTATTAATTATATTACAGCGAAATGCGATTTCTGTCTGAAGCAGCTGGAAGCAAATCCCGATTATCAACCGGCCTGCAGTAAAACAGCACCATCGGGGACAATTACGTTGCAAGAAATCAGTAAAGACGATCCCGAAAACAATATCTATCTGTTTGGCGATCACCTGGCGATAAAAAGTCACCACTGGCGGAAAAAGGAGGAGAAGGTATGATTGCGTGGATTCTTTTTCACCTTTTCGTCTTTCCGGGAATGCTGTTCACGAGCGTCTTGGGATTATTGGTCGGCTGGCTGGATCGGAAAGTCAGCGCCTGGTTTCAGTTTCGCGTTGGTCCGCCGCTGTTTCAGAACTTCAATGATTTCTTTAAACTCCTGGGCAAAGAGACAATTATTGTTAAAAGCGCGGTTAAATCTGTATTTATCGTCGCTCCGTTGGCAGCCTTTGCTGTTTTGACACTGATCGCAACCATCATTGGTCTGGCTCTTTTCTATAATGAGGGATTCGCCGGTGATATGTTTGTCGTTATGTATCTTACAATGACATTTTCGGTAATGGTTATCCTGGGTGGTTCTGCAACGGGAAATGTGTATTCAAGCATCGGCGCCGGCCGTGAAATGAAACTGCTTCTGGCTGATGAACTGGCATTTATCCTGGTTTTCCTGGTTCCAATTGTTAAATCCGGTTACCAGGTTCAATTTGATCAGATATTAGCGTATCAGCAAAATGCCGGCGCAATCATTGGATCACCGTCAGGAATAATTGCATTTATTGTCGGGATTTTGTGTATTCAGGCCAAAATGACCCTGGCGCCGTTTCATATTCCCGAAGCCGAAACTGAGCTTGTTGATGGACCATTCATGGAGTATTCCGGTCCGTTGCTGGCCTTTTGGAAACTGGATCACTACATGATGTACGTGATTTTCCCGTTTCTGCTGGTTTTGCTTTTTCTAGGCGGCTTCAACCTGACTGGAATTGGAATACTTTGGTCGGTATTAAAGTATGTTGGCATTGTTGTTGTGATGATAATTATTAAAAATACAAATCCACGAATCCGAATTGACACTGCGTTGAACTTTTTCTGGAAATATGCCTCGCCACTGGCATTTATCGGTGTCATTTTAGCTGTTTTAGGAGTGTAGCATGGGATGGTATAATAAACGCTTAGCAAAATCACTCTGGGTATTTCACATCAGCGGATCACCGTGTAACAACTGTGATATTGAGATCCTTGATCTGTTGACGCCGCGTTATGATGTGGAGCGATTGGGGATCAAACTGGTTGGTTCAATCCGGCATGCCGACGTCTTATTGGTCACCGGTATATTCAATCAGAAAATCGCACCAAAGATCAAGAAAATCTATGAACAGGCGCCAAAGCCGATTTTTGTTGTTGCCGTCGGGACTTGTGTGAGTTCTGGGTGTTGTTTTAAAGAAAGCTATAATCGAGTTGAAAAACGGGAAGAAGTAATCCCCATCGACATGTATATTCCGGGCTGTCCACCCAAACCCGAATCGATGATTGAAGCGGTTGCAAAACTTTTAGGAGTGCTCAATGGCTGAAGCTGAACAATTTATGAAAGATATGGGCGCAAAGATCCACGCCAAAATCGAGAAGAAACGCCGTTTATACTTTAATGTCAGCAACGACGACATTCAGGAAATCGCTGAATACCTGTTTAAAAAGATGGGCTGCAGATTATCAACAGCAACAGCGATGGAGATGTATCATGGTATTGAGATTTTATATCATTTTTCCCATGATAAAACCGGTCAGTATTTTTGTCCCAGGCTTGTCATTAAAGATAAAAAGAACCCGAAAGTAAATTCGATTACGTCAATCATTGAGGGTGCGATCTGGATAGAACGGGAAATGTTCGATCTTTGGGGAATCGAATTTATCGGGCATCCACGTATGGAAGAACTGTTGACAATTCATCATCCGGGAACGGTAAAAAATCCGCTGAGATTCAAGGAGGCTGCATGAAGGCAAATAAAATTCCAATCGGTCCGTTTCATCCGTTGTTGGAAGAGGCCGAATATTTTGA
>Ga0268276_1001093_pt1 | contig 28420 bp, 39 predicted proteins | sample saktaG_4_FD_190145 | JGI IMG/M metagenome (GOLD analysis project Ga0268276, IMG submission 190145) | Saline water microbial communities from Sakinaw Lake, British Columbia, Canada - sak_2010_1_5_45m | ecosystem: Environmental > Aquatic > Non-marine Saline and Alkaline > Saline ...
TGTGAAATTAAAACAATTCAAGGAGGCACTGAAAGTGTTCTAATGAGACCCTTGTTAGAACCTAATTCAAGCAATTTTATAAGATATAATGAAGCAGTTCCGATTTTAAAGAAAATACTTGCATTTAAGGAGCGCTCTTTTGACCTAAATATAAGCTCAAGAAATCCTTTTGGTTTAAGTGTTAATTTTAAAGAATTTAGTGATAAATCTTTCAAAGACAGCATTAAACTATACGCAAACAAAAAAATTGGTTTCATAAACCCAAATGATATTAAAGTTAATACTAACTGGATAAAAAAATACAAAGTTTATATCACTTATGCTTATGGTGCTGGAGAAGATTTTCCACATCAAATTATTAACAAACCCATTCTGGGTGAACCAAATTCTTGTTGTACTGAAACATACTTGTTAATGGGTCCATATAGCTCAAAGGAAGAAGCGGAGAATGTTATTAGTTATATTAGAACACGTTTTTTTAGATTTCTTGTATTACAGAAAAAAAATACACAACATGCAACCAAACTTGTATATACATTTGTTCCAATTCAAGATTTCTCAAAATCTTGGACAGATGAGAAACTATACAAAAAATATAAATTAACAAAAGAAGAGATTGCCTTTATCGAATCAATGATTCGACCGATGTCTTCAGAAACACAAGAAGAGGAAATACCTGATGAAAGTGAAGAGTAAAGAATTTTTTCCAAAAAAGCCAGAAATTAGTCCTAAAATATATGCTTATACTGACAAGTCTTATGAGGGATTGCTAAAGATAGGTTATACTGCTGTTGATGTAAAGAAAAGAGTTGCAGAGCAATATCCTACAAAAAGACCTGGCGATTTACCTTATAGGATAGTATTTGAAGAGTCTGCTATAAGAAATGACGGCTCTTATTTTGACGACCACGCAGTACATAAGTATCTTATGAAGAAGAGTGTTAAGCGTAAAGGCGGAGAATGGTTTGCTTGTTCTATTAACCAGCTTAAAGCTGCTGTGTACGCTCTAAAAACTGGAAAGCAGGGTGAAGATAACAGAACATGGGACTTCAAAATGAGGCCTGAACAGGTTGAAGCTGTACGAAGAGCATCTGAATATTTCTCAAGTTTCAAAGAAGAAAAGAGAACGCCTCATTTTCTGTGGAATTGCAAAATGCGATTTGGAAAAACCTTTGCAGCATACCAATTAGCAAAAAAGAACGGCTGGAAAAAGATTCTTGTATTGACATTTAAGCCTGCTGTAGAAAGCGCATGGGAAGAAGACTTATCAAATCACGTTGATTTTGAAGGCTGGCAGTTTTTCTCCAGACATTCAGAAGCTGATTATAAAAAGTTAAAAAAAAATAAACCCCTCGTCTGTTTTGGCTCTTTTCAAGATTATTTAGGAAGAACTTCTATAGGTGCAATAAAACCAAAAAACGAATGGGTTCATAAGACTAAATGGGATTGTGTCATATTTGACGAATATCATTTTGGAGCATGGAGAGAACTTGCCAAGGACTTGTTTGATGAAGAAAAAGAGATAACTATTGAGGAAAAAGAATATGAAGCTCCAGAAGAACAGGATAAAATAGAGTATTTAGAAAGTATTATGCCTATAAAAACAGCAGCATATCTCTATCTTTCAGGAACTCCTTTTAGAGCAATAATTTCCGGAGAATTTATTGAAGAACAAATCTATCATTGGACTTATTCTGACGAACAAAGAGCTAAGGAGAATTGGACAAAACCAAGTAATCCTTATGAAGCTCTTCCAAGAATTGTTTTGCTAACGTATCAGTTGCCCCACACAGTCATAAATCTTGCAAGTGGAGGAGAATTTGATACCTTTGACTTAAATGTATTTTTTTCAGCTAAAGGTGAAGGAAAAGATGCAAAATTCACTTATGAAGATGATGTGCAGAAATGGCTTGACTTAATACGTGGAAATTATATGGCCACAAATCTTGACAATCTTAAACTTGGTGCAAGAAAACCACCATTGCCTTACTCTGATGCAAGATTATTGAATATTTTATCGCATACACTATGGTTCATGCCAAGTGTTGCTTCTTGCCACGCAATGAAGAACTTATTAATGCAAAAACAGAATAAGTATTATCATGATTATAATATTGTAGTAGCTGCCGGAACAAGTGCAGGCGTTGGTTTGGAAGCATTGCCTCCTGTTCTCAAAGCAATGGAAGAGCCATTGAAAAGCAAATCAATCACTTTATCTTGCGGAAAATTGACAACTGGCGTAACTGTTAAGCCTTGGACTGGAATTTTTATGTTAAGAAATTTAAAAAGCCCAGAAACATATTTCCAGGCTGCATTTAGAGTGCAATCTCCATGGACAATAAAAAACCCAGATGGGAAATCGCCAAATTCTGAAGAGATCATAAAAAGAGAATGCTATATTTTTGATTTTGCACCCAATAGGGCATTGAAGCAAATAGCAGATTACAGTTGCAATTTAAACCCAGAAGAAACAGATTCTGAGAAAAAAGTCAGAGAATTCATTGATTTTCTCCCTGTTCTAGCTTATGATGGCAGTACCATGAAACAAATTGATGCTTCTGGAATAATTGAAATGGCTATGAGTGGAACAACAGCCTCACTTCTTGCAAGAAGATGGGAAAGCGCATTGCTCGTAAATGTTGATAACAATACACTTAACAAAATCCTAAACAATCCAAAAGCCTTAGAAGCCTTAATGAGCATTGAAGGTTTTAGAAGTTTAAATAGCGACATAGAACTAATTATCAATAAGTCAGAATCTGTAAAGAAAGCAAAACAAAAATTAGCTAACGAAGAAGATATTTCTCCAAAAGAGAAGAAAAAGTTGACAGAAGAAGAGAAAGAATACATGAGCAAGAGAAAAGAGATACAGAAAAAACTAATCAAGTTTGCAACAAGGATTCCCATATTTATGTATTTAACAGATTTCAGAGAAAGAACATTAAAAGACGTTATTACAAAACTCGAACCAGGTTTATTCAAGAAGGTGACAGGATTAAAGGTTGACGATTTCGAATTATTGGTTAGCTTAGGGGTATTTAACAGCAATCTAATGAATGATGCAGTATTCAAATTCAAGAGATATGAAGAATCAAGTTTATCCTACACAGGAATATACAAACATAAAATTGAACAAGTTGGAGGATATGATATAATTATTACAGCTGAAGAATTTAAGAAAAAGTAGATTTTACACTACCTCAACTCAAACCACCATCCCTTCCACAAACTCCTGTATCGCTTCACACTCAATCTCATGCACCCTGATCTTAAAAGTGTCAAAAACCAAAGGTTTTTGAGCATGCTCAGAAAAGCTTTGCTTTTCCGACATATCAAAACTATCTTCTTTAAGCCGAGGAACTTCCTTCTGTAAAATAATATCACCAGTGTCCAGCAGGCTAGCAGCTTCCCCTCATTATTTCCCCCTACAGCCCCCAAGAACCAAAAATTCTTAGTTTAGCTGTCCCAAATTCGGTTGATAAAAAATCATTCGTTTAGCATAATCTCAATCTTATTCTCTGCTAATTTGGGGCGCAGGCTAAGCTTTGTTTTGGAGTTGTTTAGATTGAAAACTTCAGCCATGTCCTTTGGGAAGGTCATTCCCCAGCTGTTCCCTATCTTCATTGGATGCTTAACATATTCCTTCTCCAGCCTTTTTGACTCTAACTTGGATATAGCCTCCATTGTCAAATCTTCAGTAAATATCTTCTCCTTGCATTTAGGGCACTGCCTAGCCTCAAACTTGATCCCCTTGTATTCAACAAAGGTTTTTTTCATCTTAACATTGCAATTTATGCATTTTCTTTCGGCCATTTTACTCCCTCCCTTGCTCAATAATTACAGTTTTTATCAAGCATTTAATATAGTCTTCAAATTCCTTTTCCTGGCAGATTACATAAAAAGACAAATTGTCTTTAAAATATAGGCAATAGGTTTTGTTTTTCTTAGACAAATGCTTCCTTTTTGCTAATTTGCCCAATCTTGCTGTCTTAAACGCCCTGTCTTTGGTTTCATAATAATTCAATCCAAATTCAGAGCCTCTCTCCAACATCCTGAACAAAGCATGAGTTTCTATATCTACAATCTTCTTCAAACTAACCACTAATAAAATATAATGTATAACTCATATATAAAACTTTTGGTTAAACTAGATGTATAATTCCAATCTTTCCCCCCATTCTGCTTTGCCGTTTCTGGCTTTTCGCGCAACCCAAACAAAAAACTAAAACTTTATATACACCAGGCAATAGATTATAGCATCAATAATAAAAATCAGGTGCATAATGTTTGAAACAGAAAAAGAGATGTTTGAGAGCGCAAAGCTCATAAGGGGATTTGACCTGAACCTTACCAAAAAAATAGCAAAAGATATAGGCTCCAGAAAGCTCATATTCACAGGTATGGGCAGCAGCGTCTTGTTTCCTGCAAACCACGCTAAAAGCAGGGCCCTCGAATTGAATATAAAGAACAGCGTTGATGTTTATTTCGCTTCTGACTTGCTTTCCTACAATGATTTCTCTAATGCATATGTTGTGTTATGCAGCAATTCAGGAAAAACAAAAGAGACTGTGCTTCTGCAAAAGCACATTAAAAAGAGGGGAGCAAAATATTTGGCGATTACTGCTCTTCCAGATTCTATATTAGCAAAGAGCTGCAAAGAAAAAATAATCATGCAGGGCGGTTTTGAAAAAGGAGTTGCTGCTACTAAAAGCGTTGTTGAGCAGGCCCTTATTTTGGATTCATTGATATTTCACTTGGCAAAAAATCAGGGAAAGAAGGTTGATATAAAAAAGATAACCAGTCATCTTGCTGATGCTTCAGAATGCATTTCATCAAATATTGATATAGATGTGCCAGATAATATGCTTAATGCAATAGCGGGCTCTTCTTCTATGTATATTGTCGGAAGAGCAACCGGTGTGGGAGATGAGATAGCCTTAAAGGCCCATGAGATTACCAGAAAAGAGGCATTCTTCTACCCAGACACACATATAGTGCATGGAATAGAAGAATCTATTGGGTCAAACCCCATTATTTTGTTTGAACCAATCAAATTCAGGAATTTTATAGGTGATTTTAAAAGATTTTCCAAAAGAACCAATTGTAAACTGTTCGGAATTGGCACAGAGAATATAATACCCGGCATTAAGGTTAAATCAGCCCCTTTCTTTGAGGATTACTGCCTTCTTGCAGCAGGATGGGGTTTATTAAGAGCAATAGCAAAAAAGAACAATCTCAATATCGACAAGCCAAAGAAGATATTTAAGGTTGGCAACCCTTACAAAGGAAAATGAAGCAGATAATGGGCATTGATGCTGGAGGAACAAACATAAGGTGTGCTGTATTTTCAGAAGGGATGAAAATAATATCATACAGCAAAGAAAAAATAAAAAACAAGAACTCTAAACAAATGCTCTATTCCCAGCTAACCAGCATAATTGATAAGTCCTTTTCCCCAAAAATAAAAGGGATTGGAATTGCAGTGCCCGCTATAATTGACATTAAAAAAGGCGTATTGTATGAAGCATTCAATATTCCGGCATGGCAAAAAGTCCCTCTTAAAGCAATGCTTGAAAAAAAGTACAAGGTTAAGGTTCTTATAAATAATGATGCAAACTGCTTTGCCCTTGGCGAAAGCCTTTACGGCTCTGCAAAAGATTACAAAAACATCGCAGGCATAATATTAGGTACGGGCTTTGGGGTAGGCATAATAATCAACAAAAAGATCTACTGCGGCAATAACTGCGCTGCAGGAGAATTTGGGAGAATATTTCTCAAGGACAAAACAATAGAGGATTACTGCTCTGGGAAATTTTTTATTAATAAATACAAGCTCTCAGGAGAAAAGCTCTATGAAATGGCAGGGAAAGGCAACAAGAGAGCATTAAACGCATTCAGGGAATTTGGCAGTAATCTTGGCCCGGGTGCAGCTGCTATAATCAATTCAATAGACCCAGAATGTATAATATTCGGAGGCTCAATCAGCAAAGCATATAAATTTTTCAAAAACTCATTCCTTGAATCGCTTAAAAAACATATCTACAAGCAAGCTTACAAGAACATTAGGATAAAGGCGTCTAAAACAGAAAAAATGGGTGTTCTTGGAGCAGTATCATTATTTTATGAGTCAAAACGATAGATTTTAATAATAGCTAGGTAAAACCTAATTTTAAAAGGGGGATCATGGTAAAATCTGATTGGATACTTTATATCGGAACATTCCCGCCAAGGGAATGCGGAATAGCTACATTCACAAAAGACCTTACAACAGCTATGGACAGTAATCTTTCTCCTTTTCTGAAATCAAAGATAGCTGCAATGAATAATGAGCTGACAAGCACATACAACTATCCAAAGGATGTCATGTTTCAGATTAATGATAAAGCCATAGAGGATTATATTGATGTTGCAAAAAAAATCAATAATATTGATAGGATCAAGCTGATAAATATACAGCACGAATTCGGGATTTTTGGGGGGGAGTATGGAGACTATCTTATAGCTTTTCTTGAGCTAATTAAAAAGCCAGTAACAATCACATTTCACTCTGTCCTGCCGAAGCCAGGAGAAAAGCTAAAAAAGGCAGTTCAGGCGTTGGCAGAAAGGGTAAACTGCATAATTGTAATGGCAGAGACAGCAGTAAAGATTCTAAGGGAGGATTATGGGATTAAAACAGACATTAAGGTAATACCCCACGGAATACCAACTGTGCCGTTAGTTTCGAGCAAAAAGGAAAAAGAAAAGATAGGCCATAAAGGCAAAACAATCCTCTTATCTTTTGGAATGATAAACTCTGGAAAAGGCTATGAATATGTGATTAATGCCCTTCCAAATGTTGTTAAAAAATTCCCGGATGTGTTATACCTCATAGTTGGAGAAACACACCCTGTAGTCAGGAAACAGGAAGGGGAGGACTACAGGAATCTTATAGGGCAAAAAGTAAAGGCTCTAAAGCTTGAAAAGCACGTGAAGTTTTACAATAAGTATGTCAAACTAGAGGAGATTGTCCAGTATCTTAAAGCAGCAGACATCTACATATGCTCAAACCTTAACCCCAATCAGATAACAAGCGGCACATTGGCATATGCAGTTGGCGCAGGAAGAGCAACTGTCTCAACGCCATTCCTCCATGCCAAAGAGCTCGTCACACCGGAAAGAGGCGTAATTGTCAATTTTAATGACTCAAAATCCTTTGGAGACGCTATTATAAGAATATTATCCGATCCTAAACTAAAGAAGGGTATGGAATTGAATGCTTATGAAAATACAAGGAATATGCTGTGGTGCAATGTGGCATTGGCTTACAATGAAACATTCAAAAATTATATAGATATCCCTAAAAAATATACAAACATTCCTGAGATAAAGATGGACCACTTAACAAAGCTCACAGATGATTTTGGAATGATACAGTTTGCAAACTACAATCAGCCTAACAAGGCATTAGGATATACACTGGATGATAACGCAAGGGCGATGATAGCCTGCTGCAGGCATTTTGATATCTCCAAGGACAATTCAGACATCAAGCTGATAAGCCTATACCTCAACTTTGTTAAATATGTTTCAAAGGGCAATGGCAGGCTTTACAATTTTGTCAGCTACGACAGAAAGATAAACTTCGATCAATGGAGCGAGGATGCCCAGGGAAGGGCAATATGGTCTTTGGGTTTTCTTCTCAACACAAAAGGCATTCCTGCCGAACTAAAGCAGGATGCAGAAAATATTCTCAAAAACGCATTGCAGGCTGCCAAAGGAATCAAATCCCCAAGGGCAGTGGCATACAGCATTTTAGGCCTATATCATTATAACTTATCTAACCCATCCCAAAAAAATGTCTCTGGAATAAAAAAAATGGCTGATTATTTATTGTCTTCGTATAAAAAATGCGCATCCAAGGAATGGAGATGGTTTGAAGAATACCTGACTTATGCAAACAGCAGGCTTCCTGAAGCGCTTTTTTACGCCTATCTCTCGACAAAAAATAAAAAATACATGAATATCGCAAGCTCATCATTGGACTTTCTCCTATCAATAACATTTGAAAAAGGCGTATTCTCCCCTATTGGAGAGAGAGGATGGTATATGAAAAAAGGCCAAAAGGCCCATTTCGACCAGCAGCCAATAAATACCTCTGCAATTGTGCAGGCGCTTATCCTCGCAAGTGAGGTAACTAAAAAAAGAAGCTACATGAAAAAAGCAGTCACAGCATTCCAATGGTTTTTAGGAAAAAATTCCCTGAACCAGGTTGTTTATGATGAATCAACCGGAGGCTGTTTTGATGGTGTCGGCGAATCTGCAATAAACCTCAATCAGGGTGCTGAATCAACAATATCTTATCTCTTGGCAAGGTTTTCTATCCATGATTACAAAGACCAAATTCTAAAAACGTAGTTTTTATATATGGGCATACTTTCTATTTTTTAAGGGGATTATGGCAAGCAAACAAATTCCAACAAGAGAGCAAGAGCCTGAAAAAAGAATAAAAAATTTTGATGAGGTTAACCTTGGTTATAGTGAGGAGGAGGCTCGGAAGGAAGCTTCTAGATGTTTGCAGTGTAAAGAACCAAAATGTGTTACTGGCTGTCCTGTTAATGTTGATATTCCTAGGTTTATCAATTACATAAAGGAAGGAAAAAATTACATGGCGATTAAGACCATAAAAAGAACAAACAACCTTCCTGGAATCTGCGGTAGGGTTTGCCCCCAAGAGGATCAATGTGAAAAATTATGTATTATGGGCATTAAAAACGAAGCGGTTAACATAGGGAAATTAGAGAGGTTTGCTGCAGATAACGAGGAAAAAGAAGTAAAACAGCCAGAATTGAATAAGGATAAAAAAAAGATTGTTATTGTTGGTTCTGGGCCTGCTGGGCTTACTTGCGCTGCAGATCTAGCAATGATTGGCCATAAGGCAGTCATATTCGAAGCTTTGCATGAATTTGGGGGAGTTTTGAGATATGGCATTCCAGAATTTAGGTTGCCTAAAAGCATAGTAGATTCAGAGATTGATTCCATACAGAAATTAGGTGTTGAGATAAAAAAAGATTCAGTTGTTGGCAGGCTGTATACGCTTGACGAGCTTCGCAAGAAATTTGATGCTGTGTTTATTGGTGTTGGAGCTGGCTTGCCACAATTTTTGGGTATTCAAGGAGAAAATCTTAATGGAGTTTATTCTGCAAATGAATTTTTGACAAGGATAAATCTGATGAAAGCCTATAAGTTTCCAGATTACAGCACTCCAATCAAAAAGTTCAAAAAAGTTGTTGTGGTTGGAGGGGGGAATGTAGCTATGGATTCTGCTAGAAGCGCTAAGCGCTTAGGAGCTGATGCCACGATTGTTTACAGAAGGTCATTAAATGAGATGCCTGCCCGTCAAGAGGAGATAAAGCATGCTCAGGAAGAGGGAATTCATTTCATGCTGCTTACAAATCCTGTTAAAATCTTAGGCGAGGAAAAAGTTGAGGGAATCGAATGCATGCAGATGATGCTTGGAGCTATTGATGATTCTGGACGCCGTAAACCTGTTGCAATAGAGGATTCTGAATTTGTAATTGATTGTGATGCAGTTATAATAGCAATAGGCCAAGGGCCTAATCCTTTGCTGACTAAGTCAGTGAACATATCACATAATGAAAAAGGTTATTTTATAGTTGATGATAACATGATGACTTCTATACCTGGCGTCTTTGCAGGAGGGGATATTACAGGGGGAGAAGAAGGTGCTGGAGCAACTGTCATTAATGCGATGGGCGCTGGGAAGAGAGCTGCTAAAGCAATAGCTGAATGGGTAAAACAGAAGAAGTTGGTTGAAGAGTAATTATTTTTTATATATCCTTTTTCTATGGTCAAAGACTCTGACAAGAAGTAACTTTGTTTCTATATCAACGTCCATTAAAGCCCTATAATCCCCAATTCTCAATTTATATGTGTTTTTAGCTTCAAAATGTTCAAGAAAACGGAAAGGGTCGTCTTTAACTATATCCACTTTATTTAAAACTCTCTGAATCATATCCTTGGGTAATTTCCCTAGCACCTTAAATGCCCCGGGGTGCCATTTTACAATATAACTCATTTTAGGAGCTCTTTTTTCACACTCTCATGATCTATATACTGAGAAAGGGGAGTTTTACGCGCTAATTCGAGCTGTTTTTTTGTTTCTTCATTCAGCTCAAGGCTATCCTCTTCAACATACTCCCTTAATTCTTGCATCATCTTATTTATTATTTCGTCATATGTTTCCCTATCATATTCTTTCAGAGTTTTCAGCTTATTTGCAGTTTCTTTCCTTATTTGTATCATAGTATTTTCCATTGAAATCACCTGTTTATAATGTATTATAAAGAGGTTTATAATAACTATATAAAGGTTTGGTTTTTTTATAGTTACTTATTGGTGGTTACAAAATAGAAAGGTTTAAATATGGGTTCTTGGTTTTATGTATAGGAGATGTATAAACAATACACAATAACAAAGAAAATAGCAAAACACGGTTCACAAGCTATTATAATTATACCTAGATTGTTAGAGAAAGATTTAAAGCCAGGCACAGTCGCCAAAGTTACAATTGATGTCCTCGAACAAAGTGAGCAGGACACAAAAAAACCAAATGGGTTTTTAAGTGTTATAGGTGAAGTAAAGTGAACTTAGATGATATGCTTAAAATGTTTGCAGCATTGGGTATGGGGGCTATTCTTCCTGATAGAAAATCCTTGAATACAGCCAGGGCTTTTGGTTTTCCAACTGTACCTGAAAAATGGGTTTCTTATTTAGCTCAAGGTTATGATCATAAACAACAAACTGATCTTTGTGCGCATTTATTTTGCAATGGAAATTATGCAGATGCTCATCAGTTTTTTCAAGATACTTTGGGGAAAGATGCTGCAGACAACGCAGAAGCATTGTATATGAGTGAGAGGCAGTTTGGATTAGATTCTTTTACTAGTGGGGATTACAGGGTTGCTTCAAATGTATTCTTTTTTTTAATCGAGAGGTATGAAAATAGTATTCCCCCTCCTGAGTTGAACTTTATTACTGAGATGATGACTTTGTCTACTTATGCACATGATGTTGCTATAGGTACTAAAGATGTTGGTGAATTTCTTATAGATATGGGTGATAGGCGTGAAAAATTGAGAAAGGAAGCTGAAGGGAATGGGCAAGATTTATTTAGTTATAATCATTGGGGAGTATTGGATGCAAAATTAGACGAACTATGTGCAAGGTTTGCACCAGATTTGGTGAATGGTAAAGATGTATAAATCAAGAACAGTTTGGGAAGATGATGATGACGAGAAGTATGATATTGGTAAAGAGGAGTCTGAGCATCCGGATTATCATGATAATAAGGATTATAATTCAGGAGAATCTCAATCTGATGTTTATAATTCTGAAAAAGGAGAAGAAGAGAAAAAAGAAGAGGCTAAGGGCATAGAGAAAGACGTTGAAAAGGAAGTCAAGAAATATGATAAAAAAGCGGAAGTTTCAGAAGAAGATGTTAAGAAGACAGCAGCATCAGCTGTTCACTCAGAGACAAAAAAAGAGGAAAGCGTAAAAAAGAAGAATGCTTATAAATCAATTGAAGATGCCATCAATAAGGCGATAAAGGATGAGAAAGAAGTAATTTATATGGATAAATAAAATGAAATGCGATAATTGTTATACAATCGGAGGAGATATAGCTGCTTCTTATAATGTTGAGAGCCATGGCAGCTTGTCTGCTACATACGAGTCAATGGCTAATGCTGACATTCCCAAATATGCTCATGGGTTTTACTCCCCAACAGAGCACGAAGCTGTTTCTGACCTAAAATATAGCAGAACAGAGATTGGTTATGATGCTGGTTTAAGAGAGATAAAAAGGGCTATGGAAGGCGCTCCAATGGAGGCTTATGTCCCCAGGCCTTCTTTTGCAGAGGACAGCGGCTCAGCTATACCAAAAACTGGCGAGGTTTTAGAGCCAATAGTCATTAAAAAACCAGACAAAAGGATAGTTGAAGAGATTATTAGGGCACAGAGAGAGGTTGCAGGCAGAGAGATAATTCTTCAAGAGATGGAAATAGAGGAGATTATTATTAAGAGAAGGAGAATAAGGAAAAAAGAGATTAGAATAAAATAATTATTCTACTTTGTTTACTATCTTTCTGAATGTCATAAATGCAAATGTTCCATAACTGACTATGAACAGCAGTATTAGTATAAGCAAAGCGCTAACCCCTTCTGGTGAAGCTTGTTCATAAACTAAAGGTATCTGTTCTCTTGCTGAGAGTATGGCTATAACCCAGAGTATTGCTACAATCAATGGCAATAGTATGATTATCCATTTCCATAGAATAATATTTTTTTTAGGCGCCTTAATTACTTTTTTTGTTCGCTTAACCGCTCTTTTAGCTTTTTTTGCCATATATGCTTTTTAGTGCTCAGGGTATATAAATATTTCTTTTTTTCCTGAATAAATAGGAGCATTTAAAAAGAAACACAACTTTACACCATATAAATGGTAGATTATAACATAGTTAAGCATTGTAGATATTGCAGGAAGAGATATGTTGTCCCTAAATGCGAATCGAAGAAAAACTATTGTGATGATTGCCAGGCAAAAATGGATAAGGAGGTAAAGAAATGAAAGGAACAGTAAAATTCTTTAATGCAATGAAAGGATTTGGGTTTATTGCTGCTGAAGACGGAAAAGAATATTTCGTTCATCAATCAGCAATAGGAGAAGGCACAACCTTAAGCGAAAATGACCCTGTTGAATTCGATGTAGAAGAAGGAGACAGAGGCCCAAAAGCAGTTAATGTAAAAAAAGCTTAAAATTAATTAGGATTACTAAACTATTTCTAATTAAAATTTTTTTGAATTTTGTTTTAGGTAGGTTATGGAATATTTAATTTGAGAAAAGGGCGAAAGAATAGTAGAGCCAAATTAAGGTAATATTTATAAATAAGCTAGTTTACTATATTAATATAAAAGGGGGATATGCATGCCAAATAACATTTTAAGCGCGATTAGCAATATTGTTGCATTTGGAAGTAATGATTTAAGGAATTATGCTTCTACATATTTAATAAGGATTAATGCTGTTGGAGAACAGCTAGAATTTTATATAAAAGATGCAATTGCCGGTTCATTTAAGTTGTCTCAAGATAAAAAAGAAGAAGCATATTCAAAAGTATTCTCCTATTTGGGAAACCAAAACAATCCACCTGATATGATTATCAAAGGAAGCGATGCATTTGAGATAAAGAAGATAGAAAGCCCTAGGGCTGCTTTAGCTTTAAACAGCTCACCACCAAAAGATAAGCTTTTATCTGATGATATCAGAATAACTGCTGCTTGCAAAAATTGTGAAGCTGAAGAATGGAAAGAAAAAGACCTTTTTTATGTCATTGGGCATGCTCAAGGTGGAGAAGCTAAATATTTGTTCTTTATACAGGGAACTTGTTACGCTGCAAATCATCAAGTTTATGAAAAAGAGAGAAAAAATTTAAAGAAAATTCGTAATAAAGATTCATTCAATTTTAATCCGAGATATGGCAGAATTAAAAATCCTTTAATATATTTTAAAAAATATTTTGAGTATACTCCAAACAAGTTTAATATTTATGCCGTCATAGAAACAAAAAAATACTTATCTTTTTCAAGAAAAGATAGAAGAGATTTAGAAAGTTTTAATAATATTGAAGTTAAAGATATAAATATACCGTTGCCAGCCAATCAAAATCAGATGATGGATGCAAAATTAATAAGTTGTGTAATATGATAAAATACCAATTTTTCCCCAGGTCAACAGGAACAATAGAACAGATAGAGAAAATTGTAAATTGCTTTAAGATGTTTGAAGATAAGATTAAATCTCCTGAAAATAACCTTAATAGTAATGGAGTTTTAACAATTTTAAGACCAGAATTAGAAAAAATTGGAATGCAAGTAGAAAAAGGTAAATCAAAAGGAGAGAAAATTCCAATTCCGGTTCTTTTCGGATTGAATAATAAAATAGATAAACATTTTGATGCTGATGCTGTGACCAAAGATGGGAAAGTAATATTAGAAGTAGAAGCTGGCAGAGCGGTTGATAATTATCAATTCTTAAAAGATATTTTTCAAGTTAGTATGATGTATGGTGTTGAATACTTAGTTTTAGCTGTTAGAAACGATTATCGAAAAAGCGACGATTTTCAGAAGATTTACACTTTCTTAGAAATTCTATATATAAGTAATAGAATGCATTTGCCATTAAAAGGAATACTTTTGATAGGATATTAACAGCTGGAAAACATTTGAAGCAAACCATGGCATTGAAATTGATAAAAGGCCAATTCAAAAAATTTCTCATGAGGAAATCCCAGAAGTAGTTGGGTTTGTTGGTGGTCCACCATGCCAGAGCTGGAGCTTGGCTGGAGCAATGAGGGGCATTAAAGACGCTCGTGGAAAGGTTTTTTATAATTATGTAAATTTAATTGCTAAGAAGAAGCCCTTGTTTTTTGTGGCTGAAAATGTTGCAGGGATATTATCTTCAAGGCATAAAAGCGAATTTCTTAAAATAGTTGATGCTTTCAAGAAAATAGGGTATAATGTAAATTACAAGCTTCTTGACGCTAAAGATTATGGTGTCCCACAAGAAAGAAAAAGAGTTTTTATTGTTGGCTACCATGAAAAGATTGGAAAAACATTTGAGTTTCCAAAGCCACAAGATAAAAAATTAACATTAAAAGATGCTATTGCAGGCTTGCCAGAAGCTACTCCTGCAAGCCAAAAGAATAAAACAAATGGAAAGCTTAACATTCCTAACCATGAGTATATGAATGGGGGCTTTTCTACTATCTATATGTCAAGAAATAGGGTAAGAAATTGGGATGAGCCTTCATTTACGATTCAAGCAGGGGGAAGGCATGCACCTTGCCATCCAAAAGCCCCAAAAATGAAGTTTGTTGAAAAAGACAAACGGGTTTTTGCTCCAGGAAAAGAGGAGCTTTATAGGAGATTGTCTGTAAGGGAATGCGCAAGAATACAAACTTTTCCAGATGATTTCATATTCCATTATGATCAAGTGGCTGATGGCTATAAGATGATTGGCAATGCTGTGCCTGTTAAGCTAGCTGAAGCATTAGCAGTTAAGATAATGGGAGACCTTCAAAATCTTAAAGAAAAAAAATGCCAGACAAATTCGACAAGAAAACAAGAAGTTCAATTATGTCTCGGATAAGGTCCAAAAACACTTCTCTAGAGGTAAATTTTAGAAAGCTTCTTTGGAAAAATGGCTTAGGAAGGTACAGGATACACTATAATCTTCCAGGAAAGCCTGATATTGTGTATGTTTCTAAGAAAGTTGCTGTTTTTATTGATGGGGACTTTTGGCATGGCTATAATTGGAAAAAGTTGGGCAAAGTTCCTCCTAAAAAATATTGGCAAGGAAAAATTGAAAAGAATATTGCTAGGGCTGAAAAATACAATCAAAAGTTAAGGAGAGATGGCTGGACTGTATTAAGGATTTGGGAGCATGATATTAAGAAGAATCCGGAAAAATGCATAAGGAAGGTAAAAAAGGCCTTCAAAATAAGTAAATAATTAAAAAAGTTTAATTAAGTTTGTTACAGGAATTTTAAAAATATATATAAAGCAGATTAGATTATAGCCTTATATGCATGCTAAAAGGGTCGTACCTTTTGTATTGGTTTTGACATTATCTCTGGTTGTATACTTGACAAGCTTTAATCTAAATGCTTTTAATTCCAGGTTTTATAAAAGGGAGTTTGAGAAATACAACATTTATGGGGAGATTCCTAATGCTGATGAGGTTAATTCAGGAATATTGCTTTATTTGAGGGATAAGAGTGATGATTTTGACAAAACCCCGTTTAATGAAAGGGAAATTGATCATTTAAGAGACGTCAAATTGGTGATGCAGAAAGTAAGCATAACTTATTATATCTCTATTATCCTTTTGACATTATTATTGATTTTGTTGTTTTTTTTGGATAGGGGAAAGTTTTTAGGAAAATTGTCTTTTGTCTTGTTTTTTAGCGGGATATTTACTTTAGTGTTGACTATGATTATATTGGTTGTGATGTGGCTGGATTTTGGTAGTTTATTTACTAATTTTCACTATATCTTTTTTCCGCAAGGTAATTGGTTATTTAGCGCATCTGATAATATCATAAAGCTTTATCCTTCTGAGCTGTTTTTTGATATTGCCAGGAATATATTCCTTACTCTACTCTATTTTGGAAACATTTTAATAGGAGTTGGTGTTTTATTGTTTAAAAATGATTAATGTCCTAGCTTTGCTAACAGCGAATGTTCTTTTGTCAATTATAGTATTAGTCCTATCAGCTATACCTTTGTATCTAGCTGTTAAATTTGTTGGCGGGCAGGCAGGCATAGTAAAGATCATATTGCTAAGCCTTCTTCTTTCGCTCTCTTCAGCAGCTGCTTATTATTATATTGGCATGTTCGCAGGGCTTTTTATGTTCATAGCAACTATGTTTGTTTATAAGCTTGCATTTCAGATATCTCTTTTAAAGGCATTCATAGCCTGGGTATTACAGTATGTTTTTGTTGTAATAGCTTTATTTGCAGTTATCTTCATACTAGGCATCAGCATATAGTAAAATATTTAAAGTATGAATTGAGCAAGATATCTTATGAGAAAGGTAATAATAGCTGGAAATTGGAAGATGAACAAGACAGTTGGAGAGGCTGTTTCTTTTGTTAAAGATTTGAAGAAATTAAGTGATGGAATTGATGATAGAGAGATAGTTGTCTGCCCTCCTTTTACCAGCTTAAGCGCTGTTGCCGCTGAGCTTAAGACAAGCAATATTGGATTAGGGGCTCAAAATATGTATTTTGAAAAAGAAGGCGCTTTTACCGGAGAGGTATCTCCATTAATGTTAAAAGAGCTTGTTAAATATGTTATAATCGGCCATTCTGAAAGAAGGCATATTTTTAATGAGGATGATGAGTTAATCAATAAGAAGGTTAAGTCTGCCCTTGAGAATGGCTTAAAACCTATACTATGTGTTGGCGAAACATTAGAAGAAAGGGAAAAGGGAAAAACCAAAGATATTGTTGGTAAACAGATAAATGAAGGATTAAAAGATATTAAAAAGAGAGATATGGGGAATGTTGTAATTGCTTATGAGCCTGTTTGGGCAATTGGAACAGGAAAAAATGCTACACCTCAACAGGCAGAAGATGTTCATCTGTTTATCAGGGGATTATTAAAGGCTTTATTTGACGATAAAGTTGGAGAAAATATAAGTATACTATATGGCGGGTCTGTAAATAAAGACTGTATAAAAGAGATTATATCACAGGAGGATATTGACGGAGCTTTGGTTGGAGGAGCTTCGTTAGATGTTAAACACTTTTTTGAGGTAATAAAATGTTAGAGCAAGAACCCGATACAGAAAGGAGTGAGATTTTAGACAACCCGCGAATACAAAGGGAAGAGGCTCTTTTAAGGCCAGAACCTGTTAAGAAAGGCAAGTTTGGCCTGATACTTAAAATAATTCTTGTATTGGTTGTGCTTTTTTTTATTTTTTATCTATTCATCAACCCAGATATGTTAAGAAATCCAGTTAATGAGTTTTTTGGAAAGTTTGGTTAAGGAACTTTTACATAGAGTTTGTGTATTGTGTCGTAAGGGTCTGGGTAATCTAGGGGGCATTTTATTGGATCTTCTGTTATCCCATCTCTATCCTGTACACAAACCATCAGGTCAAATATATAAGTGCCAGAAGGGGCGCCTTTTACATCAACGCCTAATAAGAACTTTTCCTGTTCGTTGTTTTTTATTGTTTTTGTAATTGTTACTCCAGAGCCATCTACTCCATCACCGCTTGTTGTTTTCAGCCATTCATCTGGATTTCCGCAAATGCTTGTGTCAGAAGGAGAATGGCATATCTCCACATTATTTCTAGTATAAGCTTTATTGAACTTTAGGTTTATACTAAATTCATCCTGGAAATTCGGGCTTACAGTATTCAATATGCCTATTCCGAAAGTCTTGAACTCTCCGTTGTTTATTGTTTTTCTATCAAAAGGGATAGCAATTCTGCTTCCATCATCAAGCAATCTCTCAATCTCCTTTTCTGTTCTTTCGTCATATGTCATCTTTATTGTTTCTGCGTGCGTGAAGAATTTTTTTACTATGTATACACTAAATCCAAAAACAACGATTGCAATCACTAGTATCACTAGAAAACTTGCTGATAATTCGAAAGCTGCTTTTCTTTTCATATATGCTTTATTTTTTAATTTGTTTATATAATTTATGTTTTTAGAATTGGCCCATAATATTATTCATCCTGTAATCCTGGGTGTATTGGGCGTAGTATCTTGCCCTAAACTCCCTCATTAAGTCTTGTATTTTTCTTACGACATCTTCAACATCATCTACAAAATCTATCTCAACCTTGTTTTCTTTCATTCCTGTAAGGTCTATTGTGATCTTTGATGTATTTAGAAATGCTTTCTTTTTGTAACTGACTCTAGCGATGTTGGGGTATGGGATTGTTTGGTCTTTTACCTGCACTATAAAAAGGCTTTTGGAGTATTTTATCTTATCTTGGTAGAGAGTGTAATAGACTTTGCTAAGAGTTACATAGTTTAAGAGCAGCATCAAAACTGTAATAGATACTATCGCAAATATTGAATACATAAGCAATTTTTGCGGCGAGATGATAACCCCTATTTCTTTGAAACTGTCAAGAAAAATGTCTAAACCCACAATGGCATTGAGATAGAGCAATATCGCTATTATCAGGATGACTATGCCGGAGATAAAGAGAATATTTGATATAAATGCTTTTTTTACGCTGGGCCTTATTTCAGCTAATGGGACATCCATTTTAGGAAGTTAGCTTACTATTTCGTATTCCTTGACCAACAATATCAAGAAGATAACTAAGATAATAGCTCCTGTAATTATTAATGAAAAGCCGGTCATGCTAGTGCCTGTGAATATCCTGTATAACCCAAAAGCCATAACACCTATGCCTAACCATAAGAATTTGTCAAGAACAAGCTTCATTATTTCAAATTCTTCACTAGGCGTAAGCCTTTTTTTCATTTCAAAACCTCCGGGTTTTGTAATACTTTACAAATCTTTGATTTGAAAAGCATATCTACCACCTTTTTTTGATTATTAAGATACTGTAATGGTAAAATCTTTTGAGTAAAGTATGACTAAAGGATTTGGTGTACTTGGTGAAGTAAAATTATTGATAAATGCCTGGCATAAATATGCTCCTTGATTTGCACTAGCAGGTATTGTGAAAAGCAAATTAAAACTAGTTGAATCTCCTTGGGCTATGTCTTTTGTGTTAGCTTGGACGTTAAATTTGAGATTATTGCATGTAGCATTCATAAATACATCATTCCAATCAGTATTTGTAGGATTGTACAGGTTGGCTTTCAAAACAACATCATCTTTAGAATTTGCGATAATGGTCTGTCTAGATAAAGTAATTGGCTCTGATCCAGAAGCTTGTGTCGGTTCAGGCTCTGCAGAAATCTGCTCATCAAATGTTGTTGAAACTTTGCTGAACATGCCCCGGATAAAACCCAAGCCTAGACCCAGCATAACTATTGCTAGTATTAAGATTATAATTGCCGTAACGGATAATTCAATTGCAGCTTTTTTGTTTCTCATTTTTTACCTCTTATTCATTTATTTTTATTGTAAAATCTTTTGAATGGCCAGTTACTTCTGCACCATCATTTTGTATTTTCATAACACATAACTTAGTATCTGGAGGAGAAGAAGGAATCGTTACCAGCAGGTTGAATGTAACAAATTTTCCCTGCTCAATCGTTTTGGCATTTGCTGTCTGCGCGCTCGCATCTGCAGGGTCTATAAAATCAGTGCACTCTATCAATGGTTTAGCTGTTAGCCAATTAGAATTAGAAGGATTAAAAATGCTTACTTTCATAATCTCTTTATTACCTGCTTGGGTTATAATGCTTTCTCTCGAGAGGGTTATTGGGCTAAAACTAGTTGGAATATGCGGCTCTGGTTCACTAGACACTTGCTCCTCAATCTGGGTGCTTACTTTACCAAACATACCCCTTATAAAACCTAATCCGAGGCCTAACATGACAATGGCCAGAATTAATATGATTATAGCATTTACCGATAAGCTTAAAGAAGCTTTTCTTGTCATTATTTACACCTCTTTTATACATTAATAACTATTTATGTTGTCTATTGAATAGCTGATTTATAAACTTTTCGATTATTTCAATAACAGAACATAAAACAGAAAGGTTTAAAAATGCTTCTTTAATTCCTATTGGCAAGATGGCAAGAATCAGAAAGTGGGTAGCATATAGAAAATTAGAAAGGCCTTATACCAGGATTTCTAAGTATAAAAAGAAGTCTTTTATTAAAACAACAGCTAATATAAAAGTTGTTAGGTTCAATACAGGCAACCTTAAAAAAAAGTTTCCTTATTCCCTGCATCTTGTTTCTAAGGATGACTTGCAGATAAGGGATAATGCACTTGAAAGCGGCAGGCAATCATGCAATCGATTAATGGAGTTAACTTTAGGCCCTTCAGCATATTTTATGCAGGTAAGGGCTTACCCGCATCAAATACTCAGGGAAAATCCTTTGGCAGCTGGCGCAGGAGCAGACAGGTTCTCTACTGGAATGCAGAAGGCATTTGGAAAGCCAATAGGCTCTGCTGCAAGAGTAAAAGAGGGGCAAGAAGTTGTTACTATTTCTGTTGATAAAAAGAATATTAATTTAGCTAAGAAATCACTGGATAGATTTAGAAAAAAAATACCTGGTTCTTATTTAATTAAACTCGAGGAATCTAAGTAGTCACTCTTGACTAGTCCGAAAAGTATTTATACTATTGGTTGTAGCTTTATTTTATGGCATTTTTAAGGTTTTTTGGTGTATCTGCAGATGAGTTGATGGGTGGTAAGTATACTATTGCTGTATTGACTTTTATTGTATTCTTCCTAGGTGCCAAAATAATTACATGGGTAACAGAGAAGTTTATTTTAAAATTAACTTCAAAAACAAAAACTGAGGTTGACGACCTTCTTGTAAGAAAAACCAATAAGCCTATCTCTTTTATGCTTCTGCTTATTGGATTTAAATTAGCAATTGTGCCTCTTGAGCTGCAAAACGGGCTTAATGAAGCGCTGCAGCATATTATCACTACTTTATTGCTTTTTGTACTCGTCTATGTTTTTGTTAGTATTTTTGATATAGCCATGACTTCATGGGTGCATAGCCGTGCTACAAAAAAAGCATTAGAGCCTGATGAGAATCTTATTAAGGTAAGCAGCAAGATATTCAGGGTTATACTGTTTGTAGCTGCCTTGTTTATTGTTCTCAGTATATGGAGTGTTCAAGTCGGACCTTTACTTGCTTCTCTGGGTATAATTGGTATAGCTGTTGCTTTTGGTTTACAAAATACACTAGGCAATGTTTTTGGCGGGTTTTCATTATTGATAGACAGAAGCATAAAAGTAGGGGATATTGTCAAGATTGATGAGGATACTACTGGAACTGTTATTGATGTAGGCTTAAGGGCTACAAAAATCAGGACATGGGACAATGAGGTTATTATAATACCCAATGGTAAGCTTGCAGGAAGCAACATAAAGAATTATGTTTTGCCTAATCCAATTGCTAGAATTGTCATTCCTTTCTCTGTTGTTTATGGCTCTAATGTCGATACTGTGAAGAAGATCGTTATGGACGAAATTAATAAATTGGATAATCTTGATAAAACGCATGATGCAATGGTAATGTTCCTTGAGATGGGATCTTCCTCTCTTAATTTTAAGGCGTTTGTTTGGCTGAAGTCGTATAAGGACAGATTTGGAACAAAAGAAAAATTGAATTGCATGATATATAATGCTTTGAATAAGAATAACATAACAATCCCATTCCCACAGCTGGACGTTTGGGTTAAGGATTTTCAAAAAAGAGCTCCTGAAAAAAGCAAAGCAGGAAAGGGCAATAATGCTAAAAGGAAAGTAGTGAAAACAGGAGAGACACCTGAGTAAGCTTATTTAGAGAAAAATTAAGTAAAAGGCAAAAGTTAGTTATAAATTTGTTTGTCTTTTACAAATTAGAAGCAGAATATATTATGACTTACTAATGTCCGCTTCTAATTAAACAAAATATTTATAAACAAGCTAGTTTTATTTTATTCTAGGGGTGATTTAATATGGCATTATTCGGTTTTGGTGTAAGTGGGTTTGTTCTGTTTTGGGTTATTGTGGTAATATTAAGTTCTTTGAAAGTTGTAAGGCAGTATGAAAGGGGAGTAAGGTTTACACTTGGAAAGTATACTGGCCTGATGAGTCCTGGATTAAGGATAATCATTCCTTTGATACAAACCTGGGAGAGAGTTGATTTAAGGATAAAGACTGTTGATGTTCCATCACAGGAATGTGTCAGTAAGGATAATGTTTCTTTAAAGGTAAATGCTGTCCTCTACTATAAAGTTTCTGAAGCAAATAGGGCTATTATTGAGGTTGAGCAATTTGGTTATGCTGTTTCTCAATTAGCACAGACTACAATGAGGAATATTGTAGGAGAATTTGAATTAGATGATATCTTACAAAAAAGAGAAGATATATCAAATAAAATTCAGGGGATCGTAGACAAGGATACAGATCCATGGGGCATAAAGGTTACAAAGATAGAGATAAAAGACATTGAGCTGCCTGAAACAATGAAAAGGGCAATGGCCCACCAGGCAGAAGCTGAAAGAGACAGAAGAGCCAGGATTACTTTAGCTTTAGGTGAAAGTCAGGCAGCAGAGAAATTAGCAGAGGCAGCCAGAATAATTGGGAAAGAACCAGCTGGATTACAGTTAAGACTATTTCAAACAATGAGTGAGATTGCTTCTGAGAAGAACAGCACTATAATACTGCCTGTTCCTACAGAATTGATTGAGTATATTAAGAAATTGAGTGTTAAGAAATAACTTACTTAATAAAGGGACACATGTCATAAAGCTGCAAAGCCCAATTAGGTGCATAGGTATCATTTTTCTTTTCTTGTCGGTGGACTGATTTAATAGCACTGGCAATAGCCATTTGAAGTCTTAGAGTTTGAGGAATTTTTTCGGTTATATTCACTTCAAATTTATTTTCTAGTTTTGCCCTAAATTTATCATAATCTTTTATTCTGAATGCCCCAACATGGCTAAAATTTATGTCATATCTTCTTCTTGGTTGCAGTTGAACTTGTGGCCATCTTAAAATATCTTCTTTAAAATACTCCTTAAAGTTATTTGTAATATAAACTGCAACATATTCTGTTTTTGGCTTTCTTGTTCTCGAATTTAATAATTCGACTACATATAACAATGCAGGTTGGGTTGGCTCTCCATCTTCTTTTTTTTCATAGATTACTATTTCATCTATAGATTTAATATCCAGGTTGCTTACTCTTATCTCTGGGGCATCTCCATCTCCTGGGTGTGGATTACCCTTCATATGTCTCATCTCGCCACGTGCATTTTTTAAATGAGATGTTATATCTTCTCCTTCTGACATGATCTACAAGAATGATTATCTATTTAAAAAATTAATGTTTGCATCAACAGATTTTTATATTAATTATGCTAATATATTACTATGCTAGACCCTGAATCATTTGTCTGTGAAAGATGTGGGGAGTGTTGTATAAAATATGTTGTTAAGCTCAGCAAGGCAGATATCGAAAGGATAAAGAAAAAAGGATATAGTGAAAGGGAGTTTGTGGAGATCGATAAGAACCTGCCTGAGCCGACTAAAACTGTTTTGAGAAAGAAAGAAGATTATTCCTGTGTTTTTCTTAAAGGTGGTAAAGGGAATTATCATTGCCAGATTTATGATGCGAGGCCAAATGTCTGCAGAAGATACCCTTTTTTGAAGAAGAATGTTGGGAGTTGTAAGCCTATAACGCTTGCAAATAGAAAGATTTAAAACAATATTTTCGTTCTTGAGGCTTATGAATGTGTTTTCACTTGATGAGATTGTAGAGAGATATCCTGTGCTCAAACTCGGGAGTATAGGAACTGAAAGAGAGAGGGTTGTTGTTGAGGGGGTTGCAGAAGATAGAGAGTCAAGACGTAGAAGCGAGGATGCAGTTTTATTGAGATTGTCTATTGCACGATTCTACTATGAATCTGGCCAAGATGTAGAAGCTGCTTACCAGATATCAAAAGCAGCAAAATTCATGGTATATTGGGATGATGCATCAATTATGATGGCTGAGCTGAAAGTCTTGTCAGGAATTGAATTTGAGAAAAATGCTCATGGAGACAGGAGGCTTCTTCAGAATGCTTGTTATGATTATCTGCATGCTGCAGAAGCATACTTTAAATGCGGTAAAACTGAGTTAGGCCAAGAAGCTTTTACCAAATTTTTAGATATTGCAGATAAAATACGATTTAGCAGGCGAAGAGTCTGGAAAGCTTTAGCTAATATAGGGAAATCCTATCCAGAAGGAATAGAACAGTACGAAACTATTGTACAAAGTTGGGAGAAAAGATAGAAAGATAATCTTTTAAAAATGTAATTTTTAAACCATTCAGTTCCCAACATCGTTCGAAACTAAAGGTTTTTAAATGCTTACTAATTTCTTGTTCTTATTACATTAATTAAAAACTATGGAGGAAGATTAATATGGCAAGTTTTAAATTATGCATTGGAGCAAAAACAGGTAAATGTTATCAAAAAGAGGTTAAGGATGCAGAAGCACAGCCGTTTATTGGTTTGAATGTAGGAGATAAGATCAGTGGTGATGCTTTTGGAATGAATGGATACGAGTTCCAGATTACTGGCGGTTCTGATTACTGCGGTTTTCCTATGAGGCATGGAATAATGGGCTTGAGGAAAAAGATATACTCCTATGGCGGAGTTGGATTTCCAAATCTCAAGAAAGGAGAAAAAACAAGAAAGACAGTATGCGGCCATAAGATTCATGATAAAATAACCCAGATAAACCTAAAAATATTAAAAGAAGGTGCTAAGAAAATAGAAGAATTGGTGCCTGCTGGAGAAAAGAAGGAAGGCGCTGAAGAGGCACCGAAAGAAAAGAAAAAAGAAGCCCCTAAGGAAGAAAAGAAGGAAGCTCCAAAGAAAGAGGAGAAAAAAGCAGAAGAAAAACCAGCAGAGAAAAAAGAAGCTAAGAAATAAAACATGCCACGCAAGAAATCTGTTAAAAAAGAAGAAGCTAGCCAACCAGTGGTAAACCTAGGCATGGTCGGCCATGTGGATCATGGAAAGACGACTTTGCTGGAGAGGTTAAGCGGAAAGTGGGCAGATACTCATTCTGAGGAGATGAAGAGGGGGATTACCATAAGATTGGGGTATGCAGACGTTGAGTTTAGAAAATGCGACAAATGTAATGCGTTTAGTGTTAAAAACAAATGCCCTGAGTGCAAAGGAGAAACAAAATTGCTTAGGAAGGTGAGTTTTGTTGATGCTCCTGGCCACGAAAGCCTAATGGCAACTATGCTTGCAGGAGCTACTATTATTGATGGCGCTTTACTTCTTATATCTGCGAATGAGCAGTGCCCCCAGCCCCAAACAAGAGAGCATATAATGGCATTAGAGATTATCGGCATAGACAATGTTGTTATTGTTCAAAACAAAATAGATTTGGTTACGGAGGAGGAGGCAATTAAAAATTATGAGCAAATAAAAAAATTTATTTCTACAACTAAGTATAAAGATGCCCCGATAATACCTATTTCTGCCCAACATAATGTTGGTATATCCCCATTGATAGAATCAATAGAAAAAACAGTAAAAACCCCTAAAAGGGATTTGAAAAAAGATCCATTGATGCTTGTTGCAAGATCATTTGATATTAACAAACCAGGCACGGAGATAGACAAGATAAATGGCGGCGTTCTTGGAGGAGCGCTGAAACAGGGGGTATTGAAAGATGGAGGGGAAATTGAGATTAGGCCCGGTTATGAGATAGAAGAAAAAAATAAAAAAATATGGAACCCAATAAAGACTAAGATAACCGGCTTAAAGTCAGGCGGCGCTTCTTTAAAGGAAGCAGTTCCTGGCGGTTCAATTGGCTTATTGACTTCTTTGGATCCTTCTATTGTTTTCTCTGACAAGCTTTCAGGCTCGGTTTTAGGCTTGCCTGGAAAATTGCCTCCTGTCTGGAGCGAACTAAGTTTAGAGATTCATTTACTTGACAGGGTTGTAGGCTCAAAGCAGGATCTTAATGTTGAGCCGATAAAACTTACCGAAGCATTGATGCTTAATGTGAACACTTGCGCAACTGTTGGTTTGGTTTTTGAGTTAAAGAAAGCAAGAATAAAATGCAGATTAAAGCTGCCTGTCTGCGCAGAAAAAGATTCAAGAGTCACAATTTCAAGAATGATTGGAAACAGGTTTAGGCTGATTGGCTACGGAATTATAAAAGACTAGTTATTTGTTTATAAAATCATCCATCTTGTCTTCTGTGTTAAAGAATATCATTCCATAACCTAGGCTGAACTCTTTGCTTTTTTGCTTTTTGAACTCCTGGTAGCTGTCCATTTTAAGACTCCATATAACCTTTCATAAAACCCTCTTCTTCTGGTGACATTTCATCATCATCCACTAACTCCTGCCTAGATCTTTCACCATACACATCCTCTTCATCACCATATCTATCTTCGTTCCAAAACATCTTCATTTTGAAAACCTCCGATGGTTCTACCCCCTTTTAACCGGAATATTTACGGGTAATGCACCCCTTTTTATATAATTATTGCTTAAAGTTTATAGTATTTATATAAATCGAAAGATTTATATAGAAAAATGCATTTCTTATAGATAGTATAAATGTATAAATAATAGTTAAAAGTTTTAAATAAATCTTATAAAAGCGGGGTGGACTATATATGAAAAGAAAAGTTATACAAATAGCTGATAGCACTCAATTGGTTTCTTTGCCTAGAAAGTGGGCTCTGCAACACGGGATTAAGAAAGGGGACGAGATTGAGGTTACAGAAGACGGAAATAGAATTATCGTTTCTACAGAAAGGGGTTATGAAGTAAATAAGGTTGAAGTGGATACCGAAGGGCTCGATATAATGATTCCAAGATTTATACACGCCTTATACAAAAAAGGGGTGGATGAGATAAAGCTTACATTCAATTCAAAAGAAAACATGCAGGCAATTCAGCAGGCCTTGGGAAAAGAAGCTGTTGGTTTTGAGATAACCAATCAGGGAAATAACTTTTGCGAGGTAAAGCATGTATCAGGTGAGCTCGAGGATTTTGAGCCGATTCTAAAAAGAACATTCTTATTGCTTTTATCTATGTCTGAGCAAACATTGGATTCATTAAAAAAAGGCAATTTCAACATTCTTCCCAATGTTGCTTTTTTAGAAGAAGCAAATAACAGGTTTACAACCACATGCAGAAGGCTTCTCAATAAAAAAGGAGAGAGCAAATACAGGCCTCTCGGCCCTATATATTACATAATCGAAGATATGGAGAACCTGGCTGACCAATACAAATACCTTTGCAATCACCTTTACAACCTTGATAAAAAGAGGAAAATCGACAAGAAAGGCATTAGCAAAAATATAATAAGTGCATTTGAAAAGGTCGATAAAATGCTTAGGGACTTCTATGAACTGTTCTATAAGTTTGACAGAGCCAAACTGGTAGACATAGGTAAAAAAAGAAAAGAATTAGTTGTAGAATTATACAACCTTCTTGAAAATTCAAACAAGATTGGTGATAGAATTATAGCCCATTACCTTGTTGTAATATCCCAGAAGATATTTTGCTTTATCGGGCCATTAATTGTGTTGAGTATTTAGAGAATTATTGTTGGGATGTAATATCCAAGCTGATCTTCATTAGCTCGTCCGTCACTAAAGTGTAATTATCATACCTTGACAAATCTCTAGCATAAGCCATTTTTCCAGCTGCTCTAATCAACAGCAATGAATCTAAGATAACATCTGGTTTAAAGCCCCTCCCCCCAATTAATTCCCTTGCCCTAAGCCTAATTTCATCAACCCCCTTTCCTCCGCAAAGAGCATCCATTGCTTTATAAACTCCATTGTGGACTATAACATGGTAAAGAGTAACATCGCTTATATGATCTATTTCAACATCAGCAAATTCCTGAAGTGATAGAACAGGCCTTATCGACTCTATGAACTCTGCTCCAACCATATCATGCTGAACAAAAGTAGACATATACCTCTTTTTCCCACCATCCACCTCAACCTCATCAACACCAAATGTAAGAACCTTTCCAATATTGTGCAATAAAGGAAGATGCTCTTGGAGGATATATACCTTTCTATGATTACCTAATCTCCTTGATAAATACGTGCTAATTCTTTGATTGTATATATCATTTGGAGAATTTAAATATGAATTACTTGAGACCATTTGTTGTACTTGATTTCTCACAGCAAGTGCCATCTCA
>Ga0268276_1001095_pt1 | contig 28359 bp, 22 predicted proteins | sample saktaG_4_FD_190145 | JGI IMG/M metagenome (GOLD analysis project Ga0268276, IMG submission 190145) | Saline water microbial communities from Sakinaw Lake, British Columbia, Canada - sak_2010_1_5_45m | ecosystem: Environmental > Aquatic > Non-marine Saline and Alkaline > Saline ...
AAGATTATTCTCTTTTTCACTGGAAGCTCGGTATCGCAATAGGATACATCGTGTCTTCGATCTTTATGTCAATTGGGATACTCGGACTGCTGGCAGTCTTCCTGTTTGGCTTCCTGGTTGAGCCAGCCGCGTTCATCCTCTTGCCGGTATTTTTGATGTTTCTTGGAATCGGGACATGCGCACTTGCTTCTATAAGAAAATCTCAAAAAATGCTGAGGCCTTATAAAAAAGTTAAAGATCCTGTAATACATGGACTACAGGGAACGAAACGTTAGGAGTTGTCAGTTATAAGTGAAAACATGCGGGATGTGAATCTGAACTATTGCACAAAACGAGTTTAAGATACCATCCGCAGAATGCAAATATAGTCCAGGAGGGAGAAATAACTATATGGAACACAGAGAAACCTCCAAAATAACCGATATATCGTTTAAGGCGCACACCAAGACCACAAGGGTGCAAACAGGTTGGCACTGATGTTCATATATAGTGAAGGGAGGAAATAAAATTATGGGACACTCACTTCCTGTTACAGCAATTTTGTCATTAATGGCAATAGGTGTGATAGTGTTATGTAAAATGTCTGTTTCTCCTGAGAGAGACGGAGACACTAAGCCGGGCATGAAGCTCAAAGACGTAGCCATAAGAGACTTGGGAAAGGTTACTGCTGAAACTATCATAGATACATGGTTTTGCCTGTTACCGATAGGTCTGCTGGTGTTTGGGGTAGCGTGTCTGTTAATGAGCGAATAAAACGGGCTATGGCAAACCTGCAATACATAAACCCGAACAGGCTCAGGGAAGAGACCAGACGGGGCGAAAGTATTAGATGGACACAAAATGCCCCAAAAAGACCATAAACCCCGCAAAAAAGACCACAAACCCCCCAAAAGTGGCCACAAGGGGTAAGCTTACTACCTCCTTATGAAATCTCACAAACCTACCCCATTAAGTCTTCTACTTAACCGCTTCTTTCAGTGCTGAACCCGCTTTGAACTGAGCAACCCTGCGGGCAGGAATAGTTATCTCTTCTCCTGTCTGAGGGTTTCTACCTTTTCTTTCTGCTCTTTCTTTTGCCTCGAAAGTGCCGAAGCCCGGGAAAGTTACCTTTTTGCCATTAGACAACAATTCGGTCAACTAATCCGTAATAATATTGAGACCCTTTGACGCCGTGCTTTTGTTGGTTCCGCCTCTCTCTGCTATTTTCATTACAAATAAGGTGTATGACGGCTATCTGAACTCAGTTCAATGAAGAAACGTATTATTGGATTCACCTACTTATCAACGCTCTTGACTGTACCGAGAAATTACTGATTATTTATTGCTATATGTAACATATTCTGTATTCCCTATTGATATTAGGATGTTATGTGGTGTTTATTTGTTCATAGTGTTTCTGGGGGAAAGCGTCTGTGTGGCAGATTTCAACCCGTACTACTCAGGAGTGATCAAAAAAAAAATAAAATGCGCCGGTTATTGGTGGCCCCTACCAGTCTTCAGTATAGATCAACGGCAAAACCTTAATACTACCCCTGCCAATCTTCAAATTCTATAAGAAAAAATATTAAGATCTAATTCAATACAAATCAAAGTGCTATGCCTTTACCTTCATGGGACTGGATACCGTCTCCCGCTTGGGGTCAAACAAGATAACCGGCCTTTCTCTAATACTTGAAAATCAAAACCTGCACCTGTCACCTTCGTCAAAGCAAACACCCGCAATAACAACCACGCTTCCAGGCTGGGAATGTATATGCAGCGAATGTTACTTGATTTATTTGCTTTTCAGGTTTATATATATTTTTGATAATTTTTGGCGATCGGCTCTATAAAACATATTTGTTCTATCAAAATAAAGTGATACGATAAAAGACATTCTCAGAAATTCTAAGAATATGCCAAAAGTGATAACCTCCGAAGATTTTTCAATTAGGCTACGCCAGACAATTTCATTGGCATGGTCCATTTTTATGAGGAAAGTAGGAAGCGGATTGCTTCCTATTAATAAAGAAGCTTCCATGCAGCTTCAATATTCTTACATTCTTCAACAAATCTTACCGCTCATTATTCTCAAAAACGACGAAAGAGTGGAAATTGAATTAGAGACGGGCATTGATGTCGGAGGGGGAATCAAGGAAGTTGATCTTCTCCTCAAAGGGCAATCTGAAGCCGGTTCCCACATAATTGCAGTTGAGATGAAATGCTATAAGACCTATGCCGCATCCGGCAAACTAAGAGGCGCAACTGATATTTTCATGAAAGATGTATATGAAGATCTACTTTTGCTTGAGCTCTATATTGCGGCGGGGAAAGCGGATCTTGGGGTATCTCTCGTCATGAATGACCTTGAAAGGCTTGTTAACCCGAAAAGAAAACATACTAAATGTTGGGCGTACGATATTTCAAATAATACAAAGATCAAAAATATCCACTTAACAACGCCGATCGGAGGCAAGGAAATTTCTATTAGTCTTAAAAAATCTTATGATTTCTCTTGGGAAAAACATGGTCAATACTGGTTTATGGAGTTAGAAGGTCGATAAGGCATAACAAAAGAGATTGGTTGCGCTCATCAGCGACAAGTGAAGATCAATAGTCTTGAAGGAATCCATGGCTAAACTTCTTTTTAACAAAATCATAAATAAAATTGAGCAGGCCTCTGAGCTGTATCATAGGTTGGTGCTTGTAGTTGCTCCACAAGGATCGGGAAAAACCGAAGTTCTCAGAAATATCCAGAAGCATCTGGGAGTGGCTTTTGTGAATGTTAATCTTGAGGTTTCCAGGCAATTGTTGGACCTGACGACCAAGCAGCAAGCACTTCAAGTCTCCCGTATCATGGAAGATATTTTACGGGAAGCCGAGACTGAAGTAGTTCTTTTGGACAACATAGAGATTCTGTTTGAGGTGTCTCTTAAACAAGATCCCTTAAGACTTCTTCAAGGACTTTCCCGAAATCGAACAATCGTAGCATCTTGGAACGGAGAAATAAGGGATAAAAACTTGACATATGCAAGCCCGGATCATTTGGAGTATCGTCGCTACCCTGCACATGAACTTCTGGTGGTGACAATGCAATCTGATCTTAAAAACGCAACCAACAACAATACTGTGGAAGGGTGCCAAAGATGAAGTATAGTGAACTAATCCAGTTTGAACCCATAGAATCGGTAGTTCAACTCCGTGATGCTGATCGGGAGTCTTCCGCTCGGCAGCTTGTCGCAACTTATGTCATTTCTGAAGAGATGGCAGAAAAACTTGTTGATCTTGTATTTTCTCACCTGCAATTTGATTATCCCACCGATAACAAAGGGCTTCTGGTGGTGGGAAATTATGGAACCGGTAAATCTCACTTGATGTCTATGATCTCGGCGATTGCAGAGTATGAGGATCTTGCAGATGCTATTACTAACGACCATGTTTCAGACGCTTCAAATGAAATTGCCGGAAAGTTCAAGGTAATACGTACTGAAATAGGCTCAACGACCATGTCCCTCCGCGACATACTGGTGGCTGCAATTGAAGAATGTCTCGCATCAATCGGTGTAAACTATACTTTCCCATCGGCAGCTGAGGTATCCAGCAGCAAACCCGCCTTTGAAGAGATGATGGCTACTTTCCACAAAAAGTATCCGGATCATGGTTTGCTACTTGTCGTGGATGAACTACTTGATTATCTGCGCACCCGCAAGGACCAGGAACTTATACTTGACCTGAATTTCCTGCGAGAAATCGGAGAGGTCTGCAAGGACATTCGTTTCAGATTCATGGCCGGTGTTCAGGAGGCCATTTTTGATAGTCCGAGATTTGCATTCGTTGCCGACAGTGTTCGTCGTGTTCAGGATCGTTTCCAACAAATTCTTATAGCACGGAGTGATGTAAAGTTTGTTGTTTCCGAACGTCTCCTCAAAAAGACTATCGAGCAACAGGCCAGAATAAGAGAGTATCTGATTCCTTTCGGCAAGTTCTATGGCGACATGAACGAAAAAATGGATGAGTTTGTCCGTCTGTTTCCCGTTCATCCCAATTATATTGATACTTTTGAACGCGTTACAGCGGTGGAAAAGCGTGAAATATTAAAGACTTTATCACTTGCGATGAAACGGCAGATGGATGAAGACATCCCAGAAAAGCATCCCGGAGTCATTGCCTACGACAGCTACTGGAATACGTTACGGGACAACCCATCCTTCCGTGCCGTGCCGGATATCAGAGCAGTAATCGACTGCAGCCAGGTACTGGAATCCCGCATCAACCAGGCCTTTACCCGTCCAGCATACAAGGACATGGCCCTGCGGGTTATTCACGCTTTATCTATACACCGGCTTACCACCGGTGATATTCAAGCCTCTTTAGGCGCCACAGCAGCGGAACTTCGCGATACGCTTTGCCTGTATCAGCCAGGCATCGATGAATTAGGCGGTGAACCGGCAGATGATCTGCTTTCCCAGGTGGAAACGGTGCTAAGGGAAATCCACAAAACAGTTGCCGGACAATTTATATCCTCGAATCCTGAGAATCGCCAGTATTATCTGGATCTCAAAAAGACCGAAGACTTTGACGCAATTATCGAGAAAAGAGTGGAGAGTCTTGGTGATGATCAACTCGATCGTTATTATTACGAAGCCCTGAAACGAGTGATGGAGTGCACTGATGAAACCTACGTCAGCGGGTACAAGATCTGGGAACATGAGCTGGAATGGTATAAGCGCAAAGCTGCCCGTCAGGGCTATCTCTTCTTCGGCTCTCCCAATGAACGGTCGACAGCCGTTCCGCCGCAGGATTTCTACCTCTATTTCATCCAGCCCTTTGAACCAGCACATTTCAAAGATGAAAAAAAGGCCGACGAAGTCTTTTTACGTCTCACTGAAGCTGATGATGATTTCCGTGAAGTGTTGAGCAGATTTTCGGCGGCTACTGATCTGGCTTCTACCTCTTCGGGTCATGCCAAGAGCGTGTACGAATCCAAAGCCGGAGATTTTCTCCAAATGCTTGTCAAGTGGCTGCAGAAGCACATGAGCACAGCCTTTGATGTCACTTACCAGGGTCGGAAAAAATCCCTAATGGAATGGACTAAAGGACATAATATACGAGAGTTGGCGGGCATTCCCTCGCATGAGCGTATAAACTTTAGAGATCTCATCAATACAGTGGCTGGAATTTGTCTGGAGACATGGTTCGGTGAATTAGCTCCTGAATTTCCGCATTTCTCTGTGCTTATCACAAGCGCAAACCGGGCCCAGGCGGCACAGGATGCCCTTCGGGGGATTGCGGGAACTACTCGAACCAAACAAGCCACGGCAGTGCTCGATGCACTTGAATTGTTAGACGGTGACAAAATTAATCCGCAAAACTCAAGATACGCTAAGTATATACTGGATGTGCTCAGCAAAAAAGGGCAGGGGCAGGTAGTCAATCGGTCAGAGATTATTCAGGATGTGTCGGGAATTGAATACATGGCTCCGGAAATATACAGGCTTGAATCTGAGTGGGTGATAGTGGTTATCGCTAGTCTGATTTACTTAGGAGACTTAGTTCTGGCTGTTCCCGGCAAGAAATTCGAATCAGCGAACCTTTCTTTACTTTCTGCTACACCTGTTGGTGATCTGACTAACTTTAAACATATCGAACATTCAAAGGGTTGGAATCTCCCTGCGCTGAAAGCCCTCTTTGAGCTCATGGGCCATGCCCCGGGACTTGCTACCAAGGTTACCATGGGGGATGATGATGCAGTCCAGCAATTACAGCAGGCCATTACCCACTCAGTAGAGAAATTGGTTATGTCTCAGCAGCATTTGCATAATCGATTCCCCGTCTGGGGTCAAAATTTACTTTCTGAAAAAGAAGCAAACGTCTTGTTTTCCAGTTTGGATCAGACGAAGACTTTTCTGGAATCACTCCAGGCCTATTCGACTCCGGGTAAGCTTAAAAACTTCCGTTACAATGTCCAGGATGTAACATCACACAATAAGGGCCTTAATACGCTAAAAGAGGTTGAGTACTTAAAAGGAATGGCCGATGACGTAGGGAATGTTTCATCCTACCTGTCCACCGCAGAGGCTGTTATGCCTGATAAACATGCCTGGGTAAGCGAAGTGAGAGAAGCCAAAAATCAATTTATATCTCAGATAATGGACCCGGACAAGCGCAAGGCCCCGGCTTTTCGCCAGCAGATGACACAAACACTCATGGAACTCAAAAAAACCTATATAAAGGAGTACCTGTCACTTCACGCCAGGTCTCGTCTCGGTATTAATGACGACAAAAAGAAAACTCAGTTAATGAATGACGAACGTTTAAGCACCCTTCAGGATCTATCAACCATCGATCTAATGCCAAGCGCTCATTTGATTGATTTTCGAAATCGCATCGCGGAATTAACACCCTGTTACAAGTTGACAGAACGGGATTTGCAGAATTCGCCCGTCTGCCCGTACTGTTCATATAAACCTGGTGTTGAACAAATAAAGGTGCCTGCTGCCACGATTCTAAATCAAATGGATGACGAACTCGACAACCTTCTTTCCACCTGGACTCAGACCCTTCTGGCAAACCTGGAAGACCCCACAACGAAGAATGACCTGAAACTACTTAAACCGGAAGACAGAAAGCTTTTAGATACATTTATCAAGACGCGAACCCTGCCGGATGACCTCGGACATGATTTTATCAACGCTGTGCGAGAAGTTCTCTCAGGTCTTATGAAGGTCGAAGTAAAGATCGACAAACTGAGATCGGCGCTTCTGAAAGGTGGAGCGCCTGCGACACCGGAAGAGTTGAAGAAGCGCTTTGGTGAATATTTAGCAGACCTTACCAGGGGTAAAGATCCCGGCAAGGTTAGAATTGTTTTGGAATAAAAAATATGAATTTACAGGAATTGACAAAGCTTGTGCCCGGGGGAGAGTCAGACCGCCTTGAATTCAAGCGATCAACAGGACAGCGTTCCAGCGCCATGAAAACCGTTTGTGCGATGCTGAATGGCCTCGGCGGCTTTGTCCTTTTCGGTGTAAACAATCAGGGTAATATTATTGGTCAACAAATTTCCAACAGGACTTTGGAAGATATTGCTGCTGAACTTCGGCGGATTGAACCACCAGCTTTTCCGGATATTGAAACGGTTACACTGGAAACAGGCAAGGCAGTCATTGCTTTGATGGTTCCTGGCCGAGGCGGGCTCTATACGTATGATGGTCGCCCATATATACGTAGTGGACCCACAACCAGTGTTATGCCTCGGGCAGAATATGAACGCAGGTTGATCGAACGACTTCATGCCACACACCGGTGGGAAAATGAGCCGGTTGCGGAAGGGATAACAATTGCTGACCTTGATGAAGAGGAAGTCCAGATAACTGTGGATAACGCCATTCGGCTGGGACGTTTGGAAGCCACTGACCGGCGTGATACGGCATCTATTCTCCGTGGTTTGGAGCTGATCCGCGAAGGCAAGCTCCTGAACGCTGCCGTGGTACTCTATGGCAAGAGTGACCAACTTAAGACACTTTATTCGCAGATGGGTATTCGTCTGGCTCGCTTCCGTGGGAAAAACCGTCTGGCTGATTTTGCCGACAACCGTCAGTATTGGGGACACGCCTTCGCACTCCTGCGCAGGGCTGAATCCTTTCTGATGGATCATGTCCCCATTGCCGGGCGGGTTGTACCTGGTAAGATGATTCGCGAAGATCAGCCGTGGTATCCACCACGCGCCACCAGAGAAGCCCTGGCCAATGCTCTGTGCCACCGTGATTACACCATACCGGGCGCCGCCGTGGCGGTCGCTATGTACGACGATCATCTGGAGATCACCAATCCCGGCGCCCTGCAATTTGGTATCACGCCCGAAAAACTGACCAAACCTCATGAATCCAAACCGTGGAACCCTATTATTGCCAATGTGTTCTACCGGGCAGGCATCATTGAGCGCTGGGGCACCGGCACGCTGAATATTATTGATTGGTGTACGGAAAACGGCAACCCGACACCCGCTTGGCAGGAACAGGCAGGTTCCGTATATGTGACCTTCCTGCCCGCAGCTCTGCCTGACATGCAGCGAGACACTGAAGAAGTCATCCCGACAAGTACCCGACAAGTACCCGACAAGTCCACGGCAAGTACCCGACAAGTGACTCCGCAAGAGGTGGCTGTGTTGGAAGTAGCCAGAAATCCAGCAACCAGAGCCGAGTTACAACAAAGTGCGGGACTACGGGACCGTGAGTACTTTGTCAACACCTTCCTGAATCCGCTACTTGATGCCGGTTTGTTGGAAATGACCATTCCTGACAAGCCCCGCAGCAGTAAACAGCGATATAGGCTAACCGAAAAAGGACGTAAATTTTTGCAAGAGTTTAGTGATTTCCAAAACGAGGAAAATGAAATAGGTTGACCGAGATTAGAATTGAAATGCTCACGATGAAAATTTTTTGAGCTAAGGAATAGAAATGGCCAGTAAAAGAAGAAAGGTAATTCCCACAAAACACCTGTTTCGTGATCCCTCTGGGCAGGGAGAATTTTTTGAAAAATCCCTGGAGGAAAAGCTTGAAGCCAAAGCCAATACGCCGGTTGAATGCCTCGGCATGACCTTCGAGAACGACGATAAACGTCGGGAGTATTTCCTGGAGAAGCTTCGCGAGAAGCTCAATGACCCCGAGTTCCGCAAGATCGAAGGATTTCCGATTGGTGAGGACGAGGACATCCTGGCCTTGTCCGATCCGCCATATTACACTGCATGCCCGAATCCGTTTATGGGGGATTTCATCAAGCAGTATGGAAAAGCGTATGCCCCAGTTAACGATGATTATCATCGTGAGCCCTTTGCTGCAGATGTGAGCGAGGGGAAAAGTGACCCGATCTATAATGCCCACTCCTACCATACAAAGGTGCCGCACAAGGCGATTATGCGTTACATCCTGCATTACACCGAGCCGAGTGATGTGGTCTTCGATGGATTTTGCGGGACCGGAATGACGGGTGTTGCGGCCCAAATGTGTGGTGACAGGGCAACTGTAGAATCGCTCGGTTACCAGGTGAAACCCGATGGGACGATTTTCAGCCAGGAAACAGATGAAAATGGCAAGAATACATGGGTGCCATTTTCAAAACTTGGGGCAAGAATAGCGGTTTTAAATGACCTTTCCCCGGCAGCGACCTTTATTGCTTACAATTACAACACGCCTGTCGATGTTTCTACTTTTGAACGGGAAGGAAAACGCATTCTTAAAGAGTTCGAGAATAAAACGAAGTGGATGTGGGAGACTATCCACTCAGATGGAAAAACTATCGGAAAAATCAATTACATAGTTTGGTCTGACGTTTATTCTTGTGCAGAGTGCGCAGGAGAATTTGTGTATTACGACCATGCGTTTGTTAAAAAAGGGAGAAAAGTTCAATTTACCCCAGAGTTCTATTGTCCTCACTGTAAATGTTTAATTTCAAAGAGCCCATCAAAGAACTCGGCTGCCCAGAAGCCTGATAGGGTTTGGAACACGGAATTTGATGGCTTAATAAACACGGTGTTAAAAAAGACAAGACAAGTACCTGTCATTATCAACTATAGCATAGGCACCAAAAGATATGTGAGAAGAGTGGATTCCAAAGATCTCGCAGTAATTAAAAAAGTTATAGGTCTCAATTTTGACGCACAATTTATACCAGTTGCTGAACTTGAAGAGGGTGACAAGACAGGTGATCCATTTGGCGCTGGAGTAAAGTTTGTTCACCAGTTTTATATACATAGAATACTTCAAGCTCTTTCACAATTCGTACAACAAGCGGGCAATAATCCGCAGTTTTTGTTCTTGCTTGGAAGCGCTTTGCCAAAACTAACGATTATGAACAGGTACATGCCTCAACATGGGGGCAGAGCTCTTGTTGGACCCATGGCCAATACACTTTACGTGCCTCCAGTAAGTGTTGAGAATAATGTAATCGATCAATTGTGGTTTCAATTCAAGAAAATTGTCAAAGCCCTAAATTCACTGAAGGGTAGTTTGATATCGACACAGGCCGCACAGCAGATACACGTGCCTGATAATTCTGCTGACTATATGTTCCTTGATCCTCCATTTGGAGCAAACATTATGTACTCCGAGCTAAGCTTTATCAGGGAAGCTTGGCTGAAAATCTTTACAAATTCGGTACCAGAAGCGATTGAAAACAAAACGCAAAAGAAAACAATTGATGGATATAGGATGCTGATGACCCAGTGTTTCAAGGAAGCATATAGAATACTAAAACCAGGACGATGGATGACGGTTGAGTTTTCAAACACCAAGTCATCTGTGTGGAATAGCATTCAAAATGCTCTTTCGGAAGCAGGTTTCATTGTGGCATCTGTTGCTGCTCTTGACAAAACAAGAGGCGGACTACATGCCATGATAGGACCAACTGCAGTAAAACAAGATCTGGTTATTTCAGCCTACAAACCCAACGGAGGATTTGAAGAACGATTCCTGAACGAAGCGACCACCGAAGAAGGCGTTTGGGATTTTGTGCGCACCCACCTGAAATATCTGCCTGTTATCAAAAAACAAGGCCGTGAACTTGCTCCTGTGCCCGAACGTGACCCTCGTATTCTCTTCGATCAGATGGTGGCGTATTACGTCCGTAAAGGATATCCGGTTCCCATATCCAGCCAGGAATTTCAACTGGGATTAGTTCAACGTTTTCCTGAACGCGATGGTATGTATTTCCTGCCCGATCAGGCGGCAGAATATGACAAGAAGCGCATGACTGTAAAGGAGGTGCTGCAACTCCAGCTTTTCGTTTCCGACGAGGCATCGGCCATCCAATGGCTCAAGCAGCAGCTAACCAAGAAGCCGCAGACCTTTCAGGATATTAATCCACTGTTTATGAAAGAGATCGGCGGCTGGCAGAAGCATGAAAAGGCGTTGGAATTGTCCGAACTCCTGAGAGAAAACTTCCTATGCTACGATGGCAAAGGTCCCGTGCCTGAACAGATTCATGCATGCCTCTCCAGCAACTGGAAGGACATGCGTAACCTTTCCAAGGACGACCCGACCCTGCGTGCCAAAGCCAAGGACCGCTGGTACGTCCCAGACCCGAACAAGGCCGGTGACTTGGAAAAGCTACGCGAAAGGACCCTGCTGCGCGAGTTCGAGGAATACCGAGAATCAAAGCAGAAACGCCTGAAGGTATTCCGCCTCGAAGCCGTCCGCGCCGGCTTCAAAAAAGCATGGCAGGAACGGCACTACCGGATAATTATCGACGTCGCTAAAAAGATACCTGATAATATCCTTCAGGAAGACCCCAAGCTCCTTATGTGGTATGACCAGGCGCTGACGCGCACAGGGGAGGACGGCTAAGGGTGTGGGTTTACGTGATACCTCATTTTACTACGTTTCTGGCGAATCTTGAGCTCACTCAAAGTCAACGGGATGACGCCATGACGAAAGTAGAGAATGTCGGTAGATGTCTGCATGCAAAATACTACCAAGGCTCGTATGACCCTGGGAATGTAGTGGTTGTTGGTTCTTATGGAAAGAGGACAGCCGTAAGACCACCATCAGATATCGACATGTTTTATCTGCTCCCTGTTTCTGAGTATTACAGGATCAATCAGGTCTTGGGAAATGGTCAATCTCAGCTACTTCAAGAGGTTAAGCGGTCCTTGGCTGATACCTTTCCCCGTACCGATCTGAGTGCTGACGGTCAAGTAGTGAAAGCCCCGTTTTCTTCTTACTCCGTCGAAGTTGTCCCCTCGTTTCGGTGCGATGATGGTACTTACATTACATGTCATACAGATAGTGGGGGGTCTTGGAGATCCAGTAATCCCGTAGCGGAATATCGTGCGATTACTGACGTGGATACTATCTACGACCATAAAGCCACTCACCTTATAAAAATGCTAAAAGCATGGAAGCGCAACTGCAATGTTCCTCTGAAATCTATTGCCTTAGAGATTGCAGCGTGTTCGTTCGTGTACCAATGGCCGCACAATAAGCAGTCAATTTTTTGGTACGACTGGATGATAAGGGATTTTTTCGCATTCCTATATTACTACCGAAATGGCACAGCAAAAATCCCTGGTATTCAAGAGGATATCTCTTTAGGAGATTATTGGTTATCAAAATGTGAGTCGGCTTATTCAAGGGCTGTCAAGGCCTGTGATTACGAACATGACGATTTTGGTGTGCTGGCCGAAGATGAATGGAAGAAAATCTTTGGCGACCAGTTCCAACGAGTGACCTGAAAGGAACGTGAGCATGAATACAAGTAAAAACACGCATGAGTACGAAAAGCTCCTGGGCGTAGTTCGTGAACTGTATGGAAGAGTTGCATGGACTCATAAAACCCACGAAAAGGACAGAGAAATTTGGAGCGATAAGGTGTGCCGGGTGCGCTGGGTAAATGTTGTTCTAATTGGCATTACAACGCTTCTGGCAACAGCGGGGGCAATCACAAATAGCCAAACTGTGTTTATTGTTGCCAGCGTATTCGGTGCAATAAGCACGGCGTTTGTTGTGTATCAATTGAGCTTCAATCCCGAAAAACTGGAGTCAGAACATCGAAGAGCAGCAAAAAGACTCCTATATTTGAGGGATCGCTATTTGATACTGATCCCCAAAATCATGTCTGTTAATGCTCCAATCAAGCAATTGCAGGAAGAGCTTGAATCTATTCATCGCGAAGTATCTCTCGTTTATGAATATGCACCTGATTCATCGTCCAAGGCATATTCAGAGGCAAGTAAAGCGTTAAAGAAAGAGGAGGAACTCACTTTTTCTCGAGAAGAAATAGATATGTTGCTCCCCGAGGCTTTGCGTTTGACAGCACCGGATTCGTCAAGCATTGAAGGAGAGGCCAAGGATTGATGCAAATAGCTGGCACTACAGCCCCGACCACGGGCAGCTTTGTCAGGTTATAGAAATCCAGACTCTCTGTGGCGATACGACCTGCTGTCACTGTCAGAACGGCTAAAATCACTTATGTCGTTGCCACATGGCCCGCAAGATACACAGCTTTTTTAAGTGGAACGATCAAGTGATTACAAGGACTGAGCAAAAATGAGCAAAAAATCCATACAATCGTTTGGTCCGGCATATGAATTTGAGGAACCTAATCAAAGCGTTGTGCTGGCCAAAGACAATGTTGTTATTGAGATAGATAGCACCACATACACGGGTAACGGTGAGGTACGGCTTGATCTGCTGCCGCGTGCAAATATCCATGTTTACGGTGATTTTCAAGGGATACCTTCAACCGTTGCACTGAACTGCATGTTTGACCATAAGAAAATCTCTTCATTATCGTTTGGCGGAATGGCTATTCCAGGATTTCGTCTTGATATCGGAGGAGACGCTGATCAGCAAACTATGACATTGAAGTGGTCTCCGAAATCTGAACCGATTGTGGGGATCGGCAATGACTCGACAACAATGCAGCGGCTTGTTTTTCACCTGTTCAACTTCAAGAATATTCTCGGTACTGTGAATTTAGGAGCTAACGATTGGCAAGTAGATCTGAAGCCTTTGACGGAAACAAGTGGTCGATTCAAGAAACTGAAAGCTGAAGGTGGGTACGCGCTGACGCATATTGGTTGCCTTCGGAAAACAGATGGGTCAAATTTTTCAGGCAAGGAAGCTGCTGAGAAGCTTCATGCCCTACGGTTCTTCACCTCCTTTGCCAAAGGTATCTGGTGCGAACCGGTTTGTGCGGTTGGTTTTGACAAGTCAAACAACCGTGTCTGGGCATTATGGTCCTCACCAAGAGAGCCCTGGCATTCTCCAATGTCGTGGTTCGACCCGCATCATTGTGAACAGCTCGCAAATCTTTTTTCTGGCTTCATGATGCGCTGGGACGACGAAAATTGGCGCAATGCCTTGCGTGAAGTCATCTATTGGTACTTGAATGCAAACCATGCGCCCAGGGGGATTGATGCAGGTATCATCCTGACCCAAGCGGCTATAGAACGTCTTTCCTATGAGTATGCCGTCAAAGATAAAAAGCTAATTGAGGCGAAAGGGTTTAAGGACCTGCGAGCTTCTGACAAGTTCAGACTCTTGTTTTCTTCTTTGAATATTTCGATTGATATTTCCAGCGATGTTCCTGAGCTGGAAAAGATAGCAAAGCAGTTCAAGTGGCTGGATGCGCCCCATGCGATAACAGAGGTTCGTAACTCGTTAGTACATCCCGAACACAAGCAACGTGGCCAGTTTAGATCTGCTATTTATGAGACGTGGAATCTGGGGCTTTGGTATTTGGAGCTATCACTGCTTCGGATATGTGGTTACTCGACCATATACAGCAATCGTCTGGTTTCAAAATGGTTGGGACAGGTTGAGGACGTTCCATGGAAGAAGTAGGTAAATGGCAATACAGTACGATTCATGACTGTGCTTGCAAGGTCATTGAAACCCAGAAGTTGTGGGGTGATACAACCTGCCGTGTCTGGCTGCCCGGTTCAGACTCGGTGGTGCGTATTCCGGCTTCCAATCTCAGGCCGCTTGAAGATGCTGCCACCTATTCGCCAACCGGAATTGCCTACGTTGCTGCTGCCGCGCGAGTAGCTGATGCTTTCTCACATGATGTCCTAATGGCTCCTATTGAATCTTCTGTTATTCCTTTGCCACATCAAATCCAGGCGCTATCCAGAGCCATATCGAATAACCGGATCAGGTACCTGCTCGCTGATGAGGTGGGTTTAGGAAAAACCATTGAGGCCGGGCTTATCATGAGGGAATTAAAAATCCGCGGTCTGGCAAAGCGTGTTCTTGTTGTAGCACCTAAGGGGTTAGTCACTCAGTGGATCAGCGAGATGCGGTTTCACTTCAATGAGGATTTCCAGCTTATTTTTCCCGAGGATTTGAAGACATTGAAACGCATTTCTCCTTTTGGACGTACTAAATCTGCCCTATACTCATCACTCGATACAGACCAGGGCGATTCTTCCAATCCCTGGCAACTCTTCCGGCAGGTCATTGTGCCCATAGATTCCTTTAAACCTTTGGCTAAACGACGGGGTAAAACAAAAGAAGATGTGGAAGAATATAACAGGGAGAGGTTTGAAAATCTGATTGCTGCCGGATGGGATCTTATTATTGTGGATGAGGCTCATCGTTTGGGTGGCAGTACCGATCAAGTTGCACGCCATAAACTCGGACAGGGGCTTGCGGAGGCCTCACCCTATCTTTTGCTTCTTACTGCCACACCACATCAGGGAAAAACCGACGCCTTCCATCGATTAATTTCATTGCTCGATTCCCAGGCTTTTCCGGACGTTGAAAGTATATCAAGGGACAGGATCAAGCCATATGTTATTCGCACCGAGAAGCGTCGCGCCATTAATGCGCAGGGTAAGCCTCTTTTTACGCCCCGAAAAACGCAGCTTGTGCCAATTTCCTGGAAAGATAATCACTCCAGCGATGGTTTTGCGGCGGACAGGTACCAAAGGCAGAGAATTCTCTACGATGCCGTTACGGAATATGTCAGGTATGGATACAATCAGTCAAAACTGGAAAAGAAGACCTATATTGGCTTTTTAATGTTACTCATGCAAAGACTGGTAACATCAAGTACCAGCGCCATTCGAACTACACTGGAGCGTCGACTGGAAGCGCTCCGGATGCCTGGGGAACAACTCTCTTTGTTTCCTGATTATTCAGACGAGGAATGGACGGATCTCGATGGCCAGGAACAGATGGAGACCTTTCTTGGCGCCCGTCTGAAGGCATTGAAAAACGAAAGAGCGGAAGTAGAATTGCTTCTTGAAGTATCCAAGCGTACGGAAGAAGCTGGGACGGATGTCAAGGCAGAGGCTCTTCTTGACTGGATATACCGCCTGCAGCAAGAAGAAGGAGACTCAAAATTCAAGACACTGATTTTTACAGAGTTTGTGCCAACCCAGGAAATGCTGCGGGTTTTTCTAACCCAGCGAGGGTTTTCCGTAGTGTGCCTGAACGGTTCAATGAGCATGGAAGAACGGATGTCTGTTCAGGATGCCTTTGCTAAAGACTCCAGAATTTTGATATCAACCGATGCTGGCGGTGAAGGGCTGAATCTCCAGTTTTGCCATGTGGTGATCAACTATGACATTCCATGGAATCCTATGCGTCTCGAACAGAGGATCGGCCGGGTGGATCGTATAGGCCAGAAACATAAGGTGCGCGCCATAAATTTTGTCCTTGAGGATACAGTGGAATACCGGGTCCGGGAAGTATTGGAACAGAAGCTTTCTGTCATCCTTGAGGACTTCGGTGTTGATAAAACAGGGGATGTTCTCGATTCTGCACAGGCAGGTCAGATATTTGATGATCTGTATATCGGGTCTATTCTTGATCCAAAATCTATAGAAACTAATGTAGAAAAGTACCTTAATCAAATTCGCCAGCAGGCACAAGCCAGCCGTGAAAATATTTCCGTGTTGGGCGAGATGGAAGACCTCAATCCAGGAGAGGCCCACAAGGTGATGACCCATCCTTTACCTCATTGGGTTGAACGTATGTGTGTCAGCTACCTTGAAGCTAATGGTGGAAAGGCGGAACGCAGCGGAAACGTTTGGAATCTCACATGGCCGGATGGTGAAGATCTCCATAATGTGGTATTTACGGGGCAGGATGCAGAACTCAGTCCTTCAGCCCGGCGTCTGACTTTAGAAAATCACCGAATCCGCGGATTGACAATGAGGCTGCCTCGTTTTGCACCCGGTCAGCCTATACCATGCATTGAGTTTCCTGATTTGCCTTCAGATGTATATGGCCTTTGGTCTTTATGGCAAATTTCACTCCATTCATCAGATTGGAAACATCAACGGGTAATTCCTCTTTTTATCCATGATGATGGGAGAATATTAGGTCCCACTGCTCGATTTATATGGGAACAATTGCTTTCAGTGAATCTTACAGTAAAAGGGCGTATCGAAGGCTCCGATGCCAAACTTTCATTTGTACGTGTAAGAAAAGCTTTAGATGTGGAGGGCAGATCTGTTTACGATGAACTTTTACAGATACACGACAAGAGTATCAGAAATGATCGTGAAAAAGGTGAGTACGCTTTTTCAGCACGAATGCAGGGCATAAAACGAATAGGTCTTAAGGCGGTACGTAATTTCAGGATTTCTCAGCTTGAACAAGAGGAGCGGAAATGGCGAAAGAAGCTTGAGGAACAAAGCAAGGTCATTCCCGATATGGTGCCGCTGATTATCATTCGCGTGGGTAGTGAGAAAAAGAATGGCTGAATGGCGAGAACAAATACTAAAAGAATTCACTCCCCAGGTCGCCCGTCTTACCCTTGTGGCAGATCCTGATGGCTTGCTCACGGAAGAGGGGGTTATTCAGGGACTTCGGGAACGGGGCTTTGAACTTATCACTTTTGAAGATCCAATAGCATTCCGTTTCGCATATGAATCAAGATACCGATCACTTTGGGATCGCGGAGGGCTTACAGAGCTGGTTGTTGTTTTAAGGGCGGAGATGCAGGATTTAGGCTCGCTTCCCTACGATCTCTTGCAGGCCGGGCAGAAGCTCTCTTTCAACCTGGGCGATTTATTCCCGAATCTAAGCTATCCTGTCATCGAAGCGATGGATCGTGCTGATTTAGACGCTCTTTACCGCGCCCAGTTTCAGTATAAACCGGATAAATTAGGCGATAATGCTACAAAAGATTTTGTTCTGCTCCATGTATTTGAAATCGCCCCGAAACTTATCAGACGTCCGGCGGATCTGCTTAAGGTTTTATTGCGCAGCCATTTCAGGAATCAACGCATACCTTTCATTTTGGATGAACGCTTTATCCAGGTTGTCCGGTCCGCCTCAAGCGAATTTGAGAATTGGCCTTTGGAAGAAATTGTCTCCGACAGGAATGCATTTTTTACATTCTTGCAAGAACGATGGCCTGTTTTTCTCAATCGAGTAGTTGGTAAGAGTTATGAAGAAATAAGTGACGAAAAGCATCCTTATAATCTTAAATTTGAGGGTCCTCTCAATCTTCCTTTTGACCATGACGATGTCCGGATATATATTGATAATCTTTTTATTGAAGGTCTTTTGCACCCCGTCTCGCATCCTCACACAGATAAACTTAATAAAACATGGGTATCGGCTGGACTTAAGTTAGATCTGGAAGGCGATCGCATACGTCGGCTGGAAGGTCTGATAAAGAATGTTGACTCTTCTCTGCCACCGCCAGATGCCAGACACCAGGATTGGCTCGCCTTCGCCCAACGATGGGCAGAGCTGACCGTTCTTTTTACTGAAGTTGGCGAATCATCTTCCACTGAAATATTACAACGTATAGGAGATATTCAAAAAAAGGTGGGAAGAACGTTTTTTGCGTGGTTACAGCAACGGTTCGCAGGACTGCACAACCAACCATCTGTTCCACCTGTAATGGTGCACCATATTCCTCGGGCCATGGCTCGCCAGATTGAAAAATCCAATCAAGAAAAAATTGCCCTTATAGTGATAGATGGATTGTCTGTTGATCAGTGGGTAGTGTTGAGGGAAGCGCTTGGTGAACAACGACCCGGGCTTCAATTTCGAGAGAGTGCGGTTTTTGGGTGGATTCCAACTATCACCTCGGTGTCAAGACAGGCGCTCTTTGCAGGGAAATTACCCCTCTATTTTCCCGCAAGCATTAATACTACAGCCAAAGAATCTTCGCTCTGGGCTCAGTTCTGGCAGGACAGGGGCTTGTCCCGTGCCCAGGTAACTTACGCAAGAGGATTAGGCGATGGAAGCGTTGATGAACTTAAAGAATTACTGGAGCACTCGCAGGTATGTGTGGCGGGACTTGTTATCGACAAAGTCGATAAGATTATGCATGGCATGGAGCTTGGAACGGCCGGGATGCACAACCAGGTACGCCAGTGGGCAGTTCAGGGCTATATGTCCAATCTTATTGACCTTTTGCATAATCTTTATTTTAATGTTTGGCTAACATCAGATCACGGAAACATTGAGGCAGAAGGATGTGGCCGGCCGGCAGAGGGCGCGGTTGCAGACCTGAAGGGAGAGCGTGTTCGAGTCTATCCGGACCATGCGCTGAGATCCAAAGTTAAGGAAAGATTTTCTGAGGCTATTGAATGGCCGTCCATTGGGCTTCCTGAGAATTATCTGCCACTTTTGGCCAACGGGCGCTCTGCCTTTATCCAGGAAGGAAAACGAACAGTGACACATGGCGGAGTCTCCATTGAAGAGGTGGTGGTTCCGCTTATTCAAATTGAGGCAGATACTGCTGAAGAATCGATACAGAGACAGGAGTGAACGTAAGTATGCAAATTGGTTTCAGTCAGCGCATCCAGTTAGAGTGGCTTGAACAAACAGCCCAGCTTTTCCTTGGGGGAAGCAGCAAATCACAAACAGAAATGGCCTTGCAGGATATACTGCGTGATAGACTTGCTGTCGGAAGTAACGCCCGGAGAAACAGTAGAGAAAAAGCTATTACGATTCTCATGAAAATTTGGGTAACTGTGCCCAAGCATCTGGAACCCTTCCGGGATGATGCTGTAAATCTTCTGAAACAGTTACCTGAAAGCAGCCATCTTCCAATCCATTGGGGAATGTCCATGTCAGCCTACCCGTTTTTTGGGGTCATTGCCGAGGCAGTTGGTCGATTGTTCAGACTGCAAAGTGAAATCGCGTCATCCCAGATTCAACGACGTCTCAGAGAGGAACTGGGAGAGAGAGAAACTGTAGCCCGGTCCGCCAGACGTATTCTCAGATGTTTTGTAGATTGGGGTGTATTGCAGGACACGGGGCAAAAGGGAATTTATCGAGCGGCACCACAGCTACCAGTTAAAGATAAAAGATTGAAGAGTTGGCTTATTGAAGCAGCATTGATTTCATGCGGATTCAATTCCCTGCCCCTTAGAAACGTCTTCGAAAAGCCAGCATTCTTTCCCTTTAAGATCAAACAGATAACATCAAGGGAACTGGAAAGTAACTCCCGATTGGATTTTTTCAGACAGGGACTCGATGAGGATATGGTGACCCTGAAAAATGATAAGAGCCTGATGAAGACAAGTTGATTATGGAAGGATTAACAATTTGTATGCAGAGTCAGCCATGAAAACCTGCAAAAGATGTTTCAGGTAATTTGAGGAATCTGAGGTTGATGTTGTGGATGTCAGCCCTGCAATGGAGTTGGCGGATATCTGTTTCCGGGACATCGGCGTTGAGGATATCAATAATCTTTGCCCGGAATGCAGGGAGGAGTCTGGGGTCATGAATCTGCTGGGTTTTGAACAATAAGGAAATTAATAAAGGTAGAGCCACCGCTGGTTCTACCTTTATTGTTCCAGAACGGTTGATGATTACTGATTTAATGTTGCATAGATGGGTTGTCAGAAAATCAACATTTCAGTAAGAAGAAAAGACCACCTCCTGCTGAAAAAATCACGCTCAAAAATATGCACGTTTCAACCCGTTATCATTGATCCGGACCGACCACCCAAACTCTCGCTTTGTATTTGAATGAGAGAGTGTGGTTCCTGAAAATATGACATACGCCAGACCTTGTCTCCACCTACAAGTTATCAGAATCGTTTCAGGGAAAAATCAATTAGTACCGCTTGAAAGTCTCACCGTAATATTCCTTGACAAGATATCATAAGGGAGTTAGTGATTTATCGTATCATATCGATCTTGACTGTATTATATGCGCCTGTGAACAGTTGTAATAACCACGGAGGGGATTATGGTCTGATCATTTAAAGCTCTGTTTCTCAAAATGAGAGATAGGGCTTTTTTTGTGAACACCTCAGATTAATAATCCGATCACCTTAACAGGGAAGGGGTTGTTATACAGAAACTGTATAACAACCCCTCATAAAGGGAAGCGTTCTTAATATCTGTATGACAATGGCTTACGATCGTATCTAACATAAGGAGGTACTCAAACATGGCAACATTACCAAGCTCTGGTTGGTCAAACGCAAAAGGAACAGGTGATAAGAATTGTCCATGCGGAACATGGAAAGCTCATTGGTTGAAGCATTCCGGAAAATCCTGGCCCTCAACTTGTTCTGTTGTTGGATGCTCAAATGTGCCGACACTAGGTGCGCACGTAAAGAACTCAGCTGTAACCGGAAATCGGATCACACCAATGTGCGATGATTGCAATCAACGAACAGATACTTTTAGTCTGAGCGGGACATTGACGAACGCTAACACAAATAGTTAGGTCCACGTATACGACATGACAGCGGATAACATGCTTTTTCAGCGGAACGCAAAAAGCTGCGCCCGCTGAAAAGCGGCGTTATAAGGATAAAATATGAGAGAAGAATTGTCTGCATTGCAACATGATATTTGGTCTCATTGGATGAAATATTTATTTTCAGTATATCGAAGGGGGAATGGCGACGCCTTGATTATCCCTGCCGATAAGGTTCAGCGTTGGTCCAAACAAATGAATACACCTTATTCAGAATTGGCTGAGGATGAAAAGAAAAGCGACAGAGAACAGGCTGATAAGGTGATAGACCTTATAACCCATCATTCAAGCAAAGGAGCCAATAAATGCAATTTTGAAAAGTGCGGGATAGATTACTAAACATACTTGATTCCTGCTTAACTTAACCATTATGCACTTTAACAATCTTCATACAAGGAGAATAAAAAATGGCAGATCCAAGAGCGTTTGTAAGTTTTGATTATGATCACGATGATACTCAAAAAGTCTTATTTGTCGGTCAGGCAAAAAACTCAAAAACCCCTTTTTCGATACAAGATTGGTCAGCAAAATCTTCAATGGCACAATCTACATGGGAGGCGATAGTCAAAGAAAAAATAAACAAGTGCAATATGGTTATTGTTCTGTCAGGAAAATCTATGGCCAGCGCAACTGGCGTTGCAAAAGAAATAGCGATGGCCAAAGAACAAGACGTACCGGTATTTGGTGTCTATGTTAATGGTGCAAATTCATCAAGTAACCTCCCGACTGGCCTACAACGTAACCGAACTATTGCATGGGATTGGGGTGAAATTGCGAGTGCAATAGATCAAATGATTGGCGAGGGAAAAAACAAATGAAAAAAGCATTGATTGTTGGAATTAATGACTATCCTTCATCGCCGCTTTGCGGTTGTGTTAATGATGCCAATTCGATAGGAACTATTCTTGAGTCAAACGGTGATGGCTCCCCCAATTTTGGATTACGAATGATAACATGCCCAAGTACAAATATCACTAGATCTGTTTTACGCGAAGCAATAGAACAATTGTTCGAAGGTGACTCAGTTATGGCACTTCTGTACTTCTCAGGTCATGGGTATATAAAAAGTACAGGTGGTTACTTAGTCACTACTGATGCAAAAAAATACGATGAAGGGGTATCAATGGATGATGTTCTTTCTTTGGCAAATAAGTCAAAGGCAAAAAATAAGGTTATCCTATTGGATTGCTGTCACTCCGGTGCAATGGGTACTCCTAGTCATTCAGGAAACAGTACAGCACAATTGTCAGAGGGCATGTCTGTCCTAACTGCGAGTCGAGATAGCGAGTTGGCAATAGAAAAAAATGGGGCTGGTGTATTTACATCATTATTGATTGATGCACTCAAGGGTGGAGCCGCCGACATTCGAGGTAACATTACTCCAGGGTCATTGTACGCCTATGTAGATGAAGCGCTTGGAGCTTGGGATCAACGACCAATATTTAAAACTAATGTCACAAGCTTTTCTCCATTACGAATAATACCACCCAAGGTGCCATTCGAAACTCTGCGTAAAATCACCAAATACTTCCCAACACCAGAAGCTGAGCATTCACTCAACCCTACTTACGAAGATAGTGAACCAAATGCAGATCCAGAAAACGTAAAAATCTTTAAAGACTTACAGAAATTTCAAAGTGTTGGGTTGGTTATTCCGATCAATGAAGAATTTATGTACTTTGCAGCCAAAAATTCGACATCTTGCAGATTAACCGCTCTTGGCTACCAATATTGGCGCTTAGTGAATGAGAAAAAACTTTAGATTGCATAACAATGCTAATTCAGCCGATGCAAAAAGCCGCGCGGCTTTTTGCGTTACTGATTTGATCAGCGACAATTAGAATTCCCGGTTAACGACAATTAAAATTCCCGTTTCAAAGATAATGCTGTGCTATCTTTTTTCCTTTTGTAAGGAGGGTAAGAGATGGTTACAGACAGACAAGTCAGGAGGTTGATGCAATTGATGGAGACGGGAGAGAAATTGATGGTAGCGGCATTAAAGACTGGAATGGATGAGAAGACGGCACGTAAGGACATTCGGACAGGAAAGCTTCCGAGTGAAGTAAAAGAGTCACACACATGGCGGACGCGTAAAGATCCCTTTGAGGAGGTTTGGGATGAAGTTCTGGAGAAGTTGGAGGTTTTTCCGAATCTGGAGGCGAAGACCCTGTTTGATGCCTTGCAGCGTAAATATCCGGGGCGATTTTCCGATGGTCAGTTGCGGACATTACAACGGCATGTGAAAATGTGGCGTGCCCTTGAAGGACCGGGCAATGAGGTATTTTTTCCCCAGGAGCATCATCCTGGTGTTATTGGCGCTTCGGACTTTACTCGAATGGGACAACTTGGGATTACGATACAAGGTCAGCCATTTGATCATATGTTGTATCATTTTGTTTTGACCTACTCTAATTGGGAGACGGGGAACATATGTTTTTCAGAGAGTTACGAGAGTCTGAGTTTTGGTTTGCAGAGTGCTCTATGGAAACTGGGTGGTGTTCCCAGGAAACACAGGACGGATAGTTTGTCAGCGGCATTGAACAACTTAAGTAACCCCAGGGAATTTACACAGCGTTATGAGGGCTTGTTAAAATATTACAGGCTGGAAGGTGAAAAGATTCAAGCTGGGAAGGGGCACGAAAACGGAGATGTGGAACAGCGGCACCACCGTTTAAAAAGAGCCATAGACCAGGCTTTGATGTTACGAGGCAGTCGGGATTTTGAGAATCGTAAGGCCTATGAACGGTTTCTTGAGGATATGTTCAGACAGCTCAACAGTGGTCGCCATGAACGATTACGTGAAGAGATGAGAGTATTGCGGGCATTACCTGAGAAGAGGCTGGAAGACTGTAAGAAACTGGCTGTAAGCGTTGGGCCAAGCAGTACGATTCGAGTGCTGCACAATGTCTATTCAGTGCATAGCCGGTTAATTCGGGAAAAGGTTGAAGTCAGGGTATACGCAGAATATTTGGATGTCTGGTACGCACAGAAGCGGGTGGAGCGACTCCCGAGGCTTCGTGGAGAGGAAAAGCACCGCATAGATTACCGGCATATTATTGATTGGCTGGTGCGGAAGCCGGGTGCCTTTGCTAACTATCGTTATCGTGGCGATCTGTTTCCCACAAGCCGATTCAGGATAGCCTACGATATGCTCAAGGAACAAAGTCCTGTTCAGGCCGATAAGGAATACCTGAAGATACTGTACCTGGCGGCAAGGGAAACGGAAACCGGTGTGGACAATACGCTGAAGATGCTGATGGATTCGGAAAGGACGATCAGTGCAAAGGAAGTTACAAGAATAGTGCGGGAGGATCAACAACCAGAGGTGATAAAAGACCCCGTGATAGCCGAAGTCAACCTGCAGATATATGACGGGCTGTTTGAGGCTATGGCGGTGTCATTATGAGCGGACAGAAAATAAAGCAAGAAGTGGAACAATATTTGAGAGAGTTGCGCCTGTCTGCCGTTCGTGAATCTTATAAAGATATTGCAGAGAGTGCAGAAAAGGAAGAATCCGGTTACGTAGAATACCTTTTGGAATTGCTGAAGCAGGAATGTGAGGTGCGGGGACAGAAACGGATTGAGCACCGGTTGAGAGAATCCCGGTTACCCCTGGAGAAGAATCTGGAGTCTTTTGACTTGAAACGTTTTCCGAAAAAGTTATTACGACAGGTCAAGGTATTACAGGACGGTTCATTCCTGGACCGTAAGGAAAACATATTGGCATTTGGCAATCCCGGCAGCGGGAAGACACATTTATTATGCGCTCTCGGACAGGAACTGATTCGGCAGGATTACAGGGTATATTTTTCTCGGTGCAGTTTTCTGGTAGAGGAATTGCTTCGTGACAAAAGGGAACTGAAGCTTGACAGGAAGCTTAAGAAACTTGCAAAATACGACGCACTGATCCTCGATGACATTGGGTATGTTAAGCAGGATCGGGAGGAAATGGAGGTGCTTTTTACACTTTTGGCTCAACGTTATGAACGTGGAAGCGTGATGCTTACCAGCAACCTTCCTTTCTCGAAATGGGAAAGTATTTTCAAGGATCCGATGACAACTGCGGCAGCGATTGATCGACTGGTTCATCACAGTGTCATTCTTGAGCTGAACGTACCGAGTTATAGAATGGAACAGGCCAGACAACGTAAACAATGACGCGTTTGGAATACAGGGAGCAATTTATTTGGAGTCTTTTACTTACATGACATTTGTAACTTATGTTGACAAGAACTGACGGGAAAAATAATTGTCGTTAGAGGGAAATAATAGTTGACGTTCATCAAATGGCTGATGCTGACGTTCTTTATATCCCCACGGCTCGCCACGAATGGCCTTCTTGACTGTGTTGCGAGAATGACCTGTCATCCTCGACAGCTCGCTTACGTTTTTGCCATAAACCCGATGTGCTGTTCGTATCAACTCGTACTGATCCATTCCAAGCAACTCCTTTTCCTCCTATCTCAATGATTTATAATAAACCATCTTAACAGGAAATGAACTGCTCGGGGTGGTCAATTTTGGGTTAGCATAAACCCCTTTTGCTGGTCAATTTTAGGTTAGCACAACCAAGGAATCACAGGTAAGGGAAAGTAGATACTCCAGAAATATTGTTAAGTGGCTTCTTACCATAAACCTAACGCGCTTTTGAAATTTACGCTTAATTGGGTAATACACGATTTCCAACTCGAATAAACCCTTATAGATGCGTCAGAAATGCGAGGTGCCATTTCAGTAACACCTAATTTTTTTCTAAACAGATATATTGTATCATAGCAGTTCTTTACTGCTGGATAATTACTATTATAGGGTATCATTTTCGTCTGGATAAAACCTTTAGGTATTTGCTCATCTAACTGCTTAATATTAGCCAACCAAATATCCATTTCTCTGTGACCTTTAGGAAGAATCTTTCCTGTTTCTAAATCTTTGACCCAATTTTGAAAATCCGAGACAATGGAGGCATATAAATTATTTGATACAATTGTGAAATCAAGATCCGATTTCGTGTTGAATGGTCTTCCCCATTCATGTTTTGAAAGAGAATAACCTATACGTGCACTGCCTACAAGTGACACTTCTTTTGTCTCTACTTTTACTCCTTTTGCAATAAATACTCGAGCCTTTTCATATAACAAAGGACAATCTTTAAATGCGTATGGTATTCCCTCAGTGATCCATAATCTAATAATTCCAAATCGTTCATCATTCTTTGTATTGATGAATACAGTCTTAAGGTCGTCTGGGTCAGGGTACAATGCATGGAAATCTTTACCGTGTATTGAGAGCTGAAATGGGTTTACTAATGAATTCATATTAATCCCATCTGTAAACTTTGTTTCTAACTGTTTTCAAGAAGTTCATAATGTTAAACAAAAGATTCCCCTCCTTTGAATAATCATCAACAGGATTTCCTTGCCTCAAAAACCCGAAAAGTAATTTGCCCAGACCGACAATAGCATAACGTTCCCTATTATAATTAGTCGTCCCAGTTTTAATAAACGTATCGTGAATATCTCCTTTAAATTTCTGCTTTGCTATTTGCGTAAGGATCTCTAGACATTCATTCTTTATAGGATTGCTCGAATCTTGAATGAACTGATTATAATATGTTTGAACTAATTGGCCCGTTTCTGAGTTGTCAACACCAAAATGAGGGGAGGTCGAAGCAACATTTTCATGCGGCTCGAGTCAACTCAGGTTGACTTACTTGTTCACGGTTTCTCTTTAGCCGGTGCAGACGGGCAGAGTGTTTCCTTTTGGCTCTGGCCCTTAGAATCTCTTCAGCCTGGCCAGAATGCATCTGCTCCGGGGTTACATAGCCAATAGCGCCATGGTAGCGCTGTGTGTTATAGCTTATAATAAATTGTCGTATAATCTCCTTAATCTGATCAAAGCTGATGTAATCCTTATATCGTAAGCAGTCGTATTTGAGGATGCGGAACCACGACTCAATCCATGCATTATCAGCAGGAGTCTTATACCGGGCAAAAAGCTGTTTGATGCCCAGATCTTTGAAAAACTGTTTGGCGCTTTTCCTGGCCATTTGTACGCCATGATCCGATAGAGCGGTTGGCATTTGAGGTGCTCCCATTACCTCAAGAAGCCCTTCATTGTCCAAAGCATGATCCCAGGCCTTTTTCATGGATTCAACTGTGGCATTGAAGCCAAGGTGCCACCCGACAATCTTTCGGCTATACACATCAATGATAGCAAACAGATACACAAATATCGGTCCCAGGGCAATGTAGGTCAGATCCCAGCTCCAGATCTCGTTAGGCCGGTCAGGCTTAACTTCTGGCTTCTCTTGCGGTGTTCTTGGTTTCCTCTGACGCTTTCCCATCAACTGCTCTTGTTTCATCACTCGATAGAAGCTGGAGGCGCTGGCTTCTACCTGGCCGGTTTCTGAGGCAGCCACCGAAAGTTGTCGGGGGGACAGATCCTCATAAGTGTCATCTTTTGCCAGCTTGATGATAATCCCCTTCTCCTCCGGTAGCAACCCGTGTGGAGCTTTTTCAGGACCGGGCTTCCCATCACCGTATCGCCCAGTTTCTTGGTACAGGCGTATCCAGCGTTGGTAGCGCTTCACGTCGAGCCTCAGCTTCTGGCAACAGAATTTGATGGTTACTGAATACTTCTGACAGACCCCGGCAATCAACTCTACCAGAGCTCCTTTGGTGTCTTCATTAACGTATTTCCCGTTAAGGTCACCATCTAAGCCGAGCGATCTTTTTTTTTGAGCAAGGCAAGCTCTGCCGCCTGCTCTAACACAGTGGCTTCAAGTCGTTCTTTTTCACCTTTGATCTGTTGATATTGATCGTAATCTACTTTGGGTTTCCTGCTTTTTCTGGCTTTAAAGGAGCCGATGGCAGCTTCTTCCACGCTCTTTCGGATTCGCGTGAGATCGCTTGCATGGATGCCCCAACGGCGCAATACTTCACTTACATTGCCATTTTCACTGGCTTTAGTCATGGTGGCTTCGAGAAAAATCTGGTACTTTTCTTCAGCTGATAAATGACGGCGTTTACGAACTACCTTCTCTTGTGATGTGTTCATAATACATTCCTCCAGGTTTTCTCGTAAGCCAAACCCGAGAAGATGTCAAGCCGCCGGTTGCGGTGCTTACTCCGGTCGCCCCAAAAAACTTGCTTGCACCTCAAACATCAAAGGGAATACAAACTCAGAAACATTATA
>Ga0268276_1001096_pt1 | contig 28345 bp, 26 predicted proteins | sample saktaG_4_FD_190145 | JGI IMG/M metagenome (GOLD analysis project Ga0268276, IMG submission 190145) | Saline water microbial communities from Sakinaw Lake, British Columbia, Canada - sak_2010_1_5_45m | ecosystem: Environmental > Aquatic > Non-marine Saline and Alkaline > Saline ...
AACCCCATATTTCGTCTCCAGGACTTTCTTCAAGAGCCTGAACGCAATTGCCGGTTCCGTGGTCGTGCCTGATTTGGAAATCACATTGATAGCAAATTCTTTGTTATTGACATAATCAATCAAATCAGCTAGATATGTTGAAGACATATTCTGTCCTGCATAGATTATTTCCAGTTTCTTCTTCTTTTCAAAATATGGTGATAGCGAATCTATCACTGTTTTGGTTCCAAGGTAAGATCCGCCTATCCCGATTACAATCAAAACTTTGGCTTGTTTTCTGATTTGTTTGGCAGCAATCTGAATTCTTACATATTCTTCCTTGTCATAATCCCTTGGCAAGTCGATCCAACCAAGAAATTCATGTCCCGGCCCCGTTTTTGAGTATAGCAGTCTCTGGGCGGCTTTGATTTCCTTTTGTATATTTGTCAATTCTTCCATGTTGATGTATTCAACGGCGTGGGATACATCAAGATGAATATTCTTTTCCATGTGGGCTTCCCCCTTTTTTCTTTATTTATTATACCACGATTTCGTTTTCATAAAAAGAAGATGTGTCTTAAGTCATGAAAAAAGGCGGCCTGAATTATTTGCCGCCTTTTTGGTATTTTTCAACCCATTTTGGTAACATGGTCTCAAATGGTTTGAATCCAACTGTGAGTTCTACTTCCACATATTTTTTTGTTTTTGCTTTATTTGCGCTTTTGAAGCTCAAACTCACTTTGTTGTCATCACTTATTTTGATGACCTTCAAATCTACCGTGTCGCCGACACTTACAAAGTCTTCAATACTTTTTACAAAACCATCGCTCATTTCAGAAATATGAATTAAGCCATCAACCTCATCATCAATTTTGACAAAGGCACCATATGTTTTGATTCCAGTAATCCGACCTTTGACGATGTCTCCGATCTTCATAATAACACCCCTCAAAGATTACTGAGGTAAGTATACCATATTTGGCTTTTTTTTGCAAAAAAAGGCGTGAGTTAATTCCGTCACACCAAGAAATATTTTATTCTGCGTAATTATGGGCAACAGAACTTGCTGCCGCCGCTGCGATTGCGCCGATGATATCATCTAAAAAAGTATGACACTTTCCCGAAAGTTTACCTTCTCTGTCGAGTTTTCCGATGATTCCTGGTTTTACTTTGTCGAGGTAGCCAAAATTGGTAAGTCCTATCGATCCATAAAGATTACAAATGGAAAGAACAAGGATCTCATCGATTCCGTACAATGGATTATCGGAATTGATCAGCGATTGCAAAGGCTCTGAAAGTTGTTCTCTTTCTGCAAGCCGGTCTAGTTCCACTCCTGTCAAGATCGCATTTTGAACTTCACGCTTTGCAAGGACTCTCAAGACTGCTTCTTGGCACATTTGCAGGGTTAGATCTTTTACATACTTGGTTTGAAGATCATAGACTATTTCTGTTATGTCGCTTAACTCGACACCTCTTTGTTTCAATAAGTCGATACAAAAATCATTCATCGCTTGTGCTTTCATATTGCCCCCTACCAGAGATGTTCAACGCCAATGACTCCGGGAACGCGTTCTAGCAAAGTGTCTTCGACAAGTTCGCGTAGCGTACTTTCAAATCCTCCGCATCCGACACAAGCACCAGACATTCTCACATAGACGATACCGTCTTCAAATTTGATAAATTCAATATCGCCGCCATCTCTTTTAATATATGGCCGGATTACGTCGATTACTTCTTTGATTTCAATTAATATTTCTTCGTATGTCATAATATCATCTTCTTTTATTCTTCCCGGTTTTTTTGGGGATTGTAATTTGGGTTTTTCATAATATAGTAGGCACAGTTCATTGGACAGGATTCCACCAAATAATCAGGGATTGTTTTGAAACTGTTGGTTTTCCCGTCTTTGGTGAATCCTTTTAGTCTCAAGAGTCCCGCAGAATAATCGCCAACAAGGTATGGATAAATATCAAACACGTCTGTATAGCGCTTATTGAAATCATCGAGAATGAACGCATCTCGATAGTTCTTTATCAATTCGAAATTGCCATGTATTGTTTCTATCATATTTTTCAACTCCCAGTATATATATTGTATCATATTCATAAAAAATGAAAAGCAAAAACACTTTTAGAAGAAAAAAAGGCTTGCGAGCCTTTTACAACATCATCAGTAGGTCGTTTTCCAAAAGCACTATGGCTTCACAGATGATTGCTTTTTCTTCGCCGACAATGCCGACACCTTCAAAAGTTGTGGCTTTGATCGACACTCGTTCGACATCAATTTCCATAAGTCTTGCGACATTTTCTCTCATTTCATCAATGAGTGGTCTTAATTTTGGCTTTTCAAGGGAAATCATACAATCAAGATTGATTACTTCATAACCTTTGTTCTTGACAAAATCGTATACTTCTTTGAGAATCAGTCCCGAATCATAGTTTTTGTAAGTTGGATTATCGTCAGGAAAAAATTTACCCAAATCGCCAAGGGCAAGCGCTCCAAGAATTGATTCCGCGATCGCATGCATTAAACAGTCCGCATCCGAATGGCCTACGGCTCCTTTGTGATGATCAAGTTTAACTCCGCCCAAAATAAAGGGTCTGCCTTCAATCAGTGGATGAATATCTTTTGAAAAACCTATTCGTATCATATCAACGCCTCCAAAATTTTCATATCTGTCAAAGTGGTTGCTTTTATATTGTCATCATATCCATCCACAATAAACACTTTTTTCCCAAGTTCGTGAAGATAGATTGATGTGTCATCCGAATATTGATGCTTATTGGTTTTGGCAAGTATGTGTGCTTCAAGAATCGCTTTGGTAGGAAACACCTGTGGCGTTTGTAGGCAAAATGTATTTTCTCTGTCAATATCTTTTGTTATTTCTTGATTGGTGCATATTTTCAAAGTGTCTTTTACCGGAGTTGCCATGCTTAGGGCTTCATGAAGCAAAAGCGCTTGTTTCAGTTTTTCGATTGCGGCTTTTTTAAGGTTTGGCCTCGCTCCATCGTGGATGAAGACATACTCTGTCTTCACAATTTTCAGACCGGATAAGACGCTTTCCTGTCTGGATTTTCCTCCACTAACAATAATCGTCTGAGCCGGCAAGACCAACTTGAAGGTGTCAATGTCTTGTTTTGCGGTCACCACAATGACTTCCTGACAATCCGGGTCCGAAAGAAATTGTTCGACACTGTATAAAATCATCGGTTTGCCTTTGATAGGAAAAAGATTTTTATTGAAAGTAAGTCCGCTGCGAAGCCCTTGCCCGGCAGCCATAATTAGTGCTGAATACATATTTCCTCCTTGTCCGCGAGGATGACATCAAGTAAAATTTCGTGGCCGGTGGTATTAAACGCCACTGCTTGCGTGATAATCAAATCAATTTGATTAATCCCGGTCAGCTCTTTCGAGCCAAATCTCCTTGAAGAGTATTTTTCTCTCAAAATGGATTTGTCCTCCATCATTCTCCAAAAACTGAATAATTTTTCTTTTGGTTGTGGATGGCTTCGTTCAAAGCCTTGTTGCTGATAGAAATCAATTCGTTAAGCGTGTATGTGTCCCAAGGTTCGCGTTTGACGATGCCCAAATTTGGATAGACAACTTGCTGGATGCCTCCGATATTTAGCATCAGATTTACTAGATCGCCTCCGCTTTGCAAGGCGCGATACAAAACGTCGTATTTTTTTTGGTCTTTGAGTATCAAGGCGAATTGAATTCCTGTGATCCTAAACACGCTGTTGACATCCTTAGCAAAATTGTAACGCACTTTTTTGATGTATTCCGCGATCATCAGATTACCGACATCTCTTCCAAAGCGACTGTTGATGTCAGGAATATTCGTAAGTTGAATCATAATTAAATAGAAAGGCTCGGTTTCTTTCATTGATTGCATCAAGAACTGAACCAATTGTTGCTCTGTTGGAAGCGAATCGATTTCGTGAATCATGGTTTCGGGAAAGAGTTTGAAATCAATCGGTTTTATTGTAGAAATGATGTATGATTTCTTTTCAAATTCCACAACTCGTCCTTTTTCTTCAATCCAGATATATGACCCCTCTCTTTTAATTCGGTATTTCATATCGAAGTTAGGATTCTTCTTGTTTGCTTTTTTGATGTTGGCTAAATATGCGGTTTGGTCATCTTCGTGCACGATCTCGACGTATTCTTCCATGGACAAATCGTTTTTCTTCGCTTTCATGATTTCCAGAAACTGATCGGTAACAAAAAGTCCATTCGCTTCTTCGTTGTAAAAAATCAAGCCTTCGGAGATCAGACCGATGGTCGCAATATATCTTAGGCGCAATAAGTCGGAGTTTGTCTTAGTTTCTTCCAGTTCTTTTTCCAGTTCGAAGAAATCATAGTCAGTCAAATTCTCAGTGATCCTGATTTTTCTTTTGAAAGTGATTGCCAGAACAATTACCGAGGCAAAAAGCATGTATTCATAATAAAATTTTGCATCAGCCAAGGCCATAAATGATATCCATTGCGGAAATAATTTCATAATTCCGAAAATGACCGCCATCAAAAGAAGCAAAACCAATTTCCAAATCCGGAATTTATGGTACATCACATAGCTGAACACTAGCAACAGGATCATGATCGCCAGAGAGATATATATAAATAGATAGTCCATGATCGGTCCCTTCTTTCGTAAAAAATTATTTCTTGATGTTGGCTCGCACGTACATTATCGGATAATAATACGTTAAAAAAATACCTAAGAACACCAAATTGTAGAGCACAGAAACATAACGCTCGCCGGTAATGTATGTACCCGCAAGAATGCCAAGAAAAATCAGCGCCCAAACAAACGTCAATCCATTGTTCATCACTTTGAACAAAGCCGTATTCGCATAATCGATTCGATAGTCATATTTATGGAAATCATACATGATCGGTTTGTTGATAAGCCAGGTTATGAAAAACATCCCGCCCATTAAGCCTAATAACAGGTCATCGCTTTTCCAGGTATTGAATTTTTGCCAAAAGATCGCTAAGAACAATAACACAATATATATTCCATCCCAGGCATATTCAAACCACGATAATTTTCTAAATATCCTCATCTTCAAAAAGCTCATCCCGAGTGAAATCCCGAGTGCAAAAGGCACCAACCAGATGAGATTGATGAAATTGTGCAAGAATGCAACAAGAGAAAATACACCGAGATATACAAACAAGAATTTCGCTCCAAGATTCTTAATGGATAGTTTGGGCTGGAATCTTGTATCTTGTTCTTTGTAATCATCAAGTTCAAACACGGAAACAACAGCATAAAGTAAATCTGTGCTTCCGGTGTATTTAAGACCGTTTGCCTTCAGTACATCGTCGAATGAAGTCTTCTTTAACAACAAATTTGACAATTTATCGTTGGTTGTGTATATCGAAAGATCAGGATGTGCGTATTCTCCTCGATGGATTGTGATGTTTTTATCTTTAGTTCTGACAAAATAGTTGCTTTTACCGATGTTGAAGTTTATATGTATCTCGATTTTCCCAAGCGTTTTCTTACCATAGTTATGTCGCATCATCATCATGATTTCGTCATTTGTCAAATAGTAGAAAGAATCATCGTCTTCGCCGTAGTAGAGACTTTCCTCAATTTTGTCCCCCAGTACAATTCCGGTATGGAAACACCCAAAAAGCCCCGCCTCGGGACGAACCCACTTGCCTGTGACATGAAGATTGTCAAAAAACATGAGATGCTCAGAAGCTTCTATTTCGATTTGCTCATTGATGGACAACCCTCTTCTTACTTCGTCCAAACTGACCATCGAGAGATGTTGCCTTGGTTTGCCTTCTCTAAGTCCGACAACGGTTTTTTTAAGTTTCGGGAAGTACTTGTATAGTTCGAAAAGCAGTTCTTCTTCTTTAACTTGCTCGGTTTCGTCAAAGGCGACATCTACGCATATAGCTCCGGTTTTGTCAGAGGATGCGTCGTGGTCAAACAGACTGTAGTTGAAAAGTCTGACGATTTTTTGCTTGGAATCTCCAAGATTTACAAAGTAATAATTTAGCTCGGTAATGCCGATTTGTTGCGGCTTTTGATTTAGGGCCAAATATAATGTCTTAATTTTTTTCTGACTGTCAAGCGCGGGATAATATTTGCCGACCAATTCAATCTCTTCTTCGTAGCTAGGAAAGTAATTTTTATAGAATTCCAAGGGATTGGAACTAGAAATAAAGTGCTTGGCGTATATTTTTTTATTTGCCGAGTCGACAACGTGGGTGATTTTTCCGGCTTCATCATATACATATTCTTTGATTCTTCTTTTTTGGGTGATTTTTGGATTGATGATTCTTAGCTTTTCCAACAACAGTTTTTTTATGTCCGAAATCGATAAGTTCAGATAGTAAAATCCTTCCTTTAATCCCAAAAAATATTGGGAGAAAAAATGATAACTGTTGATGTCTTGCGCATTAAGCCCATTCAACTGTTGATTCATCAAAAATTCGTTAATGATTTCTGGGTCAGAAAAGTATTTAATCAGTAAAGCTTCCAAACTGTAATCTCCCCACTCGATCATAAGTGATGTCAGGGTGTAATTCGTGTTTAAAAGCATGTTTTCCTGCTGGCTTACGTAATTTTGGTAATGTCTTTCCAAATCCTTGAAAAAACGATGGATTGCATCTCTTTGTTTGGGATAATAACGCACCAAATAGACCCGGAATCTGTCAAAAGCATTATCTCTTCTCCTGAACTCAGATTCGTTAGCAGAAACCATGTCGTATTCATCTTTAATCCCGGTTATGTTTTGATCAATGCCTATATTTTTCAGATATTTATGAATTAGTCCGATTTTGTCCAGGCCACATAGAAACGCATCAGGATCGTAGGAAAATCGGAATTTATTGTTTTCCGGATCCGTTATGTCGACTTTACCAGCATCATTATCATCGGCTTTGTCGTCAAGCAGAATGGAAACGCTCCGCATTTTTCTGGCCAGGAAAAGCGCACTCACCAAAGATGGGATGTCAGATCCCGCAATTAATACATCATATTGCTCCAAATGAAACACCTCCCGACACTTTTCCATCTTCTCAAATTATATCATATAGAACAATAAATTTCTATGAGAGAAAAAAGAAAAAGTGCCGAAGCACTTTATTTGATTTTCAGATATTTTTCAAAATACAGATTCAGGGTTTCCTTGCTGACATTGTAATCCAGTTGCCTATTGATTGCTACGCTAACATACCCCGTCTCTTCTGATACGACAATGGTCAAGGAATCACTTTGCTCACTGATGCCAATTGCCGCCCTATGTCTCGTTCCAAAGTGAAGCGGAAGGTCAGTTCTTTCTGTTGAAGGGTAATACGCTTTTGCACAAAGGATCGAGTTGTTTCGTATAATCACGGCTCCATCATGAAGAGGTGTTGTTGGAATGAAAATTGAAGCCAGGAGTTCGCTCGAGACAGGCGCGTTAATCATCATCGCTTTGCTGATGAATGCCGATAGATTGATATTTCTTTCTATTGTGATTAAAGCCCCGATTTTTCGGTTGGAAAGAAAATCCACAGTATCCAAAAGCTTGTCTGCAAGTTCGTTATTTGTCATCGCATTTCTGCGTCCGTGTTTTTTGATCAGCCCCAACTTTTTCAATACCGATCTGAATTCGTTGATATAAATCATGAATAGCATATAGGGTACCGGAATCAGCACTATGATTTGTGTGGCAAGTTCAATTCCGACTCCAAGATTGGTAAAAAATAAAATGACATCTATTACCAGCATTGCAAGCAAAAAGATTTTCGCAGGGCGAATCTCCTTGTGCGACACTTTTGCTCTTAGTGCCAACAAATAAACCGCGTAAAGATATGTGGAAACTATACCTAGAACAAAATACTCCACAACCGTTCCTCCTCTTGTCTGTCTTCAGTTCTATTTTACCGTAAAAAGGAAATTATTTAAAGACTATGATAAAGTATTTGTTTGTTTTTTTATGTCTGTTTTTTTAAATACGTAGTCAAGTGCAAAATATGCTATCGGAATCAACAAAACCGAAGCTGTAAATGGAGCAATTATGCTTGTCCATGAGTGAATAACATAATCGATTCCAATCCAGTTCTGAATAATATAATCAAAAGCGGTTGTCAATCCGTTGCTGATCAAAAGTCTGATCAAAAACACCAGTATGACCGCAGAAAACTGTAATGTCGATTTGTTTTTTGGTTTGAATGTAAAAATAGCGTTCGCAAAGTAGGAAAATGTCGACGCGGAAATAAATGCGATCGTGTTCGCGAAAAATGCAGATAATCCCGAAGAAATTGATGTAATGAAAACCAGGTTGTAGAAAATCCAGTAAACACCCATATGGATCAAAGTGTTGACAACGCCGACAATTCCAAAAGACAGGAATTTTTTTGTAATAAAATTCCGTTTCACAAACTGAAACAATCTATTCAAGATGTTCTTCCTCCGATAGCTCCTCGACAAGATAAATAGGGCGGTTCAAAACTTGACGTCTTGCTTGATATAGCAGGTAGAAAGTGCCATATGCCAAAAGGGCCATTACAAACAATGAAATCACGATGAAAATTCCTATCAGAAATTCGGATAACACAAAAACTCCCAATCCAAACAATAATGCGTCTGCAATTAAAACAACGAATGCCGTAATTGTTACCAGAGTTGGCAGCAACATCATTAGTGTTGAAAATTGGTTCATACCGTTAAATGCGTATTTAAACAATGATTTGAAACTCCAGCTACTTTTCCCGTATTTTCTGGGAATGAAATCGTACTCAATGCATTTTCTTTTGTATCCAACCCAGGAAAATATACCTTTAACAAATCGATAATTGTCCTTGATTTGTAAAAAAGCATCAACGACTTGTTTATCTAGCAATTGAAAATCCTTGGCGCCGTTATCAAGGGGCATATCCGTGTATCTATTGTAAAGTCTGTAAAAACGATTGGCAAAAAAGGTTCTGAGTTTCGGTTCGCCCTTCCTAGTTTTACCTTTTGTGTAAACGATTTTGTATCCTTCTTCAAAATGCTTGAGCATTTCCGGAATCAATGAAGGCGGTTGCTGCAAGTCGCAGTCGATGATGATTACTGCATCGCTCTGGCGAGAGTGCTCCAAACCCGCATGCATTGCGGATTCCTTCCCGAAATTACGGGAAAAACTAATGAATTTTACACGTTTGTCAATTTTTGATAGTTTTTTGATTTCAGATAAAGTTTCGTCTTTTGATCCGTCATTGACATATAGCAACTCAAAATCGTAATCCTGATTCTTCAGGTATTGTTTTGCTTCATCATAAAAAGGTTTTACGCTATTTTCTTCATTGTATGATGGAATGATTATTGTTATGCGCTTCATTCTTGGTTCATCTCCTTGATTTGATTGTGTGCTTTTTTCTGCTTATATTTGATTATCCATCCCGGGACAAATAACCCCAAATATACCAAACTTGCACCGAGGCTTGCCAAAGCTCCGTAAAGAAGACCTTTGGGAACAAATCTCAGTTCAATATCAATATCGTTAATTCCATTTGGGATAATTATACCAAGAAATCCACCGCTTGCGCTTATTGTTTCGTATTTTTGATCAGAAATAAAAGTCCACTCTTCGGAATACGCGACAGGGATTACCACCAATTGATCGTATGTGCTTTCGCTTGTTCTGTGGTATTGCAAATTGATTTTTCCGTGTTTGATTGAAATCAATTCTTGATCATATAGTGAGGTTCCTGTAGCGTTATCGTATGCACTCAAATCATCATAAGCGTAACGCAGATTGAAAGTAAACAAATTCGAGACGTTGGTATACATGTCATATGTTTTAAAAACATACATCCTGATTGGAGCTGAGTTGAAGTAATAGTAGTTTTTGAACCCTTCATACTCATTTCCATTTTCGTCGACAAAAAACACTCTTTCAAATTTTTGCGACAATTCGAAGTATAGTACGCCCTTGTCTCCGGTATATGTTATTTCTGATAAATCGTAAACCAGATAAGCCGCTTGATCCCTTGCCATCTCCAACCTGAAATCGAAATGGAAATTTGCGGATAGGTTTTCCGATTCAAAATAAATCGCTGTTGGCTCTGACCAAAACTCGCATTTGACATCATGAGACTGTCCCGTTACCACTTCGCAGGCTTTTTTACTTCCGTCGGCATACTCCATGAATATTTCTTTATAATTGCTGGCATTGGTATAAGCGGAGATATAGATCGCTCCGACATCAAACCCAATATTCAAATTCTCATTGCTGAACCGGAAGAAATCTCTTTCTGTCTGGTCTGTAATTCCGCCGATCGCGACAGTTTCATACAGGTTTATTCCCTTGTCAGCTGATATTGTGCCAAGGCTTGAAGAGCTCGTTAACGATGCCTTTTCAAGGTTGAAAGTATAATCTGCATATCTCTCTGCATCTATCAAAGCGGACAAGACCAATATTTTTTGTGTTTCCAATTTGTTGTTTGTGAGGCGATAATCTGTAAAGTCGACGTTTTCTGCATATGATTCATACACTTGGATTGATTTTGCGTTTACGATCTCAAGTAATTGATACTTGTCGTCCGCATAGACCAATCGATAAAAATCATTATCCAAATAATAATTGTATTCACTACTGGCAAGCACATATTTATAACCAAGAAATTCGTTTAGATATATCGCCTGGACATCTAGCGCTTCTTTTGTCTGATGTTCGGTTGATCCAAATAACAGTCTGGCAAGCAAATCTGTTTCTGAATCTGTCCAAGAGTGGAAAATTCTTGTGTTGGTCGGAAAAGTTGTCATGCGATTGAAATTCGTTCTTTCCACGTTGAAGCGGTCCAAATCGACATATACTCGGTAAAACTCATCTTTGTCGTCCAAGACCTCATTCAATAAGTCGTTGATTGCATACATTTCTGCGAATGTAGTGTTTTTGTTTCTAATATAGAAAGCTCCTGAATAGATGTATACCAATCCTATTACTGCCTCGATAAGTAAAATCTTTTTAAAGACTTGTGGTTTCTTCATCCAGCCAAAGATCAAGAGCAACACCAAAACCACAGCGCTAACCCCCATCAGAATCGCATCTGCAGTAAGGGCATCTTCGTATTGAAAATCACCCAACTCTCTCAACCGGTGGAAATAATAATAGATTAAATATCCGTCAAGCGCTATAAAGATCGATATCGGAATTGTCAAATATTTCATTTTGAAATTCTCAAATCCATGATGTTCGAAAACGTGTGCTAGAATCAAAACCATCACCAAAGGATATGTGTTAATCCATCTCGTGTAGGGTTGGTCGGTCGTTCCAGAAAATACATAGGAAAAAATTGGGAAAAACATCAAGATCACACCGATAATCATGACAATTTTATATATTTTGCTGATTTTATCTTTCATGAATATAACATAACTCATGGAAACAAGTCCGGTCATGGTTATGAAAAGCGAGATGTGTTCTTTGGTATAATCCTGAGCAAACCCATAAAAACCGATCGGTCGCTGCTCTGCGAAAATTTTTGCTAGGAATCTAATATAGATTTCCGGTTTGAATAATTTCAACTGATAACTACCGATATTTACAATCCATGCAGAAAATCTTCCGGTCTCCCGATAGGTATCTTCAAGAATAAATAGAATTGATGGATACAGAATCACCAAACTCATTCCAACCCCCAAAAGCAAGAGGAACAAAAAAACGATTCCATCTTTGAGAAACGGAAAGAACCTGAATTCAGGTCGTTTGATGTATTCGATGATAAACATAATACCAACAAATATTAAAGCGGTATACGCCAGATAGAAATTATAGAAAACCAGCGCCAAAGCGAAAAGCGGAACAATCCATTTTTTTCCTTTGAAAAACCAATGTATTACCAATAGTCCCAAAGGCAAATAAAATACGAGCGATAAGAATGCCGGGAAGGCCATGAAGCTTACTGTGCCTCCGCTGACAAAATAAACAATCCCCATCCAGAAAATAGTTCTGTTCTTCATGCCTTGAGCCGAAAGATAGTATGCCAGAACCATGACTCCCGCAAGGATCTTGACGAACTCGGTAACAGAATATGCCAATTGGGTAGGCATCAAATAGCTGAAAACAAATGTGATAAAAGTGAAGATGTCGATTGGAACGTAGTATACATCGGAAAAGAAAGAAGCTCCCAAATAATTGTTCAGATTGAAGAATGACAAAGAACCAGATTTGATTTGACTGATAAAATCGACGGTAATAGTATAGTATTGTAAAATATCATCGGAAAAGTTGGAATAAAAACTGTTGTTGATGAGTATTATTGCCATTTGTATACCGAACAAAACAGTAAATACGATCAACGCCAGAAATAAAAATGTTTTTTTCTTGGATTGGAATATTTCTTCTATTTTATTTTTAAACCAATCGGAAAATGTGTTCCATTTTTCCTTTGCTTGATTAATTATACCCGTCCATTTGTCGTGTAAACTCATTTTCTTCTGCTTCATATACTACCTCGCCAATCCCGAATAATCGATTTATTATAACATATTTTTATATTTTTATATATAAATATCAGACTCAATATCTATGAATTTCGGCTGATTTGATATATAATGTTCGATGGGTGATATTATGGAAAAAGCTATTTTAGTTGGATTGGACTTGGGAAAAGATGAAGACTTTAAGACGTCAATGGAAGAGTTGAAAGGTTTGGCTGACGCGTGCGACGTCGAGGTGGTTGGCGTAGTTACTCAAAAGGCCGATTCCCCAACGCCCAATTATTATATTGGAAAAGGAAAAGTCGAGGGACTGAAACAAGACATTGCGACTCTTGATGCAAACCTTTTGATCTTTGATGACGAGCTCAGCCCATCACATATAAGAAATTTAGAAAAGGAATTGGAAATCAAAATCATCGACAGAACGATTTTGATTCTCGACATATTCGCCAAGCGAGCCAAAACCAGAGAAGCAATGTTGCAAGTAGAACTGGCTCAATCAATGTACTTTCTTCCTCGCGTAATTGGTATGTACAAATCTCTTTCTAGACAGAAAAGCGGAACCGGCTCGAAAGGCCCGGGGGAACAGCAGCTTGAACTTGACCGTCGTATTCTCCGAGATCGCATCACCAAGCTTAAGCGCGAATTGAAAGAAGTTGTAGAAACCAGGCGAACACAGAGGAAAAAGCGGATTCAGAACAATCTTAAGACGGTTGCGATTGCTGGTTACACAAACTCTGGAAAATCGACATTGATGAATGCTATTTTGTCTTATTCTGCCCAAAAAAACGACAAATATGTATTTGAAAAGGACATGTTGTTTGCGACTTTGGAAACCCAAACCCGGGAAGTAAAAATGGAAAACAACCATGATTTTCTGGTTACAGACACTGTTGGATTCATCTCTAAATTACCTCATCACTTGATTGAAGCATTCAAATCAACCTTAGAAGAAATCAACGAATCTGATCTGATTTTGCATGTAATCGATTCCGCAAATATCCATTATTCAAAACAGATTATTGTCGCAGAAACCGTTTTGAAAGAAATCGGTGTCGGAGATATTCCAATCATCCATGTTTTCAATAAAATCGATCTGTTGAAAGACATTCCTGTCGACGGCTATTCCAATCCGGTATATGTTTCTGCATTGAACAGCTACAATATCAATCTGCTATTAGAAAAAATAGATCATGTCTTATACAAAAATATGCATGTTGTAAAAATGCTTTTGCCATTTGACAAAGGACAAATATACAACTACCTTAAGGAAAATGCCGGCATCAAAAACACAGAATTTACAAATGAAGGCATCTCACTGCTTGTGGAATTGACAGATTCAATGTATCAAAAATACGCAGAATACATACAATAGCATCAGAAGATAAAACACGCTCAGTCCTCTATTTGTTGGAAAAAGCTCACTTTTTTAGTGAGCTTTGTTTTACAAATCGTTCAAATATGCAAAATAATCTTCAATAATACTCGTAAATTCTGCCTCTGTTTTCGCGGAAGATATCTTGGCTTTTACGTTTGCGGAATTTTTCAAACCTTTGATATACCAAGCCCCATGACTACGCATTTCCAAGATAGCCAAATGTTCGCCCTTAAGTTTTTTCAATAATTCCAAATGGCGGAAAATGATGGTTTTTCTTTCTGTCAACGTCACGTGTTCTTGATAAGACCCAGTTTCTATTAGATCTAATGTTTGTTTTATCAGCCACGGGTTTCCAAGCAAGCCTCTTCCAATCATCACCGCGTCGCAATTTGTTTGTTTTAACATTCCTAAAGCGTCTTCTGGTGTGAGGATATCTCCGTTTCCGATTACAGGAATTTTCACGTTTTCTTTTACTTGTTTGATGATATCCCAATCAGATTTTCCCGAATACATCTGGGATCTGGTTCTGCCATGAACCGCTATTGCGCTTGCCCCCGCTTGTTCAATTATCTTTGCGATTTCCACAGCGTTAATGAGGGACCGATCCCATCCGCTACGAATTTTAACTGTCACTGGTTTGTTTACAGATTTGACAACTGCGGAAACAATCGCAAATACTTTTTCAGGAAAGAGCATTAGTTTTGATCCTGAATTTCCTTTGATTACTTTGTTTACCGGACAACCCATATTGATATCGATGATATCTGCGGAGGTTTCAGTGTCGATTCTTTTCGCTGCTTCGGCCATTGATTCGGGCTCGCTGCCAAACAGTTGCATGGTGATCGGCCTTTCTTCTGCATAAACTTCCAACATGGAAAGAGTCTTTTGATTTTCATGACTTAAACCCTTATCAGAAATCATTTCTGTATAAATCAATCCTGCCCCGTATTCCTTCAAAATAGATCGATATGCTAAATTTGTTATTCCTGCCATCGGAGCAACTACGATTTGATTTTGTATTTCCAAATCACGAATATTCCATTTCATCTAGCGACCCCTTTCGGTATGGCTTGCATATCAATTATACATTATTTATTAGACTATGACAAAAAGAATTTAATGTATACAGAGTGTGCTATAATTAATTTAAGGATGTGATATCTTGAAAGACTATCTAGTAAAAGCATTTGCCTATTCAAAAACCGTCAGGCTGTATGCAGCAGTCACAACAAATCTTGTTGAGGATGCCAGAAAAATACATGACACTTGGCCGGCTGCTACTGCAGCTTTTGGCAGAACCCTTACCGCCTCTTTAATCATGGGAGCCTTACTAAAAGGTGATCAAAGTGTTGTAATACAAATTGATGGTAAAGGGCCAATTGGCAAGATTATCGCCTTGTCAAACGCGCGAGGAGAAGTGAAAGGGATGGTCTCCAATCCCCATGTAAACTTATCGACAAATGAAGGCAAGTTGGCAGTTGGAAAAGTAGTTGGAAACGATGGTTTTCTACGTGTTACTAAAGACTTGAAAGTCAAAGATATCTATACCTCAAGCTCCAAACTGCAAACCGGAGAAATCGGCGATGACTTTGCGTTTTATTTTGCAATGAGCGAACAAATTCCGTCCTCCGTTGGCCTTGGTGTTTTGGTCTCTCCCGATGGCAATGTGATATCAAGCGGAGGATTTATACTCCAGGTATTACCAGGAGTTTCAAATGAAACCATCAATATGCTTGAAAAGAATATTACCAATATGAAACCAGTTAGCGATCTTCTTCAGAACGGGTTTTCCCCTGAAGATTTGATCAACGAAATTACAAAAGGCGACTATAAGATAATCGAATCCATGGATGTCAAATATGTTTGCGACTGTACGCTGGCGCGTTTCGCAAAAGGCTTGATTTCGTTAGGAGAAATTGAGTTGCAAGAGATGATTGACAAAGACGAGATTGTTGAAGTAATCTGCCAGTTTTGCAATAAGAAATATGATTTCTCCATTTCTGATTTGCGAAATTTGAAGCTTGAAGCTAAGTCAAGTAATAAAGATTAGATTACTATAAAAAAGATGTTCTCGATGACGAGGACATCTTTTAATATCATATCAATTTTATGTATCTTTTTATTTCCCACTCGGTAACTGCGGATCTAAAATCATCCCACTCTCGATTTTTCAATTCGATGAATTTTTTGAAGATGTGCTGACCAAGCGCTTCTTTAATTAAGTTATCTTCTTTTAAAAGATCTATTGCTTCTTTGAGATTATCGGGAAGGTTACTTACCCCGAGCGTTTTTCTTTCCGCATCTGTTTTTTCAAATAGGTTTTCATTAATCGGAGCGATCAAAGGCAATTTTTTTTCAATTCCATCAAGCCCGGCAGCAAGAATGACGGCCATTGCCAAATATGGATTAGCCGATGTATCAACACTTCTTATTTCCGTCCTTGTGGTTTTGCCTCTCGTGGCAGGAATTCTTACCATAACAGAACGATTGTGTTCGGACCAAGAAACATAACAAGGAGCTTCGTATCCCGGAACCAACCTCTTGTAAGAATTGACTGTTGGGTTTGTGATTGCACAAAAATAGCGTGAATGAGTCAATATTCCAGTTAGCCATTCTCTGCATGTTTGCGATAATCCCATAGGGTCATTCGGATCATAAAATGCATTGTTTCCTTGCATATCTGCCAATGAACAGTTTGTATGCATTCCGGATCCGTTGATCTTTGCAATCGGTTTAGGCATGAATGTAGCATGAAGTCCATGTCTTCTAGCGATATTTTTGACGACAAGTTTGAATGTTTGTACATTGTCGCAGGCTTCAACGATGTTGGAAAATTGGAAATTAATTTCATTTTGCCCTGGAGCGACTTCGTGATGACTTGCCTCCATCGTAAAACCGATTCTTTCAAGTTCCAGAACGATATCTCTTCTGCAGTCACTGGCTCCGTCAATTGGAGAAAGATCGAAATATCCTCCATTATCGGCGACATCCATGATGATTTCGCCTTTTTCATCTAACCTGAAAAGGAAGAATTCCGGTTCGAAGCCGATATTCAAAGTGGAAAATCCAAGTTTTTCCATTTTTTTTGCGACCCGCTTCAGATTCCATCTGGGATCAGCGTCAGACGGTTTTCCATCAGGTGTATAGACGTCGCAGATCAGTCTTGCGACTTTTCCATATGCCGTTTCTTCCCAACTTAGGATCAACCAGGTGTTGAAATCCGGTCGCAAGTACATATCCGCTTCCATGATGCGGACGAAACCTTCAATTGATGACCCGTCAAACATGACATTACCATCAAGTGCAGTTTCTAATCTTCCTACTGGAATTTCGACGCTTTTGATTGTTCCGTTGATGTCTGTAAACATAAGCCGGATGTAACGAACATTTTCTTCGCGTGCGTTTTTTAAAATGTCCTCTTTTGTTAATTTAATCATTTTTTTCATTTTATCTGTCTTGGGGACAATGCCAGGCACTCCCGAAAAACCGATAACCTTTCTTTTAGACGCCATTGTCTATTATATTTAGTGTCTATTATACAACTGTTTTTCTATTTCGCAACGGTATCAGAGTTTTTCTTTCAAAATCCGCTCTGCCATCTTGTATTTGTTTATTTTGTTATCCATTGCCAATTTTATTATTTTGTGATGAGCTTCATTTTCGGATAATCCCTTAGAAATCAAATATTCCTTGCATTCAAGAAAAATTTTGTCGTTGTGCGATTTGATTTTCAATTGGATGTTCTCTGCTTCCAAAGCTTTTGTCTTATGCAAAAACTTGTCATAAAGTATAATTGCCAGAGGCAGTTCCGCATCCATTTTTATTTCATCGATATTCGTGAAATTAGCATATTGATTCAGTCTTTGTATCAAGCCGCCATGCGGATTCATTGATAAATATATTACTGGAATGACGTTTTTCAAGACGAGATTTTCAATAAAACCAAACAAATTAGTGATTCGATAAGATGAATGAACAATCAATATGTCATATCTGTTCAACTCTTCAGAATTGATTGGGTTTTTTGTTATTTCTGTCACAAATCCCTTTTCAGTCAAAAACCGCTTGATTCTGATTGACAACAGGCTATCCTCGACGCAAACAAGGATTTTATTCATGGGAATAATTTAATGGATGGCTGTCAGTCAAAATTTTTACACGGCGTTTAACTTCGCTTAATACAACTTCATCCTTATCGTTTGAAAGTGCCAAATCAATCAGGATTGCGACTTCCTCAAAATCGCTTTCTATGAAGCCTCTTGTCGTCATCGCGGGGGTTCCAAGCCGAATTCCGCTCGCAATAAACGGCTTCTGCGTGTCATATGGAATCGTATTCTTATTGCAAGTGATATTCACGGTATCCAACAGGTTTTCTGCTTTTTTTCCTGTAAGCCCTGTTTTGGACAATACATCAAGCAATAACAAATGGTTGTCGGTTCCTCCCGATACAACGTGGTATCCCAAATCGACGAATTTTCCCGCAAATGCTTTGGCATTTTTCACAACCTGTTCCTGATACGTTTGAAATCCATCCGAAAGTGCTTCCTGAAACGCCACTGCTTTGGCGGCTATGATATGCATCAAAGGCCCGCCCTGGATTCCAGGAAAAATAACCTTATCGACTTTTTTGGCTATTTCTTCGTTGTTTGTGAGAATGATTCCTCCCCTTGGACCGCGCAAAGTCTTATGCGTTGTCGAAGTGACAATATCGGCGTAATCGCATGGATTCGGATGAAGTTTGGCTGCGACTAGACCGGCAATATGAGCCATATCAACCATAAGCATGGCGCCAACAGAATCGCAGATTTCACGGAAACGCTTGAAATCAAGAGTTCTTGGATAGGCGCTGGCTCCGGCAACTATCAATTTTGGTTTAATTTCCATGGCTTTTTTCGCTAAGTCATCATAATCAATTTTTTCTGTCTCCTTATCAACGAAATAAGGATGGAATTCATAATCAATTCCACTAAAATTAAGTGGGTGTCCATGTGTAAGATGACCGCCTTGATCAAGCGCCATCCCCATGACTATGTCACCCGGTTCAAGGATCGCCCTATAAGCTCCCATATTGGCTGTCGAACCTGAATGAGGCTGGACGTTGGCGTAAGCAACGTTAAAGATTTTCTTTACTCTTTCTCTCGCCAAAGATTCAACTCCATCCACAAATTCACAACCGCCATAATATCTTTTCCCCGGATACCCTTCAGCATATTTGTTGGTCAGTACGCTCCCGTCCGCAATCAATACCGCTTCCGAGACAAAGTTCTCGGAAGCTATTAATTCAAGATGTGATTCCTGTCTTGAAATTTCCTCTTCGATTAGTTTTGCAATTTCCATATCTACCGCATGTAATTTGTTCGTATTAGTCATCCCTTTCAAGCGTATTGGTATTATCAATCCAATTATAACATGCCACAATAAAAACGCCCACAAAATTTTGGGGCGTTAATTTCTATTTTCAATAACTTTGACTACATCGTTACATAGGTTGACAAATGCTCCCGATTCAATCGCTTCCGCTCTGATCGACAAGTTTAGATTGTGTTTTGTCAAAATGTTTTCAAAATCAATTCTTGTGTGTTCTGGATATGCAGAAAGTAGATTGTTTATAAGTGTCTTTCTTCTTTGGGCGAAACAATTGTGGACAAATTTGAAGAAAAAAGGTTCATTTATCGGTTGGTTTACGGGTTCTTTTCTTACTTCAATTTGAACAATGGCGGAATCGACCTTTGGTGTCGGTATGAATACGGTTTTGGGAACTTTGAATAAATAAGTTGCCACGGATCGATAATCAATCACAATACTCAAAGCGTTATAGTCTTTGGTATTTGGTTTCGAAGTGATTCTTCTAGCGACTTCTGTCTGCATCATCAATATCAGTTTGGAAACTCGTTTTGATGTTTCGAGAAAACGCATCAGAATCGGAGTTGTAATGTAATAAGGAAGATTGCTACAGACGATGATATCCATTTCGTTTTCAAAATAATGTTCGATATCTTTATCGATATCGGTATTCAATATATCTTGATTGAGAAGAATCAGATTGCTTGTTCCCTTGAGTTTGTTTTTCAATATGGGAATTAATTCCTTGTCAATTTCATACGCCAGTACTTTCTTGGCGTTTTGACATAATTTTTCCGTCAAAGCCCCAAATCCGGGCCCAACTTCAATTACGCATGTGGTCTTGTCAATATTTGAAACCTCAATAATTTTGTCAAGAATATTCTGGTCAACCAAAAAATTCTGACCAAGATGCTTCTTGATTCGAAAATTTGTTTGATGTAAAGTGTCTATCGTTTCCCATTTTGTCCCAATCTTATTCATTTTATGACCTCGTCAATCATTTGCTTGGTTATCCCAAACATGTTTGCTAGTTTTAAAAATGTCTTGCCGTTACAAGGAGGAAGTTTCAAAGCTTCGGTAACGATCAACCGTTTATTGGCGGCATATTTTTCGCCAATCAGTCCCCTTGAAGCAAGATCAGTTCTAGTAATTTTTTCGGAAACATTCTTTTTATACGAAAACAGGTGATCGAGGCTCCTGATGATTTCATCAGGCGTAGCGTGTTCAATACCCACTTTTTTTTGATTTTTGCTTCTAGCGTTTTTAGCTGCGATAAAAGCAATTTTGCATTCTGGAACTTTCTCCAGTATTTTATGGGTTATTTGTCTTCCGGGGTAGTCTGGATCCATGAATAAAATCACGCCTCGTTTTTCAAAGGCGGTGGAAATCATGTCAATAGTATTATCGGATATTTCACTGCCACCGGTTACTATACAATCGATGCCAGGAAATATGCTTTGCAGTTTTTGCATATCATGGACGCCCTCGACCACGACAATTTCAATTATATTTTTAGGAAACATCTTGATTTCGAAAATATTTCTGCTTAATTTTGGGTGGCACAATGATTTCTATCGCGTGCGGACAGACACTGATATTCTGGTTCCCGTATCCTCCGGATTCACCATCGATATTCCATCTCGATTTTGTGGTGGTCACGACTTTTAGTTGCGATGTTTTGAACCTAGTAACAATCGGCGTTGACCAAAACGGCAGCAAAAAGGAAATGAGATATAATAGTCCGTTCAAAGGATAAAGACTGCGATACATTACCACATCAACCAAACCGTCATCGAGACTGGGTTTATATATCATGTTCACTCCTGCGACGCGTTTGGAATTAATTACAAGAATCAAGGAAAATCTTCCTTTGACAGTTCCGTTGTCATGAGAAACGTGTATTTTCATCTTTGGGATTGTGAACAGTTCTTCCAAGCCCTTGATAAGATAGGCAAAATATCCAATTTTCTTCTTTAGTTTGGAATCTGTAACGTAACTGATATCGATAAACGCTCCGTTTCCAGACACATAACAAAAATAGCGGTCGTTTGATTTGACCACATCCATTTTTACAGATTCATTTGTCAAGATGTTTTTTATGGCTTTATCCACATTTTTTGTTAAACCTAAAGTCATGCCGATGTCGCAACAGGTTCCCGCCGGTATGTAACCGATCACGGGTCTCTTTTCAAAGTCCATCAAACCATTGACACATTCATTGAATGTTCCGTCACCGCCGACGATTATCAATGTTTCATAATTTTCCTGGCATGCCTGTCTAGCATATTCTGTGGCCTGTCCTGGATGTTTGGTCTCAAAAAGATCGATATCATATTCGGAATTTCTGAATTTGCTGACTGTGGCTTCCAAATGATTGACAAACTTCTGCTTTCCGCTATACGGATTGTATATCATCATCGCTTTTTTCACAAAATCACCGGGGCTATTATATCACAATCGAAAAAAGAACGCCATACCTTCGAACTTCATTTCAAAATATGTAGGAAATCCCAAAGAGATTTGTTATAATTAAAGTGGTGGTAAAATGAGTAAATTAGATACATTGCTATTCGATTTGGACGGAACTTTGATTGATTCAAACAGGCTGATCATTGAATCCTTCCGACACACATTGCTTAAATTCGATCCAAATAAAAATTACTCTGACGAAATGATTATCGAGATGATCGGGCCTCCGCTTTTTGAAACTTTCCAAGCGGTAACTAAAGACAGAGATGTCCTCAATAAAATGATTTCAACATATAGAAAAATCTATATTGAACTTGAATTCTCGCTCGTAAATATCTATCCACACGTTATCGAGACTTTGAAAGAATTCAAAATGCGAGGCTTTAATATCGGTGTCGTGACAACAAAATTTCGCGCGTCAGCCTTGCCTTCTTTAGAATATTTCGGTATCAGTAAATATCTTGATATCTTAATCGGCCTTGACGATGTCACAAACCACAAACCACACCCCGAGCCGATCATCAAAGCGCTTGCTAATTTTGAACACGGTCTCGCAATGATGGTAGGCGATAATTCTTCTGACATATTAGCGGGAAAGAATGCGAGGATCTTGACTTGCGGTGTTGGCTGGTCGATTAAAAAAGCTGAATTAGAGACAACAAATCCCGACTATTGGATTAATGATTTTCGGGAATTGATAAATATAGTAGACACTATTAATGAGGGGGATGAATAATTATGGATTGTATTTTTTGCAGAATTGTAAATGGGGAGATTCCCAGTTATAAAATTTATGAAGACGAAAATATCGTGGCTATTCTTGATATTTCCCAAGCGACCAAGGGACATACGCTTTTGATTGCAAAAGAACATTACAAAAACCTATATGATATCAATGAGGATGTGGCTGCCAACATTTTTAGACAAGTGCCAAAAATCGCCAACGCAATCAAGAGCGCCTTTCATCCGATTGGCTTAAATGTCTTGATAAATACAGAAAAGCCTCTACAAACAGTGTTTCATTTTCATTTGCATCTGATTCCCAGATATGTCCACGATGGTGTTGAAATCGATTTTATCAACAACGCCGGAAACATTTCCAAGGAACAATATCTAGAAACGGTTTCCAAAATTAAAGAATGTCTGTAAAAAAAATTAAGGGACCATTTACGGTCCCTTGTTTTTTTTATTTTATTTCTGTTATGCCCATATATTTGTGCAAAATTTCGGGTATTTTTATTGACCCGTCTTTTTGTTGGAAGTTTTCCATGATGGCAATCACGGTTCTTCCAACCGCAAGGCCTGAGCCGTTCAAGGTGTGGACATATTCGAGTTTTGCATCCGTATCAGGTCTGTATTTAATATTTGCTCTTCTGGCCTGATAGTCTTCTGCGTTAGAAATTGAACCAATCTCACGGTATTTGTCTTCCGAAGGCAACCAAACTTCGATGTCATACGTTTTCCGCATCGAAAAACCAAGATCGCCAGTGCACAGCGTGACAACTCGGTAAGGAATCTCTAGTAACTGCAGAACGTGCTCCGAATTTTTGAGCATTTCGTCAAGTTCGTGGTATGATTCTTCCGGTTTCGTGAATTTGATTAGTTCCACTTTGTTGAATTGGTGTTGACGTAAAATGCCTCTGGTGTCTTTGCCTGCAGATCCTGCTTCCTTGCGGAAAGCCGTAGTAAAAGAAACGTACTTGATCGGTAGCATCTGTTTTTCCAACACTTCATCCCGATGCAGGTTGATTGTCGGAACTTCCGCAGTGGGATTCAAATAGAGATTTCTTTCATCGTTGAGTTTGAAAGCGTCCTCGATGAATTTAGGAAATTGTCCTGTCGCATACATTGATGTCTCGTTGACGATATATGGTGGAATAATCTCAATATATCCGTGTTCATTTGCATGCAAATCTATCATAAACTGAATCAGCGAACGTTCAAGTCTTGCGCCAAGACCTTTATATACTACGAATCTCGAACCGGTGATTTTGCTGGCGCGATTGAAATCCAAGATGTCAAGTGATTCACCAAGCTCGTAATGGGATTTGATTGGAAAGGTAAATTTGGTCGGCTCAAGAAATCTTTTCAGTTCAACGTTTTCGGTATCATCTTTACCAACAGGAATATCTTCTTTTGGAATATTAGGTGTCATCAGCAATGCATTTTTTATTTCGTCGTCATAGCTGCGTATTTTAGCTTCCAAATCAGCGACAGTCTTGGCAAAATCGTCCATTTCACGCAAAATGGACTCAATTGATTTGCCTTCCCGCTTGTATTGGCCGACTAGACGGGAAATTTCATTCTTTTTGGCTTTGATGGTCTCAACTTCCAAGATTGCCTCGCGACGCTTCTGGTCTTTAGCCAACACTTCGTAAAGATAGGAAAAATCTCCGCCTCTGCGGTTTAGAAGTTTGATTGTTTTTTCGGGTTCCTCGCGGATCAGTCTGATATCCAACATTAGATGTACCCTCCTAATAACTATCGCTTAAAATATCGTCAATGTCGTCTGTTTCTTCTGTTTCTTCTTCGTCTTCGGTCTCTGATTCCATTGAACGTTTTTCCATTTCTTTGTATTCGTCCATTTTGAATTCAGATTTTACGGGATTTATTGTTTCAATTTCGGGGTTCGGAATGCAAGGTGCCTCTTCTGGATTTTCCAGATAATCATCACACATTTCTTCTTTGGGGACGATTGCGATTGTTGCGACTTCATGATTTTCCAACAGATTAATAATCCTGACCCCTTGTGTCGAACGTTTAGTCTGAGCAATTTGGTCGATCGGGACCCGGATGATCATGCCTTTGTCGGTTACTACAAGCAAATCTTCATCGCCGACGACACTGATAAGTTTCTTCAAATGGCCGTTTTTGGCTGTGACATTGATGGTCTTGACGCCCTTGCCTCCTCGGCCTTGAAGACGATATTCGTCGACATCGGTTCTCTTTCCATACCCGAATTCCGTGATTGCAAGTATTTCGTTTCTCTCACCCGTGACGGTGGTGATTCCGATGACAGATTCTTTACCAGACAATGAAATTCCTTTGACTCCAGCGGCGTTTCTGCCCATGTATCTGACATCATGTTCGTTGAATCTGATTGCTTTTCCGTTGGATGCACCTATGATTACATCTCTGTTGCCGTCGGTAAGCTTAACGCTGTGAAGTTCATCGTCGTCTCGTAGAGAGATGGCGCGAATGCCATTGGTTCTGATGTTTTGAAAATCGGATACCTTGGTCCGCTTGACGATTCCTTTATTGGTAGTAAAGAACAGATATCCTTCTTCAAAATCATGGACACTCATGACTGCGGCTAACGTTTCGTGCTCGGAAAGGTTCAGCAAGTTAACAATCGGCAATCCTTTGGAATTTCTGCCATAATTTGGTACTTTGTACCCTTTTATTTTATACACTCTTCCTAAGGAAGTAAAGAACAATAGATAATCATGAGTCGAAGTCGAGATGATCGAGTCAATCACGTCGTCTTCGTTCATCTTCATTCCCGTCTTACCTCTTCCACCCCGGTTTTGTGATTTGTACACATCGACATTCATGCGTTTCACATATCCATTGGTCGTAACGGCAATGATAACATCTTCAACAGGGATCAAATCTTCATCTTCAATGTCATAATCACCAAAGACATCGATTTCTGTCCGTCTTTCGTCTCCGTATTTTTCTTTGATTTCTCTGGCTTCGGAAATCAGGATTTGGTGTTGCATTTCCTGGTCATTTAATATTCTGTTGTAAAATTCTATCGCCTTTTCGATGTCTTGGAGCTCGGCGTGGATTTTATCACTCTCAAGCCCTGATAATTTCTTAAGTTGCATTGCCAAAATCGCCTTGGCTTGAATTTCACTAAGTTCGAATTTTAGCATTAATTTTGATTCGGTATCATCGTAGGAGTCCCGAATAATTCTTATTACATCTTCGATATTGTCAAGCCCGATAATAAATCCTTTTAAAAGGTGTTCTCTTTGATAGGCTTTTGATAAGTCAAACTTGGTTTTTCTGACCAACACATCTGTCTGGTGATTAAAGTAGTGCCTGATCATCTCTTTAAGTGGCAAGACTTCTGGTTTGTCGTTCACCAAAGCCAGCATGTTGATTCCAAATGAAGTCTGCAGTTGGGAATTCTTGTATAGGTTATTAAGCAAGACTTCCGGATTGACATCCCTTCTCAGTTCCATCACGACGCGCATGCCGTTTCTATTATTGGACTCATCGCGGAGATCAGTAATTCCGTCGATTTTTTTGTCTTTGGCAAGTTCGGCAATTCTTTCAATCAAAGTTGTTTTATTTACTTGGTAAGGTATCTCTTTGATGATGATCTGTTTTTTCCCGGAAGCTGTATCAATCACCTGTGTCTTGGCTTTGACTCGTACTATGCCTCTGCCAGTCAGATAAGCTTCCCTGATTCCGGAGATGCCTAAAATCACTCCGCCCGTCGGGAAGTCTGGTCCTTTAATATAGTTGAACAATTCATCGTCTTCGATATCCGGATTTTGGATGAAGGCTATATATCCGTCAATTACTTCTCCGAGATTGTGTGGCGGAATGTTGGTTGCCATACCGACAGCGATGCCAGTAGCGCCATTAATTAAAAGATTGGGTATTTTTGACGGCAATACTTTTGGTTCTTTTTCCGAGCCGTCATAATTATCGATAAAATCAACGCTGTCTTTTTTCAAATCCTTCAGCATTTCCACCGTGATTTTTTCCATTTTTGCCTCGGTGTAACGCATAGCAGCTGCTCCGTCTCCGTCAATTGAACCAAAGTTTCCGTGTCCATTGACCAGAGGATATCGGTAGCTGAAATCCTGAGCCATGCGAACCATCGCATCATAGATTGAAGAGTCGCCGTGAGGGTGATATTTACCCATGACATCGCCGACGATTCTTGCGGATTTTTTATATTGTTTATCCGGATACACTCCGAGTTCGTCCATTCCGTAGAGAATTCTTCTATGAACGGGTTTGAGCCCATCGCGGACGTCAGGAAGAGCGCGCGACACAATAACGCTCATCGCATAACTCAAAAAAGAGGTTTTCATCTCTGTTGAGATGTTTATCTCCAAGACTTTATTCGCAATGTTGATTTGGTTTTCAATAATGTTGTCCATGTTTCCCCCTAAATGTCCAAATTGCGAACGTATTCGGCATTTTCCTGAATGAATTCCCTGCGGCTCAATACATCATCGCCCATAAGCATAGAAAAGATGCGGTCAGCTTCAATTGCATCTTCTAAAGTCACTAGCAAAAGCGTTCTGCTTTCGGGATCCATTGTTGTTTCCCAAAGTTGTTCGGGATTCATTTCGCCCAAACCTTTGTATCGTTGCAAAGTTGGTTTTCCAGTAAGCCTTGCAAGGATTTTTTCCAATTCCTTTTCTTCATATGCGTATTCGATTGATTTTCCCAGTTGAACCTTAAATAGTGGTGGCTGTGCAATGTAGACATAACCCTTCTCAATCAAGGGCCGCATATAACGGAAGAAAAATGTTAGGAGCAGGGTTCTGATGTGGGCTCCATCGACATCGGCGTCGGTCATGATGATTATCTTGTGGTATCTGGCTTGATCGATTTGGAAATCTTCCCCGATACCAGTTCCAAAAGCTTGGATCATCGATAAGATTTCCTTGTTTTGAAGCGCTTTATCTAGTCTCGCTTTTTCCACATTCAATACTTTGCCCCTTAAAGGCAATATCGCTTGAAATTCCGATTCTCTTCCTTGTTTTGCGGAACCTCCTGCAGAATCTCCCTCGACAATATAAATTTCTGATTTTGTCGCGTCTTTTGTGCGGCAATCTGCTAGTTTGGATGCAAAACCTAAAGAATCAAGCGGTGATTTTCTTCTGGTCGCTTCTCTGGCTTTTTTGGCAGCGATTCTGGCGCGTTGTGCCATCAATGCTTTTTCTAGGATGATTTTGGCGGATTGTGGATTTTCCAAAAGAAATCTATCCAAACCTTCAGACATGATGTTCGATACCACTCTTCTTACATCACTGGATCCGAGTTTTGACTTGGTTTGGCCTTCAAATTGTGGATCCGGATGTTTTACTGATATAATAGCGACCAATCCCTCCCTAGTGTCTTCTCCAAGCAGGGATTCGTCCTTTCGGAAAATATTATAATTTTTACCATAGTTGTTTAAAATCCTGGTAAGCGTCATTTTGAATCCTTCTTCATGGGTTCCGCCTTCAGGATTGGTTATGTTGTTTGTGAATGGATAGATGTTTTGGGCATATCCATCGTTGTATTGCATGGCGATTTCAATGGTGATACCTTCTTGTTCGCCTTCGAAATATGCGACCATTGGATGCAAAACGCTTTTCCCGAAATTCAAAAATTCGACGTATTCCCGGACGCCACCCTCATATTTATATTCTTTTTTGATTACATTAGCTTCATTTCTGGAATCGGATATGCTAAATTGGATACCTTTGTTCAGAAATGCTAACTGCTGGATTCTTGTTCTTAAGGTTTCAAATTCATATTCGTTTGATTCGACAAAGACTTGAGGGTCAGCTAAAAAGGTTACGATTGTTCCTGATTTATCTGTGTCTCCGATGCATTCAAGTTCTTTTTTCACAAAACCATGATCAAATTGGATAATATATATCTTGCCGTCTTTGTGGATTTCAAGATGCATGTATTCGCTGAGCGCATTGACGACTGAAGCGCCAACTCCGTGCAAGCCTCCAGACACTTTATATGAATTGTGGTCAAATTTTCCTCCGGCGTGT
>Ga0268276_1001097_pt1 | contig 28319 bp, 24 predicted proteins | sample saktaG_4_FD_190145 | JGI IMG/M metagenome (GOLD analysis project Ga0268276, IMG submission 190145) | Saline water microbial communities from Sakinaw Lake, British Columbia, Canada - sak_2010_1_5_45m | ecosystem: Environmental > Aquatic > Non-marine Saline and Alkaline > Saline ...
AATGGCCGCAGGCACTGTCAAGGTGTACTCACAGCGAGGTATCATGTACAATCATGTAAATCCTGTCAAGAAACGAGCAGCATTTGCCGCGCGGCGGCGTGGCCGCGGCTTGCGTTTTCTCTTTTCCATTCCTCCATTCCTCCATTCCTCCGATCATGGCACGGCATCCCACGGCATCCCACGCGGGAAGAGTGGGAGGAGAAAGCGGACCGCAGGATTGGCGTGTGAGCGGCTCTGGCATCCAACAAAGTGCAAAAACGAAAAAAGCAATCCGGCGTTTTGCGTGAACATTCGCAAATTCGTGCCACTTCTTCCCACATTATAACTTATTGTATTGCAAGTTGTTAAAAAATCACTCTATTTAATGATGGCTCAAAACTTGCATAAAAAGGCATAGGGGCTTGACAAGTGGGAAAAAGTGGGATATAATAGGCGCAACGATCTTTTTTGCGGTAGTTCGGTTAATGGTTTCTGTAAAGGATGCTGCTCGAGGTTTGCGATGTTTTCAGGAGAGTTCCATCACAAGATTGATGCCAAGGGGCGGGTGTCGGTCCCGGCCCAGTTCCGCACGCATGGTGACGGCAAGTATTATGTGACATACGGGCCGGATGGCTGTTTGTTCGTGTATGACGAGCAAGGCTTCAAGGCGCGCGAGGCGGAATTGAACAAGCTCGACGAATACAACCCGACTGTGCGTTCATTGAAGCGTGTTTTCTTTTCCGGGCCGCCGTTGCAAGACTGCGATGCTGTTGGGCGGATCAAGATTCCCGCCCAGTTTGCCAGCTATGCCGCGATTGAGAAGGACGTGGTGATGAACGGCATGGCCCACTATTTTGAGATTTGGAGTCGTGCGCGTTGGGAACAGCAACGCCAGCAGGATATCAGCAAGTACTTCGAAAATTACCGTGAGATGACCACCCGCCATGACCACTAACACAGAACACGCCAGCGCCACGACGACGTGGCAGCACGAGCCGGTACTGTTGCAGGAAGTGATGATGTTGTTGGCGCTGCGGCCGGACGACACCTGCATTGACATGACTGTCGGACTCGGCGGTCACACGGCGGCACTAGCCGCGGCGACTGCGCCGGAAGGGCGGGTGCTGGGTCTCGACCGTGACGCGGCGGCGCTGGCATTGGCGACGAAACGTTTGGCTGGGTATGGCGGGCGGGTGCGTTTGGTGCAGGCGCCCTTTTCACGCGTGACCAAGGTGGCGGCCCAAGAGAAAGTGCATGACGTGGCCGGCATTCTGATGGATCTGGGCGTGTCATCCATGCAATTCGACGATCACGCGCGCGGCTTCAGTTGCACGCAGGACGGGCCGCTGGACATGCGCATGGACGCCCATCAGGCATTGACGGCGGCGGACATTGTCAACGGCTGGGATGTGGACGCGTTGACGAATGTGCTGCGCGACTTGGGCGGCGAGCCGATGGCGGGACCGATTGCGCGGGCCTGTGTGCGGCGGCGCGCGAAAGCACTATTCACCCAGACGTATGAACTGGCGCGGGTGGTGTCGGGCGTGTACTATGCGCGCGGCTGGCGGCGCTCGAAGGTGCATCCGGCAACGCGCGTGTTTCAGGCATTGCGCATGGCAGTCAATGACGAGGCCGGCGAGCTGCACGCGGGTTTGGCGAGTGCGTGGATGCTGTTAAAGGATGGCGGGCGGATCGCCGTGATCAGTTTTCATTCGGGCGACGACAAGGTGGTCAAAGAGTATTTCAAAGAGCAGTGCCAGCGCGGGGCGGGCACGTTGCTGCAACGCAAGCCGCTGACGGCCGGGGCGGTGGAGTGCGCGCGTAATCCGCGGGCACGCAGCGCGAAACTGCGGGTCTGCCAACGCGAAGGAGAAGTATGAACCTTGAACGTCGCTATCGCCGGCGTGTCGTCGCGCCCGCGGCGCCGCCGCGCGCACGCTTTGCGTTCACGCTGCTGTTGACCTTTGCGGCGCTGGTCGCGGTCGGCTTCACGTATTATTTTGCGCGCGCGCAGCGCAGCACCGCGATGACCAACGCGCTGTACCACACGGTCGAGTTGCGCAAGGACGTTGAGCGGGCGACCAAAGCCAACGACCAATTGTGCTGCAAGCTGGCCGAATTGCAGCGGCCGGAATATATCCTGACCACGTTGCGGGAGCGCGGCGTGCACTTGACCGTGGCGCCGATCGAGCGGATTGTGTATGTCAAATTGCCGCGCAGCCCGGCCGGCCGCGCAGCCGCCACGCCGGCGCCGGCGCCAACGCCACCCGCGCGCAAGCCGCTCGGAACTTTGTTAGTCAGCACGCGCACCCATGAGGAGCAGTGAACACGGTTGCGTTCCATGGACGTACGCAGTGGGTGTTTGCGGCACTGGCGCTGGCGCTGGTGTTGCTGTTGGGCCGGCTGTTCGACCTGCAATGGTTGCGGTCGGAGATGTACCAGCAGCGCGCGCGGGCACAGCAAGTAAGTCGGCCACGGCTGGTGGCGCGACGCGGCCAGATTCTGGATCGCAACGGCAATGTTTTTGCCATGTCGACGACGCGGCCGGTGGTGTGGGCCGATCCGTCGCTGGTGCGCGATGTCGCCGCGACCGTTGCGGCGTTGCAGCCCGTTTTGGGCGCGTTGCCCGCGAAGGTGCTGCGCCAACTGGGCGACCCGCGCCGGAAATTTGTCTGGGTCGACAAGCAGCTCAGTGACGCGCAGGCGAGCCAGGTGCGGATTCTGCAGAAGAAAGGCGTTGTGCGGGGCGTGTTCGTGGATGAGCTGCCCCAGCGCGTGTATCCCAAAGGCGAACTGCTGGGTAATGTGATCGGCTTGTGCAATGAACAAGGTGACGGCGCGGAAGGCATCGAGTTGCAGGCCAATGCGCTGTTGCGCGGAACGGACGGCTACTTGATGGCGCAGCGCGACAATCGCCGGCGCCTGTTTCTCGATCCACGCTGGGTGGGCAGTGACAAGATTCTCGAACCGATCAACGGCCACACGATTTATCTGACGATTGACGAGTATCTGCAGCACATCACCGAGCAGGAGTTGATCAAGGCCGTCACTGCGTATCAGCCGCAGCGCGCGTTGGCGATCGTGATGGAGCCGGCGACCGGCCAGATTCTGGCCCTGGCGCAATGGCCGTTTTTCAATCCGAATGTGCGCAGCAATTATGTGCCGGGCATTCTCAAGAGTTTTGCGGTCACTGAGATTTTCGAGCCGGGCTCGACCATGAAAGCGGTGGCGGGCGCCATTGCGCTGCACGAAGGACGGATCACACTTGACACACCGATCTATTGCGAGAACGGGGCTTGGGAACACTGTCCCGGCTTCGTGTTGCATGACGATCATCCGCTCGGTGAGATTTCGTTTCGCGACGTGATCCGCTACTCCAGCAACATTGGGATCGCGAAGGCGGTGCGCGATGTGCCGCCGGCACACTATTACACCTATTTATTACGGTTTGGTTTTGGGCGGCGGACGGGCATCGCGCTGTTTCCCTCGGAATCGCCGGGGATGCTGCAGCCGCCGCGCGCATGGTCGCGTTTATCCATGGTATCATTGCCGATGGGGCATGAGATTGGGGTGACGGCGTTGCAGTTGTTAAGCGCGATGGCGACGATTGCGAATGGCGGGACGCGCGTGCAACCGACGATTGTCAAGAAGATCGTCACGGCGCGCGGCGAATTGGCGCCGGAAGCGCGTCGGTTCAACTATTTCGAGCCGGTGGTGGTTGAGCACAACATTCTCTCGACCGGCGCGGTCGCGCAAATTGTCGAGGCCTTGATCGGCGTAACGGGCGACGACGGCACGGGCGCGCTGGCGGAGATGCCGGGCTACACGGTGGCCGGCAAGACCGGTACAGCCCAAAAGGCGACGCGCGGCGGCTACAGTCGCGACTGCGTTTCGTCGTTTGTGGGATTTGTCCCGGCACGCAAGCCGGCGCTCTGCGCGCTGGTCGTGTTGGACGCGCCGCAGAAAACGCGTTACGGCGGGCTGGTTGCGGCGCCGGTGTTTCGCAGCATTTGCATGGAAGCGCTGGCTTATCTCAAAGTGGCTAAAGACAAGCCGGAACCGGTTCTGACCCAGATTGCCCAAGCACCGGCGGAACCATGCAACTGACCGATTTATTGAACGGCTTGACGTGGGAGCACGTCAGCGGCACGCTGGAACGGGACGTGTGCGGCATCACCTTGGACAGCCGGATGGTGAAGCCGGGCATGTTGTTTGTGGCCTTGCGCGGTGAGGTGGCGGATGGCCATAAATTTGTGGCAGACGCCGTCGAACGCGGCGCGTCGGCCATTGCCGTGACGGCGCGGGGCTCGGCCTTTGCACCGGAGATCACGGTGGTGCGTCTAAACGCCTGCCCGGCCACCTTGGCGCATCTGGCGCAGCGCATGTACGGCCAGCCGGCCTGTGCCCTGGTCGGCATCACCGGCACGAACGGCAAGACGACCAGCACGTATTTGGTGCGCCATTTTCTGACGCAGCACGGGCTGCCGACCGGGATTGTCGGCACGATCGTCTACGAGTTCGGTGCCCGCCGCATTCCGGCCGCGCGCACGACGCCGGACATATTTCAGTTGTACGGCACGCTGGCACAGATGGCCTGCAGCGGCGCGCGCGCCATCGTCATGGAGGTTTCCAGCCACGCGCTCGAGCAGGAGCGGCTGGGGCAACTCACGTTTGACGTGGCGGCGTTCACCAATCTGACGCAGGATCATCTCGACTATCACGGCACGTTGGACGCCTATTTTGCGGCCAAGGCAACTTTGTTTGACCGGCTCGCGCCGGTGCCCCGGCAGGCCGGCGCCTTTACGAGTGTGATCGGCATTGATGACGCCTGGGGCCAGCGTTTGGCAGCCATGGTCGCGCAGCGCGGCCACACCGTCGCGACCTGCAGCGCGGCCGGCGCAGCGGACGCAACCTTTGCGGCGCGCAACGTCAGTGTCACGGCGCGCGGCAGCTTGTTCGATTTGATCGTGCGCGGCGAACAGTGCGGACAGGTGCAGATGAATTTGCTGGGCCGTCACAATGTTGCCAATTGCCTGCTGGCGATGGCGATTGCGCATGCGTTTGGCGTCGGCATTCCCGCGCTGATCGCCGCGGCGGCAACGTTGCCAGCCACGCCCGGGCGGCTCGAGTTCATCCCCAACGAGCTGGGCATTACCGTCATTGTTGATTACGCCCACAGTGATGACGCGCTGCGCAATGTGTTGCAGTGTGTGCGCGAAGTCACGCCGGGCGCGCTCTGGGTGGTGTTTGGGTGCGGCGGTGATCGCGATCGCGGCAAGCGTCCAAAAATGGGGGCCGTTGCCGAACAACTGGCCGATCACGTGATCATTACCAGTGACAATCCGCGCGGCGAAGAGCCGGCCGCGATTGTCCGTGAGATTCAGGCCGGCATGCAGGCCGACCGCGCAACCGTCCTGCTTGAGCGGCGCGCGGCGATTGCGCACGCCTGCCGCGCGGCGCAGCCCGGCGACGTCGTGGTGGTGGCCGGCAAAGGCCATGAAACGTATCAGGAAGTGAAGCGCGTGTTTCACGCCTTTGACGATCGCGTGGTGGCGCGCGAAATCGTGGCCGAACTGGAGCAGGCGCGTGTTCACTGACCACGATATTTGCCGCGCCACCGGCGCGCAACGCAGCGGCGCACCGGTCAGCGTCACCGGCGTCAGCACGGACAGCCGCACGGTGACGCGCGGGCAGTTGTATGTCGCCTTGCGCGGCGCGCATTTTGACGGGCACACGTTTGTCGCGGAAGCAGCCGCGCGCGGGGCGGCGGCGGTGTTGGTGGCACGCAGCACGGCATGCGCGCTGCCGCACTACCTCGTGCCGGACACGCTGGCGGGCTATCAGGCGTTAAGCCGCCTGCATCGCGAACGCTTTTCCTTGCCCGTCGCGGCCATCACCGGCACCAACGGCAAGACCACGGTGAAGGAGATGACCGCGCGCATCCTGGCAGCGCGTGCGCCGGTGCTGGCCAGCGCACAGAATTTCAACAACCACATTGGTGTGCCGATGACCGTGCTGCGGCTGACGCCGACGCATCGCTACGCCGTCATCGAAATGGGCATGAATCACGCCGGCGAGCTACGCACCCTGACGCACGTGGCGCAACCGACGGTCGCCGTGATCACCAATGCGGGGCGCGGCCATCTTGAGTTTTTCGCCGATCCCGCCGCCGTCGTCGCGGCCAAGCTTGAAGTACTCGAGGGCTTGTGCGCCCAGGGCGTGGCCATCCTGCCGTATGACAGTCCGTGGTACGTCCGGATGTACACCGCCGCCCGTGCGTATGCGGCGCGGATTGTGAGCGTCGGCACCCGGCCGGGCGCGGATGTGCGGGTGGCGGTTGAGCGGCTGACGCTGGACGCGACAGACTGCTGGGTGAGCATCGGTGCCGAACGCGTGGCCGTGCGGCTGCGCGTGCCGGGCGCGCACAACGCCGGCAATGCCGCCTTTGCCTGCGCCACCGCCCGCGCCCTCGAGCCGCAGTTGTCCTTGCCGGACATGGCCGAGGCCCTGCGCGATTTTGCGCCGCTGGCGTTGCGCTGCCAGTGCGAGACTATTGGCGGCGTGACGATCATCGCCGATTGCTACAATGCGAATCCGGAATCGATGCAAGCCGCCTTGACCTTGCTGCGCGATGCCGAGGTGCCGGGACGACGCATCGCCGTGTTGGGCGACATGTGCGAGTTGGGCACCGCCAGTGCGGACGCGCATCGCGAGTTGGGCGAGGCCAGCGCACACCATCGCCTGAATTTGTTGATCACCACTGGCGTGGGCGGCCATCTGATCGCCGCCGCGGCTCTTGCCGCGGGCATGAATAACGGCAGTGTCCAGGCCTGCGCCACGGCTGCGGATGCCGCCGCCGTCGCGCGCGCGTACGTGCAACCCGGCGACTGCATGTTGATCAAGGGCTCGCGCGCAATGCAGCTTGAGACCGTACTCGACGCGCTGCGCACAACCGGGTCGCAGCCATGACAACCTTTCGTGCATACATATCATTACAGGACGTGATGGAGCACAGGCGCGCCATTCCCGCCTCCCTCCACACCGAAACCAAACACAAACCGCAGGCGCACCTGTCCCATCGCGCAGATGGTCCCTTGCAACGAGGGACCATCATTCCTGTAATGATTTTCTTTTCCCCACGTCACCTGTGGAGCATGCCATGATGTATTTTCTGTATGTTCATTTGGTGGGCGTGCTGAAAGCGACCAATGTGCTGCGCTACATCACCGTCCGTGCGGGTGGCGCAGCCGTGACCGCGTTTGTGATCAGCATTCTGGTTGGGCCACACTTGATTCGCTGGTTGTATCGGCTGAAAGTCGGCCAGGAGATTCGCAAGGATGAATGCCCGCCGCTGCACTTGATTCACAAGAACAAGCAGGGCACGCCCACGATCGGCGGCTTGCTGATTATCACTACCGTTACTTGTGCCACGCTGCTGTGGGCGCGCTGGGACAATTTGTATGTCTGGCTGACCCTGGGCGTGTTCATCTGCCTCGGCGCGCTGGGTTTTGCCGATGACTATCTGAAGGTTCGCCGCAAACGCTCGCTGGGCTTGAATGCGCGCACCAAAGTATTCGTCCAATCATTGGTGGCACTGGCCGTCGCGGCCGTGCTGATTGGCATCGGTGAAACGACGCCGTTGTATGTGCCGCTGTACAAGTACGCCGTGATCCAAAATCTGGGACTGTGGTATGTGTTGCTGGCAATGCTGGTGATCGTCGGCTCATCAAATGCCGTCAATCTGACTGACGGCCTGGATGGGCTGGCGATCGGGACGGTGACGATTTGCGCACTGGCCTACACCGTCTTGGCGTATGTCGCCGGGCATGCCGCAATCGCCAAGTATTTGTTCATCTTACACACGCCGCAGGCGGCCGAGCTGACCGTGTTTTGCGCCGCCCTGGTCGGCGCCGGCCTCGGCTTTCTGTGGTACAATGCGCATCCCGCAATGGTCTTCATGGGTGACACCGGCAGCTTGGCGTTGGGCGGCGCAATTGGGGTGGTGGCACTGCTGATCCGCAAGGAAGTGCTGTTGCTGGTCATCGGCGCGGTCTTCGCCCTTGAAGCGGTTTCGGTGATTTTGCAAGTGGCCTCGTTCCGCTTGCGCGACGGCAAGCGTATTTTCAGAATGGCGCCGATTCATCATCACTTTGAAATGCGCGGCTGGCCGGAGACCCGCGTCACCATTCGCTTTTGGATTTTGGCCCTGATCTGCGCCCTTATTGGCATTGCCAGCTTGAAACTGCAGTGAGGCCATGAACTGATGATGACCACCGCTTGACAAAACCATGAACATCACCGTGATAGGGTTGGCGCGCAGTGGCTATGCGGCCGCGCAACTGGCGCAGCGGCTGGGCTACCATGTGCGTGTCTCGGACGGCTGCACCGGCGCGCATGTCAGCGCGGCCACGCGGCGCACGCTCGAAGAGCACGCCCAGGCGCTGCGCGCGCGCGGCATCTGGGTCGAGCTGGGCGCCCACACGCCCGCCTGTCTCGACGGCGCGACGTTGGTCGTCACCAGCCCCGGGGTGCCCGACAGCGCGCCGCCGCTAGAATGGGCGCGCCAGCGCAATTTGCCGATCATCAGTGAAATTGAATTCGCCGTGCGCCACACCACGGCGCGCATCGTCGCCATCACCGGCACCAATGGCAAGACCACGACCACCTCGCTGATCGGCCATATTCTCAGCACCGCCGGCATGCCGGTCGTAGTGGCGGGCAATATCGGCCAAGCCTTGTCCGGCGTGGTTGAAGAGGCGACGGCCCAGCATACCGTGGTGCTCGAAATCAGCTCATTTCAACTTGAAGCGGTGCAGACCTTCCGGCCGCATATCGCCGTCTGGCTGAATCTGACGCCCGATCATCTTGACCGCTACAAAACGATGCAGGCCTATGGCACGGCCAAGTCGCGCATTTTTCGCCGGATGACACATGACGACTGGGCCGTGCTCTGGCTGCATGACCGCGAGCTGGTCCTGCCGTATCTGAACGGCAATGACGTCCGCCGGGTCTGGCTGGACGAGCGCGGCCAATGGCGGCCCTCGCGCGCCGAGCCCTGCGGCGCCACGCTCGCCCACGGCGACTTGGTCACGCATGTCAACGGCATGACCCAGACGCACGGGCGCATGGACGCCCTCCATCTGCATGGCGCGCACAATGCCGTCAATGTCCTGGCGGCCTGCGCCGTCGCGCGCATTTTGCATGTGCCGGCGCATGCCTTGGACGAGGCCCTGCGTTCGTTTCGCGGGCTGCCGCACCGGCTCGAACATGTCGCCGCGCGCAACGGCATCACCTTTGTGAACGACTCCAAGGCGACCAATGTGGACGCGCTGATTAAAGCGCTTGACGCGCTGCCGGCGCCGATCACGCTCTTGGCCGGCGGCTACGACAAGGACAGTGATTTCACGCCGGTGCTGCCCTGGCTGCGCGCCAAAGTGCCGCGCGCCGTTTTGTTCGGCGCGGCGCGCGAAAAGCTCGCGCACGTGTTTGCCGGGGCCACCACGCTGGTCAGCGCCGACACCATGCAGGAGGCCGTGACCAAAGCCGTGCAGGGCGTGCCCAGCGGCACCACCGTCTTGCTGGCACCCGGCTGTGCCTCGTATGACTGGTACAACGATTTTGAGGAACGCGGCGCCGACTTCCGCCGCTGTGTCCATCATTGCCTGGAGTCTCTTTGCTAACCGTACGTGAGGTGTATTCAATGAAAACATTGCATTCGTATCTACTCTTCTCATTTCTGGCACTGTGCGCGCTGCTGTGCAGTAGCTGTGCCAAAGACACGACCCGCAGCGATATCGCCCTGGAAATGACCGAAGAGGACAGTGTCGAGGCCATTATTGACCAGGATCTGCTGACCGCCGGCTCCACCGCCATTGATGTCAGCGAAACCGCCGGCAAGACCACCTCGGATGTCTCGGTCGCCTATGTGGACGAGGTCGATTTGCAAAAGCCCGTCCTGGTCGAGACCGATGAATCTCTGCGCGGCGACGCCGCGCGCGGGACCGGCACCACTCCCGGCACGGATGCCACCATGATGCCGCCGCTGACCGAGGGCGCCATCACCGGCGCCGATCTGCCCGACGCCGCCGGCAGCGGCGCCATCGCCGGCAGCGCCTCGCCGGATGCAGACTTGGCGCGGCTGGCCGAAGAGGCCCGCAGTCCAGCCTTGCCCGCGACCGGCATGTCGCTCGAATCGCCGCAGCGATATGCCCCGGGCAGCGCGAGCGAACCCATTGCGGTGCGCCCGCCCGGCAGCGGGTATGCGGCCTCCTATTACCGCACCGATCAGTTGCCGGCCAGCTATCCGCGCCACACGGTGCAGCGCGGTGATTCGCTCTGGTCCGTCAGCAAGAAATATGGCTGCTCAATCAGTGAGCTGGCCGCGGCCAACGGCATCAGCCGCGGTTCGATTCTCAGTGTTGGCCAATCGCTGCTCATTCCGGTCAGCAAATCTCCGGCGCAGCCGGCCGCCAGCACGACTGACACAACCACACCCGGGGCCGCGCCGACAACCGCGTTGCAGCCCGCCACCACCACGACGGAGCAGCCCGCCACGCCTGACGGCACGGCCACGCCCGCGCCGCGGGCCGGCGCGTATGAGACCGAATATTACACGGTTCAGCAAGGCGATTCGTATTGGAAGATTGCGCGCCAGTATGGCGTCACCAGCACCGAACTGATGTCCCTCAACGACACCAGCGATTCGCGCTTGAAGATTGGCCAGAAAGTTCTCGTGCCCAAGAAACAATGACCACCGCGCGTATCCAGGGGCGTTGGCTGCCCGAACTGTTTGTCGCCATCGTGCTGGTGCTCGTGGCCTACGGCGCGCTGATCACCTACACCACCAGCGTCTACTACGCACAAGATGTGTTTGGCAACCGCCTGTACTTCTTGCAGCGCGAGCTGCTGTGGGTCGCGTTGGGCGTGCTGGCAGCACTCGTGGCCTTTTGCGTGCACTACCAAGTGGTGCAGAAGCTGAGTACCTTTTTGTTTCTGGCGACCATCGCGCTGCTGGTACTGGTCCTGCTGCCCGGCGTCGGCCGGTCGGTGAACAACGCCGCGCGCTGGCTGCCATTCGCCGGTTTCACGCTGCAACCGTCGGAAGTGGCCAAATATACACTGATCATTTTTGTGGCCAAATGGCTGAGTGTGCGGCGCCGGCACGTCCATCGCTTTTTCCGCAATACCGTGCTCCTGCTGGCGCTGGTCGCCGTGCCCCTGGGTCTTATTTTGAAAGAGCCGGATCTTGGCACCCCGGTGGTGATCGGCGCAACCGTGCTGATCATGCTGTTTGTCGGCGGCGTGCCGTGGCGCCACTTGCTGTGGATCGGCCTGAGCGCGATTCCGCCGCTGGTGGCACTGGTCTGGCTGGTCCCCTATCGCATGCAACGGCTGATCGTGTTTCTCAATCCGGATGCTGATCCATTGAACACCGGCTTCCAGATTCGGCAGTCATTGATCGCGATCGGTTCGGGAAAAATCAATGGTTTGGGCCTGGGCATGTCCGTCCAAAAAATGCATTTTCTGCCGGAAGCACACACTGATTTCGCCTTCGCCATCATCGGCGAGGAACTCGGCTTTGTCGGCGCAGCCATGACGATCTTGCTGTTCTTGCTGTTTTTCTACACGATGTACCGCTTGACCCTGCACATTCAAGATTTGTTCGGGCACTTGGTGGCGGTCGGCATTATGAGCATACTGGCACTGCAAACGATCATCAACATCGGGGTCGTGACCGGCTGCCTGCCGACCAAAGGCTTGGCCCTGCCGTTCATCAGCTACGGCGGTTCAAGTTTGGTTATCACCTTGGCGGCGTGCGGGCTGCTGCTGAACATTGCGCATAACCAACGCAACTTGCGCGTGGACACGGGGGCCACACGTGGCTATGACGAGACCATCGTGTAATGCCACGGTCACGCGCTGCTTGATTGCCGGCGGCGGCACGGGCGGGCACATCACACCGGCGCTGGCCTTGTGCGAGACCTTGCAGGGCCGCGATCCGCGGGCGCAGGTCTGGTATTGTGGGCGGCCGGGTTCGCTGGAACACGAGCTGGTGCGCGCGCATGGCATCAGTTACAAATTCGTCTGCGCGGCGCCACCGGCATGCGGTCTCTGGTCGGCATTGCGCTGCGCGGTCATGATGCTGATCGGCTTCGTGCAAAGTGTTGTGCTGATCATCAAGTGCGCGCCGCAAGTGATCATTGGATTTGGCGGTTACACGGCCGTGCCGCCCTTGCTGGCCGGCCTTTTGTTACGGCGCCAGGTCGTCGTGCATGAAGCCAATGTGTTGCCCGGCAAAGCCGTGCGCTTGTTGGTGCGGGCCGGCGCGCAATTGGCCTACGGCCTCGCGCCGCGCGACCATGAACCGGCCCTGACGAAAGCCTGGCAACGCCTGCGCACACGCGCGACTTTCACCGGCAACCCTTTGCGGCAGGCCTTTCTGGAGGCGACCGCCGCCCACGGCCGCGCGCTCACCGGTTTCGCGCCCGACGCCGTCGTCCTGATGACCTTGGGCGGCAGTCAAGGCTCACGCATGCTGAATACCTGCGTGCCGGATATGGTGCGGCGGCTGCTGCCCGTGCTGCCGCATCTCCACGTGATACACATTACCGGCCTCGCCGATGCCGATCAGGTGCGCAAGGCCTATCAGACCTTGCACGTGCCGCAGTTTGTCGTCAGTTACAGCACCGCCATCGGCGCCTTGTTTCGCAGCGCCACGCTGGTGATCGCGCGGGCCGGCGCACTGACGGTCAGCGAGTTGTGCGTCTGCGGTGTGCCGGCCATTCTGGTCCCCTTTCCGCACGCCGCCGACAATCACCAGGAACACAATGCCCGCGTCCTCAGTGACGCCGGCGGCGCAATCTTGTTGCGCGAAGCCGGGCTGACACCCGCGCGCTTGGCGGAAACGGCCGGCGCATTGCTGGCCGCGCCGGCACGCCGCGCGGCCATGCGCGCCGCGCTCCAATCTCTGGCGGTGCCGGATGCCGCCCAACGGTTAGCCACGCTCCTTGAAACATGTCACGCGACCTCGTAACTGTTGATCTGCACGCCCTGCCGCAGCCCTGCGCCGGCCGCCGCTATTTCCTGTGCGGCCTCGGTGGCGCGGGCATGAATCCGCTGGCGCACGTGCTCGCCGCGCGGGGTGTCGCCGTCGCCGGCAGCGACGCCTGCGCCCAGAAATCAACCGCGATGCTGAGTGCGGCCGGCATTTCCTGCGCGCTCGGCCATGCGGCCGATCAGGTGCGCGGCGCGGATGTCTTTGTCTACAGCAGCGCCATCGCCGATGACAATCCCGAATTTCAGTATGCGCGCGACCATAACATTCCCTGTCTGCATCGCGCCCACGTCCTGGCCCAATTGGTCAACCACGCGCACGGCATCACCGTCGCCGGCACCCACGGCAAGACCACCACGACCGCGTTGATCGCGCTGATTCTCACCGAGGCCGGGCTTGATCCCACCGCTGTCGTCGGCGGCTTTGTGCCCGCGTTCAATGGCTACCACCGCCTTGGTCATGCTGATTGGTTCGTCGTCGAGACCGATGAAAGTGACGGCTCATTTCAATTGTTCGATTCGACGCTGGCCGTGTTGCTGAATATTGATGCCGACCATTTGGACTACTATCCCGACCTCGCAGCGATTGAAGCCGCGTGCGCCCGCTATGTTGCGCGCATCAAGCCCGGCGGCACCTTGGTCTACAACGCCGATGACGCGCACGCAACCGCTGTGGCCGCACGCGCGCCGCTGCATGTTGCCCGCCTGGCCTGCAGTTGCACCAGTCCGGCGTCCTTTCGCGCGCAGGTCGTGGCGCTGCAGCCATGGTCTTCAGAATTTTCGGTCAGCGAGGCAGGCGCAACCTATCCCGTCACCGTGGGCGTGCCCGGCCAGCACAATGTCAGCAATGCGTTGCAGGCGCTTGCCGCCGCGCGCAGCAGCGGCGCATCCGTTGCGGCAGTCCAGCGCGCCTGCGCCGCGTTTCACGGCGTCGAGCGCCGCTTTCAAATGCTGGGCACGTGCCAGGGCGCGACCATTGTGGATGACTATGCCCACCATCCGCGCGAGATCGAGGCGACCTTGCGCGCCGCCCGCGCACTCGGCCAGCCGCTGCTGGTGGTGTTCCAGCCGCATCGTTTCTCACGCACCCAAAAACTGCTGGATGAGTTTGTGTGTGTCCTCGGCGGCCTTGACCGGCTGATCTTGACCGATATTTTTGGCGCCAGCGAAACGCCCGGCACCGTCACCGGCGGCACTCTCTATGACCGCGTCCGGGCTGTCGCGCCGCACACCCAGTATGTCGCCGATATCGCCGCCGTGCCGGACGCCGTGCAGCGCGCGTGTCGGCCCGGCGACCTGGTCTTGTTCCTGGGCGCCGGCACCATTTCCGCCGCCGCGCATCAGCTCATTGCATCACCCGCCGCTGTGCACTAGGAGGACCCAGCCCATGGCCGTTGTACAACGTTTGGATATCAACCGCAGTGTGGCGCGCCGCCCGCGCGTGGTGAAGGCGCGCATTGCGCGGTTCTTCATCGGCCTCGCCGCAGTCCTGGTGCTGGGCTTGGTTGTGGCGGCCCTGGTCTGCGCCGGGCGCCTGGCCTTGACGCGCTTTCTGCATCATCCCGATTTTGTCATTCGCCACGTCTACGTTGTCTGTCATGGCGTGCGCACCGTGCCCGACCGTGAAATCGTGGCGCGTGCGCGCATCGTCTCGAACATGAACATTTATGCGACCTCGCTCGAACCAATGGCCCAGCGCCTGCGTCTACATCCCGATATTGCCGCCGTCGAAATCACCAAGCGCCATCCGGACGCCCTGGTCATCTCCTTCACCGAACGCGAGCCGGTGGCGCTGCTCAAGCAGGCCGGCGGCGGGCCCGACATTCCGGTTGACCGCGACGGTGTGATGCTCTCGGCGCGCAAGCTGCGTTACGCATCGCAGGTGCCGTGCTTGGAAGGCTTGACCGTGGTCAACTACCGGCCGGGCGTCGCGCTCGCGGATCTGCGCGTGCCAGTCGCCATGCGCTTTGTGGACACGCTCCGGCGCATGCAGCAGCAGATTTTTCTGGAGATCACCAGCATTCAGTTCGCCAACGCCAAGCACGTCACCTTAAAGTCCAAATACGTTGATGAAATCCGGCTGGGCGCCGAGTACTCGATCAACAACGTCGTGCGCCTGCTGAAAACCGTCGAAGTCCTGCGCGCCCAGCATCGCAATGCGCGCTGCATCGACCTGCGTTTCGCGGATGTTGTCGTCACCCCGTATTCCCTCTGATGAGGCGGCACGATGGCACGTGGTGAACTAATCGTGACTGCGCTGGACATCGGCACAACCCAGGTGCGCGCGGTGATCGCCCGCTGTCATCCGGAGCGCGGGCTGCACATCATCGGTGCGGCCGCCAAACCCGTCGAGGGCCTGCGCAAGAGTACTATCCAGGATGCCGGCGCCGTGGCCAACGTCATTCGCAGCACGATTGAAGACGCCGAGCAGGATGCCCATACCGAAGTCAAAGTCGTGCAGGTCGGCATTAGCGGCGGCCATCTGCACAGTCTCAACAGTGTCGCCGTCGTCAATCTCATCGAGGACGACACGATCGAGGAACGCCATATTCAAGAGGTGCTCGACAAAGCGCGCAGTAATGCCGGCGAAAAGGGCCGTGAAATTCTGCACACGATTCCGCTGGAGTACCGCCTCGATGGCCACGCCGGCATTCTCAATCCGCTGGGCATGCAGGCTGCGCGCGTCGAGTGCAATGTCCACCTCATCAGCGCCGACCGCACCATGATGGAAAACCACGCCCGGGTGGTCAATGATGCCGGCTTCAATGTCAGCGAGTTGTGTTTCACCGGCCTGGCCGACGGCCATTGCGCCTTGAGCGAGCAGGACAAAAAAGATGGTGTCCTGCTCGTTGATCTGGGCGGCGGCTCGACCGCCTATGTCGTCTACTGCAATAATACGGTGCATCACTCGAGCGTCTTTGCCGTCGGCGGCGAACATATCACCAACGATCTCGCCCTCGGCCTCAACCTGACCATGCCGCAGGCCGAGGAGCTGAAGTGCACCTATGCGCGCCTGCTGCGCTTTACCGGCGCGACCGAAGACCCGCATGCCATTCGCATCCCCACCAGCGATAAGAAAAACCGCACGGTCTTGCGCCAGGATGTTGATCTGATTATTGACTCGCGCATCGAGGAATTGCTGCAGTTCGTGCATGATGACATTCAACAGCGGCAACTGCGCCCGCTGTTGACGCGCGGCGTCGTCTTTGTCGGCGGCGGCACGCAGTTGCACCACTTCACTGAACGCGCCGAGAAACTCTTTGCGATGCCCGTCCGCGTCGCGGTGCCGCGCATTCTCGCGCCCAATGACGCGCATGCCGCCACGGATTTTTGGTCGGATCGGCATGAATTCCTGCACGATACCACGTTCACCACCGCGCTCGGCCTGGTGCGGCATGCCTTCATCTCGCACTTGCATGCCCATGCCAAACGGCCCGGTCTCTTTTCTCGCCTTTTTTCACTTTCGTAAGGATGGGGGTAGACAGTCATGCACAATGGCGCAATTCATATTCAAGTCGTCGGCGTGGGCGGCGGCGGCGGCAATGCGGTGCATCACATCGCCCAGCGCACGCAGAACGGCGTTGATTTTGTCTGCATCAACACGGATGCGCAGGCGCTCGCCACCATGCAGGTCACCCGCACGTTGCAGATCGGCGAGAAACTCACCCACGGCTATGGCTCGGGCGCGCGCCCGGAAATCGGACGCCAAGCGGCCGAAGAAGATTACCAACGCCTGTGCGAAATGCTGGCCACCACCGACCTGGTCTTCATTGCCGCCGGGCTGGGCGGCGGCACGGGCACCGGCGCCGCGCCCGTCATCGCCAAGGCCGCCAAGGAAATGGGCGCGCTCACCATCGCCGTCGTGACCAAGCCGTTCCAATTCGAAGGCGCGCACCGGGCCGAAATTGCCAACACGGGCCTGCTCGAATTGCGCCAGTCCGTCGATGCCGTCATGTGCATTCCGAACGATCGCATCACGCGCTTGATTGGCGATCAGACCCCCATTGGCGATGCCTTTCGCCTCACCGACGACGTGCTCCATCACGCCGTCACGGCGATGAGCGACCTGATTGCGCGCGTCGGTATCATCAATATTGACTACGGCGATATTGCCACCGTCATGCGCGAACAAGGCGACGCCATGGTCGGCTTCGGCGAGGCCAGCGGCGAGATGCCCGCCTGCAAAGCAGTGCGCTATGCCATGGCGTCGCCCCTGCTGGAACGCACGGATGTCGTCGGCGCCAAACGCGTCTTGCTGGCTATCAGCGGCGGGCGCGACTTGACCATGAAGGATGTGCAGGAGGCCGTCCAGTCGGTCCACAACGAAATCCGCGCTGAAGCGCATGTCATCTTCGGCGTCAATATCCTTGAGGAGTTGCACGAAACGGTGCGCGTGACCTTGATCGCCACCGGCTTGGCCGACCAGAAAAAAGCGGAACCGGTCAAACCGCGCATGGTCACCTCGGGCATCACCACCCAATCGTCATTTGATTTCTTTCCCGCTGACAGCGGCCGCTTTGCGAATATGCAGCCGACCTTGATTAACAACGTCAATTATGACCGCCCCACCTTTATGCGCTGGGGCCGCAAACTCTTATCTGACGCGGCATAGTGCGGCGCCCCGGGCCGCTGAGTGAGTAAACTCCCGTGCCAGCAGCTGACGGTCCACCCTCCCGGGCCGTCAGTTTTTTTATCTGCTGCTTGCACTTCCGGAATGAACATGCCCAATCGTCTTCCTCGCCAGCTTGGCGCTGTTTCTTACGCGCGTCGCCACGGTTACGTTCACGTGATACCTCGCGGGCTCGCGCAAGTCACGCGGTACTGTGGCCGCGGGCGTTGACTGCGGCCGATCCTGCCGCCCGCAGCGCGGCGGCTGCAATAGATATCGCCCTCTGCGCGGCCGGCTATGCGGCTTGTCCCCGCCCGCGGCAAATGCTACAATGATACACACAATAAGGACATGCATGGTTGCCGCCGCCGATCCAATGACCACCCCGCAGCAAGCCGCGCGCGAACGCGTGACGGTCGTGATTCCCGCACGCAATGAAGCGCAGAATTTGGCGGCCGTGTTGCCGCGCGTCGTCGAGGTGTGCACCGATATCCTGGTCGTTGACGGCGCATCGCATGACGACACTGCGGCCGTGGCGCGGCAGCACGGCGCGCGCGTCATCAGCGATGGCGGCCGCGGCAAAGGCCTGGCGCTGCGCGCCGCGCTGCCGCATATCACGCGCGAGATCACCGTCTTCATGGATGCCGATGGGTCGCACGACGCGCGCATGATTCCCGCCTTGATTTCACCGATCATGCACGGCACGGCGGATCACGTCACCGGCTCGCGCCTGTTGGGCGGCTCGAGCGAGCTGCATGGCGGTTTCGACGAATTCGTGCGCCTGGCCGGCAGCGCCTTCGCCATGGCGTGCATCAATTACCGTTGCCATACGCGCCTGAGCGATTCACAGAACGGCTTTCGCGCGTTGCGCAGCGACGTGCTGCGCCAGCTCAACCTGACGGATCGCGGCACCACCATCGAGCAGGAAATGATCATCAAGACGCTGCGCGGCGGATGGCGCATGGCGGAAGTGCCCACCCACGAGTTTCGCCGCTTGCACGGCACGTCGTGCATTCGCGTCAGCCGCGCTTGGTTCTGGTATTTGCATTCCTTGTTCAAACATCTCTTCTTCAGTCGCGCCGTAAGACGTGACGGCTCCAGCAGCATATGACCACGCCACATTCTGCAAATCCCCCTTTTATAAAGCGGGTTGGGCGGGAGTACTGTTGCTGCCGTCCCCCTTTTCCCGCCAACGGCGGGAGGGGCGGGCGCAGCAGCGCCGGGGGTCGCAGCCATCCCCCTTTGGAAAAGGGGGTTGGGGGATTTCTTGCATCGCGGCTGCGGCACCACACGCCCAATCTGCATCTTCGCCCCACCAGCAGGCGCAGTGGGATTTTCCAAGCCCTGGATACTTAGTGTTTTTTTTCACGCAAAACCCGGAAGAGCCTTGCTTAAGAGGCGCGGGGGATTCCGCTGTTGCTGCCGCCGCCTTTTTCTGTAAAATCCCTCCCCCCGCCAAGCCGGGGTACTTCCTTTAGCAAAGGGAGATTGCAGCACCCCTCGGCCCTGCCTACAATGTAGAATAACAAGTTCGGTGACATCGAATACCAGGCGCCCATCCGTTTGCGCTGAGAGTATTATAATGCTAAAATGTCTGTGTGAAGAAGAAGGTTTACATCGAAACGACCGTGGTGAGTTATCTGACAGCGCGGCCAAGCGCTGATCCAGTGATTGCCGGGCATCAAGAAGCCACACGGGCATTCTGGAGCCGACGCAACGAGTTCGGCTTGTTCATTTCCGATCTGGTTCTCCAAGAGGCCGGGCGAGGGGATCCGGACGTGGCTAAGGCTCGCCTTGATGTCTTGGTGTCCCTGCCGATGCTGGACATCAACGATGAAGTGCAGGTGCTGGCCAAGTCACTGATCAAGGCGAAAGCCGTGCCACGCGAATCCCAGGAAGATGCACTGCACATTGCCGTGGCCACAATCAACGGACTCGACTGCATTGTAACGTGGAACTTTGCGCATATTAATAATCCGTTCACGCGGATGAGAATTCGCCACGCGCTTGAGGCCGCAGGCCATGTGGCGCCCGAAATGTGTTCACCAGATGAATTGCTGGGAGGCCAGTCATGAAAGACCCGATTGTGGAAGAGGTGCGCCGCCATCGCCGCGAACATGCGCAGCGTTTCAATAACAACCTGGATGCGATTTGCGAGGATCTGCGCAGACACCAGGCGTCTTCTGGCCATCCAATAGTACGCTTGAAACCACGAAGGATTGCGCCGAACAAACGCATGCAGCGGATCACGCATGGCGTGACCGCTGATGCGTGACGTTCCGCGCATGGCTGGAGCTGCTTCCGCGCCGCGCATCAGCTTCTGCAAGGTGGGAGCGATTGTCATGTCGCGATTTGTTGGCGCAAGAACTGCATTCGCCGGATGGTATCTCCACCGCATGGCGGGATGCAGCAGTATCTGCAACTGCAAACTGAAAGCTGAAAACCGAACACTGAAACCTGAAACCTTCTCCAGCATGGCCGCCTGAGATGCATGTGCTGCTGATCAATCCGCCCGCTGCTGCGGCGCATGTGCGCGAAGGGCGCTGCACGCAAGCCACGCACCTGTGGGGCACGGCCTGGCCACCGCTGACCCTGGCTTACTGCGCCGCCGTGCTGCATGACGCCGGCCATACCGCATGCCTGCTCGACGGCGCGGTGCAGCGGCTGACCGATGACGTGGTGCGCCGCGCGGCTGCGGCGGCACAGGTCGCGGTTGTTGCCGTCGGCAATGACACCGGCGTCGGCGATTGCGCGTTCGCAGCCATGCTGAAATCCATCAATCCGGCCCTGACCGTCATCCTGATTGGCACGTACGCGGCCGCCTGCGTGACGCAGATTTTCGCAGACTATACCGGTATCGCCGCGATTGTCGTCGGCGAGCCGGAATACAGTCTGCGCGACTGCGTCGCGGCGTGCGCAGTGGGTGCTCCCCTGCCGGGCATCCCCGGCGTGATGACGCCCGCTGCCAGTCTCATCACGCGACCTTTTATTGAACCGCTTGACGCCTTGCCGTTCCCGCGCTGGGAGTGCATTGACACGCAGCGCTACCGCCTTCCCCTGCTGCGCCGGCGTTTGTTGCTGGTCGCGCCGATGCGCGGCTGCCCCTATCCCTGCACGTTTTGCACAACCCAACAATATTACGGTACGCGCGTGCGCACCCGCAGCGTCGCATCGGTGATTGCGGAACTGGAACGCAATGTGCGCGATTTTGGCGTGCGCGATTTCCTGTTCTGGGCCGAGACACTGACGGGCAATCGGCCGTTCGTCATGGCCCTGTGCGAAGAGCTGCAACGCCGCGCGCTGCGCATGCGCTGGTCGGCCGCCAGCCGCGTGGACACGGTTGATGCCGAGATGCTGCGCGCCATGCGCGCCGCCGGCTGCCGCATGCTGTCGTTCGGCATCGAGTCGCTCTCGCAGGACGTGCTGGATCAATGCGGCAAACGCATGTGCGTCGAAGAGATCGCACCGGCGATTCACATGGCGCGCGCCGCTGGCTTGTGGACGGTCGGGCACTTTATTATCGGCCTGCCGGGCGACACGCCCGAGCGCGCGCGCGCAACGGTGACGGGCGCTACCCGCCTGCCGCTTGACTTTGCGCAGTTCTATGCCGCCGCCGCGTTCGCCGGCAGTCGCCTGCAGCAAGCGCTCGGCCCGGTCGCTCGCGCCGGTGCATCCCAAGCTGACTTTCAACATCTGCCTGAAGAACTGCGAGGTATTGCCCGCGGCGCAGCGCGCCATTTCTACGGCACACCCCGCCGCTTGCTTTACTGGTCACAGCATCTGTGGCTTTGATGTTTCATGAGCATTAGCGCGCCATATATTCTGGGTATTTGGGATGGCCACGACGCTGGTGCGGCAGTGCTCCACGATGGGCGCATTCTCGCGGCGGTCAATGAAGAACGCCTGACACGGCGCAAACTTGAGATCGGTTTTCCGCGGCAGTCCGTGGCGTGCTGCCTTGACGTGGCCGGTGTGCGCGCAGACGACATTGCCGGTGTTGCGCTGTCGACCTGGGATGTCGCCAAAACACTTACCCGCTTCGCGCCGGTATTGCGCAACCAGTATTATGCGCTGCGCCGCCGGCGCATGCCGCCAACCATGTTCTCGCGCCTCAAGAAGTACAGCAAATACTTGCTGACACTGGTGCCAGGCGGTGCGGCGACGCGCGCGCTGGGTGCCTGCCTCGTGCGGCGCGACTTGCGCGCCTGTGGCGTGGCCGCGCCGTTGCACTGGCTCGCGCACCACGAGGCGCACGCCGCCGCCGCCGCGCTCTGCTCCGGTTTCGTTGAGGCGACGGTGCTGACACTCGACGGCATTGGCGACAGCATCTCCGGTTCGGTCAGCGTCTGGCGCGCGCCACGTCTCGAGCACATAGCAAACATGCGCGGGCGCGACTCGCTCGGCATTTTCTTCGAGCACGTCACGAATTTGATGAACATGCGCGAGCTTGAGGACGAGGGCAAAGTCATGGCCTTGGCGAATTACGCCCTGCCGGTGCCGGATGCGCACAATCCAATGCTGACATGGTTCTCGTGCGACGATCTGACGGTGCGCTGCCGTTTTGGGCCGCTGCGCCTGCATCATGCGCTCGCCCAGCTTTTGTACCAAGTGCCGTCGGAGCAATTCGCCTTCATGGCCCAGCGCACGCTCGAAGTGTTCGTCACGCGCCTGGTGCGCAACGCCGTGGCGCACACGGGCATTCCCGCTGTCTGCCTCGCCGGCGGTGTGGCCTCGAATGTCAAAGTGAACATGCTGGTGCGCGAACTCGACTGCGTGCGCGACGTGTTCGTGTTTCCGCACATGGGCGACGGCGGTCTGGCGGTCGGCGCCGCGCTGGCGCTAGGAAATCGCCTGTATCAATGGCCCGGCGCCGCGCTTGACGATGTGTTTCTGGGACCGGAATGTGCCGACGGCAAAATGGCAGAGGCTCTTGCGGCGGCCCACTGCGAGTATGCGCGCATGGAAGCGCCGTGGGAAATCGCCGCGGACGCATTGGCGCACGGCGAGACGGTCTTGTGGTTTGACGGCCGGATGGAATTCGGCCCGCGCGCACTCGGCCATCGCAGCATTCTCACGCGCGCCGACGACCCGGCCTTGCGCGACCGGCTCAATTTGCAGTTAAAGCAGCGCGTCTGGTATCAGCCCTTCTGCCCGTCCATTCTGGCTGCGGATGCACCGCGCTTGCTGGAAAACTACCGCGGCCCCAATCGCTTCATGACCGAAGCCTATCGCACAACCACCGAAGGTCGTCACGTGCTGGTCGCGGCAATCAGCATTGACGGCACTTGCCGGCCGCAGATTGTTGACGTGCGCGACGGCGCGTATGCCAAGCTGCTGCAGGCCGTCCGCGCGCGGATCGGCGTCGGCGCGGTCTTGAACACCAGCATGAACATTCACGGTGATCCAATGGTCAACACGCCGGCCGAGGCCGTTGATGTTTTTTTGCGCTCCGGCGCGGACATGCTGGTGCTGGGCCCGTTCGTCGCCCGCGCCAGGCACCTAAGAAATGATGAATGATGAATGATGAATGATGAGTGTCAGGCATGAAGCATGCAAAACTTGATATGTTTATTGTTCTGCATTAATACTAATGAGTGCACTTTCTACATTGCAGCATTCTTGTAGCAGCCCGCGGTGAGGGCGGGGGCTGGTCTGCCGTGGTCAACGCCCACGGCTACAATTACTGCAGATCGCGGCGTTGCTTCTGAAACTGCCTGAATCTGAACCACCAATACAAGTGCCAGATGCCCAAGCCAGAACATGATGGCAAAGAAACCGTGCAGAATCAGCGACCATGGTTGTGTAAACCATATCAACACCGGCGCCAGCACACAGAACACAATGCCGTTTGACGCCAAGTAGGTCACCGGTGAATTTTGTTGGTCCGCGATGCCCTCGCGATAGCTTTGCCACGCCGCCGCAAAGCGCCAGGCAAAGAAGAAATAAAGCGGCAGGCCCAGTACAATCAATATAATTGTATCCACTTACCCATCCTGACTAGTTACTAATGAGAGCGCTTTCTACTTTGCATCGTCCTTGTAGCCGCTCGCGGTGAGGGCGGCTTCTGCAGCCGCGGTCAGCGCCCGCGGCCACAACTGGCATGACAACAAGCACGTGCTTTCATTAGTAAGCCGGCGCAGCCACGACTCACTCCTCGATCTCCATGTCCTGAAACGAGAGCGGGTCGTCGATGGGCTCGACATGCGTGGTGACCGTGACGCCGGCGAGCGCTTTGCGAATGTCCGCCGCGATCTTTTCCGCCAGATGATGACCGCGGTGGGTCGTCCAGCGGCCGGGCACCAGGATGTGGACCGAGACAAAGCGGCGGCCGGCGGCCTGGCGCGTCCGCAGCGCATGATGGCGGATGCCGTGCTCCTGGTTATAGCGTTCGAGAATCTGCACGATGCGGTGCTCTTCCTGCGGCGGCAAGGCGGTGTCCATAAAGCCCAAGGCTGAACGCTGTATGAGCCGAAATCCGGTCCAGGTAATATTGACGGCGACGGCGAGGGCGAGCAGCGGGTCCAACAGCTGCCAGCCGGTCAGCGCCACGATGCCGATGCCGCCGATGACGCCGGCCGACGTCCAGACATCGGTCATGAGATGGCGCGCATCGGCTTCGAGTGTGATCGAGTCGTGGCGCTTGCCGACGCGCAGCAGCACCCACGCCACGCCCAAATTGATCAATGCCGCCACGGCTGAGACCACCAGCCCGGCGCCCACTTGTTCGAGTGGCTGCGGCGCGAGGATGCGCTGCACCGCCGCCAGCGCAATGCTCACGGCCGCCAGCAGAATCAGGACGCCTTCGGCGCCGCTGGCAAAGTACTCGGCCTTGCTATGGCCGTAGTGATGCTCGCGGTCGGGTGGCCGGGCGGCAATGATGAGCATGGTCAAGGCAATGGTCGCACCCAGCAAATTCACCAGCGACTCGACCGCGTCGGACAAGAGGCCAATTGAATTGGTCAGCAGATAGGCGCCGCTCTTGAGTGCGATGGTAACAATAGCCGCGGCAATCGAGAGCCACGCATAGCGTGTGAGTGAAGAACGGTTCATGGGTGCAGCAAATTGCTCGTTATAGCGCCAAAATTACGTGAATGAGAGAGAATAGCAGAATTGACATGCCGTGTCAATGCCCCTCTAATTCCCCTCTCTGATTTTTTCGTGGCGAAACCCAGATCCGCTGGTGCGTATGCTTTGTTGCCGCACATGCCGATAGACACGGACACGAGGCATTGACTTTCGCGCGCGGCGGGTGGGTGCAGCGATGCCCCAAGGGGGTAAGCGCGCGCTGCCAACGCAGCGCTGGTCTCGGCATGCACCGCTGGATCTGAACCAAAGAATTAGTTTGACAAGGTTTTGCGAGGTGCCTATAATACATACACTATGAATGACGGTGCAATAAACGACGGGACATCGAACGCATGAAACGAACCACATGGCTGGTGGTCTCCGGCATGATCACGTGCGGCATCGCCGCCGGCGCGGCAGTGCTCGTGTGCCTGCGTGCGAGCGCGGTGCCCAACGACACATTGCGCGCCATCTTGATGCGCTGGATGCCGGTCACGTTGGACGTCATCTTTGTCCTGCTGGTGTGCGCCGGGATTGTTTGCGCCCGTGATCTCTGGCGGGCGTGGCGCGCGCTACCACGCGCCACCCGCACATGGCTGTTGCTGCTCGCACTCGCCGCCGGCTTGCTCAGCGCCTTCGTCGCGCCGCGCACCAATCGGCTGTATTTCGATGAACACATTTATCAGAACATTGCGCAGACGATGGCGCTGGCGGGCCGCGCCGCCTTTTGCAATGAAGGCCAGTTTATTTATGATGAATATCACCCGCACCGTCTGGAGTACAACAAACAGCCCTACGGCTACCCGCATTTGCTGAGCGTGGTGTATCGCGCAGCAGGTGTGCGCGAAGCGTGGGCGCAGGTGCTGAACAATGTCTGCGCCATGGTTGCGGTGCTGCTCTGCTTCGGCTTGGCCCGCCAATTGACGGGCAGTGCGCGCGCCGGCCTTCTGGCCGCAGCCTGCCTGTTGATTCTGCCGGAGCAATTGCTCTGGTGCAACACCGCCGCCACCGAGCCGAGCACGGCGTGCGTGGCCGGCTTGGCCATGCTGGCCGGCTTGTGGTATTGCGCCCGGCCAAACGCGGCGCGCCTTGTGTTTGCGGTGCTCTGCCTGGCGTATGCCATGTACTTTCGCCCGGAAGCCGTGTTGTTGGCGCCGCTCTTCTTTCTGCTAATCCTGGTGGTCGCGCCACGGCAGTTTGCCCAGCCGGCGCTGTGGTTTGCCGCCGCCGCGCTGGTCATCTTGATCACGCCGCAGCTGCTGCACATCCTCGCCGTGCGGCATGAGCCGTGGGGCAGCACCGGCGCAAAATTCACGCCCGCCGTCGTCTGGCATAATGTGAGCACCAACGGCTGGTTCTATTTGGTCAACGTGCGTTTCCCGTTGTTCGTCACCATGGGCGCAGCCCTCAGTGTGTTGACGCTGTGGCGGCGGCCGGCGACGCTGGTGGTGCTGGCCTGGGCGCTGGTAATGTGGGGCGTGTTTCTGGCGTTTTATGCCGGCAGTTATGCGTATGGTGTTGACGTGCGCTTTGCGCTGCTATCCTTCATCCCGTTGGTCGTCTTGGCGGGCGTCGGTTTTGACTGGTTGTGCGGCCTGCGGCCGTGGCCGTGGTTGACGGCCTGCGTCGTAGCCCTGCTCGTGCTGAATGGCATCCAGTTGCTGCCGCGCGTGCGGCGCGTCTCACAGGAGTCATGGGCGGCACGGTTTGATGTGCGCTACGCGCGCGAGTTTGCGCGGCTGGTGCCGCCGCATGCCTTGATCCTGACCCACAACCCGAATATGTTTCTGCTGTGGGGCCACAGCGCCGCGCAGGTGTCGCTCTTCAGCGAGCAGCGTCAGTATTTTGCGAATGTGCTGCTGCCGCGCTATCCGGGCGGCATCTATTTGCACTGGGGTTTTTGGTGCAACACGCCCGACCGGCAGCAGCAGTTATTCGGTGAGATGCTGACCAATTACATCGGCTGGGCCTGGGTGGCCGAGCGGCACGAGCAAGACTATGTCTATGCGCTGTTGCGGCTGACCAACCTGCCGCCGCTGGCGGCCGCAACGCCGGTGCCGCCGACGCCGCGCCGCGTGCGCATCCACGAAGTCGAGCTGCGGCACCGCGACTTCCCGCCCACGGACCAGCGTTGAATTCCAGAGAATCGTGAAAAAGTTGCATCACTCATTGTTATATGCTATACTTGGGTAACTGATGCGGTACTCAGCAATGAGCACACGTTAATTTACCGAGGGTTCCGCCATGGCTACGCGCATAGTTCAAATTGCATGTTCCTTAATGGTGCTGTGTGCATGGTCTGTGTGCGGCGTCACCAACGCGGCTGACCGAACCGAGCGGGTCGCGCAACCAGCACTCCTGATGACCCCGACTTTGGTGGTGCAGCCGCGCAGCGCGGTCGAGCCCTATATTCGTCAGGTGGGCAGTGTTAAGATTGCGTGCAAGCGTTTGACCGCCCAGAGCGGGTGGAAAGCCGGCGACAAACTGGCGCTGGAAGTATTCCCGTCGGTCATCTACACCGTCACGGTCGAGCAGGTCAGCGTTGATATGAACAACACGCTCTCGCTGATCGGCAAAGTACAGGGCGAGGAATTCAGTTCGTTTGTGCTTGCCGCCGACGGCGGCAATGTCATTGTGCGCTTTCAGGATTATGCCACGGCCGCACTGTTCACCATCGTTCGCAACGCGAGCGATGCCGTCGGCACCGTCACCGAAATGGATATGAGCAAGATGCCGGCGGTGACCGATCTGCCGGCGCGCATTGTCGCGCCGCCGAACCCATCACAACAGTGACCTTGAGGAATTGACATGAACACCTTGGTATCATGGGCGCGTCTGCGCCGCCGTGTGATAGTGACTGTGTGCGCCATGCTGGCGGCCGCAGCCGTTGCGCAGGCCGCCACCGTCAAAGTCTTGATCGTGTATGACACGACCGGCAAAACCTACGCGCAAAGCAACGGCGGGGTCAACACCTTTTCGGCCTCGATCATTTCATTGCTGACGCAGGCCGCCAACAACAATAGCGGCGCCAATTTGACGTTTCAGCTTGCCTATGCGGGCGAGACCTCGTATACCTACAATGGCAATTTCAGCACGGCGTTGAGCGACTTGAGTTCCGGCAACGGCGGGTTGAGCGTCGTGCCCGGCTGGCGCAACACGTATGCCGCCGATCTGGTCACCATGATTGTGGACATCGGCTCGTCATCGGGCGTCATTGGCCTAGGTAACCTGCTGATCACCGTCGGCGGCAATGCCAATGCCGCGTTTACGGTCTGCAATGCGCGCAATGTCAACACACACGTCGTCACCCATGAAATCGGCCACAATTTCGGGTGTGGTCATAGCAAGTCACAGAGCACCCAACCGGGGCCCAATTCGTATCTCAATTCGTATTCCGCCGGCTGGTATTTCACCGGCAACAACGGCACGAAGTATCACACGATCATGGCCTACAACTATGAACAGGGTGTGTTCTATCAGCCGTGCAATATGTTTTCCACGCCGCTCAAAACGTACCAAGGCGTTACCGCCGGCAGCGCCGCGGACGGCGACAACACCCGCAACCTTGGGTATACCATGGGCTGGGTCGCGGCCTACCGCGGGAGCACACCGA
>Ga0268276_1001098_pt1 | contig 28299 bp, 25 predicted proteins | sample saktaG_4_FD_190145 | JGI IMG/M metagenome (GOLD analysis project Ga0268276, IMG submission 190145) | Saline water microbial communities from Sakinaw Lake, British Columbia, Canada - sak_2010_1_5_45m | ecosystem: Environmental > Aquatic > Non-marine Saline and Alkaline > Saline ...
AAGATAAAGAACACGAGAGATAGAATAACACCGATAAGTCCTTCTAAGAGTAACATCAGTGAGACATGTCCTTGAATAGGAATAGAGTCAAGTACGGATATTTGAGGTAATAATTGATAGGAACTACTAGAATTACCGATCATAGCATCCATTAGGGCTGCATGCCCGGTAAAGTCAACTTTTTTTGCTATACCAAGTGTTCCTACTGCCCAATATCCACGAACAAATAACCCAGCTTTATCATAAAAGAAATTATTATAATCAGTTTCGAAAAGATCTTTTATTTCAGGATTTAAATTGAGGTACACCTTAATCATTAATCTCGTATAGTCACTGTTGGTGTATTGATTCCATGATACAGAATAAGTGTAGAGCATGGCTTGTCTAAAGACATTAAAAAATGGTGTTTCAGCATATTGCAAACGTGCTGAATTATATATTAATCCAGGTTCAAAATATTCATAAACCGTACCGTTAATGTTGTACAAGGGTCCAACGACATTAATTTTTGTGAGATTTCCTAAAGCACTAATCTCATTAGTTAAAAGATTGATATATCTTGTCATACCATTATCGATTACCTTAGCGTAATAAACACCTGTTAAACGATAAATTTCTCCAGTTTTTACAAATGGAGTTAATCCGATATTTGATGTCAATACATTATCTTCATTTAATACACCAGTTAGGATTGTTGTCTCTACAAATTCTTTTGTGTTACTTCCGTCTGCTTCGGTTCTATTTCTTTCAACATATACTTTATCAAAATCATCTTTAAACAATGTTTGTTTACGAATCAAATGAACTTTGTTAGTGGCATCAAAATCATCGGCTAAAAATATTTCACCTGTAGATAGGTTCGTATATTTGATGGGGTTTGCATCTTTTAAATCCTTAGCCATAAATTCAATAAATGATGCTTCAGTAATATTCTCATATCCACCAATATCATCTAAGTAATCCTCAAAAGGTTGATATGAAACATTATTGTATAGGTATTCTGGTATAAATCCTTCGATATACCATGAATCACCAAAATCATTTCCTAACAATTTATTATATGCACTTGTATCTTCAAAATAGTGGCTTGTTCCTAATTCAATGCCAACAAAGCCTACAAAAATAAGAAAAAAGAATATGGCTTTCAAAAACTGTCCATTCAGTAATTGACCAAATCCCCAAATTATCGTAGATAAAAAAGCTTTAATATAGCTAAAAATCTTCATCCAGTCCTCCATTATATAAACCAAATGAGGGCGGCAAGAATTATGCCGCCGTCATCTGAATTTAATTTTTAAATATTACAATAATACTAACTTGAAAGACCTACACGTGTACGATATGAAGCTTCAGCTGTTGCTGCTGCCACAGCAGGAGCAATACCGTTGTTCCAAACGTCAATTAGCATAGTTTCACCTGGTCCCCAGTAATAAGTCACTTGAGGAATCGTTGGCATTGGAATAGATGATACAAGTTGAGCAGCCATATCCATTAATAATTGATTTTCGTTAACGCCTTCAATGTTTGATAGTAATTCTGTCTTAAGAGCTGGTAATTTACCTTTGTATTCGTATTGAAGTTGCATAGCAATATCTGAATTCAAGAATTCAACAAATTTGATTGCATCTTCTTTATTTTCTGAATACTTGTATACTGCAGCCATAATTGCACCAGCAAATGTTTGTGTTGCATGACCATTGATTGTTGGCATTGGAGCAACTGCATAATTTAGACCTTCAGCAGCTTGATATGCCTCATGATTCCAAGGTCCACCAATGATGTAAGGAATCTTACCAGCTTCAAAGTTTGCTCCAGCACTTACTGAATTATGATTACCAGTACCAGTAGTACGTGGCTTAAGTTCATTTTTGATCCAAGTTAATGCATTGATTGAATTTGTGGTTTCAAATCCAACAGCACTTGGGTCATTTAATTCAGCACCAAATGGATAGAATCCAAATGCTGAGTAAATTGGTTGCATGAAATATGAGTCAGCCCAATGGCTTGAAGTTCCAAGATAGAACCAACCTTTTTGAGCATTAGTTAATCCTGAACCATCACTAGCAGTTTGTGCATTCCATACATCAGCAGCAGCAAATAATGCTTCAAAAGTTGCTGCAGGAGTGGATACTAAATCAGTATTATAGAATAAACCAACTGATTCAATCGACATTGGAACAGCATATAATCTTTCAACTGCATTCGGGCTATCTGGATCGAATGACTTATTAGTTTCATCATAAGTCAAAGTAGCAATACTTAATCCAAGTTCATGAGCACGTGTTGCTAATAATGTTTGCGTAGCAACTGGAAGTGGATAAATCAAATCTTCTAGAACTGCTTGAGCTAGGTGGTCATGTGGAAATTGGAATACATCAGCACCATTACCAGATGGACCAAAAGTCTTTAACAATTCACGAGCGTCAACGCTACCCATATGTTGATGTTCAACAATGATATTTGGATAAATTTTATTGAACTCAGCGATAACTGCTTGCATATATTCGCCATTTTCATCATCAATCCAAACACGAATTTTACTCTTTTGTGTGAATGTATCACCAAAATCAATTAATTCACCATTATTTACTGGATCAACTGGATCGATAATTTCTTCTTCAGGAGTACATGCAACTAGCGTTGCCAAACCAAATAAAACAAATAATATAGTTAATAGTTTTTTCATGTGGCGCCTCCTTAGTTTGCTTTAACGACTCTGAAGATAAAAGATTCTTCAGTGACGTTGCCCCATTTGTCAACTACACGTAACATAATTGTATAGTCTCCTTCTACTCTAGTGTTTAGAACAGAATTAGCTCCTTTAGGTACGTATACAAATGGAGTTAAGTCTCCATCACGGTCGTCAGTAGCTCTAAATCTTGGGAATGTGTTTTGATTGAATGGTGAGCCCCAAGCAACTTCAATAATTCTTTGAGCAGCAGCCTTACCAACAATACCTGTTGGAGAAATGAAAGTAATTTCTGGGGCTGAAGTATCCATAGCGACTTCAAGTGAAGCCTCTAGATTTGCAGGTGCTGTACGAGTTGGTGCAGCATATTGACTTGCAGGAGCATCAATATCTTTCCATGCTTCAACAACATCTGTATAAGTGATTGAATCAACATAATTTGGAATAACTAATGCTCTATTTGTTGCAATAAATTCATCATTATCCCATGAACCTCTTGTCCACTTATATTCAAAAGTTGTAAATGCTGCAGTTACATTAACAGTAAATGTCAATGTATACATTGATGTATTACCAACTTTGGTAGCAACATAATCTACTGAACCAGGAGACCAACCATTAAATGCACCAGCAGCACTCATTACAGCATCAACAGGTGTATTTGCAGGGAATGTAATATTTAGTGTTACTGTAACTTCTTTTTCTACCGCTAAAGTTTCAGTATAATTATTAAAGAACACTTCATAATTCTTTGTGTTATCCAACGCATCACTTAAAATGATAACAAATGCATTCAAAGTTGTGTTAGATGAAGCAAAGTCAACACGTTCAATATCAAGTGCTGGACCATAAGTATCAACACCAGTCACTTCTTTAACTGTAAACCAACTTTCAATTGCTGAACGAGCAGCATCTTTATCAGTAGCAGTTGGATAAGGAGATGGTACTTGTGCACTTGTCTTAACGATAATAGTGTTTGGATCTACAGCATAAGTTCCTGACATATCATCACTGTTGAATGACATAAGTTTGAAAGAGAAAGCTGCATCAACAAATCCAGCATAATCGTTATAGAAAACGTTATCACCAGCTGTATAAGCATCGCCTTTACTCACAACATATGCAAATCCAACTTCACCATTGACTTCTGCACCACCACCAGCTAATGTAACATCGCCAGTTTTCTTTGTAGCATCATCGCCAGCATAAATGAGTAGACCTGCCCAGTCTTCAACAGCAGACATCATAACAGCTTTGACTTCAAAACCAGCAACTGATTTACCAACAGTCACTAAAATTGGATCTGGAGAAGCCCATGCAGGACCTTCAGCTGTCCAACCCCAATGGTGTAAACCAAGAGTTTCTTCATAACTGCCTGATGGATCATAATAAACAACTAAAAGATTACGGTGATCTGGAGATGCTAGGGTATATTGAGCACCTGCTGCACCTTGAAATACGTAAACATGAGTTGTTTGGTTTGCAATGATGACTTCAGCACCTAAATTGACATCACCTGTCAACTTATCGTCCCAATTCGGACCACCATCAACCCAATTAACAGCAATAAATCCAACTTCTGTTCCGACAGCGATATTGTTATAATTCCAATATGCTCCAAAATCGTCTGTACCGTCAGCCATTTTGCCAGCGGCAGTATCGCCCCAAGCCCATGAGCCTAGGTTAGTATAGTTTTCATCCCATGCCTTGAAATGAATAACTAAATCTCCATGAGTTGCATCAGCTGCAAGAACTCTTGTTCCCAAGAGACCTGCAATAGCAGCCACGAAGATTAAAGCTAATAACACTTTCTTCATTTTTTTCCTCCTATTGTTTTTAAAGATTTATATACATCTTCGTACTACTTAATCTTATCATATAAATATGAAAAATGTAAACGCTTTATATTTGATTGCATTGTGCAACCGTTTTCTTTTTGTAATCGCTACCATTTAATAAGATGTATTCATATATATCATGATATATTGTTAATGTAGGGAGGTATTTTATGAAAAAAATTATTGCTTTAATTATTATGGTATTCACTTTACTGGGAATAGGTTTTTCAACAATAGCCAGTGAGATGCCTGATACGCTTGTTATTCACTATTTTCGATACGATGATAACTATTCGGATTTTAACATGTGGGTATGGCAATTTGAGCCTGTATCATTAGGTGGTATCCAACATAGTTTTGATACAAACCAAAAAGATGAATATGGTGTCTATTATGAAATAAATTTAGATGCAGATTATCCTAATGCGACATCTGTCGGAATTATCATTAAACAGGGCGCTTGGGATGGATATCGTGAGGTTGGAGGAGATCGTTTTATTGATTTGACCAACATTGAATCTACTGGTGGTGTTGCACACGCATATTTTGTTGAACAAGATTTACAAATCGGCACTTCTGCTGCGGATCTAGCAAACAATATTCCTGATTACCGTGCGAAAATATTAACTGTTGCTTTTGATACTCAAAAGAGAATAGTAGCAAGTCTGACACACATACCTGAAAATGGCTATGAAGTTTATGAAAACGATACAATGGTCTTAAGTGGCACAACAGCGACAAAATCTTTATTACTGACAATTCCAAGTGTCGACATTTCAAAAACATATACTTTAAAAATTCAATTTACTGATGTTTTAGCTGTAGAAAAAGTAGTCTCGCTTCAAAATCTATATGACACTCAAGATTTTGAAGATTTATATACTTATACAGGTGTTTTAGGTGTAAGTAAAGAAGATGAATTTACAATCTTTAGATTATGGGCACCTTTAAGCCAAAGCGTTACACTTAACTTATATCAGCAGGGTCATCCAAATTATAATGACTTAGGTGAATTACATAGCGAGTTAATTCCCTTCCATACAGAATCTCTTTATAAGATTGAAAGTGGCGTATGGGAAGTAAAACTGACTGGTAATTATGATTTCAATTACTATACATATAGCGTTAACAACAATGGAATTAGTAATGAAGTCGTTGATCCTTACGCATACTCTACAGGTGCAAATGGGCAAAGAGGCATGATTGTCAACTTTGACATAGTCAATCCTGCAGGTTGGGTATACAATGATCGTCCCGATACCATCAAAAATTTGACTGATTATATCGTCTACGAATTGCAAGTCAGGGATTTGACAACTCACAGTTCTTGGCATGGTACAGAAAGTTACCGCGGTACTTTCATGGGTTTCACTGAATCTGGCACTACTTATACTGGAGATGGTGTGACTGTTACAACAGGTCTTGATCATTTAGAAGAACTCGGAATTACTGCAGTTCAATTGCTTCCTATCTTTGATTTTGGATATGTAGATGAAGTTCAAGAATGGAGTAATCCTAATTATCCTAACTCTTTCAACTGGGGCTACATGCCTTATAACTTCAATACACTTGAGGGTTCATTTTCAACCAATCCATTCGATGGTAAAACAAGAATTAATGAATTCAAGCAAGCCGTGATGGCGCTTCATGATAAAGATATTCGTGTCATCATGGATGTTGTTTATAATCATACTGGAGAATCTTCTTCTTCTAATTTTAATAAAATTGTGCCAGGTTATTATCATAGAATGACACCTGAAGGTGGGTTCTTTAATGGCTCAGGTACGGGAAATGAAACAGCATCAGATCGTGCAATGATGAATAAATTTATGGTTGATTCAGTTAAATTCTGGGCAACAGAATATAATTTATCAGGATTTAGATTTGACTTGATGGCACTTCATGATGTTGGCACAATGAATGATATTCAAGCAATGCTTGAAGATATTGATCCAACATTGATTGTTTATGGTGAACCTTGGACAGGTGGAACATCACCCTTATCAGAATCTATACGTGCTGATAAAGATAACATCAAAGATTTGAATCTTGTTGGTGCGTTTAATGACGTAACAAGAGATGCTATCAAAGGTTCTGTATTCCAAGCAACTGAAAAAGGTTGGGTTCAGGGTAATGTTACAACCAGTAATTTTCAAGGTATTATGTACGGTATTGTTGGTGGCATTGATTATCCAGGTTTAAACCTCGTTACTGCATGGCATCTCAATCCAAATCAAACCATTAATTATGTCTCAGCACATGACAATAATACACTTTATGATAAGTTAAAATTAACTGGCGTTAAATCTACAGAAATTGAAGCTGAACAAATTCAAGCAAATGCTATTGTACTGACTTCACAAGGTATACCATTCTTGCATGCTGGTGTTGACTTTATGCGATCCAAACCTGCATTAAATGGTGGATATGATAGTAATTCTTATGAGTCTCCAGACGAAGTCAATCAGCTCAGATGGGATCGCAAAGCACAATATATTGACGTTTTCGAATATTATAAAGCACTAATTGAAATCAGAAAAACTTATTCACACTTTAGGATGGATACAGCAACTCAAATTCTTGCAAGACTTCAATTTGTTGATGCAAATTCTGGTTTACAAGCAATTGCTTATAAGATTGACGGATTGGATAATGAGCCTGATATCTTCGTCATTCATAGTGGTAATCCGTCAGGTGGTCTTGCTCAAGTCGATTTAGATGCAGGCAAAACATATAAGTTGTTAACATATACTGAAGCAACCAATTTAAATGGATTGGAAATTGTTTCAGGATCTGTATTCGTTCCTGCTCATACCACTGCTATTTTAATTGAAGTCGTTGAAGATTCAATTACAATCAATGCTCCAGAAGTTACAATTGCAAAAGGTAGTGAGTTTCTACCATCTTCAAATGTTACAATCAATAATCCAAATGCTACTGTATATTATTCTAATTACTTCGATGTGAATGTTTCCGGGCGTTATACGATTACAGTTGCTGTTGTCGAATCGTTTGGTCAAGTTAGACATTATTACTATACACTTTATGTAAGTGGCAACACATTTAACGTTATGATTGATGAAACGAACATGGGAGGATAGAGCGATGAGAAAATTACTATATGCACTATTCATATTTTTGACTGTCATAGGACTATCATCCTGCAAAGCTAAGGTTGTTGATCCCGTTGATTTGACTGTTGATGTTGTTTCAGAAACTTTGATATCTCATCAAATTGAATTACATGTTGTTATTCCAATTGATTTGGCATCTATGGATGAACTTTATGAAATCGCCTTAAGTATCGGTAGTCAGACTTACGAAAAATATTTCGATACCATTGGTACTGATCGTTATATGATGACAATTATTTTGTATCAATCAACAGCAGATTATACGAGCAAAGCACCAAGTTATGGTCAAATCTTGTTTATCATCAACGACTCGATAACATCACCAGGATTATCCATTGGTCAAAATGATTTAATTTTTGAATAAAAAAAGACACCAAATGGCGTCTTATGAAGGAACCTCGGTTCCTTTTTTTATGCAAAATATTTCTTTCCGTAGACCAACATCACAACCATGGTGATAATCCCCATGCCTAATTGAAACAAAACCGGTGAGAATGCAGGTTCCATGAGTCCAACAAAAAAGCTTAATAATGCTGGAACCGCCATGATATAGACCAGGAATTTAATGCTATCAAGATAGGTAAAGAATTTTGAATATCCAAACCTAAATAATTGAAGTACCAAAGATAAGATTACTAGAAATAAGGCATTCATTGCAATACTTGTTATGGTATTGACCAGCAGTGTATACAAAACGATATATGGACTAAAGGATTCTTCAATGGATTGTCCAAATTGAGCATATAATAATTGTCTCTCAGTACCTTCAGAAAGATTAAGTTCTAAAAAACTTTGTGAGTAATTAAATCCTTTGTAGTCATATCCCACCATACTAGCATTTTCACCGTTGGTATATATGATTGTGGTTTCTTTGAATAATACCTGCCGTTTGGTCAAATCATAATTTGCGCCTTGATAATTAAATATATAGGTAATGTCTTGATGCTCATAGGTATACTCTATATCATCTGTACAAACCAATTTGGAGGCTGAAATGCTACATGTTTCAGGCAACACCCAGTCAGGTGTTTCTAATGTGAAACTTTCTGCTATAAAATTGAGCCTCCATCCTTGTTCTTGAACAATCAAATAGTTTAATGGAAATACATTGACCATGCACAAGATCAAAAAATAAATGATTATTTTCCACATTTTCTCATTGACATGGGTAAAAACTTTGTTATATTGTAAGGAATATTGGAAAAAACGGACTAAGAACATTAAATATATTCCTCAATTCTATCGGGATCAATCGTAACAATTAATGAACCATAGGCTGGTATATTCAAAGTACCATAGAGTATTTCTAGATATTCGATATCTACAGCATATGAATCTTGTGACAGATTATGGAGGACAAGCACAGCTTGTTCAACATCCTCATACATAAAATATCTAAGATATCCTTGAATATTAGATGTATTGTTGACATAGGCTTCAAAATAATTGCCATACATCAATGCTGGGTTATTCTTTCTAATCTCAATCATTTGCTTATACTGGTTAAATAATGAACCTTCAAGATCCCTTTGCGCAGACAAAGTCTCTGTTGTATCATTTGATCCATCACTTGGTAACCAGGTTGTTTGATAGGTTGCACTGCCCCACAAGAAAGGTTGTCTGCGATATTCATCGTAGACAGTACCATAACCTGGCATGTTATATCCCTCATATCTAAAACCCTTCATGCCAATTTCATCACCATAATAAATGAATGGAGATCCTGGTAAAGTCAAAGAGATTCTGGATGCTAGTGCTATTTTTTCTAATGTGTTATATGTATTAAAACCACCCATAGATGCAATTCTATCAACATCATGGTTGTCAATGAATGGTGAATCAACAAAATCAACTTTAATTTGTCTAAAATCATCATATGCTTTTTTCAAATTAGAAACAAACAGTGTTCTATTGTTGCCATATCCTACCTTATCCCAAATATTAGCTGCAGCACCAAAGTTAAATAATGAATCACTGCCTATATAGTAATCCGTTGTGAACTGGTAATTGTAATCAAAAACCTCAGAAACAAGAAAGCTATTTGGATCTATTGATTTCATATATTGATTGAGCTCAAAAATTAACAATGCATTATCAATTGTTGCACTGTTACTTTCAATGAGATGCTTTGCTGCATCAATTCTAAAACCATGAACGCCCATCTCCAAGTAGAAATTCATAATATCCTTCACTTCAGAAATGACAGCAATATTATTAAAATTTAAATCCTTCATTCCACCAACAAAACTTTCATATGCAGAACCATTGTTCCATATGTAATAATCGCGATATTCGCTTGATGTACTACTCACAGCAGAAAGATACCAAGGATGTTGGTCTGAAGTATGATTAATCACCAAATCGATGATGATATCAATATCTCTTGAAGAAGCTTCATCGATTAAATTCTGAAAATCATCAAGCGTGCCATAGTCAGATTCAATATCGTAATAATCAGTCACACTATATCCATGATATGCGGGTGAAGGATTAATTGGCATGAGCCAAATTGCTGTCGCTCCTAATTCTTCAATATAATCTAAATTTTGTGTAATTCCATTTAAATCACCGATACCATCAGCATCACTATCAGCAAACGACCTTACAAATATTTCATAGTAAACGTCATTTTGAGGATAGACCAAAGATAGATCAATGGGTTCAATAATGGGTTCAATTTCCTTTTTACATGAGATCAAGCCTATAAGAAGAAAGACAAGGATGAGAATAGAAAATAGTTTTTTCACTAAAATCCTCTCTTTCTCATCGATTCAGTCTTATTCATGAATGTATTTTTGCCTGTTGGTTTTTCCAAATCAATGACTTTTGTTTTAAATATATAATCATGAACTGTTCTACTTGACTTATCAGATAGGATAAAAAATGAAATGACCATATAAATGCCAAATGTTGCAATGCTTAATGTCAATTTGAACAAATCTCTCAAAATTACCTTCCATAATGGAACATCTGTACCATCGGCATTAACAACTCTTATTTTTTGTATTCTTTTACCAAATGTTTGTCCTTTAGAAAATATGTAAGGCACAAAATAGAAACCGACAAATGCTACTCCACTCACGATGTAAGGCAATGCTAAGAAGATATCACCTAATGCCCAAGAAATAATGACAAACAACATCACACCTGATGTATCAATAGCAAAAGCTCTAACTCTTTTTTCAAATGATGGGACCATACTATTACCTCACTTTTTATCTATTATAATTATACCATAAGCATTTTATGAAACCGTTTGCAAACTGATTAGAAAAAAAGGCTCAACAAGCCTTTCTTATAATGATGCAATTTGTTCTGAACTGTTTTTACTTGGTAAATACAACGTAACCTCTAAATTTGAAACCTGACCAAGAACAATTGGGTTTGTCAATAGGAACGTGCTAAATCCAGCTTCCTTTTGATTTCTAAGCACTTGTTCTAGGACATCCCTAATGAGTATGCCTGTATCAACTGAATCACTTCCATAGATGAAAGGATTGCTCGTAGAATCGAAAACATAGTCGTTGGTTGCTACTTTATAATAAACATCATCCTCAAAGACCATATTTGCTTCTCTTGTGCTGTAATAACTACCATAGCTACTATTCTTAAATGCGTTGATCTGTGAACCTAAAAGAAATGTCGTCTTAATCTTATTGTCAAACGGGAAAATTTCATAGAGTGTGCCAATCGTTATCACTTGACCATTTGTTAGTGGAGCTCTAGTTCCTCCTGAATTGTGAAACCCAATGTCACTATCACTAACTTTTCGAATCAATTCAGCCATATAATATGTCAAAGCAGATGTACTCATATATGCACCTGAAGTAATAATGGGGTCATTTATTAAAGTTTCTACTTGTGTATAATACGTATTAATCACTTCATCTAAAGATGCATTACTATGATTTAATCTAGTATCAGATGATGCATTTAAATTGACTGCATATGCATTTGTAACATTTTTTGATTCATCAAGTTCTAAGGTAACTTTACCTAATGATGTCCCACTAGAACCAGATTGAATAAATGGCAATCTTACACCAGTTCTTTCAATATATTGCGCATAAGTCGAATGACTATGACCATTAAAGACAGCATCTATTTTTCTGTCTCCTGTCAATGCACTAATCGATTGATTGTAACCAGATGAAACGCCATTATCATGAACAATAGCAATAACGATGTCTACACCTTCGACAGTTCTTAATAGTTCTGCATAATATGCCGTCCAATAAACGGGATCATCAAAATAATAACCTGTTATTTTTGATGTAGCAATACTATATTCAAGACCCAATCCTATCACACCAATGATTCCAATTTTAAGATTACCTTTTTCGATAATTGTGTAAGCATCAACATGGTCAGGTCTTGTTGTTGTGCCATCATAAAATATATTTGCTCCCAATAGCGGAAAGTCTGCTTGTATACTTTCTGAACTTGGGTTTCTAAAATTAGTGATGATATCTAATCCCCAATCGAATTCATGATTACCTATGGTAAATGCGTCCAATTGCATCTGATTTAAAGTATCCATGGTTGAAGAACCATTGAAATAATTTGATAATAAAGATCCTTGTAGGATATCTCCACCAGCTATAAATAATGTATTCATTGGATTAGTTGCTTTTTCATCTAAGATGAGATTTCCAATTTTTGAAAGCCCCATTTGGTCATCGTCTTCTAAAATAGCACCATGAAAATCATTGATATAATAGATATTGATATAATCAGGATTAATGAGTTGATCTCTGTCCATAACAGTCAGTTGAATCGTGATTTGGAAGGTATTACCTGCTTCATCTGAAACTGAATATGTTATATCATAAATACCAACTGTTGATAAATCCAAATCTGTTGAATCAATAGTAATCTGACTTGTCACATTACCATCTTCTGGATCAAAAGCAACCAAACCTGCTAACAAATCAGGCTCTTCATCTCCTAAATAATAAGTGATAGCTGAAGCTCCAATAATGACTGGAGGTGTTGTATCATCTATGATTACTGTGTTAATGACGATAACGGATATTGAGGTATGAATTTGATTGCCTGATAGATCTGAAACAATATAAGTTAATGTATAAATACCAGGTGTGGTCAAATCAACATTGCTATCATCAATAGTGATTGAATCTGAAAGATCACCATCCACTGAATCAATAGCACTGATTCCATCTAAAAAATTCGGTTCTGTTGAACCAATAAAATATGTAATATCTTTAGTTCCTGTAAAATTGGGTGGAACCAAATCCTTTACTGCAGTTGGGCCACAACCTGCAAATATAAATGCTAAAATTAAGAACAAAACCATTAATTGAAGTTTTTTCATATTCCATCCGTCCTTTGCAAAAGTATTATAACATAGAATGTTAAATCAAAACATTTTTTATGTTATAATAATTCGGTGAGGTGTGATGATGAAAAAACAACATAATTTATTAGATCTCTTTACGACATTTTTGAAAATCGGCGCACTGACTTTCGGTGGTGGCTATGCCATGATGCCAATCATGCGTAAAGAGGTTGTTGAAAAAAAACAGTGGGCTGACGATGATGATATACTTAAAATTTTAGTTATATCCGAATCTACACCAGGTGTTTTAGCAGTTAATTCAGCAACATTCATAGGGTATAAAATAGCTGGATTTAAGGGTAGTTTAGTTGCTACTCTAGGCGTTATTATCCCTTCTTTTGTCATTATTTCTTTGATTTCTGTATTTATCATTCAGTTTCAGCAATTAACTTGGGTTGCCTATGCATTTAAAGGTATTCAAGCAGGTGTTGCTATTTTAATATTTAAGGCAGCCTTGAAATTATCAAAAAAAATACATTTTGATCTGTTTGCAATCATCATTCTAGTTTGCTCACTTCTTTATGCATTATTTTCTGAATTCAGTGTCATTTATGCGTTGCTTGTCGGTGCAATTCTAGGTATTATCTATGGATTTTTAATTCACGTTAAGGAGGCAAAAGCTGATGCTACTCACACTTCTTAAGCTATTTTGGATGTTTTTCAAAATCGGTTTATTCACCTTTGGTGGTGGATATGCGATGATTCCACTAATCAAAGACGAATTGGTCGGTGGAGGATACATTTCTGCTGATGTCCTCATTAATTTTATCGGTATCAGTGAATCAACACCTGGTCCTGTTGCTGTCAACATGGCAACTTTTATAGGTATGAGTCAATTTCAAGATGTCAGTATCGGTGCATCTTTGCTTGGCGCTTTTGCAACAACGCTAGGTGTAGTTCTTCCTTCATTCATCATCATTTTACTAATTGCTAGTTTAGGAAGCAAGTTTCTTCAAAGCAAAGTTGTCAACCATGCCTTCTTAGGTCTAAAGCCTGTTGTTATCGGATTGATTATCAGTGTTTCTATTGCTTTGATTATTCATGCAGTATTACCTAATATTGATTTGAAACAATTGAATCTTGACCTTTCAGGATTTAATTTTAAAGGGTTGATTATATTAATTATTGTTGGTGCTGTAACTATGTTCTATAAGAAAATGTCTCCGGTCAAAATCATTTTATTTTCTGCGATTTTAGGCATGCTTATTTATGGACTTTTACCTTGGTGACCTATGAAAGATCTTAGTTGGATACAAAACAATTTAATCGCTCATCGAGGATTATATACCAAAGATCAAAGTGTACCTGAAAATTCTTTTGCCTCCTATAAAAAGGCATTGGAAAAAGGATATTCAATTGAACTTGATTTGAATGTTTTAAAAGACGGTACTGTCCTTGCATTTCATGATTACCATTTCAAACGTCTATGTAACCATCCTGAAGAACTAAGAGATGTTACCTATGATGAGTGTAAAAACTTTACACTTTTTGATACGCTAGAGAAAATACCTAGATTTGATGAAGTACTCAACCTAGTCAATGGAAAAGTTCCATTACTCATTGAATTCAAACCTCATGGAGATGTTCTGCTTTTGTGTGAGTCTTTTATGAAATGTATCAAAGATTATCAAGGGCAATGGGCTGTATTTTCTTATCACCCCAAAGTCGTTTCATGGTTTAAAAAGAATCAACCAGAAGTCATCAGAGGTCAAATTTCAGAATACTTCAGAGATGATAAAAATATGAATTTCATCACTAAATACTTAATGAAAACAATGTTCTTCAATCGCTTTACTAAGCCTGATTTCGTAAGTTATGGTATCTATGACATACCAAATAAATACTTGGATCGCTTGATGAGAAAAGGCACAACCATCATCAGTTATGCTGCGAGATCTCAAAAGGATTTTGATTTTGTTAAGAGTCACTATCACAATACAGTCTTTGAATTCTTTGAACCAAAAAAATAGGGCACTTCTTGTGAAGTACCCTTTTGTTTTGTTAATCCATATCAACATCAAAACTTTCCAGAAGTGACTTCTTTTCAGCTTTTGAATCTCCATGTTTTGTCAAAAACATTGTGATGAACGCAAGTGCAACAAAGAATGTCGCATATGGGAATAACATCTTTTGATGAATTGTATCCATTAAGAACCCCGATAAAATAGGAGTAACAATTTGAGCTGCCATTGAGAATGAATAGTAATACCCTGTATATCTTCCAACATTGGAACCTTTAGCAAGTTCAACAACCATCGGATAAGAGTTAACATTAATCGTTGCCCATCCAATACCCGTTAGACCAAAGATAATGTACATAATCCATCCCGTATCATGATTCAAGAAGAATACTGAACCAAAGCATAGAGTGAGTAACACAATACCAAATAATATGGTCTTTCTTCTACCAAACTTAGTTGAAAGAATACCAATAGGAATAAATGCAATGATTGCAGTTACGTTTGCAATCAGTAACGGTATTGTAAATGATGCTAATTGAAGAATCTTCGGTGCATAATCAGATACCTTAGTCATGACTGCATTGTAGCCCATGAACCATAAGAACACTGAAAATAAAATCAGATATAAAGAGATTTTCTTATCCCTAGGAAGATCGCCCATGTCATTAACATTGTCATCTTCTTCTTCAGTCAGGCCCCATTTCTGATCATCTCCAACACGCTCTGCGACCATCTTAGGTTCTTTGACTTTCCATAAGAAAATGGCTAAGACAATAAGCATGACGATCCCAACTGTGATAAATGCCATTGTATAGTGAACATATGATTTTCCACCTAATCCAAAAACAGTTAAGATGATAAGAGCAGTTACCCCAGCTGAAGCACCCATCAAGTTAATGACTGCATTTGCTTTACTTCTTAGAGGTTTCATTGTCACATCAGGCATTAGTGCTACTGCAGGAGATCTGAAGATTGACATAAAGATTAAGGCAATTAATAAGACTGCTACAAACACGATGAAGTTAAACGGATTTGCTATTGTAACTTCCCATGCTAAATCACTTAAATAGATATTATAATACCCATCTAAATACGATAAATCACTTACAGCTAATGAACCTGTAGTTCTGCCGTCCAATATGAGATTGACTCGATTAAGAACTTTGGATTCCCATTGGTCATATCGTGCAGGAGTAATAGTATCATCAGCTAATGCAGCATCTCTTTCAGCAGTCATCTCATCAACAAGCATGTTCCAATAATCAATTTCTAGTCTATCTACATTAACATCACGATTGGCTGCATATAGCTCGTCAATATTCGTTGCTGTAATACGTGTTGTCTGAACACTATCCATATAAGATAAACCCATGAAAGCAAATGCGGCAACAATCGTACCGACAATGATATATGGCGTACGTCTTCCGCGTTTTCGATTTGATTTATCTGAAAGTGCACCAAATAGCGGTAACATGAACAATGCCAATACATTGTCTAGTGCCATAACAACACCAGACCATGTCTGATTCAAACCAAATTTATCAATTAAAATCTTGGTGATAATCGAGTCATAAGTCTGCCAAAAAATCGTAATAATAAAGAATGCTAAACCAATATAAAACGTCTTTTTATAATCTAGTTTCATTTCCTCACCCTAACTTGAAATTTTTTTTATCGCTTAAAATTATTATAGCATGTTTTATTTCGGATACGTATATTGTTTTGAAATTCAATATTTCTTCGATGAATTCTTAAAGCAAACAAAAAAAGATCCAATGTATTTCAATTGGATCCTTTTGCTTAAATGGAATCGTGACCAATGGCAAGAGCTTTCTGATTAACAGGAAGCATACCAACTTTTTTGGCTCCTAAAAAGTGTGTCAGTGATGCAATAATCACTTCATCTTTAAATAGATTAACCTTTTTTAAATATGCACCAAGCATGACCATATTGGCTACCTGAGGTTTTTCTAGCGATATGGCTAGTTCACTCATAGGAACAGCATAGACATTGATTTCAGGATCTATGATTTCATGTTTGATGAGGGAAGAATTATAAAATAGATTTCCACCAGATTTGATTTTCTTTCCGAATTTGGCTAACGATGGCTCATTAAAAATAAGTAAATCATCAGATTTTTGAAATACAGGCGAATAGATGGGGCTATCACTAATTGTAATTGAACAATTGGCTGTTCCACCTCTGGTTTCAGGACCATAGGTAGGTACCCATAAACTATATAGTCCTTGTGTATTTGCTGCATGTGCTAAAAGTTGACCTGTAAGCATAACACCTTGACCACCAAAACCAGAAATTCTAATGGTTCTTATCATGGCTTCATCACATCCTTAAAGACACCAAGTGGAAAAATAGGAAGCATATGTTCTTTTGACCAATCCAAAGCTTCTCTTGGCTTCATGCCCCAATTAACTGGACATGTGGAAATAACTTCGATTAAAGTGAATCCTTTGTTTTCCATCTGATATGTGAAAGCTTTTTTTATTGCTTTCTTTGTTTTTCTAATGTTTGCAATATCATGCATAGACGTTCTTTCAACGTATGCAGCACCTTCTATTTGGGCAAAAATCTCCGATACTCTCATCGGGTTACCGTGTTGAATAACGTTACGGCCTTCCTGTGAAGTCGTTGTTTTTTGACCGATAAGAGAGGTAGGAGCCATTTGGCCACCAGTCATGCCATAAGTTGCATTATTTGCCATGATGACTGTAATATTTTCTCCACGATTGGCTGCATGAATCGATTCAGCAATACCAATGGATGCAAGATCACCATCACCTTGATAAGTGAATACAATACGATCTGGTAAAACACGTTTAATACCTGTAGCTGTTGCACACGCTCTACCATGTGGTACTTGTTGAAAGTCTGTATTGATATAATCGTAACTGAACACAGAACAACCCACAGATGCAATACCAATTGATTTTCCTAATATGCCCAATTCATCTAAAACTTCAGCAACAAGTTTATGAAGCATGCCATGTGTACAACCAGGGCAATAATGCGTATGGACATCTGTTAAACCTTTCGAACGTTCATAACGTATCATCTAGTCCACCACCTTTTCATCAAAATGAAGAATTGCTTCAACAATTTCTTCTGGTGCTGGAACCATTCCGCCAGCTCTACCATAAAATCCTACTTTGTATCTACCTTTATTAGAAATTAATACATCATCTAACATTTGACCCATACTCATTTCAACAACTAAGATGCCTTTACATGTTTTTGGTATTAAATCAAATGCTTTTTTAGGATATGGCCATAATGAAATAGGACGAATGAGACCTACATGAATATTCATATCAGTAAGTGACTCAATAGCTGATCGAACGATTCGTGAAACAGTTCCATAGGCAACAATGACATATTCAGCATGGGCCATATTAATCATCTCATACTGAACTTCATGTTTAATAATTTCTTTATACTTTCTTTCTAATGCAAAATTATGTTGTTCTAGATATACAGGATCTAATCCTAAGCTGTTAATAATATTTCTTCCTTCATGATAATCCGTACCAGTTGTAATATATGTTTTTGGCTCTATATGACGTTTTTTAACTGGTTTATCCAAATCAACGGATTCCATCATTTGTCCAATTAAACCATCAGCTAAAACCATAACTGGGTTACGATAAGTATCAGCAATATCAAAAGCTTGCTTCATTAAATCCACAGTTTCTTGAATGGTTTCAGGAGCTAAAACAACGACTCTATAATCGCCGTTTCCTCCACCACGTGTTGCTTGAAAATAGTCTCCTTGAGAAGGTTGAATACCACCTAACCCAGGACCTGCTCTCATCACTGAAACGATTACGCATGGAAGTTCTGCACCAGCTATGTAACTAATGCCTTCTTGCTTCAAAGCAATACCAACAGACGATGAAGAAGTCATAACTCTTGCACCAGCTCCAGCAGCGCCATAAACCATATTAATCGCTGCTACTTCAGATTCTGCTTGCACAAAAACCCTACCATGCTCTTTCATCAACTTCGACATATACTCTGGAATTTCATTTTGAGGTGTAATTGGATATCCAAAGAAAGCATCTAGACCTGCAGCAATTGCAGCTCTGACTATCGCTTCATTTCCCTTCATAAGTACTTTACTCATGCTCTAGCACCTCCACCTTAATTACTGAATCCGGACAGATGATTGCGCAATTCGCACATGCAATACATTTATCCATATCACTGACTGTAATCAGATGATAGCCACTTGAATTAATTCTATCTTTATCTAGGGACAAGATTTCTACCGGGCAAAAAGATACACACAATTCGCATCCTTTGCATGATTCATCATCAAATGTCAATTTCCCTTTTTTCACGCCATCACTCCCTATCTTTTAATATAATTATCTTGAATGTTATTTATTGTTTCAATACGCTTTTTAGCGAATACTTTTGCTGCTAATTGTGTGTTTATATTTTCATTTTCTGCAATTCTGAAGATTTCAATCAAACGATCATAAATTTTTTCAATATCTCTTGTTGCACGACCAATATTATATTCTTTTAATTCATGATATACATTAATTAAGCCCCCAGCATTGATTACGAAATCTGGTGCATATAAAATATCCATATTCTTAATCATGTTACCGTGAATGTCTTCATCAAGTAATACGTTATTTGCAGTACCTGCAATAACTTTGGCCTTAATTTGTGGAATCGTTTCATCGTTTAAAGAAGCACCAAGTGCACATGGTGAGAAAACGTCAACATCTAACCCATAAATATCTTTAGGAGCTACACAAATAACTTCTGGATGCTCTTTCTTCAAACGGTTGATATGTTTTTCATTAATTTCAGAAAAATAAATTTTCTTAGCTTTCATTTCTACTAACTTCTTAATTAGGTAATAACCAGTTTGTCCTGCACCTTGTACAGCAAACGAATACTTAGAAATATCTTCATCACCGAACTTATACTGTAAAGCAGCACGGATTCCGTGGAATGCGCCAAGTGAAGTCATAGGTGATGGATTCCCAGATTTACCTTCTAATCCAACGACATAATCTGTTTCCATACTGACATAGTCCATGTCTTTTGTACTTGTGTTAACATCTTCTGCCGTGATATAACGACCATTCAAGCTTTGAACATAACGTCCAAGTGCTCTAAAATAGCCTTCGTTCTTAACCACATCTGCATCACCAATAAGAACTGTTTTACCACCGCCAAGATTTAATCCAGCTGCAGCTGCCTTATAGGTCATACCTCTTGCAAGTCTTAGGCAATCTAAGATTGCATCATCTTCGCATTCATACTTCCAAAGTCTAGTGCCACCAAGGGCTGGCCCCAACGTTGTGTTGTGAATGCATGTAATACCCTTTAAACCCGTTGTCTTATCATAAAAATATACGACCTGCTCGTATCGGTGCTTTGCCATGTAGTCAAAATGATTGAAATCACTCATGTGAATCTCCCTTCAATTATTTAAAAGCGCTTACATAAACATTATAGCACAGAGAATTTAAGATGTATATGATAATATCATATAATTTTGGATGAAATATTAAAACTTAAAAAGTACTTGACATTAACCTAACGTAAAGGTTTATACTTATTAGTAGAGGAGGTAATGTAAATGAAATATTTGATTAATGAATTTGCAAAATTAGCATCAATTAGTACGCGTACACTGAGATATTATGATCAAATTGAATTACTTAAACCTAGCATCGTTTCACCAGCAGGTTATCGGTATTACGGTAGTTCTGAAGTTAATCGATTACAACAGATATTGTTTTTCAAAGCGCTGGAAATTCCATTAAAGAACATTAAAGAAATACTTGATCAACACGAATTTAATCATCTTGAAAAACTTAAGGAGCATTTGGAGAAACTTCAGTTCAAAAAAAAGCAATTGAATGCGATCATTAGTACACTGAATCTTACGATAGAATCAATAGAAAGGAAACTTGAGATGAAGGATGTAGATAAATTTGCTGGATTTAAAAAAGCAATGCTTAAAGAAAATGACGACCTCTATAAAGAAGAGGTTGAACAAAAATGGGGAAAAGCAACATACGATCAGTCTAAAAGAGCTTTTGAAAGTATGTCTGAATTCGAATATCAGCAATTCAAAGAACTTGGAGAGAAAATTCTCAGTGAATTAAAAAAAGCATATAACGCTCAGCTTGACTTTCAATCTGAAGCCATGCAAAAAGTTGCGCAATTACATCAGCAATGGATTCAGATGGCTTGGGGTAGATATGATGCTAACGCACACTATCAACTCGTTGAAATGTATGTGGCTGATGATAGATTCAAAGCTTATTATGATAAGAATCAAGATGGTCTTGCTGAATTATTGAAAAATGCAGTTCAATTTAACCTATTAAAATAGAAAAGGCAACCGCCTTTTTTTATTGATTCAAAGCATTTTGCATATTTTGAATAAACTTTCCAACATGAAGTCCATCAACTAATGCATGATGCACCTCAATGGAAAAAGGTATCATCAACTTACCATTTACTTCTTCAAACTTTGCCCAAGCCAATTTGGGGATTGAATCCTTGTTATCAATATTATGTGCATGAGATACTTGAGTGTATGATGCCCAAGGAAATGTTGTAATATAGACGACATCAAGACGTTCTTCTTCTCTTTCATCAAAAAATTTCTGACCTTGAATCTTTGATTTTTGCTTTGCCCTATTGATAAATGTCAATAAATCACTTTCCATATTAACAGTAACAAATTTAAATAATTCCGTACCTTCAATAACATCTGTAAATGATGGATGAGTCTGTTCAAATAGATAAACATCATCGTTGATGATCCGGTAACCAAAATTTTCTATTTTATCTATCTCTTGCATAGCAAGATGCATGAATGATAAATAGAAAGAAAGATGTTGTTCCTTGACTTTATGAACAAATTTTGTAACATCCAAATTGACAGTAATCAAATATCTTGGAACATCTAAATTCTTAAAAAATGAATATGACTGGAGTCGGTCCCAAGTTTCAAGATTAATTTTTTTCATATTTTGCACCTCCTAGAAAAAGTATTCTCTCTCTGGTAAGATTTTTTACTAATTGACTATAAAATACTGCATCATATCCATGAACAGTATGTTTTGTATCATGTTCAATGACGTGAATGACAGCTTTTCTAAGTTTTGCTCCATAAAGAATTCCTTCATCTCTTAAACAGTCGTAATCAGCTGTTTCAATGTATGCATCAGGGAGACCTGAGACATCCGCTAATGATGGAGATGCATATTGAAGCATGCCATAATCGCCATTTTTCATATAGATCTTCCACATATCCTTATTTAGATTTGCATTCCACATTGGTGCATCAAAATACATTTTCATGGAATCGGTTTGTTGATTGATATCTAAAACTGGATATAGTAACATCTGTCGATGAATTTTTGGTCCTTTGCGGTCTCTGGCTAATAAAGCAACTGCAGCAGCCAAGTTCCCACCAGCACTTTCTCCTCCAACTGAGATATCACTGATATCTATATTTAAGAAATCAGCATGTTCAACCATCCATAACAGCGCATGATAACAATCTTCCAACGCCGTTGGAAAAGGATATTTAGGTGCTAATCTATAATTAACATATATAGCTTTATGTCCTGTTTTTAAAATGATATTGGTCACCATGCGTTCTTGAACTGGTGTTCCTTGAATTTGAAATCCACCACCATGTAGATAGAGTAATCCTGGAGATTTCCCGGTTTGATTTTTCAATTCATAAACCGATAATTTTACTTTCTGGTGATGATATCCACGAAAAACAAATCTCTTTTCACGAATGCCTTTTTGAGGTCTCGATAAAAACATGGTTAACCTGAAAACTAAGTTAGCAAAAAATCTTCTTGAGTTGGTATATTTAGAAAATTTTAATGGTTTTAGAATATTCAATTCATGATCAATTTCATATTTATTCATAAATCCCCCTATTTTTTAAATAAATATAAATAATCCTTATAGCCTTCTTTTTCTAACTGATGAACTGGTACGAATCGTAAAGATGCAGAATTGATACAATATCTGAGTCCACCAAGTTCAATGGGACCATCTGTAAACAGATGCCCAAGATGGCTATTCCCAACTTTGCTTCTTACCTCGGTTCTATGCATACCAAAAGTTCTATCAGGTTTATTTGTTAGTGGCTCGATGGGTTTGGCAAAACTTGGCCATCCACAACTACTATCAAACTTATCTAGTGATGTGAAAAGAGGTTCTCCCGATACAACATCTACATAAAGACCCACTTCATGATAATCCCAAAATGGATTTTCATAGGGGTTTTCAGTTCCGTTTTCTTGTGTAACATGATATTGAATTGGCGTCAATTTCTTTTTTAAATCTTCTTCTTTTTTCATCTTAATCACCCACAATCAGTGTAACAGATTTTATTCATATACAAACAAGCCACACCTTATATGGATATTGATGTAACTCAATGATTCAAAATAGTACTAAGCTATGATTTTACCTTTATATTCAACAATTGAGTCAAGTAATTGCGAAACTTCTTTTTCTAGAAGTTCGTAACTTGTTAGCATCAAATCAAGCGATTGTCTTTTTGCAGCATCAAGCATATAACTCAACAGCCATACGGTCCTCTTACCACTGAGATATGAACAAGAGCCTTTGAAATAATGCGTTGCTTCAATGATTTGAATCACGTTTTTGTCCAAAATCGCTTTTTTTATCTTATTTAGATCCTTACTGTATTCACCCAAAAAGGAATCGATTACCTCATCAGCGATATCAAAACTACCTTCGAATCTAGTCTCAAAATCTTTTTGATCAAAGACAAACAATTCTTCAGGTATTTGAATCGTTCTCGAAGCTTTGACAAATTTTCTTAAGATTAAGTTTAGATTCTTAACGCGTATAGGTTTAAAGATGATATCATCCATTAATGAAGATTTCATGAAATCATAATCATTTAAAAAAGCATTTGCTGTCACAGCTATGATCGGAAGTATTTCATACTTTTTTCCTAAACTACGTATTCTTCTCGTCGCTTCAATACCATCCATATCAGGCATTTGAACATCCATGAAGACAAGATCAAACGATTCGTGTTTGACTGCTTCAATCGCTTTTATGCCATTACTAACAGATTTTGATCTCATACCTTCCTTGGTCAAGATACTTTCTAGTGCAATGCGGTTCAATCGATTATCATCAACAATCAGTGCATATCCGTTTAAAGATGATTGATTAGAAAAATCATCTTCCATTTGCCATGATGAACTACTCATTGTATAGATTAATTTCTGATAAAGGTTATGTCTTGTTACAGGATAATCGATATAAAGATTGATTAATTCCAGTTTCTTTTGTTCTTCTTGATAAAGCGATACTGCAAAAGCATATTCATCACAGTATTTTAATTTGATTTGATTGATTTCTTCATTATTTTTTATTTCTTTTTCAAAAAATATCAAATCGCATTTTTCCGACTTAATTGATGATAACGTATGCGTTATTATACCAATTGACTCGAGTATATTCTTAGAAAACGAATGATCATCACTTGAAATGATTAAAGCGTGATATTGTTTGTTAAATGGATATTCATATGGTTGCCCAAAACCAACAGGGAGAATAACCTTGATTGAGGTTCCTTGATGAAGCGTGCTTTGTATTGTCATGGAGCCGCCAATTAATTGAACCAATTCATAACTGAGTGGTAGACCCAAACCTGATCCTTGAAATCTATTAAAACCTCTTTCTTGATTTTGCTCAAAGATATTTTGCAGTCTTCCTAATTCGCTTTCATTAAAACCAATACCACTGTCAGCAATTTCAAGTTCTATCATAGGTTCTTCTTGATTGATCACCAATTTTGTTTTAATTGAAACAAAACCCTCATGTGTATATTTAATAGCATTGCTGATCAAATTATGCATAATTTGTCTGATCTTACGATAATCAGCATATACAACTTTATTGATCTGATAATCAAAATCAAAAAATAAATTTAACCCTTTTTCATCAGTTAAGGGTTTATGAGTTCGATAAACACGGATTAATTCTTCTTCAAGATTGAATGAATCATGAAATACTTCCATATTCCCGGTTTCTATTTTTGATAAATCAAGAATACCATCAATGATGCTAGACATCACATCAGCTGATGCTTGTCCAATTTCTAAATAATCCTTTTGCTCAATACTTAAATTTGTTGAACCTAAGAGATAAACAGCATTATAGATACCACCAAGAGGCGTTCGTATATCATGGCTCATCTTATATAAATATTCACCTTGAGATTTATTACTTGAGTTGATTTGATCGTTTAGAATATCTATCTGTTTTGTAATCGAAAAAGAGATATATACCTGAGTAATCAAAGTAGAGAGCATCTTGATAATTTTTCTTTCAAGTTCATTCCAATGACGGGCAACCTGAATATCTTCAAAACAAATGAATCCAAAACAATGGCTATCATGAGTCAACGGTTCAGTAAGAAAAGATACAATGCCTAAAGAATTCAACAGATGAAAAAACGATTCTTTTTGATCGAGTTGATGGATGTCCTCAATGACATATGCTTGATTGTTCAGATGATTCTTATACAACTCACTAGATAATTCGGAAATAGGTATACTCTTGACATGTTCTATCTTGGTTATAATATTGGTATTGCACCATTCGTGTGCTTTATTGATATTCAAATTAGGCAATGTATATTCAAAGATTGAAATGCGATTTATATTTAAAAACATTCCAACATTAGAAAAAATCACTTCAAGTTTTTTATTGAAGTTTTCTTTAGAAACATTAGCAAAATCGGTGATGATAGTGAAGAGTAATTCCTCAACAGATTTTAGCTTTGATTGATGTGATTGTAATCCAGAATTATTTTCAGACATAATGTATCCTTTCAATCTCCCACATGTCTATTATAACTTATTATCAACCCACCCTATCCTAAGTTTTGATTTATTTAGGTGGAATTGTTGGGAAAATGTAAGAAAATGCCTTTGATTTTGGATAGTCATATAAGAAAAAGATAAGCACTTTTGCGTGCTTATCCTATATTTTCGATAAAATCGTATTTTTTTTCGATTCCTTTAAAAATGAGAATAACCATATAACTTATGGCTAGATAAAATATAGCAGCCAATAAAAATGGTGATAATGTAAAGTCTCTTGAAACGATTTCTTTGACGCTACGCATGATATCTGAAATAGCAATCACAGTGACCAATGCTGTATCTTTGATCAGTGTAATGACTTCATTGGTAATCGTTGGTATCTGTTTCCTTATGGCTTGAGGCATAATGATGAAATAATATACTTGCGCTTTATTTGCTCCCATGACCATAGCAGATTCAATTTGGTCTTTTTCAATGTTTTCTATACCTGCACGAATTATTTCAGTGAAATATGCTGTGTAATTAATGATAAAAGCAATATATGCAACAAGCATCCGGTCAACAGGAATACCTATTGCAGGCAATGCAAACATGAAAAAGAAAAGCTGCAACATCAATGGTGTTCCTCTAAATAACCATGTATAAAAAGAAATTAATCTTTTTAAAAAGGGTGAGCTTCTATAAATAATCGCAGCAATCATACCTAAAGGAAATGAAATAATTAGCGTGAGAAAGAAAATACTTAAGGATACAATTGCACCATCCATTAAGTATTTTCCAGTTTCAATTAAATAACTCATGAAATTAAAATGATGTCTTCCCCAAACCAAGCATTTGAAATTGTTGCCGCACTACCATTTAACACCAATGTCAATAATGCTTGATTGATTTGATCTCTGATATCGGTTGATTCCAATCTGAATCCAACACCATATGTTTCAATGCCAAAATTTTCTGTAGCAACCTGGTATAAATCATTGGTTTGACTAATTACGTATCTACCCATGATTTCATCAATAACCACAGCATCAATTGTTCCATTAGATAAGTCTAAAAGTGCTAAATTGAATGTGTCATACTTAACAAATTCATCAAGTTGAGCAAATATGGAGCTTGCAGATACCGCTTCTTCTGATGCGCTGCTAATTTGAACACCAACCTTTTTGCCGATTAGATCATCAACTTTGTCTATTGTTGAATCCTTTTTGGTAATCACAATTTGACTATTAGCAAGATAAGCATCTGAAAACGACATTTCTTCCAATCTAGAATCTGTAATGGTCAAACCATTCCAAATCATATCAATTGTACCTAAATTGAGTTCTAAAACTTTGGAATCCCAATCAATTGGTTGAAAACGAACTTCAATACCTAGCAATTCACCAACAGCTTTTGCTAAATCAACGTCAAATCCAACAAGATCACCATCATCATTTCTAAAACCCATTGGTGCAAATGTATCATCTAACCCAACAATGATGTATCCTCTTTCTTCTATTTCTTCCCACGTGTTTGGTGTTTGATTCTTTTGGCACCCTGCCAAAATCAACACTGCAAGAACGAACAATAATAAACCGAATAATTTTCTCATGTAGTTCACCTCTGCTCTTATAGTACTTTATCGCTTTATCATTGTAAAGTACTAAAATGATGAAAACGTTATCTCAATAAAAAAAATGAGGATTTCCTCATTTCTATTTGGCAAATCGATGTGCTATTGAACTTGCAGCTGCAGCTGCAATAGCCCCTACTATATCATCTAAGAATGTATTACATTTGCCTTCTTTTTTTCCTTCAGCATCCAATTTGCCGATAATTCCTGGTTTTGTTTTATCAACATAACCAAAATTGGTAAACCCAATGGATCCATAAACATTAACGATAGCCAAAGCAAGAACTTCATCAATACCATATAAACCATAATCAGATAAAAGCATTTCTGACAACGGTTCAGAAAGTAATCCTTTTTCAGCCAACTCATCAAGTTCCAATCCTGTTAGCACAGCATTTTGAACTTCTCTTTTCATAACAACCTTTTTTACGTGTTCAAGGCATAAGTCGAATGTTAGGTTGGGTAGATATTTGATTTGTAAATCCAACGTAATCTGAGCAATATCTTCAAGTTTTGCACCTCGAGAGACTAATCTTTCGACGACAACATCATATCTAACCGCATCATTCATTCTGTTTTCTTCTTTATATTTTTCCATGACATGGACCTCCATGTTTCTTATTTTTGATTTAAGTGTATTATCATTATACATGATTTTGTAAAGTATTCAAGCACCAAGAATAGAATATAAAAAAAGTGCATTTGAGCGCACTCTTTTCATCTTCTATTTGTGACCTTCTAATTTAGAAATGATTAAATGATATCCTTCTGCGCCATATAATAATGATTTATTTACTCTACTTATTGTTGCTG